>Ga0209382_10000552_pt1 | contig 61947 bp, 59 predicted proteins | sample SoiMetdeltSBSDD5_FD_187599 | JGI IMG/M metagenome (GOLD analysis project Ga0209382, IMG submission 187599) | Bulk soil microbial communities from a Populus tree surrounding site in Tennessee, USA - Soil MetaG P. deltoides SBSDD5 (SPAdes) (version 2) | ecosystem: Environmental > Terrestrial >...
GACGTCGAGACCGGACTGGACGCGGGGCACCGCGCCAGAGTGTAGCGCAGCCGGTGTTACCATGCGCGGCATGGCCGCGCGGGTCCGCTACGAGCGACTCTCCACCGAGCGCGCCAACCCCCGCAGTGCCCGTCTCGATCAGCTCGACGCGCGCGCGATCGCCACCCTGATGAACCGGGAGGATCGGGTCGCCGTGGCGGCGGTGGGACGCGCGGGTGCCGCCATCGCGGCCGGCGTCGAGACGATCGTCGCCGCCCTGCGCGAGGGAGGCCGCCTGTTCTTCGTGGGCGCGGGGACGAGCGGCCGACTGGGCGTGCTCGAGGCCGCCGAGTGCCCGCCGACGTTCGGCACGCCACCCCGCCTCGTGCAGGCCATCATGGCCGGGGGCCGTCGCTCGGTGTTCCGCTCACGCGAGGGGGCCGAGGACGACGCCCGTGCCGCCGCCCGGGCGGTCCGGGCGCGCGTCCGGCGCTCGGACGTCGTCGTGGGGGTGTCGGCCAGCGGCGTCACGCCGTTCGTGCGTGAGGCGCTGACCACGGCCCGCGGCCTGGGCGCGCGCACCGTGCTGGTGCAGTGCAACGCCCAGAACGGTCGGGTCGCCGCGGACGTCGTCATCCGGGCCGTGCCCGGCCCCGAGGTGCTGGCGGGCTCGACCCGACTCAAGGCCGGCACCGCCACGAAGCTGGTCCTCAACACGCTGACGACCGCGAGCATGACCCGGCTGGGCAAGGTCTACGGAAACCGGATGATCGACCTCCAGCCGCGCTCGGCCAAGCTCCGGGCCCGGGCCGAGCGCCTCGTGGCCGAGATCGCGGGCGTGGGACCGGCCCGCGCCCGTCGCGCGCTGCGGGGGGCGGGCGATCGCGTGAGGGTGGCGATCGTGATGGCGCGCAGGAACCTGCCGGCCGATGCCGCTGCCCGCGCCTTGCGGGCGGCCGACGGGTCCCTGCGCTCGGTGCTTGAACCGCGTCGCACGCGCTGACGTTCCCGGCCGCGCACGCGGGCACGTGGATTGCTGAACCAGAAGACGTGTTGATTTCCCGCTGTGCCTGGCACCCTCGCAATTACGGCCACACGAAGCTCCTCGGCGTCGCCAGCTGGAGGGGACTCACCGTCGGCTTCACGGACGGAATCTGCCCAAAGTGTGCAGAACGGGTGCGCTCCCCCCGGAAGCGTGGGGGAGGGCGGCCGCCGATCGCGCGGGATGGAGGTCGCATCTCCGCCGCCGTGGTCGTTGCGCTCGGGGTGGTGACGGGCCTCCTGATGGCGGCGCAGCCTGCGAACGAGGGCGCCTGGCGATTCGCCGACGCCACGGACTGGCTCCCTCGCCCCGTCACCACCATGACGGCGATGACCGCGACCGCGGAGCGGGCCGGTCCCGCGCGGACCGCCGTCCAGACCCGGCGGCCGAGATCCGGCCCCCGCGTCGTGACCGTCAGTGCTCGCGGCTACCGTCTGCACGATCCCCTCGCGCGCGAGGTCGTGCAGTCGCCCTGATCGCCCCGTCCCTCAGGAGTGTGAGGGACCCGCCGTGTCCTCGTGCCGGACCGGGGTGCGGCCCCGCAAAAAGTCGAAGTCGCACCCCTCGTTGGCCTGCAGCACGTGGTCCAGGAAGAGACGGCCGTAGCCGCGGGTGAAATGGGGCGGCCGCGGGGTCCAGGCGGCGCGTCTCCGCGCCAGCTCCGCCTCGTCCACCCGCAGGGTCAACGTCCGTCCCGGCACGTCGAGCGCGATCTCGTCTCCGTCGCGGACGAGCGCCAGCGGCCCGCCCGACGCCGACTCCGGCGCCACGTGGAGCACGACCGTCCCGTACGAGGTGCCGCTCATGCGGGCGTCGGAGATCCGCACCATGTCCTTGATGCCCTTCTTCAGCAGGCGGGCCGGCACCGGCGCGGCCCCCCACTCGGGCATCCCCGGCGCGCCCCGCGGGCCGACGTGCTTGAGGACAAGCACGGAGGTCTCGTCGATCGGCAGCGAGGGGTCGTCGATCCGGCGGTGCAGGTCGGCGTGGTCCTCGAAGACGACCGCGCGCCCGCGGTGGCTGAAGAGATGGGGGGAGGCCGCGGAGACCTTGATGACGGCGCCCCCGGGGCAGAGATTGCCGGTCAGGATGGCGAGCCCGCCCTCCGGCGCCAGTGGCATCGCCAGCGAGCGGATGACGTCCGGGTTCCAGCAGCGCACGTCCCGCACGTTGTCGGCGAGCGGGTGGCCGTTCACGGTGGGCGCGTCGCCGTGGAGCAACGGCAGCAGCTCCTTCAGGACGACAGGCAGCCCGCCGGCGTAGAAGAAGTCCTCCATCAGGTACTTGCCGGACGGCCGCACGTTGAGCAGGAACGGCGTCGTGCGCGAGAGCTCGTCGAAGCGCCCCAGCGAGAGCGGCAGTCCGGCGCGGCCCGCGAGCGCGAGGAGATGGATCACCGCGTTGGTCGAGCCGCCGATCGCCATGAGCGTGCGGATGGCGTTGTCGAAGGCGGCCGCGGTGAGCATCTCGCTCGGCTTGGGGCCTCCGGCCTTCGCCATCTCGACGGCGCGACGGCCGGCCAGCTCGGCCATGGCGAGGCGACGGGAGTCGGGGGCGGGGATCGCGGCGTTGCCGGGCAGCGTCATGCCGAGCGCCTCGGCCATCGAGGCCATCGTGGAGGCGGTGCCCATCACCATGCAGTGGCCGGCCGAGCGGGACATGCACGACTCCGCCTCGCAGAACTCCTCGTCGGTGATCTGTCCCGCGCGCTTCTCGGCCCAGAGCCGCCAGCCGTCGGTGCCGGAGCCGAGCTCCTCGGTGCGCCACTTGCCGCTCAGCATGGGGCCGCCGGTCACCATGACGGCCGGGACATCGGCGGAGGCCGCGCCCATCAGCATGGCCGGCGTGGTCTTGTCGCAGCCTGACAGCAGCACGACGGCGTCGAGCGGGTAGGCGCGGATGCACTCCTCGACGTCCATCGACATGAGGTTGCGGAACATCATGGTGGTGGGCTTCATCAAGACCTCGCCCAGCGAGATCGTCGGGAACTCCAGCGGGAAGCCGCCCGCCGACCACACGCCGCGCTTCACCGCCTCGGCCACCTGGCGCAGGTGCGCGTTGCAGTTGGTCAGCTCCGACCACGAGTTGGCGATGCCGACGACGGGCCGGCCGTCGAAGACGACGTCACTGAATCCCTCGGCCTTCAGCCACGAGCGGTGCACGAACCCATCGAGGTCCTGACGGCCGAACCAGTTGCGGCTCCTGAGCGGGTGTGTTGTCATTGGGCCCTCCGTTCCGAAAGAGCCCGAGTATAGGACGAGAAGCCTCCAAAGGAGACTCCATGCGGCTCGCGGGCAAGGTGGCGGTCGTCACGGGTGGGGGCAGTGGCATCGGGCGCGGCATCGTGCTGGCGATGGCGCGTGAGGGCGCCGACATCGCGATCCCCGACATCCAGGTCCTCAACGCCGAGAAGGTCGCCGACGAGGTCAAGGCGCTCGGCCGCAAGGTCATCGCCATGAAGACCGATGTCACCAGCTCGGCCGACGTCAAGATGATGGTCGACCGGACGCGCGACGTGCTGGGCCGGATCGACGTCCTCGTCAACAACGCGGGCATGGCGGCGCCGCCCGGCATGCCGTTCACGAACAACACCGAGGAGGACTGGGACCGCGCCTTCGCGGTCAACACCAAGTCCGTGTTCCTGACCTGCAAGGCCATCGCGCCCTACTTCATCGAGCGCAAGGCCGGCCGCATCGTCAACATCGCGTCGATCGCGGGGCCGCTCAGCGCGCCGACGATGCCGGCCTACAGCGTGGCCAAGCAGGGCGTCATCACGTTCACCCGGGTCGTGGCCAAGGAGCTGGCCGCCCACGGCGTCACCGTGAACGCCATCTGCCCGGGCGTGCTCTACACGGAGTTCTGGCAGAAGCTGGCCCAGCACATCGCCGACACCAACCCCGCCTTCAAGGGCATGACCGCACGCCAGGTCTTCGACAAGCGCGTGAGCGACATTGTCCCGATGAAGTGCGAGCAGACGCCCGAGGACATCGGCAATGCTGCCGTGTTTCTTGCGTCGGATGAGGCGCGGTATATCACGGGGCAGGCGCTCATGGTCGACGGCGGATGCGTGATGTACTGAGCTGTGTGACGAGACGATGAGAAGGCCCCATCTGCTTCGTTGCCTCCTCGCTCCTCCCTGCGGCGTGGGCGGCCCACGCCGCAGTCGTCGCTCGTCGGCGCCTCGCATCTGGAGCCTTCTCATCGCTCGTGCGCACGGGCGCAGAACCGCTGAGATGACGCGTGAGATAGAGAGATGAATTTCGACTTCAGCGAGAGGGAAGAGGCGTTTCGGAAGGACGTGCGGGCGTGGTTGGAGGCGAATCTTCCGGATGAGCTTCGGGGGAAGGCGTTTGCGGCGTCGCGGGCGGATGTGGAGGAGGTGCGGCGGCTGAGGGCGTGGCAGAAGACGATGGCCCAGGCGGGTTACGTCGGGATGGACTGGCCCGTGGAGTTCGGGGGGCGGGGGGCGCCGATCACCGAGATGGTGATCCTCTACCAGGAGATGGCGCGGGCGGAGTCGCCGCAGATCGTCAACCGCGGTGGGGTGTCGATGCTGGGCCCGACCCTCATGAAGCTCGGGACGCCCGCGCAGCAGAAGCGGTTCCTGCCGCGCATCCTCACCGCCGAGGACCTGTGGTGCCAGGGCTTCTCGGAGCCGAACGCCGGGTCCGACCTCGCCAACCTCCAGACCCGCGCGGTGCTAGACGGAGATGACTTCGTCGTCAACGGGCAGAAGGTGTGGACCAGCATGGGCCACGTGGCCGACTGGTGCTTCCTGCTCGTGCGCACCGACCCCACCTCGGCGAAGCACAAGGGTATCTCGTTCCTGCTGGTGGACATGAAGACCCCGGGCATCACGGTGCGTCCGCTGCGGCAGATCACCGGCGAGGCCGAGTTCAACGAGACCTTCTTCGACAACGTCCGGGTGCCGCGCGAGAACCTCGTGGGCAAGCTGAACGAGGGCTGGAGCGTCGCCATCACCACGCTCGCCTACGAGCGCGACCTGCTCACCTTCATCCGCCACATCTCGCTGCGCAACGCGCTCCACCGCCTCGTGAAGCTCGTCCAGGCCCGCGGCAAGAGCGCCGACCCGGTGGTGCGGCAGAAGATCGCCGAGTTGTGGATCGGCGAGCAGGCGCTGCAGCTGAACGGCTACCGGAGCCTCACCAAGATCCTGCGCGGTGGCCAGCCGGGGCCGGAGGGCTCGACGTCCAAGCTCTTCTGGAGCCAGCTCGACCAGGAGCTCGCGCTGGTGGCCACGCAGGTCATCGGCCCCTACTCGCAGATCGCCGAGGGCTCCTCGTGGGCCCCCGACGACGGGCAGTGGCAGTTCTACGAGCTGCTCGCTCGCGGCAGCGGCATCCGGGCCGGGACCACCGAGATCCTCAGGAACATCCTGGGCGAGCGCGTGCTGGGCCTTCCCAAGGACTGACGACTCCTTCCGACATCGAGGACACCATGGCAGACCTGCTCTACGAGGTGAAGGACAAGGTCGCGACGATCACGCTGAACCGTCCCGACAAGCTCAACGCGTTCACCGGCGACATGATCGAGGCGTGGGCGCGCTCGCTCGGCGAGGCCCAGGCCGACGACAACGTCAACGTCGTCGTCGTCACCGGCGCCGGCCGGGCGTTCTGCTCGGGTGGCGACGTCGGCCGCATGCGGCAGGGCGAGCCGACGGCGCTCGACGGGAAGAACTCGCTGTGGGAGGGCGTGCACCGCGTGCCCAAGCAGCTCGAGCAGATGGACAAGCCCGTCATCGCGATGGTCAACGGGCTGGCCGTCGGCGCCGGCATGGGCATGTGCGTCATGTGCGACATCCGCGTGGCCGCCCAGAGCGCGCGCTTCTCGACCGGCTACGTGCGGGTCGGGCTCGTGCCCGGCGACGGCGACACCTACTTCCTGCCGCGTCTCGTGGGCGCCGCCAAGGCGCTCGAGCTCCTGTGGACCGCCGACTTCCTCGAGGCGCCCGAGGCCCACCGGCTCGGCATCGTCCAGCGCGTGGTGCCCGACGCCGAGCTGAAGGACGCGACCTACGCGCTCGCCCGCCAGATCGCCGACGGCCCCCAGATCCCGGTCCGGATGATCAAGCGGCTCGTCTACCAGAGCCTGAAGCTCGATCTGCGGACGCACCTCGACCTGGTCAGCTCGCACATGTCGATCGTTCGCCAGACCGCCGACCACGCCGAGGGTGTGGCGGCCTTCAAGGAGAAGCGGCCGGCGAAGTTTCGCGGGAAGTAGGCTCGGAGGGGGCTTTGCCCCCCTTCCGACGGTCGTCGCACGCCTTTGGCGTGCTCCTCCCTGCCTCCCCCCAGAACAAGAGACGGGATTGCGCCGGCAAGCCGGCGCTCAAACTGGCTACCCCAGCGGCGTGACGCCGGCTTTGTGGCGTTGGGCGAGTTTTTGGTAGCCCTCGGGGTTGCGGCGGACCCACTGCTCGGCGGGGGTGCCGGCGAGGGGGCCGCGGACTTTGGCGGGGGCGCCGATGGCAAGCGTGCCGTCGGGGATCTCGGTCCCGGGTGTCACGAGCGCGCCGGCGGCCACCATTGCCCGGACGCCGACGCGGACGCCGTCGAGCACGGTGGCGCCGTTGCCGATGAGACATTCCTCGGCGAGCCAGGCGGCGTGCACCGTGCAGTTGTGGCCGATCGTTGCGCCGGGACCGACCTCCACCCCTTGGGTGCCGTTGACGTGCAGCACCGCGCAGTCCTGCACGTTGGCGCCGGCGTGGACGACGATCGGCTGGAAGTCGGCCCGGACGACCGCGTTGTACCAGACCGATGCGCGCTCCTCGATCGTCACGTCGCCGACGATGACCGCCGTCGGCGCGATGAACGCGGACGGATGCACGCGCGGAGACTTTCCCTCGAAGCTGAACAGTGGCATGGGTGGCGCCCTCGCAGTATCCTCGAATTGCCCTCATCTTACGCGAAGCCGCACTGCCTCGAGCGGCGGGGCGCGCGAAGCGAGGTTCGCGATGACATACCCGAGGATCGCTGCCGTGGCCACGGCCACGCCCGTGCAGCGCTTCACGCAGGACGAGCTGCTGCGCCTGGCCGGCTACGGCGACGTGCGGCGCCGCGGGTTCTTCGAGGCCAGTGACATCACGGGTCGGCACCTCTACATCGATCGCGAGCACTTCCGCCCCAACGAGTCCGTCGACGAGCTGAATGCGCGCTTTCGCCGCGGCGCCCTCGAGCTGAGCGAGCGCGCCGCCCGGACGGCGCTCGACCGCGCGGGCTGGCGCGCCGAGGAGCTCGACTTCATCGCCACCACCACGTGCACGGGACGGATGACGCCGAGCCTCGACGCGCACCTCGTGTCGCGCCTGGGCTGCCGGCCCGGGGTGCAGCGCGTGCACGTCGGCGACACCGGCTGCGCCTCGGCGGTGGTCGCGCTGCAGCAGGCGTGGAACCACCTGCGCGCGTTCCCCGGCCACCGCGCGCTGGTCCTCGCCGTCGAGATCTGCTCGGCCGCCTACTTCCTGGACGAGCGCCTGGAGAGCGCCGTCGCCCACGCCATCTTCGCGGACGGCGCCGGCGCGCTGGCGCTCTCCGCCGACGGCGCCGGGCCGGCGATCCTCGAGCACCGCACGCTGTTCCGTCCCGAGCACCTCGACGCCATGGGCTTCGAGTACCCGGGCGGGCGTCCCCGCGTGATCCTCTCGAAGGACGTCCGGCGGATCGGCAGCGGGATGATGGGCGAGATGGTCCAGCTCCTCCTGGACGCCCAGGGGCTCAAGCGCGAGGACGTCAGCGACTGGGTCCTGCACTCGGCCGGGCGCCGCGTGCTCGACCGCGTCCGCGCGCTGCTCGACCTCGACGAGGAGGCGCTGACCCACGCACGCGCCGTGCTCCGCGAGTACGGCAACATGTCCTCCGCCACGATCCTGTTCGTGCTCGAGCGCGCGCTGCGGCGGGAGGGCACACCGGGCGAGTGGGCGGTGATGGTCGGCCTCGGCCCCGGCTTCGCCGCCGAGGGGGCATTGCTGAGGTGGTGACGGCGCTGCCGCGGGAGGAGGAGGCGCGCGAGCGGCTGGACGGGCCACTGCCGCCGGCCGCCCTGGGCGCGACGCTCGACGACATGGATCGGCTCAACGCCTGGTTCGGCGGCTACGCGCTGACGCTGGCCCGGCTGCGGCGCGCCGAGGCGCGGCTTCCCCGCGGCCGGCGGCTCGTCGTCGTGGACGTCGGGGGCGGCCGCGGCGACTTCGCCGTCAACGTCGTGCGCTGGGCGCGCCGCCGTCGGCGGCCCGTGCTCGTCCTGGTGGTCGACAGCGATCCCGCCACGCTGGCACTGGCCCGCCGGCGCACGGCCCGCTATCCGGAGATTGCGCTCGTGCAGGCCGACGCCACGGCGCTGCCGCTGCGCCCCGGCGCCGCCGACGTGGCCGTGGCCTCGCTCACGCTGCACCACCTCGACCAGGACGCCGCGGTCGGCTGCCTGGCCGCCATGGCCGCCGCCTCGTCACTCGCGGTGGTGAACGACCTGCTGCGCACGCGCGCGTCGCTGGCGCTCGTGTGGCTGGCCACCCGCGTGTTGCGCCTGCACCCGGTGTCGCGCCACGACGGGCCCCTGTCCGTACGGCGCGCTTACTCGGCCGACGAGCTGGCGGGGCTCGCCCAGCGCGCCGGGGTCCACGCCCGCGTCCGCCAGTATCCGTGGCTGGCGCGCGTCGTGGCCGAGATCGCATGAGCCAGCGGCACGCCGATGTCGTGGTGGTCGGGGCGGGGCCGGCCGGGGCGGCCGCGGCGCTGCTGCTCGCGGAGCACGGGCTCGACGTCGTCGTGCTCGACCGCGCCGAGCTGCCGCGGTCGCGCATCGTCTGCGGCGAGTACCTGAGTCCCGAGGCCGCCCGCCTCCTCGACCGCCTCGGGGTGCTCAAGGCCGTGGACGCGGCCGGGGCGGCCCCGCTGGCCGGCATGCGGATCACCGCGCCCGACGGCACCGCGGTGGTCGCACGCTACCGCGAGCTCGGCGGCTGGCGCCCGTATCGCCAGCACGCGATGGGCGTCCGCCGCGCCGCCCTCGACGGTGCGCTGGTGGAGCGGCTGCGCGGGGCGCCGGTCGACCTCCACGAGCAGACGCGCGTCGTGGACGTGATCGTCGAGGGAGATCGCGTCGTGGGGGTGCGCGCCGAGGACCGCGACCGGCGGCCGGTCGAGGTGCGGGCGCGCGTAGTGGTCGGCGCCGACGGTCGCGCCTCGGTCGTCGCGCAGCGGCTGGGGTGCCGGCACCCGCACCGACTGCGCCGCATGGCGCTCATCACCTACGTCAGCGGGCTCGCCGACTGCCGCGAGCTCGGCGAGATCTTCGTCGATCCTCCCGACTACGCGATTCTCAACCCCGTGGCCCCGGATCGGGTGAACCTGGGGCTGGTGGTACCGCTTGCCCACGCCGCCCCCTGGAGCGGCCGGCTCGACGACTTCCTGCTCGCCCGTGTGCACCAGCTGCCCCACCTGGCCCGGCGGCTCGGCGGGGCGACGCGGGTGGCCCCGATCCACGCCCTGGGACCGCTCGCCCACCGGGTGACGCCGCCTCGTGTCGGTGGGGTGCTCCTGATCGGGGATGCCGCAGGGTTTTACGATCCGTTCACGGGCGAGGGGGTCTTCACCGCGCTGCGCTCGGCCGAGCTGGCCACGGAGACCATCGCCGGCGCGCTGCGCGACGGCGATCCGTCCGCCGAGCGGCTCGCCGCGTACGGGCGGGCGCGCCACGACGCGTTCGCCGGCAAGGAGCGCGTGACGCGCGGGCTGCAGCTCCTCATCGGCCACCGCCGGCTCGCTACCCTCGCCTGCCGCCTGCTCGCGCGGCGCCCGGACGCCCTGGACGCTCTGCTCGGCGTCTTCGGCGACTACGTCCCGCCGCGCGCGCTGCTCTCGCTCCTCCGCGGATAGGTCCGTTCGCGGGGGGCGGTTGACCCCTCGGCCTCCGGTGGTCTAGAGTCCCACCGCACCAGCCAGCCACCGGCCCGTTCAGGGCCCGGCAGCCAGCCCGACGGTACATCCGATCTCGACGAGGGATTGCCATGTCGAGCCTGGACTGGCTGCGCCGACTCTCCGGAGTCCTGATCCTGGCTAGCGTCGTGCTCGTCGCCGGCAGTCATCGCGCCGAACGGGCGGTGGCCGACGAGGCCGAGGAGCCGCCCGCGGAGGAAGAAGCCGATCCCGCGGAGGTGGCCATCGGCGAGCGCCTCTTCCTGGAGCCCCGCTTCGCCCAGCACTTCTTCGCCCTGAGCGCTGGCGATGCCAACGCCGCCGTCCCGGCTGATCCGGTCATGGACGACACGGTGACGACCAACGATCCGGTCCCCGGACCGTTCGCGGGGCTGTCGATGAACTGCCGCGCCTGCCACCTGGTCGACGAGCACACCGGCGTCCCCGGCGCTGGCAACCGGACGTACTCCGACTTCGCCCGACGCAGCCCGGTCCCGGAGCGCCTGGACGGTCAGCGCACGACGGTGCGCAACGCGCCGCCGCTCGTCAACGGCTCGCTCGCCCGGCGCAGGTTCGTCCTGCACTTCGACGGCGAGTTCGCGCGGGTCGAGGACCTGGTGGTGGAGACACTGATCGGTCGCAATTTCGGCTGGCTGCCGACCGAGCGCCGGGCCGCGCTCGCCCACATTGCCCGCGTCATCCGCAAGGACGACGGCACCGGCGACCTGGCGCAGGAGTTCGGCGGGGCGTACCGGGTCGTCCTGCGCGGCACCGACCCCGGGCTGCCGCCGGAGCTCGTGCTGCCGCCACGCTTCCGCCTCGACGTGACGCGCGCCTCCGACGTGCAGATCGTCGCCACCGTGGCCCGGCTGATCGGCGCCTACCTGCGATCGCTCGAGTTCGCCCGCGACGAGACCGGCGCCTTCAGCGGCTCGCCCTACGACGCCTTCCTGGTCAAGAACCACCTGCCGCGGGCGCCGGCTTCGGGCGAGTCCGACGCGGACTACAGCCGGAGGCTGCGGGCGCGCGTCGACGCCCTGAAGCACCCGCGTTGGGTCACGCCCCAGGACGGCACCCTGCGACTGCACGACCCGCCGTTCGCGTTCGGACCGCTGGAGCTGGCCGGGCTCACGGTCTTCCTCGCCGAGCCCGGGCTCCGCCCGTTGTCGGCGGGCGCGATTCAGCGGGGCGGGATCGGCAACTGCGTCGCGTGTCATCCCGCCCCCAGCTTCACGGATTTCGGCGTGCACAACACCGGCGCGGCCCAGAGCGAGTACGACGCGCTCCACGGGCCCGGACGGTTCGCCGCCCTCGTCATCCCGGGACTGCGCACCCGCAATGCGAACGGCGTACCTACCGGCATCGCCGCGCCATCCAGACGCGCCCGGTCCGTTCCGCAGCATCCCGAACGTGAACCAGCCGGCCCTCACGGATCTCGGGGTCTGGAACGTCTACGCCAACCCGGCCCTGCCGCGTCCCCAGCTCCGGCTCCACGCACTCTTGTGCGAGCGACTGCTCTGCCCGCCGGACGAGGTCCTGACCCGCGCGGTGGCACGGTTCAAGACACCCGGCCTGCGCGACCTCGGCCACTCCGGGCCGTACCTGCACACGGGGCGCGCCGACACGCTGGAGGCGGTGCTGGGCCTCTACGCGGAGTTCTCGGCGCACGCACGCGGCGGCACCATGCGGAACCCTGCGCCCGAGCTGCAGGGCATGGCCCTGAGGGGTCCCGACATCACGGCCCTGGCCGCGTTCCTGCGCGCCCTCAACGAGGACTACGAGTGACGAGCTAGCGGCCGACGCCCACGTCGAGCTTGTACTGTTCGCGACGGCCGGTGTAGGTGTAGTGGGCTGTCACCACGACCGACACTGGGGGGCTGATGGCCACGCGATCCGACAACCTGCCACGGCGGTTCGCTCGCATCTACACCGCGGCGATCACGGACGTCATGGACGAGCTGGGGCTCTTGCGGCAGACGCTGCCCCACGCCATTCAGCCGCTCACGCCCGACATGCGGCTGGCGGGCTACGCCTTCACCGCCCGCGGCCGGGTTCATCGCGGCAAGCCCCGCGAGCGTGACGCCACGCTCCGCCGCTTCCTGGGCATGCTGGGCGCCGTACCGGCCGACTCCGTGCTGGTGCTGGCCGCCAACGACAACGAGGCCGCCCACTTCGGGGAGCTGTCGGCCGAGTGGTTCCGTGCCCGCCGGGTCCGCGGCGCCGTCATCGATGGCAGCACCCGCGACGCCGCCTACATCTCGCGCGTGCGCTTTCCGACCTTCGTGCGCTACCGCACGCCGCAGGACTCGGTGCCACGCTGGCGCGTGAGCGACTGGGGCCAGCCGCTCACCATCGGCGGGGTGCGGGTGAGTCTCGGCGACATCGTGGTGGGCGACCTCGACGGCGTGGTCGTCGTGCCCCGGCGCGTCGCGGTCGAGGTGCTCAAGCGCTGCGAGGCCCTGGTGGGGACGGAGAACAAGGTCCGTACGGCGGTGAAGCGCGGGATGACCCCGCTGGCGGCGTACGAGAAGTTCGGGGCGTTCTAGACGTCGTCGATCTGGACGCAGGCGTCGCAGTCTTGGGCGTCGCCGCAGACGGGGCAGAGGCCGGTGTCGCGGCGCCACTGGCGACTCTCCTCGTCGCGGATGGCCGCGGCGAGCTCGGTGCCCAGCTCGTCGGTCAGGCGCGCCTGGTCGTCGGCGAGCTCACGTAGCCCTGCTCCGGCCGACAGCCGATCGACCATGATGGCGAAGGCGTTGCGGATGAGCGCCCGGTACTCGTCCACGTAGGCCAGCAATCGCAGGATCTCGGGCCGCTCACGGATCAGCAGGACCCGGAGCTCGGGGGTGAGCCGGTTGGGCGGGGCCACGATGCGGTTGCCGTCGTCGCTGAGGCGGAGGACGACGCCACGCTGCCAGAGAGTTGCCAGGAGACTGCTCGCGCTCATCGGCGTCGCACCTCGATCGGTCGTCACGCTTCGCGGGCGCGCTCCTGCGTGCGTCATGCCATCGTGAGGGACGCGGCAATTTCAAGTGCTTGGGCGGGCGGGTGATTCGACGCCGGAGCGATCCGTAAACTTTCTCGACCTCGGAGGCGGGCGCGGAGAGGGCCGGAGACGAGCGAGCGCTAGCGGCGGCGGCGCGACGGACGGGCCGGGGCGTCGGTGCGCGGGGCCGGGTCGTCCGGCACCTCACCGAGGCCGGCGATCTCGGGCAGGCCGGCTTCCTTCAGCGGCTTGTTGACCCGATCGCGGATCCACTTGCCGTCCCACCACTCCATCGGCGTCACCGAGATGCCGGCGACCAGCACCTCGAAGTGCAGGTGATCGCCGACGGCGAGGCCGGTGGTGCCGCTGCGGCCGAGCTCCTGGCCCTTCGTGACCGCGTCGCCGGTCTTGACGGCGATCGACGACAGGTGCGCGTACAGGGTCTGCAGGCCGAGGCCGTGGTCGAGGATCACCGTGTTGCCGTAGATCGTGAGCGGGCCGGCGAAGGCGACCTGGCCGGCGTTGGCCGCGGGCACCGGCGACAGCTTGGTGGACGCCAGGTCGAAACCGACGTGGACCTGGGTGTCGACCGTCTTGCCCTGATAGACGTAGGTCCGGGTCTCGGCGAAGTTCGAGAACACCTTGGTGTTGCGGGGCTGGACGAACGGGCCCTCCCAGAGCGGCTTGTCCGCCGTCTTCGTGCCGAGCTTGAGCTTCTCCTCCTCGGCCTGGCGACGCTGGTCCCGGTTGATCGTCAGGAAGCCCTCGATGAGCGGCTGGCTCGGCGGCCGCTGCGGCAGCAGCTCCGGCACCTTGGCCTCGAGGAAGGCGTCCGTGATCTGGATCGTGTCCTTCGGGAACGGCCGCGGCTTCAGCTCGGCCGGGACGGTGCGGGTGGCGACGTTGCCGGCCTCGTCGCGGGCCGTCACGGCCAGCGGGGTGCCGGCCGCGAAATCGTGCGGCAGCGCGATCAGTGCCACGCGGGCGCCCTTGTCCGGCGGACCGTAGGCATAGCTCGGGAAGACCCGCGGGCCGACGCTGACGTCGATGCGGGCGGCCTCCCCCGCCCGGAACGCGATCATCACGGCGCCGCCCCGGGAGACGTACCGGGTCGACGAGAGGATCTCCACGCGCGGCGGCGTGAGGTCGATCGTGACCGGCTGCGAGAGCAGGGCGGTCTCCTTCATGCGCCACGGGCGCCAGAAGTCGTCGCTGCCCCACACTTCCAGCGTGGCGCCGCCCTCCTTGAGGCCCAGCGCCGCGCTCTCGATCTTCACGGGCAGCTGCAGGGTCCGCGTGCCGGGCGCCTCCGTCGAGGCCACGGTGACCGGCTTGCCCCCCTGGACCACGCGCACCTCGCTCCGCCGCAGGCTGCCCCGGGCGGCCTGCAGCGTGACGGTAAACGAGGTGTTGTGACCGAGGAAGCGCGGGGCCTGCGCGACGGCCTTGACGCCGGCAACCGACTGGCGCCACACGAGATACGAGGTGGAGCCCACGACCGCGAGGAGCAGGAACAACACCAGGAACACCCAGGCCTTCGTCCGGGACCGCTGAGGCACGACGAGGATCATAGCAGAGGCCCCCTCCAGACCCGGAGCGTTGCTTGACACCCCCTGGGGGGGTCGATAGATTGACGCGGTGTCCACCGTCTGGCTGGTTCCCGCCTTCCCGCTGGCCGGGGCCCTCCTCAACGTCTTCCTCGGCCGTCTGATCGGCCGGCGCGCCCACTGGATCGCGGTCCCGGCCCTGGCCGGGTCGTTCCTGGCCTCCTGCGCGGTGGCCTCGCGGGCGTGGTCGGGCGGGGCCTTCACGACGACGCTCTTCACGTGGATCGTGGCGGGCGACTTCGAGACCGACGTCACCGCTTACGTCGACTCCCTCACGGCGGTGATGCTGCTGGTCGTGACCGGCGTCGGCTTCCTGATCCACCTCTACTCGGCCGGCTACATGCACGACGACCCGGGGTACGCGCGCTTCTTCGCCTACCTGAACCTGTTCGTCTTCTCGATGACGATGCTCGTGCTGGCCGGCAACTTCCTGCTCCTCTACGTGTTCTGGGAGGCGGTCGGTCTCTGCTCCTATCTGCTGATCGGCTTCTGGTACACGCGGCCGGCGGCGGCCCAGGCCGGCAAGAAGGCGTTCATCGTCAACCGGGTGGGCGACTTCGGCTTCGGGCTGGGGATCATGTGGCTGTGGACGGCGCTCGGGACGCTCGAGTACACCGCGGTCTTCAAGGGCGCGGAGACGCTACCGGCCGCCACCGCGACGGGCATCGCGCTGCTCCTCTTCATGGGCGCGTGCGGCAAGTCGGCCCAGCTGCCGCTGCACACGTGGCTGCCCGACGCGATGGAGGGGCCCACGCCGGTCTCCGCGCTGATCCACGCGGCCACCATGGTGACGGCCGGCGTGTACATGGTGGCCCGCAGCCACGCGCTCTTCGAACGCTCGGGCTCGGCCCTGGAGGTCGTGGCCTGGGTCGGCACGATCACCGCGGTCTTCGCGGCGACCATCGGCCTCGTCCAGACCGACATCAAGCGGGTGCTGGCGTACTCTACGATTAGCCAGCTGGGCTACATGTTCGCGGCTGTCGGGCTGGGCGCGTACGTGGCGGGCATCTTCCACCTGGTCACCCACGCCTTCTTCAAAGCGCTGCTCTTCCTCGGGGCCGGCAGCGTCATCCACGGGCTGCACGGCGAGCAGGATCTGCGGAAGATGGGCGGCCTGTCCTACAAGATGCCGATCACCGCGACCACGATGTGGGTGGGCGGCCTCGGCCTGGCCGGCGTCCCCCCGCTGGCGGGGTTCTTCTCCAAGGACGAGATCCTCACCGCGGCGATCAGCCACGGGGCGCCGATCTTCCTGCTGCTCCTGGCCGGCGCCCTCATGACGGCCTTCTACACGTTCCGGCTCCTGTTCCTGGCCTTCAGCGGTGCCCCGCGGATGGGCAAGGAGGTTCTGCACCACGCCCACGAGTCGCCGTGGATGATGACGTGGCCGCTGGTCCTGCTCGCGTTGCTCACGGTCGTGGCCGGCTTCGTCATGGGGCTGCCGCTCGACGGCACGCGCTTCGCGCACCGGCTGGCGTCGGTCTTCGCGCTCCACGACGTCGAGCACTCGAAGCTGGTGCCGCTGCTGTCGGTCGTCGTGGTGGTCGTCGGCTTCGCGCTGGCCTTCTCCCGCTACAAGGTCGCGCCCGTGAAGCCGGAGCGGATCGGGCAGCCGAGCACGCCGCTGCGCGCCCTCCTGCTCAACGCCTACTACGTCGACGCCCTCTACGACCGGGTGATCGTGCGGCCGCTCCTCGCGCTGTCGTTCGTGCTGGCTCGCGTCTTCGACCTGGGCGTGCTGGACGGCATCGTCAACGGCCTGGGTCGGGCGGTGGTGACGGCGGCGGGCGAGCTGCGTCGCCTGCAGACCGGCTACGTCGTGAACTACGCGCTCACGATGCTCGCCGGCGCGGTCGTCCTCGTCGCCTTCCTGCTGGTTCGATGAGCGTCCGGTCCCCCGCGGCATGAAGCTCGGGCTGCTCACGGTCGTCACCTTCCTGCCGGCGCTCGGCGCCGTCGCCCTGGCCCTCGTGCCGCGCCGCCTGGACCAGGTGCAGCGGCTGGGCGCGCTCGTGGTGAGCCTGGTGACCTTCGCCGTCTCGATCCCGCTGTGGACCGGGTTCGACGGGGACAGCGCCGAGGTCCAGTTCGAGGAGCTCGGTCGCTGGATGCCGTCCCTGGGCGTCAGCTACCACATCGGCGTCGACGGCATCAGCCTGCTCCTCGTCCTGCTGACGACGTTCCTCATGCCGCTCGCGCTGGCCTCGGCGTGGCACGCCATCGAGGACCGCACCAAGGAGTTCGTCATCACGATGCTGCTCCTGGAGACGGGGATGCTCGGGGTGTTCGTGAGCCTCGACCTCTTCCTCTTCTTCGTCTTCTGGGAGGCGATGCTGATCCCGATGTACCTGATCATCGGAGTGTGGGGGGGCGCCAACCGCATCTACGCCGCGGTGAAGTTCGTGCTCTACACGATGGTCGGCTCCGCGCTGATGCTCGTCGCGATCCTCGCCCTGTACTACCAGCACGGGGCGGCGACGGGCGCCTACACCTTCGACGTGCCAACGCTGGCGCGGTGGGTGGTGCCGCCCGGGCTCGGCCAGAACCTCATGTTCCTGGCCTTCGCCCTGGCCTTCGCCATCAAGGTGCCGCTGTTCCCCTTCCACACCTGGCTGCCCGACGCCCACGTGGAGGCGCCGACGGCGGGCTCGGTCATCCTGGCCGGCGTGCTGCTGAAGATGGGGACCTACGGCTTCCTGCGGTTCTGCCTGCCGTTCTTCCCCGACGCGACCTACACGTTCGCGCCGCTGATCTTCGCGCTCGCCGTGATCGGCATCGTGTACGGCGCCTGGGTGTCGACGGTGCAGCCCGACCTCAAGAAGCTCGTCGCCTACTCGAGCGTGAGCCACCTGGGCTTCGTCATGCTGGGGCTGTTCACGCTGAACCAGCAGGGGCTGGTGGGCGGGCTCATCCAGATGATCAACCACGGGCTCAGCACGGGCGCCCTCTTCCTCATGGTCGGCATGATCTACGAGCGCCGCCACACGCGCCTCATCGCCGACTTCGGGGGCCTCTGGAAGGTCGTCCCGGCCTTCTCCGTCCTCTTCCTCGTCGTGGTGCTGTCCTCGCTCGGGCTGCCCGGCCTCAACGGGTTCGTGGGCGAGTTCCTGGTGCTGGTGGGCGCCTTCCAGGTGAACGGCTGGCTCGCCGCCGTCGCCACGACCGGCATCATCTTCGCCGCGGTGTACCTGCTGTGGATGTACCAGCGGGTCGTCTTCGGCGAGGTGACGCACGAGGAGAACCGCCGGCTCACCGACCTCTCGCCGCGGGAGTGGGCGGTGCTGGTGCCGGTGCTGCTCTTCATCGTGTGGATCGGCGTCTACCCGGCGGCCTTCACCGGCAAGACGGAGGCGACGATCGCGGCCCTCCTCGCCCAGGTCGAGAGCAAGGCCAGCGTGGCGCTGGCGCGATGACACCCGACTTTCCGATCCCGGTCGTCTCCTTCTCGGTGCTGCTGCCGGCCCTCGTCGTGCTCGGGACGGGGGCGCTGGTGCTCGTGCTCGACGTGCTGCCCCCGCGCGACAGCAAGGCCCACCTGGGCGGCGTCGCGCTGGCCGGGGCGCTGGCCGCGCTGCTGGCCACGGTGTGGCTGTGGCTGCGGGGCGGCGACGGCCGCGCGTTCCGCGACATGGTGCTGCTCGACGGCTACGCGCTGTTCTTCGACGTCGTCATCTGCTACGCGGCGGCGCTGATCCTCATGCTCTCGATGGACTACCTGGGCCGGACCGGCGGCGAGTCGGGCGAGTACTACGCGCTCGTCCTGTTCGCCACGGGCGGCATGATGCTGATGGCGTCGGCCGGCGACCTGATCGTGGTGTTCCTGTCGCTGGAGCTCATGTCGCTCTCGCTCTACGTGCTGGCCGGGCTGTTCAAGACGCGGCTGAGCTCGGGCGAGGCCTCGATGAAGTACTTCCTCCTCGGCGCCTTCGCGACGTCGTTCCTGCTCTACGGCATCGCGCTGATCTACGGCGTCACCGGCTCGACGAACCTCGACCGCATCGCCGCCTCGGCCGCCGCCAAGGGGGGCGACCCGCTGCTGCTGATCGGCCTCGCCCTGCTGCTGGTCGGCTTCGGCTTCAAGATCTCGTCGGTGCCGTTCCACATGTGGGTGCCCGACGTGTACGAGGGCGCGCCGACCACGATCACGGCGCTCATCGCCACCGGCTCCAAGGCCGCGGCGTTCGCCGCGCTCATCCGGGTTCTCGTGGTGGCGCTGCGGGGGGCCCAGCCCGACTGGTCGGCGCTGCTGTGGGGCGTGGCCGCGCTCACGATGACGGTCGGCAACGTGGTGGCGCTCGCCCAGTCGAACCTCAAGCGCATGCTCGCCTACTCGTCGATCGCCCACGTCGGCTACATGCTCATGGGGCTGGTGGCGGGCGGCGCCCAGGGCGCCGGCGCCGTCCTCTTCTATCTGCTCGCGTACACCTTCACCACGATCGGGGCCTTCGGCGTCATCGCGCTGTGCGTGCGGGCGGGCGAGGAGGCGGTGGAGGTCGGCGACTACGCCGGGCTGGCGCGGCGGCACCCGGTACTGGCCGCGACGCTCGCGCTCTTCCTGCTGTCGCTGATCGGCATTCCGCCGTTGGCCGGCTTCGTCGCGAAGTTCTACGTCTTCGGCTCGGCGGTGCGCGCCGGCTACGTCTGGCTGACGGTGATCGCGGTCCTCAACTCGGCGATCGCGGCCTACTACTACCTGCGCGTGATCGTCTTCATGTACATGCGGGATCCCGAGGGTGAGCGGCTGGCGGTGGCGCCCTCGCTCGCCGGCGGCCTCGCGCTCGCCATCGCGCTCTTCGGCATCGTGCTCCTCGGCGTCATCCCGGCACCGTTCGCCGACCTCGCCCAAGCCGCCGTCGCCCCGCTTCTCCGCTAGTGCGCGCGTCGTCCGATCGCGGCGGCGGCCGGCGTAGGGCGGCGGGCGTGGCACGGATGCGTCGGCGTCCGAGGCCCGGTGACCCCAGGCCCGCCGGCATCGCTCGCCTGTACGCCGCTCCGCGTTGTGCGCGAGGCTTGCGCGTGCCCCCCATCCCCCAGGGGGGGTTGTCGGCGGACAGTCACACGTTGGCGGCGCGCGGCGCCTCGCGCACAACGCGGGCGGCGACACGGCTCGCGATGATGGCGGGCCCGGGGTCACCGGGCCTCGGACGCCGACACATCCGCACCACGCCCGATCTCCCGACCCCGGTCGCTACCGCGGGCACGTCACGTCATCGTCGCTGTTCACCCATGCTTCCTCTGATCGTCGGAGCGCTTCCGTGACCATCGCCCTTCCTCACCGGGGGTGGTTGTTCGATTTGGATGGGACTGTGTATCTCGGGGAGGGGTTGTTGCCGGGGGCGGCGGAGACGATTGGGGCGCTGAGGGCGGATGGGAGGCGGGTGGCGTTTCTGTCGAACAAGCCGCTGTATACGCGGGCGGATTATGCGGAGAAGCTGAGTCGGTTGGGGATTCCGACGTCGGTCGATGAGGTCGTGAACTCGTCGATCGTGCTGGCGCGGCATCTGCGGAAGCTGGATCCGGGGGCGCCGGTGTTCGTGATCGGGGAGCCCCCGCTCGTCGGGGAACTGCGCGAGCACGGGTTCGAGGTGCGCGATGACGCCGACGTGCGGTGGGTCGTGATCGCGTTCGATCGCACGTTCGACTACGGCAAGCTCAACACGGCGCTGCAGGCGGTGCGGCGCCACGACGCGCGGCTCATCGCGACGAATCCCGACCGGACCTGCCCCGTCGAGGGGGGCGAGATCCCCGACTGTGCGGGGATGACGGCGGCGGTCGAGGCCGTGACCGGCAAGACGGTCGAGGTCGTCGTGGGGAAGCCCTCGCCGATCATCCTGCAGGTCGCCCTCGAGGGGCTCGGCGTCGGGGCCCGTGACTGCGTGATCGTGGGCGACCGGATCGAGACCGACATCGTGATGGGCAAGCGGCTGGGACTGGGCACGGTGCTGGTGCTCTCGGGCATCACCCGGGCCGGCGACCTGCGGATCGCCGAGCTCGCCCCGGACCTCGTCCTCCCGGGCATCCACGCCCTTCTCACCTGACGCCCACCTCGCGGCGCCGGCGCCTCTTGGCAAGGCGGGGTGCCCAGACTATCGTGGGTTCATGAGAACGCTGACGCCGGATTGGACCCAGGAGCTCGGTCGCCGTCGGGAGGGCCTCGTCGCCCTGCGCCGCGACTTCCATCGCCACCCCGAGCTGTCCTTCGAGGAGCGCCGCACCGCCGAGATCATCGCCGAGCGCCTGCACGCCGCCAAGCTCGAGGTCCGGACCGGCCTCGGCCGCACCGGCGTCGTCGGGGTGCTGCGCGGCGACCGGCCCGGGCGGACGATCGCCTGGCGCGCCGACATCGACGCGCTGCCGCTGACCGAGACGTTCGACGCGCCGTTCACGTCGTCGAAGCCCGGCGTCATGCACGCCTGCGGGCACGACGGCCACACCGCGATCGCGATCACGCTCGCCGAGCTGCTCAGCGCCCACCGGCGCGAGCTGACGGGCACGGTCGTGTTCGTCTTCCAGCCGGCCGAGGAGGTCTTCGGCGGCGCCGAGCCCATGATCGCGGCCGGCGTGCTCGACAACCCGCGCGTCGAGGAGATTTACGGTCTGCACCTCACGACCCAGACGCCGGTGGGGCAGGTGGGGATCGTCGCGGGGCCGTCGATGGCCTCCGCGGACTTCTTCAACGTGGAGATCGCCGGGCGCGGCGGTCACGGGGCCTACCCGCACCTGTCCATCGATCCGATCACCGCCGCCGCCAACATCCTGCTCGGCATGCAGAACCTGGTCTCGCGCGAGGTCTCGGCCCACGAGACGGCGGTGCTGACGGTGGGGCAGATCGTCGGCGGCACCAAGCACAACATCATCCCCGCCACGGCGATCATGCGCGGCTCGCTGCGGACGTTCAACGAGGCGGTCCGCGGGCAGATCAAGGGGCGGCTGGCCGAGTTTGCTGCGGGGATCGCCCGGGCCTACCGCACCGAGGCGCGCCTGACGTTCGAGGGCGACGGATGCCCCGCGGTCGTGAACCACGAGCGGGAGACGGCCTTCGTGCGTGACTGCGCGACGGCCGAGCTCGGCGCCGACTCGCTCAACCCCGGGCCTCCGGTGATGGCCAGCGACGACATGAGCCTGTTCTTGAAGGCCCGCCCCGGCTGCTACTTCCGGGTGGGCATCGCCCCGAGTGACGCCGGGTCGTACCCGCACCACGCGCCGGAGTTCCAGATGAACGAGGACGGGCTGCCGGTCGGGCTTCGCCTGGGCCTGACGGTGATGCTCAACGCGCTTGCCCGCTGACGCGACGACGGCGCGCCCCTGGCCGCTGGTCGACGGCGACTACGACGTCGTCGTCCTCGGCGGCGGTATGGCCGGGGCCGGGGCCGCCCGCGACCTGGCCCTCCGCGGGCTGTCGGTCGCGCTCATCGACAAGGGCGACTTCGCCTCCGCCACCACCGCCCGCTCCTCGAAGCTGATCCACGGCGGCCTCCGCTACCTCGAGCTCTTCGACTTCGGCCTCGTGCGCGAGTCGCTCACCGAGCGCGAGCGGCTGGGCCGGCTGGCGCCGCACCTGGTGCGGCCGCTGCCCTTCCTCGTGCCGATCTACCGCGACTCCTCGCGCGGCCTCGTGAAGGTCCGCCTCGGCCTCAAGCTCTACGACTGGCTGACGCCGGGCCGTGCGCGCGAGCGCTATCGCGTGCTCCCGGCCGTCGACGCGCTGAGCCTGGAGCCGGGCATCCGCTCCGACGACCTGCGCGGCGCCGGCTACTACTTCGACGACCTGCTGCTCTACCCGGAGCGGCTGTGTCTCGAGAACGTGCTGTCGGCCTGCCGCCATGGCGCCCGCGCCTTCAACTACGCGCAGGTCGAGGAGGTCCGCCGCGACGCCGGCGGCGCCCCCAGCGGCGTCCGCGTGCGCGATCTGCTGACCGGCGGCGTCGTGGCGCTCGGCGCGCGCGTCATCGTCAACGCGACAGGCCCGTGGGTGGACGAGCTGCGGGCACGGGCCGGCGTCGCCGACCGGGGATCACATATCCTGCGCCGCACCAAGGGCATCCACTGTCTCCTGCCGCGGCTGACCGAGCGCGCGATCTATCACTCGACCAGCGACGACCGGATGATCTTCGTGATCCCGTGGCGCGACTTCTCCCTGGTCGGCACCACCGACACCGACTTTGACGGCGACGTCGACCGCGTCCACGCCACCGGCGCCGAGGTCGCCTATCTGCTCGACGAGGTGCGGCGGGCCCTGCCCGACCCCCGCGTCGTGCCGAGCGAGGTGCTCTACACCTACGCGGGCGTGCGTCCGCTCTCGTTCGAGGAGGGGCGGCGGGCCTCCGACGTCTCGCGCGCGCACAAGATCGTCGAGGAGGCCGGCGGCCGCTTCCTCTCCATCACGGGGACGAAGCTCACGTGCTTCCGGAGCCTGGCCGAGGCGCTGGGCGACCGCGTGAGCCGGCGGCTCGGGCGGCCGACGCCGTCGCGGACGGCGCAGCTCTCGCTCGACGGCGCCGACGAGGAGACGGGGCGAGTGGAAGCCCACGCCTGGCTCGACGTCTCCGCCGAGATGGCGGCCAGCGGCCTCTCACGCGAGACGTTGGAGACGCTCGTCACGCTCTACGGCCGCACCTACCACCGGGTGATGGAGCTCGCCGGCAAGGTGCCGGGCGGCGCCGAGCCGCTGTGCCCGTCGAACCCCGACATCGCCGCCCAGCTCCACCACGCCGTGCACGAGGAGCTCACGGTCTCGCTGCAGGACTTCCTGCTCCGCCGCACGGGCATCGGCACCAGCCGCTGCCAGGGGGCCGACTGCGCGGAGTCGATCGCCCGTCGCCTGGGGCTGATGCTCGGCTGGAGCCTGCGCCGACGCGACGCCGAGCTCGAGGCCTACCGGGCGCACGTCGCGCGCTCCCAGCGCTTCCGCGCGTGACCCGATTCCTCGCGCTCGCCGCCCTCGTCGTCGGCGTCCTGGTGGCCTCGACGGGGGTCGACGCCGCGGACGAGATTCGCACCGTCCCCGCCCGACCCGGGGTCACCCAGTCCTACATCCTCGTCCGTCCAGCCTCACGGCCGGTCGCCACGGTCGTGCTGTTCGCCGGCGGCAACGGGCTGCTCAGCCTCGGCTCGGGTCGCCTGACCCTCGGCGGCAACTTCCTCGTCCGCAACCGCATACGTTTCTCCCGGCATGGCCTGCTGGTAGCCGTCCTCGACACGCCCTCGGACCGGCCGAACGGCCTCGACGGGTTCCGCACCAGTGCCGCCCACGCCGACGACGTGGGCGCGCTGCTGGTGGCACTCCGGAAGGAGGCGGCGGTGCCGGTGTGGCTGGTCGGCACCAGCATGGGTACCGTGTCGGCGGCCAACGTCGCGGCGCGGCTCACGACCGGCGGGCCCGACGGCGTCGTGCTGAGCTCGAGCGTGACGCGGCCGGGGCGGGAGCGCTCGGAGACGGTCGGCGACGTGCGCCTGTCGGACATCCGCGTGCCGACCCTCGTCGTCCATCACCGCGACGACGCCTGCCGGGCGACGCCCTACGCCGACATGGCCCCGTTGCTGCGAGATCTGAAGTCGACGCCACGGCGGGAGCTCCTCACGTTCGAGGGGGGCGATCCCCCGCAGTCGGGGCCGTGCGACGCGCGCTCGGCCCATGGCTTCCTGGGCATCGAGGGCGAGGTCGTGGCGGCCATCGCGCGGTGGATCACGGAGGGGCCCCGGCCGTAAACGGCCCGTAAAGACGGCTGTGCTATAGTCCGGCTCGATTCGCCACCCCGTCGCACCCGAGATCAGGAGGACACCATGCCGGTGTTCATGTCGCGTTCGCTCGTGCGGGTCGTGCTCGCCTGCGCCCTGGCCGTCCTGGCGCTGCCGCCGGCCGCCCAGGCGAGGACCGAGATCCACTTCTGGCACGCCATGACCGGCGCACTCGGCGAGGCCCTGGAGACGCAGGCCAAGCAGTTCAACGACAGCCAGGGCGAGTACGAGATCAAGCCGCTCCGCAAGGGCAGCTACCCGGAGACGCTGACGGCGGCGATCGCGGCCTACCGGCAGAAGAACCCGCCGCACATCGTGCAGGTCTTCGAGGTCGGCACCCAGACCATGATGCTGTCCGGGGCCGTCTATCCGGTGCACGAGCTGATGCAGCAGAACGAGATCAAGATCGACTGGAACGACTTCATCAAGCCCGTCGTGGGCTACTACACGAAGGACGGCAAGCTGTATTCGATGCCGTACAACTCGTCGACGCCGATCCTCTACTACAACAAGGACGCCTTCAAGAAGGCGGGGCTCGATCCGGAGAAGCCGCCCAAGACGTGGTCCGAGGTCGAGGCGTACTCGAAGAAGATCCTGGCCGCCGGCGCCGCCAAGTGCGGGTTCTCGACGAGCTGGCCGTCGTGGACCATGGTCGAGAACATGCACGCGACCCACGACCAGCCGTTCGCGACGAAGAACAACGGCTTCGGCGGCGTGGAGGGCGTGGAGCTCCTGATCAACCGCGAGTTCGGGCAGAAGCACGTCGCGGCGCTCGCCGCCTGGCAGAAGGAGAACATCTACTCCTACGGGGGCCGCGGCGGCGCCGCCGACCCCAAGTTCATGAGCGGCGACTGCGCGATCCTCATCCAGTCCTCCGCCGTCATCTCCGGCTTCACCAAGGCCGTCAAGCACGAGTGGGGCACCGCCGAGCTGCCGCACTGGGGGGCGCCCTACAAGAAGGCGACGTCGATCATCGGCGGCGCTACGCTGTGGGTGCTCAAGGGCAAGCCGCAGGCGGAGTACCGCGGCGTCGCGCGCTTCCTGGAGTTCCTGGCCAAGCCCGAGAACCAGATGTGGTGGCACGTCAACACGGGCTACCTGGCCATCTCCAACACCGCCGTCCGCAACCTCGAGCAGGGCTACCACTTCGTGAAGAACCCCAAGCAGTACACCGCGTTCGCCCAGCTCACCGGGCTGCCGCCGACGCCGCCGGCCGCGATGAAGGACAAGAAGGCCGCGCCCGTCAAGGCCGAGCGCGTGGCCACGCCGAACAGCTCGGGGCTGCGCCTCGGCAACTTCGTGCAGATCCGTGACGTGATCGAGAGCGAGCTGGAGAACGTCTTCGCCGGCAAGAAGCCGGCCAAGCAGGGGCTCGACGACGCGGTGGCCAAGTCCAACGCGCTGCTCAAGGAGTTCGCGGCGACGAACAAGTAGCGGGGCCAACGCCGAGCCGGACGTGAAGCGGACGGTCTTCCCCAACCGCTGGCTGCCGTACCTGCTGGTCCTCCCGCAGGTGGCGGTGACGATCGTGTTCTTCTTCTGGCCGGCCGCGAACTCGCTCTACCTCTCGGCGTTCAAGTCGCCGCCGTTCGGCGGGGCCGGCATCTTCGTCGGCCTCCAGAACTTCGTCGCGCTGCTGACGGACCCCGAGTACTACGAGAGCGTCGTGAACTCGTTCGTGTTCTCGGGCGGCGTGACCGCGGTCAGCGTCGTCGCGGGGCTGGTGGTGGCGACGCTGGCCAACCAGAAGATCCGCGGGCTGGGCATCTACCGGACGATGCTGCTGTGGCCGTACGGGATCGCGCCGGCGGTGGCGGGAATCATCTTCCTGTTCATCTTCCACCCGGCCTACGGCATCCTGCCGTACTTCCTGTCGTTCGTGACGGCCTACGAGTTCAACTGGCTGCTCAAGGGCTGGGTGGCCATGGCGCTCGTCATCGGCGCCACCGCGTGGACCCACGTCGGCTACAACATCGCGTTCTTCCTGGCCGGGCTGCAGGCCATCCCCACGTCGGTGATGGAGGCAGCCAGCGTGGACGGCGCCAGCCCCGTCCGGCGATTCACGGCGATCATCGTGCCGCTCATCTCGCCGGTGACGTTCTACCTGGTCGTCGTCAACATGGTGTCGTCGTTCTTCGGCTCGTTCGGCGTCATCCACGCCGTCACGCACGGCGGCCCCGGCGGCGCCACCGAGATCATGGTCTACAAGCTGTGGAAGGACGGGTTCATCGGCCTCAACCTCGGCTCCTCGGCGGCCCAGTCGGTGCTGCTCATGGGGCTGGTGATCGGGATGACGATGCTGCAGTTCCGCTTCGCCGAGAAGAAGGTTACGTACTGATGGACCACGCGCGGGCCACGACGGTGGGGGCCGACGCGCTCGCCCGGCCCCGGGCGGCGACGGTCGAGCGCGTCGTCGAGCGCCGCCGCCGGCCATTCGACTGGGGCGCGCTGGTCGTCCACGCGCTGCTGATCGCCAGCATCGCCGTCATCGCGTTTCCGCTCTACTACGCGTTCGTGATCTCGACCCAGGAGGTGAGCGAGGTTATCCAGAAGCCGCCGCGCCTGCTGCCCTCCTCGCACCTGATCGAGAACTACGCCGAGGCGTGGCGCCGCTCGCACATGGGCCGCCTCCTGGTGAACTCCAGCATCGTGGCGGTCGCGGTGGCCGTGGGCAAGATCGCCATCTCGATGCTGTCGGCGTTCGCGATCGTCTACTTCCGCTTCCGCGGGAGCTCGTTCGTGTTCTGGATGATCTTCGTCACGCTCATGCTGCCGATCCCGGTGCGGATCCTGCCGACCTACGAGGTCATCGGGAGCCTCGGCTGGCTGAACTCTTACGCGGGCCTCACGGTGCCGCTCATGGCCTCGGCCACCGCGACCTTCCTCTTCCGGCAGTTCTACCTCACGGTGCCCAACGAGCTGGCGGAGGCGGCCCAGATCGACGGCGCCGGGCCGCTGCGCTTCTTGTGGTCGTTCCTGCTGCCACTGTCGTGGGCCAACATCGCCGCGCTGTTCGTGGTGCTCTTCATCTACGGCTGGAACGAGTACTTCTGGCCGCTGCTCATCACGAACACCGAGGAGATGCGCACGGTGGTCATCGGGCTCGAGCGGCTCATCCCGCGCTCCGGCACCGAGCTGCCGACCTGGAACCTGATCATGGCCGGCGCGATGATGGCGCTGCTGCCCCCGGTGGCGGTGATCGTCTTCATGCAGCGCTGGTTCGTGAAGGGACTCATCGAGAGCGAGAAGTAGCCTTTGGCTCCCCATTACGTGGTCCATCGTGGGGGCGCGGCGCTGTGGCCGGAGAACAGCCTGGCCGCGTTCCGCAACGCGCTCGCGCTCGGCACGCGGATCCTGGAGCTCGACGTCCACCTCACCGCCGACGGCGAGGTGGCGGTGATCCACGACCCCACGCTCGAGCGGACCACCGACGGGCAGGGGGCGGTCGGACACTGCACCGTCGCCGATCTCCGGCGCGCCCGCCTGCGCGACCCGGGCGGCGCGCCGACCGACGAGGGCGTTCCTCTCCTGGACGAGGTGCTGGCGCTGGCGATGCCGGCCGACGTACACCTGCTGATCGAGGTGAAGACGCCGGGGCCGGCCGTGCGCTACGCGTACCGCGACGATCGCGTCGTCGCCGAGCCGGGGCCGCGCTACGAGGGGCTCGAGAAGCGCGTGCTCGGGCTGCTGGCGGCGGCCGGCTTCGCCAGCCGGTCGTTCATCATGGCGTTCAACCCGGCGGTCTTGGCCGAGGTCCGCGCGCTGGCGCCCGAGCAGCCGACCGCGCTCCTGGTAGACCGCGAGCACGTCGCGGAGTCCGGCGCGCCGTCCACGGCGACCGTCGAGTGGGCGACGGACGCTCGGGCGAGCTTCCTCGGCCTGCACTACACCCTGTGTGACGCCGCGGTGGTGGAGGCGGCGCGCCGGGCCGGCATCGCGGTCGGCGTCTTCACCGTCAACGACGAGGCGGTCATGCGGCGCCTGGCCGACCTCGGTGTGGCCGTCATCATCAGCGACCGCGCGGACCTCGTGGCGCGGCTGCAGGCCGAGGCGTGAGGCGCGCGCGTGGCCTCGTCGTCGCGGTGCTCCTGGCGGTGGCGGTGAGCGCGGTGGCCGGTCCCGCGGTGCAGGTCGCGGCCCACCGGGGCGGTGCGCTGCTGTGGCCGGAGAACAGCCTGCTGGCCTTCCGCAACGCGCTCGCCCTGGGCGCCGACCTGCTGGAGCTGGACGTCCACCTTACCAGCGACGGCGAGGTCGTGGTGATCCACGACCCGACGCTCGAGCGTACGAGCACGGGGACCGGCGCCGTGGGCGCGGCGCGCCTCGCCGACCTCGCCGGCACACGGCTGCGCGCTCGGGACGGCGCGGCGACCGACGAGCCGGTCCCCACGCTGGCCCAGGTGCTCGACCTGCTCCGGCCCGGTCGCGCCGAGCTGCTGCTGGAGATCAAGGTCGACCCCGCCCGCCGGCCCTACGCGGGCATCGAGGAGAAGACGCTGGCCCTCGTGAACGCTCGCGGGCTACGCGAGCGGACGGTGGTGATGGCGTTCGAGTCCGACACGCTGCGGCGGGTGCGCGCGCTCGACCCGAGCATCCGGACGACGATGCTGGTCAGTCGCTCGCGGGTGGACCGCGAGCGCGCGACGGCCTCGACGGTCGTGGGCTGGGCGAGGGAGGTCGGCGCGACGTCGCTCGGTATCGACCAGCGGGCGCTGGACGCCCCGCTGGTGGCGGCCGCGCGCCAGGCCGGCCTGCGCGTGGCGGCGTGGACCGTGAACACCGAGGCCGACATCCGTCGCATCCTCGACCTCGGCGTGGACGTCGTGATCTCGGATCAGCCGGACCTGGTCCTACGCCTGGCGGGCCGGCCGCCGAAGACGCCATGACGGCGCGCCGCTACGTCCTCGCGCTCGACCAGGGGACGACGGGCTCCACGGTGCTCGTCGTGGACGCCGAGGGCGTGGTCCGCGCGCGCGGGTACGCCGAGCTGACCCAGCACTATCCGCAGCCGGGCTGGGTCGAGCACGACCCCGAGGAGATCTGGGCGACGGTCGGCGCGGCGGCGCGTCGCGCGCTGGCGGAGGCGCGGGTGGCGCCCGCCGAGATCGCCGCCGTCGGCATCACCAACCAGCGCGAGACGACGGTCGTCTGGGACCGGACCACCGGGGCACCGATCCACCCGGCGATCGTGTGGCAGTGCCGGCGGACGGCGGCGACGTGCGATGCGCTCCGCGCCCGGGGCGTGGAGGCGCTCGTGCGCGAGCGCACCGGCCTGGTGCTCGACGCGTACTTCTCGGGCACCAAGATCGGCTGGCTGCTCGACCACGTCCCCGGCGCCCGCCGCCGGGCCGAGCGCGGCGAGCTGGCCTTCGGCACCGTCGACGCCTGGCTGCTCTGGAAGCTCACGGCCGGCCGGCTACACGCGACCGACGCCACCAACGCCTCGCGCACGCTGTGTCTGGGTCTGCGGTCGGTGGACTGGGACGCCGAGATGCTCGACCTGCTCGGCGTGCCCCCCGCGCTGCTCCCGGCCGTCGTCGACTCCTCCGGCGTCTGCGCGGAGACGAGCGACGTCGGCTGGCTGCCCGCCGGTGTGCCGATCGCGGGCATCGCCGGTGACCAGCAGGCGGCGCTGTTCGGCCAGGCCTGCTACGAGCCGGGCAGCGCCAAGAACACCTACGGCACCGGCTGCTTCGTGCTGCTCAACACCGGCGCCGAGCGCGTCGCTTCCGGCCACGGCCTCGTCACGACCATCGCGTGGCGCATCGCCGGGCGCGCGAGCTACGCACTGGAGGGCAGCGTCTTCATCGCCGGCGCGGCGGTGCAGTGGCTGCGCGACGGCCTCGGCGTGATCGCGCGCGCCGACGAGACCCGCGCGCTCGCCGAATCCGTCGCGGACACCGGCGGGGTTTACTTCGTGCCCGCCTTCGTCGGCCTCGGCGCGCCCTACTGGGACGCCTACGCGCGCGGCACCATCGTCGGCCTCACGCGCGGCACCACCCGCGCCCACCTGGCCCGAGCCGCGCTCGAGGCGATCGCCTACCAGAGCCGCGACGTGCTGGAGGCCATGGCCGCCGACGCCAAGATGCCGCTGCGCGCGCTGAAGGTGGACGGCGGCGCCGTCGCCAACGACTTCCTCTGCCAGTTCCAGGCCGACGTCCTCGATGCCGCCGTGGTGCGCCCCCGAGTGATCGAGACGACCGCGCTCGGCGCCGCGTTCCTGGCCGGCCTCGGCGCCGGGCTCTGGCGCTCGCTCGACGCGCTGGCCGCCCGGCAGGCGATCGACCGCACCTTCACGCCCGACATGGATCCCGACACGCGCGCCCGCCGTTACGAGGGCTGGCGCCGCGCTGTCGAACGCGCCCGCCACTGGGAAAAGGAGACTCCCGCATGAGACACCCCGTCGCGCTGGTCCTGCTCGTGGTCCTCCTCGTCGGCCTGGCCGCCGGGGCGGGCGCCCAGGCGCCCATCGAGGGCGAGCTGACGCTCATCACGCCGGTCTCGAAGTTCATCCACGACGCCGCGCTCAAGGCCTTCGCCGACTACGCCAAGGAGAAGTGGAACGTCACGGTGAAGACGAACGCGATCCCGGCCGGCACGCCGGTGGCGTACGGGCGGATCGTGGAGTGGAAGGGCCGGCCCGACGCCGACATCTTCTGGGGCGGGGAGTCGGCGCTGTTCGAGAAGCTGGCCGAGCAGAAGCTGCTGCAGAAGGTGGAGATCGACAAGGCGCTCTGGGACTCGATCCCGGCGACGATCGGCAAGCCGAAGCCGATCCCCCTCAAGGACCGCGACGGGTTCTGGGTCGGCACCGCCCTCGAGCCGTACGGGCTCGTCTACCACCCGGTGAAGATCAAGCGGCTCGGCATCCCCGAGCCCCGCGACTGGGAGGACCTCCTCAATCCCAAGCTCAAGGGCGAGGTCGTGCAGTGCGCGCCGACCCGCTCGTCGTCGTCGAACGCGACGTACGAGGTCATCCTGTCGATGTTCGGCGAGGAGAAGGGCTGGGACTGGCTGAAGCGGCTGGCGGCGAACACCGGCCACTTCACCGCGCGGAGCCGGGACGTGCCGACCGTGGTCGCCAAGGGCGAGTTCGCGGCCGGCTTCGCCGTGCCGTCCTACATGGCCTTCGAGGAGAAGCTGGCCGGCTTCGACATCCGCTACGTCGCGCCCAAGAACGCGTTCGTGACCCCGGAGCCCATGGCGATCCTGGCCGGCTCGCGGAATCCCAAGGCGGCGCGCGCCTTCATCGAGTTCTTGCTCAGCGAGCGTGGGCAGCAGGTCTTCATGGAGCGCGGCCTCTTCCCGATCACGCCGAAGTACAAGGTCCAGGGCGCGCCCGGCTCGACGGCCGAGCTGGCGGTGCAGTTCACGGGCGGCGTGCGCTCGTACTTCGACGGCGAGATCTCCAACGTCTACGACGAGGGCGTGGCCGCCAAGCGCTCGGAGGCCCTCAAGACCCGCTTCCGCTCGGACATCGAGGCGGTCTGGAAGAAGCCGAACTGACGTCTCGAGGGGGACCCTCGGCGGTCCCCCCTCGAACCCCCGTGTTCGCCCGGGGCCCCGACACCGAACCATGAAGATCACCATCAACGATGTGGTGAAGCGCTTCGGCGCCACGACGGCCGTGGACGGGGCCACGCTCGACATCGCCGACGGCGAGCTCTTCACGCTGCTCGGGCCGTCGGGGTGCGGCAAGACCACGCTCCTCCGTCTGATCGCCGGGTTCTATCCGGCCGACGCGGGGGAGATCCGGTTCGGCGACCGGCGCGTGGACGGGCTGGCGCCCCACCAGCGGAACATCGGCATGGTGTTCCAGAACTATGCGCTGTGGCCGCACATGACGGTGCGGGCCAACATCACGTACGGCCTGCGGCTTCGCAAGCTGCCCGCCTACGAGGTCGCCCGGCGGCTCGCCGACGGTCTGCGGCAGGTCAACCTGGTCGGCCTCGAGGACCGCTATCCTGGGCAGCTCTCGGGGGGCCAGCAGCAGCGCGTGGCGCTGGCCCGCGCGCTCGTGCTGAGCCCCGACATCCTGCTGCTCGACGAGCCGCTCTCCAACCTCGACGCCAAGATTCGCGTCCAGGTGCGGGGCGAGATCCGGCGGCTGCAGCAGGATCTGGGGATCACGACCGTCTACGTCACGCACGATCAGGAGGAGGCGCTGTCGCTCTCCGACCGGATCGCGGTGATGCGGGACGGCCGGATCCAGCAGGTGGCCGACCCCCGGGCGCTCTACGAGCGGCCCGTCAACCGCTTTGTCGCTGACTTCGTCGGCACCAACAACCTGATCGAGGGCATCTGCCGGGAGCGGGGTGCCGGCGGCATCCTCGTGGAGACCGCGCTGGGGCTGATCCACGCGCGGTCCGACGACGGCCTCGCCCCCGACACGCGCTGCGTGGTGGCGGTCCGGCCCGAAAACGTGACGCTCGGCGCCTCCGACAACGTCTTCGAGGGCCGCGTGGTCGTCGTCTCTTATCTGGGGAGCACGCTGCGCTACGACGTCGAGACCGCCCCGGGACTGGTGCTGCGGGTCGACGTGCGTGACGCCTGGCACCACCGGCCGCTCGCCGTGGGCCAGGCCGTGCCCGTAGGCTTCCCGGCCTCGGTGGCGCTGGCTCTGCGGGACGAGTAGCCGTGGCCACCCTCGTCCGCCCGGCCCCGGCCACCCGCTCCCGCGCGATCCTCCCCGGGCTCGGCTACGCGGCCATCTGGCTCTTCCTGCTCGTGTTCCTCGTCTATCCGCTGCTGCGCATCTTCTACGACGCCTTCACCGACGAGGCCGGGCGCCTCACGCTGGCCAACTTCGCCGAGTTCGCCGGCGACGCCTACTACGTGCGCTCGCTCTGGAACTCGATCCTCCTCGGCCTCGGCACCGTCGCGTGCACCTCCGTGCTGGGGTATGCGGTGGCGTTCCTGCTCGTGCGCTTCGACTTCCGCGGCCGGGGACTGTTCGGGTACCTCACCCTGATCCCGATCATCTCGCCCCCGCTGGTCGGCGTGCTGGGCTTCACGTTCATCCTGGGGCGGGCCGGCACCGTCAACGTGCTCCTGCACGACTGGTTCGACGTCACCCGTCCGATCAACTTCGTCTACGGCGTCCACGGCGTGCTGCTGGTGGAGACGCTGCACCTGTTCCCGATGATCACCCTCAACGTGCTCGACGCCCTGGCCAAGATCGACCCCACTCTGGAGGAGGCGGCCGAGAGCGTGGGCGCCCGCGGCTGGACGAAGCTGCGCACGATCACGCTGCCGCTGACGACGCCGGGCTACGTGGCCGGCGCCCTGCTCGTCTTCATCTGGACGTTCTCGGACTTCGCCACCCCGCTCGTCCTGGGGGTGCACGACCTGCTGGCCGCGCAGGCCTACCTCAACATCGTGCAGTTCGTCGACCGGCGGCTCTTCCGCATGGGCATCGTCATCTCGGCGCTCATGGTGGCCCTGGCCGTGGTGTTCCTGGTGGCGGCCCGCCGCTACGTCGCCATCAAGGACTACTCCTCGCTCGCCTACTCGCGCGTCGGCCGCCGCCGGCTGTCGCCGCTCGCGCAGGCCGGCGCGATCGGGTTCCTGTCACTCGTCATGCTCGCCTCGTTCATTCCGTACCTCGGCGTCGGGCTGGCCTCGGTGGGCAAGGGCTGGTCGCTGACGCCGTTCCCCGTGCAGTACACGCTGCAGTACTACGAGCGCGTGATCGTGGAGACGCCAAAGTACATCGTCAACAGCTTCCTCTACTCGACGCTGGCCGTACTCGGCTGCGTCGTCGTCGGCGTGCCCATCGCGTGGATCCTGGCCCGCACGCGCCTGCCCGGCCGTGACACGCTCGACGGGCTCAACACGCTGATCCTGGCGCTGCCGGGCACCGCCATCGGCATCGCGTACATCCGCGCGTTCCACGCCCCGCTGCCGTGGCTCGACGTCAAGCTGACGAGCCTGTGGATCGTGCTGCCGCTCGTGCTCTGCATCCGGCGTCTGCCGTACACGGTGCGCGGCGCCTACGCCTCGCTGCTGCTCGTGCACCGCTCGCTGGAGGAAGCGGCCGCGAGCATCGGGGCGACGGGCGCGCGCAGCTTCCGCGACGTGACCTTGCCGCTGATCTGGCGCGGCGTCCTCGTCGGCTCGCTGTTCTCGTTCGTGACCTCGTTGCAGGAGGCGTCGGCCGTGCTGTTCCTCTCGCTCGGCGGGTGGGAGACGATCCCGGTGGGCATCTTCGCCTTCTACATCGCCGGTAGCGCCAACGAGGCGGCCGCGCTGGGCGTGATCCTCATCGCCGTGGCCGCGCTCGCCGTGCTCGTGATCAACCGCGTCGCCGGCGCCCGCCTGGGAGGCATGTTCGGCTAGGTGAGGTTGTACTGACCCCTCCTCCGATGGTCTAGCCATTTGCCCGCTAAATCAGTAGCTTGCGTGTGCTTGTCCGAGCCGGAGGGCTGTGCTAGTGTTTCGCTTCACATGGCGCAGTCCGGGGAGCCAAACGCCTGGAAAGCGCTCGGAGAACTGTCGAGCATCGGCATCACGCTGGTCGTCGCCACCGTGATCGGCCTGGCCGGCGGCTACTACCTCGATCGCTGGCTCGGGACATCACCGTGGCTGACGCTGATTGGGCTCATATTCGGCATCGCGGCGGGATTCGTGAACCTCTTTCGGTCGGTCAAGCGGGCAGAGCGGAACATCGATGACAGCGAGTGATCTGACGAGTGGCGTGACGCGGCGGGCGGCTCTCGCCGTGCTGGTCGCGGCGCTGGCCGGCGGCTGGCTGGGCGGCGCGCCCGGCGCGCTCGGCGTGCTGGCCGGCGGCGCGCTCGGGCTCCTCAGCTTCCGGCTCCTGGCTGCGCGCGTGCGGGCGGTCGCCGCGGTGGGCCCGTCACTCACCGCGCCGTGGCCGCTCCTGGCCGGGCTGCGCTTCGCGGCCGTGGCCGGGGTGGCTGGCCTGCTCTTCGTTCACGGCTGGGCCCACCCCGTGGCGTGGCTGGTCGGCTACAGCGCCCTGCCGCTCGCGGTGGTGCTGCAGGGCCTGCGGATGGCCCGCGAGGAGAGGGACGCGTGAACGTCATCGAGCATCCGCCGATCTTCCGTCTGCCGGGGATTCCCGACCACGTGACGTACACGTGGGTCGCGATGGCTATCCTGGCGATCACCGCGTTCATCGCCTCCCGCCACGTGGAGCTGGTGCCGCGGGGGATGCAGAACTTCTTCGAGGTCATGCTCGAGCAGTTCCAGCAGATGATCGACGACGTCATCGGCCCGGAGGGCCGGCGCTTCCTGCCGCTCATCGCCACGCTGGGGCTGTTCATCCTGGTTGGCAACCTGATGAGCCTGGTGCCCGGCGTCTACGGGCCGACCACGAACCTCAACACGACGGCCGCCTGCGCCCTGGTGGTCTTCTTCTCCTACCACTACATCGGCATCCGGAAGCAGGGCGCGGTGACCTACCTCGCGCACTTCATGGGCCCGGTGCCGCTGGCCCTCAAGCCGCTGATGTTCGTGATCGAGATCATCAGCCACCTGGCTCGGCCGCTGTCGCTGACACTGCGGCTGTTCGGCAACATGTTCGGCGGGCACATCCTGCTCGCGATCATCTTCTTCCTGATGGGCCTCGACGGTCTCCTCGGCTGGGCCCTGTCGGGCAACCCGCTCGGCGCGGTCGTGGGCGGGATCGGCGGCCTCGTGATGATCGTGTTCACGGTCGGGTTCCTGTATCCCCTCAAGATCCTGGTGTCGTTTCTCCAGGCGTTCATCTTCGTGATGCTCACGATGCTCTACATCTCGGGAGCCATCGAGGAGGCCGAGCACCACGGGGGCGAGCACCATCCGGCGCATCACTAGCAGACCACACGTACAGAGGAGGGCGGTCGTGCGACGTTCACCGATCCTGGCAGCTCTGGCAATCTTCGCAGTTCCGGGCCTCGCGTTCGCGCAGGCGCCGGCCGCCGCCCCGTCGGGCGGGTGGGTGGGGCCGTTCGCGGTCCTGGTGGCTGGTTTCGCCATGGCCTTCGCCGCGGGGCTGTGTGCCCTCGGTCAGGGCAAGGCGGTGGCCTCGGCCGTCGACGCCATGGCCCGTCAGCCCGGCGCCGCCGCGCGCATCCAGACCGCGATGATCATCGGTCTGGCGCTCATCGAGTCGCTGGCCATCTACGTCTTGGTCGTGGCGATGATTCTGCTGTTCGTGCAGCCGATCAAGTAGCGCGCCACCGGGGAGTCTCGGCGGCGCGAGCGCCGGCTCGCGCCGCCGTCGCACATGGCGCGTTCGAATCACCGCCTGCCGAAGATCCCCGAGATGACGATCCGTCGTCTCTCGGTCTACACGCGCTGCCTGCTCCAGCTCGAAGAGGACGGCGTGAAGACGATCTCCTCGCAGGAGCTGGCCGAGCGCTTCAGCCTCAACTCGGCCCAGGTCCGCAAGGACCTCGCCTACTTCGGCGAGTTCGGCGTCCGCGGCATCGGGTACTACGTCTCCGGGCTCAAGGCCGAGCTGCAGCGGATCCTCGGCCTCGACCGCGAGTGGACCGTGGCGCTCGTGGGCCTCGGCAACCTCGGTTCGGCGCTGTTCCACTACAAGGGGTTCGCCCGCCAGGGCTTCCGCATCGCCGTGGTCGTCGACGACGACCCCGCCAAGATCGGCCGCGACATCGACGGGGTCCCGATCGTGCCGAGCCGGGACATGGCGCGCGAGATCAAGAGCCGCGGCGTGCAGATCGCGATCGTCGCGGTGCCGCCCGAGGCCGCCCAGACCGTCACCGATCAGCTCGTCGGCGCCGGGATCAAGGCGGTGCTCAACTTCGCCCCCACGCGCCTGCGCGTGGCGCGCGACGTGCGCCTCAAGAACGTCGACCTCTCGATCGAGCTCGAGACCCTCTCCTTCTACCTGGCCAAGGGCGCCCGCTAGCATCCGCCGGGCCGTCAGGCCGGCGGTGGCACCGTCCCGTGATACCGTGAACACTCTGCGATGTTGAAGGACTGGCAGGCGTTTCAAGGCTTGGCGAAGGCCTTCGCCGAGGGAGACGTCTGCCTGCGCGTCGCCGGCCTCGCCGGTCCCGCCCGCCCGCTGGTCGTCGCCGCACTGCTCCAGGCCCATCCCCGGGCCGCCGTCGTCGTCGTGCGCGCCATGGCCGACGCCCACCGCTGGGCCCAGGACCTCCGGTTCTTCGGCGCGCCCGTGCTCGAGTTCCCCGAGCGGGAGCCGCGCCTGTGGCGCGGCGGCCACCACCGCGAGGCCGACGCCGAGCGCGCGGTGATCGCGCGCCGCCTGGCGGCCGGTGAGCCGGTGGTCGTGGTCGCGACGCCCGCCGGCCTCGACACGCCGCTGACGACGCCGGACGAGTTCGCGGCGCAGACCCTGCGGATCGGCGTCGGGGACCGGCTCGAGCGTGAGCTGCTGCTGGAGGCTTTCGAGAGCGCGGGCTACGAGCGCACCGAGACGGTCGTCGAGGTGGGACAGTGGAGCGTGCGCGGCGGCATCGTCGACGTCTTCGTCCCCAGTCACCCGAGTCCGGTCCGGCTGGAGTTCTTCGGCGACGACGTGGAGTCGATCCGTCGCTTCGACCCGACCAGCCAGCGCTCGACCGACACCCTTGACGAGCTCCTGGTGCTGCCGCTGGCGGCGCCGGCCGACGAGGCGCGCGCGGCGCACCTGCTCGACTACGTACCGGCGGCGGCGCCGGTGATCCTCGACGCGCCCGCGCTGCTCGACGAGACCTCCGAGGAGGCGCCCGGCCGCCGGCCGCTGCGCGAGGTCCTGGGCGGCCGGCCGCGCGTCGAGCTGGAGCTGGTGGCCGGCACCGGCGCCGAGCACGTGCTCGACACCCAGGAGGTCCCACGCTTCACCGGGCACTTCGCGCAGCTCACCGAGGCGCTGGGACGCTGGCGCGCCGAGGGCTTCACGGTCCGGCTCGTCGTCGCCGACGCGAACCAGGCGGAGCACCTGCGCCAGATCCTGCGCGACCACGACGCCGAGGTGCCGATCGTCGCGGCGATCGACGCCCCGGAGTCGCCGGCCATCGTCGTGGGCGAGTGCTCGGGCGGCATCGCAGTCTCGGCGGTGGGGCTCGTGCTCCTCACCGAGGCCGAGATCTTCGGCGCCCGCCGGCGGGCGCTGCGTCGGCCCAAGTACCAGCGTGGCGCCGCGCTCACTGCCTTCACGGACCTCGAGGTCGGCGACCTGGTCGTGCACGAGGACCACGGGATCGGCCGCTACCTGGGGCTGCGCACGATGTCGGTCGGTGACCGCGAGGGCGACTTCCTCCTGCTGGAGTACAGCGAGGGGGGGCGCCTCTACGTGCCCGTCGAGCGCCTCGACCTGGTCTCGAAGTACCTCGGCGGGGACACGGCCACTGCCAAGCTGGACCGGATGGGCGGCGCGTCCTGGCAGCGGGTGAAGGAGTCGGTGCGGGCCGCCCTGCGGGAGATGGCCGAGGGGCTGCTGAAGCTCTACGCCCAGCGCGCGGTGGCCGAGGGGCACGCCTTCACCGCCGACTCGCCGTGGCAGCGGGAGTTCGAGGCGTCGTTCCGCTTCGAGGAGACGCCCGACCAGAACAGGGCGATCGAGGAGGTCAAGCGTGACATGCAGACCGGCCGGCCGATGGACCGGCTGGTCGCGGGCGACGTCGGCTACGGCAAGACCGAGGTAGCACTGCGCGCCGCCTTCAAGGCGGTGGCCGACGGTCACCAGGTCGCGGTGCTGGTGCCGACCACGGTGCTGGCCCAGCAGCACTGGTCGACCTTCACCGACCGCTTCGCCCCGTTCCCGGCCAAGGTCGAGCTGCTCTCGCGGTTCCGCTCGACCAAGGAGCAGAAGGCGGTCGTCGAGGGGCTGCGCCAGGGCTCGGTGGACGTCGTCATCGGCACCCACCGGCTGCTGTCCAAGGACGTCGCCTTCAAGAACCTCGGCCTGATGATCGTCGACGAGGAGCACCGCTTCGGCGTCGCCCACAAGGAGCGCATGAAGCAGCTGCGTGCTTCGGTCGACGTGCTGGCCCTGACGGCCACGCCGATCCCCCGCACGCTCTACATGTCGCTCTCCGGCGTCCGCGACATGTCCGTCATCGAGACGCCGCCGCTCGATCGGCTGCCGATCGAAACGGTCGTCCGACGCTTCAGCAAGGCCGTCATCAAGGAGGCGCTGGAGCGCGAGCTGGAGCGCGGCGGCCAGGTCTTCTTCGTCCACAACCGGGTGCAGTCGCTGCCCTCCATGGCGCGCTTCATCCAGGAGCTGGTACCGGACGCGCGCGTGATCATGGGCCACGGCCAGATGAGCGAGCGCGAGCTGGAGGCGACGATGGTGCGGTTCGTCAGCGGCCAGGCCGACATCCTGGTGTCGACCGCCATCGTGGAGTCGGGGCTCGACATCCCGGCCTCCAACACGATCATCATCAACCGGGCCGACCGTTTCGGCCTCGCCCAGCTCTACCAGCTCCGGGGTCGCGTCGGACGTGAACGGTTGCAGGCTTTCTGCTATCTTCTGGTCCCAGCCGACGGCCGGGTGGACGAGCCGGCCCAGCGCCGGCTGCGCGCGCTTCAGGAGCTGACCGAGCTGGGGTCGGGTTTCAAGCTGGCCCTGCGCGACCTGGAGATCCGGGGGGCCGGCAACCTCCTCGGCGCCGAGCAGCACGGGCACATCGCGGCGGTCGGCTACGATCTATATTCGAAGCTTCTCGCGGAAGCTGTGCAAGAATTGAAGGGCGACAAGGCCGGGGTCGCCGTCGAACCGGTCATCAGCGTTTCGGTCGAAGGGTTCTTGCCCGAGGAGTACGTTCCTGAAGTCAATCAGCGACTGGCACTCTACAAGCGATTGGCCGGCGCGGCTGGCGACGATGAGCTCGCCGAGCTCCGTGCCGAGCTCCAGGATCGCTTCGGCCCGCTGCCCGAGCCCGCCGACCAGCTCCTCGACATCGTCCGGATCCGCATCGCCGCCCGCAGTCTCGGCGTGGAGCGGGTCGAGGCCGGCGAGGGCAAGGCGGTGATCACGTTCTCGCCCACCACCCCTATCGAGCCGAGTCGTCTGGTCGCCGCCATCCAGGGCAGCCGCGGCCGGCTCCGCATGCGACGGGAGTTCACCATGGAGGCGACCATCGCCACCGGCGGCTGGCCGGCGACGCGCGACTCACTGCTCGGGGTGTTGCAAGGCTTCACCGCTCGATGAGGGGCCGCCTGCTGGGCCTCACGCTCGCCGCGCTCGTGCTCGGAGGGTGTGCCCTGCCGACCATGCCGGACTGGAGGTCCTGGGTCGGCAAGAAGAAGGAGCCGCCGCCGGCGGCGGGCGCCGGGGCGACGAAGGCCGAGGCCCTCGACACGCCCAAGCCCGGCGACGTCCGGCAGCGTCCCATCGAGGACGCCGACGAGTCCGTCACCGACCGGGTGATCGCCGTCGTCAACAACGACGCCATCACGCTGGGCGAGCTTCAAGAATCGATTTTCTCCTACCGCGCCGAGAACGGGGGCCAGCGCACGGGTCCGAGCGACGACGACCTGCGCAAGGAGTTCCTGAACCGGTTGATCGAGAACCGGCTGCAGCTGCAGGAGGCCGACCGCGAGAAGGTCGTCGTCGAGGAGATCGAGCTGAACGAGGAGTTCCTCGACCGGATCAAGCGGTACGGTGTGAAGAACGAGGAAGAATTCGAGAAGCTCGTCCGCGGGCAGGGGGTCACGGTCGACTCCATCAAGAAGCGGCTCCGCGACGGCCTCAAGGTCCAGAAGCTGGTGCGCCGGAAGGTGACGCTGCGGGTGTCGGTCACCGAGGCCGAGATCAGCCGGTACCTCGAGGAGAACCGCGGCAAGCTCGAGACGGGCCTGTCGTACCACGCCCGCCACATCCTGATCACGCCCGAGGGCGAGGGCGACTCCAGCTGGGAGTCGGCCCGCATCAAGGCGGAGATGCTGCGCACCCAGCTCGAGGACGGCGCCGACTTCGTAGAGCTGGCCAAGCAGCACTCCCGTGACGCCACGGCCAGGGACGGGGGGGACTTAGGCACCCTCAAGCGGGGGGAGCTGGCCCCGGAGATCGAGTCCGAGCTCCTGACCCTGCGGGGTGGGCAGATCTCCAAGCCGGTCCGATCCCCCCTGGGCTTCCACGTCTTCCGGCTCGAATCGAAGGAATCCCTGGAGTCGGCCAGCATCCGTCAGCAGATCCGGGACATCTTATTCCGTCAGCAGTTCGACACGCGGCTCGAGGTCTGGATCAAGGAGATCAAGCAGCGTGCAATCATCGAGGTGCGGATCTGAAATCCATTGACAAGCAACGTCTCAGATGAGAGGATCTGCGGTGACGCCGTCGCTCCAACCTCGTAGAAACCCTACGCAAACGGCAACACAACACTCTATGCGGCCCCCACGCGCCGCGCCCGGAGCCCCCGAATGACTGCCCGCCGAGAACGAGGACAGCCGAACGCCACCGAGAACACCCCGTCGACGCCGGTCAACGGCATGAACCTGTCCGAGCTCAAGGAGAAAGCGATCTCCGACCTCAACGGGATCGCTCGCGACTTGAACGTCCAGAACTACGGCGGTCTTCGCAAGCAGGAGCTGATCTTCAAGATCCTCCAGGCGCAGGCCGAGAAGGACGGGCTGATCTACGCCGAGGGCGTGCTGGAGGTGCTCCCGGACGGCTTCGGCTTCCTCCGGGCTCCCGACTACAACTACCTCCCCGGCCCCGACGACATCTACGTCTCGCCCTCGCAGATCCGCCGCTTCGATCTGCGTACCGGCGACACCATCTCGGGCCAGGTCCGGCCGCCCAAGGACACCGAGCGGTACTTCGCGCTCCTCAAGGTCGAGTCGATCAACTTCGAGACCCCCGACCAGTCGCGCGAGAAGATCTTCTTCGACAACCTCACGCCGCTCTATCCGATGGAGCGGCTGCGCCTGGAGCACGAGGCGGAGAACCTGACGACCCGGGTCATGGACCTGCTGTGTCCCATTGGCAAGGGACAGCGGGGCATGATCGTGGCGGCGCCTCGGACCGGAAAGACCATGATGCTCCAGTCGATCGCCCACGCGATCGCCACCAACCACCCCGAGGTCTACCTCATCGTCCTGCTCATCGACGAGCGGCCGGAAGAGGTCACCGACATGCAGCGCTCGGTGAAGGGTGAGGTGGTCTCCTCCACGTTCGACGAGCCTCCCCAGCGCCACATCCAGGTGGCGGACATGGTCATCGAGAAGGCCAAGCGGCTGGTCGAGCACAAGCGTGACGTCGTCATCCTGCTCGACTCGCTGACGCGGTTCGCCCGCGCCCACAACGCGGTCATCCCGTCCTCGGGCAAGGTCCTCTCGGGCGGTCTCGACGCCAACGCCCTGCAGCGGCCCCGGCGGTTCTTCGCGACCGCGCGCAACATCGAGGAGGGCGGCTCGCTGACCATCATGGCCACGGCCATCGTCGACACCGGCAGCCGGATGGACGACGTGATCTTCGAGGAGTTCAAGGGGACCGGCAACATGGAGGTCCACCTGGACCGGCGCCTCATGGACAAGCGCATCTTCCCGACGATCAACATCGAGCAGTCCGGGACCCGGAAAGAGGAGCTGCTCCTCGAGAAGGACGAGCTACAGAAGGTCTGGCTGCTCCGTAAAGCCCTGTCCCAGCTGAACCCGGTCGAGTCCATGGAGCTCCTGCTCGACAAGCTCAAGCAGACCCGCAGCAACAAGGAGTTCCTGGCCGCCATGCACTCCATGGGCTAGGTCCGTGATATCCTTGAGGCTCCCGAGGAGGAGCGACTCGTGAAGGTGGGCATTCATCCGGACTACGTGGACACGACCATCACCTGCGCGTGCGGGGAGGTCATCAAGACCCGTTCGACCAAGCCGGACATCCGGGTCGAGGTCTGCTCCAAGTGCCATCCCTTCTACACGGGGAAGCAGAAGCTCATGGATACGGCCGGTCGTGTGGAGCGCTTCCAGCGGAAATACAAGCGGCAGCCCACGACGGCCCAGTAGGCCGCCGGTCCCGGCCGCGCCCGGCTCCCGCCGGGCTGCTCCTCGCCCCACTCGCTCTGCGCGGGCAGGGGTGTGCGCACGGGAGGCGCTGATCCGCGATGCTGTTTGACAAGCTCCGTCAGATCGAAGAGCGGTCCCACGAGATCGCCCGACGACTGGCGGACCCCGCCATCTTCTCCCAGCAAGCCGAGTACGCGCGCCTGCGCAAGGAGCACGCCGAGACCCAGGAGATCGTCGAGCGCTTCGGCGAGTACCGCGAGGTCCTCCGGAAGATCAGCGAGGCCCAGCACATCCTCGCCGACGGTGGCGACCGCGAGCTCCACGAGCTCGCCCAGGCCGAGGTCGACGAGCTGTCCGGCCGCCAGGTGACCCTGGAGGCCGACCTCAAACGTCTGCTGCTCCCGCGCGACCCCAACGACGACAAGAACGTGTTCGTCGAGATCCGCGCCGGCGCCGGCGGCGACGAGGCCGCGCTGTTCGCGGCCGATCTGGCCCGCATGTACACCAAGTACGCCGAGCGGCAGCGCTGGAAGGTCGAGGTGATGGACTCCAGCGCGACCGGTGTCGGCGGCCTCAAGGACGTGATCCTGTTCGTGCAGGGCCGTGGCGCCTGGAGCCGACTGAAGTTCGAGCGCGGTGTGCACCGCGTGCAGCGCGTGCCGGTGACCGAGTCCGCCGGGCGCATCCACACCTCCACGGTGACGGTGGCGGTGCTCCCCGAGGCGGAGGACGTCGAGATCAAGGTCGACGAGAAGGACATCCGCGTCGACGTCTACCGCTCGTCGGGGCCGGGCGGCCAGGGTGTGAACACGACCGACTCCGCGGTCCGCATCACGCACATCCCGACCGGGCTCGTGGTGACCTGCCAGGACGAGCGCTCGCAGATCAAGAACCGGGCGAAGGCCATGCGGGTGCTGAAGGCCCGGCTGCTCGAGCGCGCCCAGGAGGAGCAGCAGGCGGCGATCGCCGCCGACCGCCGCTCACAGGTGGGCACCGGGGAGCGCAGCGAGCGCATCCGCACCTATAACTTCGCGCAGAACCGCGTCACCGATCACCGCGTCGGGCTCACGCTGCACCGGCTGCCCGAGGTGCTGGAGGGCGACATCGACGAGCTGATCGAGACGCTGGCGGCGGCCGAGCAGGCCGAGCGACTGCAGAAGGTCGCGAGCTGATGACGCCGCCGGCCGATCCGGAGACGCTCGTCGCCTCGCGACCGACCGTGCGCGCCGCCCTCGATCTCGGCGCGGGCGCGCTACGCGAGGCCGGCATCGCGGACGCCGGGGTCGACGCCGAGTGGCTCCTGGCCGAGGCGCTGGGCATTCCCCGGGGCCGCCTGGTCCTGCACGGCCAGCAGGCGCTGGAGGGTCCGGCCGCCGAGCGCTTCGCGCAGACCCTGCGCCGCCGGATCGCGCGCGAACCGCTGCAGCACATCGTCGGCACCCAGGCCTTCCGCGACCTCACGCTCGCGGTGAGCGCGGCGGCGCTCGTGCCGCGGCTCGAGACCGAGCTGCTGGCCGGGTGGGCGATCGAGCGGCTCGCGGGCACACGCGCGCCGCGGGTGATCGACGTCGGCACCGGCTCGGGCTGCCTCGCCTGCGCGCTGGCCGCCGAGCGCCCGGACGCGCGGGTCATCGCGCTCGACGTCTCGCCGGCCGCCGCCGCGCTCGCCCGCGCCAACGTCGCCGCGCTGGACCTGACCGGGCGGGTGACCGTGGCCGTGTCGGATCTCTTCTCGGCGCTGGCGCCGGTGCGCGCCGACCTGATCGTCTCCAATCCGCCCTACCTGCCGAGCGGGCTCATCGCCTCGCTCGACCCCGAGGTGCGTCGGCACGACCCTCGGCTCGCCCTCGACGGTGGGCCGGATGGCCTCGACGTCATCCGCCGCCTGGTCGACGCCGCGCCCCGGTGGTTGACGGCCGATGGCTCGCTGGTGCTCGAGACCGCCGGAGGCGAGCAGGTCGCGGAGGTCGTCGCCCTCCTGAGGGCTCGAGGCTTTGCGCGCGTGGAGACTCGCCCGGATCTGGCCGGGATCGTCCGCTTCGTAGCCGGAGGGATCTCGTCATGCCAGCCCGACTGCTGATCGAAGGAGGCGTGCCGCTCAAGGGTGAGGTGGCGGCCAGTGCCGCCAAGAACGCCACGCTGCCCGCGCTCGCCGCCGCGCTGCTCACGCCGGCGCCGCTGACCCTCACCAACGTGCCCGACCTGGGCGACATCCGCACGATGCTGAAGCTCCTCCAGACGCTCGGCGCCGACGTGACGCGGCGGGGCCGGGAGGCGACGGTCACCGTCGCGCGCGTCACCAGCGACCTGGCGCCCTACGACCTCGTCTCGACGATGCGGGCCTCGGTGCTCGTCCTGGGCCCGCTGGTTGCCCGTCACGGCTCGGCCCGCGTGGCGCTGCCGGGCGGCTGCGCGATCGGCGTCCGTCCGATCGACCAGCACCTCAAGGGACTCGCCGCGCTCGGCGCGGAGATCGCGATCGAGAACGGCTACGTGGTGGCGCGGGCGCGGCGGCTGCGCGGCGCGCGCATCACGACCGACATGGTCACGGTGACGGGGACCGAGAACCTCATGATGGCGGCCGCGCTGGCCGAGGGCACCACCGTCATCGAGAACGCCGCCCGCGAGCCCGAGGTCGGCGACCTGGCCGCGCTTCTCACGGCGATGGGGGCGCGCCTGCACGGCGTGGGCACCGACCGGATCGAGATCGAGGGCGTCCGCGAGCTCGGCGGCGCCGTCCACCGCGTCGTGCCCGACCGCATCGAGGCCGGCACCCTGCTGGTCGCCGGCGCGATCACGCGGGGAGACGTGCGCGTGACCGACATGGTGCCCGCCCACCTGACGGCCGTGCTCACCAAGCTGGAGGAGTGCGGCGTCGCGGTCGAGGTGGGGCCGAGCTGGGTGCGGGCGCGCGCCGGTGACCGGCCGCGGCCGAGCGACATCGTGACGAGCCCGTTTCCGGGGTTTCCGACGGACATGCAGGCGCAGCTCATGACGCTGCTCGGGCTGGCCGACGGGCGATCGAAGCTGACGGAGACGATCTTCGAGAACCGCTACATGCACGTGGCCGAGCTGGCCCGGATGGGTGCTCGAATCACCACCGAGGGCTCGGTGGCCCTCATCCGCGGTGTCGAGGCCTACCAGGGCGCGCCGGTGATGGCCTCCGACCTGCGCGCCTCGGCGGCGCTGGTGCTGGCCGGCGTGGCCGCGCGCGGTCGCACCGAGGTCTCGCGCATCTACCACCTCGACCGGGGCTACGAGCATCTCGAGAACAAGCTCGGCGCCCTCGGCGCGCGGATCGAGCGGCTGACGTGACGAGCCGGCTCACGCTGGCGCTGCCCAAGGGCCGCCTGCTCGACAGCGCGCTCGAGACGCTCCGCGACGTCGGCGTCGACGGAGTCGATCAGGACTCGCGCCGGCTCATCTTCGACGACGCGCGCCAGGGGCTGCGCCTGCTGTTCCTGAAGCCGGCCGACATCCCCGCCTACGTGACCTACGGCGCGGCCCACCTCGGGATCGTCGGCAAGGACATCCTGCTCGAGCAGGAGCCCGACGTGTACGAGCCGCTCGACCTGGGCTTCGGCGTCTGCCGCCTCGTGGTGGCCGAGCCCCGCGAGCTCTGGGAGCGCGACGATCCGGCCCGGTGGTCGTGGGTGCGGGTCGCGACGAAGTACCCCCGGCTGACCGAGCAGTACTTCTCCGCCCGCGGCGTCCAGGTGGAGCTCGTGCGGCTCGACGGGTCGATCGAGCTGGCCCCACTGGTGGGCCTGGCCGAGCGCATCGTCGACCTCGTCCAGTCGGGCGAGACCCTCCGGGCCAACGGGCTCGTCGAGGTCGCGGAGATCACACGCTCGACGGCCCGGCTCATCGTCAACCGTGCCGCCATGAAGACCGAGTACGCCGCCATCAGCGACCTCATCGCCCAGCTGCGCAAGCGGAGCGACCCCGCCCCTGGAACGGCGCAGCCACGGCGCGAGCCGGCCTCGCGGACCTCGCTCCCATGAAGGTGCTCGACGCGCGGGTGCTGGGGGTCGAGGGCGTCGCCCGGGCGGTCGACCGGCCGCCGTCGGAGGTGCCGGCCGAGATCGTGCGCTCGGTCGAGGCGATCGTCGCCGACGTCCGCGCGCGCGGCGACGCGGCCGTGCTCGACTACACGGCGCGCTTCGACGCCTTCCGTCCCGACGCGGCGACCGGGCTCGCCATCACGCCTGCCGAGATGGCGACGGCCGAGCGGGAGGTCGCGCCGGCCGTGCGGGCCGCGCTGGCCTACGCGGCAGAGCGGATCGAGCGCTACCACGCCGCCGCGCTGCCGAAGTCGTGGCGGATCGCCGACGAGCACGGGTCGGTGCTGGGGCAGGAGGTGCGCCCGCTCGATCGGGTCGGCATCTACATCCCCGGCGGCCGCGCCGCCTACCCGTCGACGGTCCTGATGACCGCCGTGCCCGCGCGGGTCGCCGGCGTGCGCGAGATCGTCCTGGTGACGCCGCCCGGCCCCGAGGGGCGTGTGCCGCCGGCGGTGCTGGCGGCGGCGAGAGTGGCGGGCGTGACCGAGGGGTGGCGCGTGGGCGGGGCGCAGGCGGTCGCCGCGCTCGCGTACGGCACCGCGACGATCCGCCGGGTGGACAAGATCGTCGGCCCCGGCAACGTCTACGTCGCGCTCGCCAAGACGCGTGTCTTCGGCGACGTCGGCATCGACATGGTCGCCGGGCCCAGCGAGGTCGTGGTCGTCGCCGATCGCGCCGCCGAGCCGGCCTGGATCGCCGCCGACCTGCTCGCCCAGGCCGAGCACGACCCGATGGCGCGCGCGCTGCTCATCACCGACGCCCCGGAGCTGCTGCCACGGGTCGAGGCGGCGCTGGCCGCGCAGCTCGAGCGACTGCCGCGCCGGGCGATCGCGGGCGAGGCGCTGGCGGCCAACGGCGCGTTCGTCCTCGTCGCCGACCTCGAGGCGGCGGTGGACGTCGCCAATCGCCTGGCGCCCGAGCACCTCGAGCTCCTGGTGACGGTACCGGCGGCGCTGCTGCCGCGGGTGCGGCACGCCGGGGCGATCTTCCTCGGCGCACACACCCCCGAGGTGGTCGGCGACTACGTGGCCGGCCCCAACCACGTGCTGCCCACGGCCGGGACCGCGCGCTTCGCCTCGCCGCTCGGCACCGAGGACTTCGTGAAGCGGTCGAGCGTGATCGAGTACTCGCCGTCCGGCCTGGCGGCGGCGCAGCCGCACCTCGCCGCCCTCGCCCGGATCGAGGGCCTCGACGGCCACGGGCGCGCGGCGGAGCTGAGGGCCGCGGAGCCACGCGCGACAAAGGAGATCGGCGGATGAGCGGCAACGGGCGGCAGGCGCGCGTCGAGCGCAAGACGAAGGAGACGGAGATCGCGCTCCAGCTCAACGTCGACGGCACCGGCGCGTCGAAGGTGCAGACGCCGATCCCGTTCTTCAGCCACATGCTGGAGGCGTGGTCCAAGCACGGGCTGATGGACCTGGCCGTCGAGGCCACCGGCGACGTCGAGGTCGACATCCACCACACCGTGGAAGACGTCGGCATCGTGCTCGGCCAGGCGCTCAAGCAGGCGCTCGCCGACAAGCGAGGCATCGTGCGCTACGGCACCGCGTTCGTCCCGATGGACGAGGCGCTCGTGCAGGCCGCCGTCGATCTCTCCGGGCGGCCCTTCCTGGTCTTCAACGTGCCGGTGGCGCGCACGCGCGTGTCGAACTTCGACCTCGACATGCTCCAGGAGTTCTTCCGCGCCTTCGCCTTCAACGCCGAGATCACGCTGCACGTGACGATGCACTACGGCCACAACCTGCACCACATCGCCGAGGCCGTGTTCAAGTCGGTCGGCCGCGCACTGGCCGAGGCCACCCGCCTCAACCCCCGCATCGCCGGCGTCCTGCCGTCCACCAAGGGAACGCTGTGACGGGTCCAGACCGATGATCGCGGTCGTCGACTACGGGCGGGCGAACCTCGGCTCGGTCGAGAAGAGCTTCCGCCGCGTCGGCGTCCCGGCGACGGTGACGCAGGATCCGCGCGTGATCGACGAGGCCGACGCCGTCGTCCTGCCCGGCGATGGGGCGTTCCAGGACACGATGACGAACCTGGCCGAGCTCGGCCTGCTCGAGCCGGTCCGTCGAGCGCTCGACGGTCGGCGGCCCTTCCTCGGCATCTGCATCGGCTACCAGCTCCTCTTCTCGCGGAGCGAGGAGTTCGGTGAGAGCGCAGGCCTCGACGTCATCCCGGGCGTGGTGCGCCGCTTCCCGCTCGACCTCGACGTCCCCCACATGGGCTGGAACCGCGTCTGGCACGGCGGGGCCCTGCGGCTCTTCGAGGGGATCGAGGACGGAGCGAGGTTCTACTTCGTCCACTCCTATTTCCCGGTCGCCGCGGAGTCCGCGGCCCTCTCGCTCGCCTGGTGCGACTACGGCGTCCGCTTCGCGGCGGCGGTCGAGACGGGGCGCGTCTACGCGACGCAGTTCCATCCCGAGAAGAGCGCGCGGGCGGGGATCCGGCTGCTGGAGAACTTTGCGGCGATCGTGAAGGAGAGCCGGTGATCGTCATCCCGGCGGTCGACCTCCGGGGCGGCCGCTGCGTGCGGCTGCGCGAGGGGCGCGCCGACGCCGAGACGGTCTTCTCCGACGATCCGGTGGCGATGGCCGAGCGCTGGGTCGCGGCGGGCGCGGAGCGCCTGCACGTGGTCGACCTCGACGGCGCCTTCGCCGGGGCCCCGCGCCAGACCGCGCTGATCGCCAGGATCGTGGAGGCGGTGCGGCCGGTCCCCGTCGAGGCCGGCGGCGGGCTGCGCGACCTCGCGGCGGTCGAGACGGTCCTGACGGCGGGCGTCACCTGGGTCGTGGTCGGCACGCGGGCGGCGGTCGACGCGGCGTTCCTGGCCGAGGCCGGCCGTCGCTTCCCCGAGCGGCTCATCGTCGCGGCCGACGCGCGCGGCGACCGCGTGGCCATCCGGGGCTGGACCGAGACCGGCGAGCTGACCGTGGTCGAGCTGGGTCAGCGGGCGCGCGAGGCCGGGGCGGTCGCGCTGCTCTACACCGACGTGAGCCGCGACGGGACCGAGCTGGGGCCGAACGTCGACGCCACGGGCGCGCTCGCGCAGGCGGTGTGCCTGCCAGTGCTGGCGTCGGGCGGCGTGGGCACGGTCGACGACCTCGTGCGGCTCGCCGGGGTGCCCGGCGTCGTGGGCACCATCGTGGGGCGCGCGCTGTACACCGGCGCGATCTCGCTGCCGGACGCGCTGGCGGCGGTCAGGGCGGCCTGATGCTGGCCAAGCGCATCATTCCCTGCCTCGACGTCAAGGACGGCCGCGTGGTCAAGGGTGTCCGGTTCGTGGAGCTGCGCGACGCCGGCGACCCGGTCGAGGCGGCCGTGGCCTACGACGCCCAGGGCGCCGACGAGCTGGTGTTCCTCGACATCACCGCCTCGCACGAGGACCGCTCGATCATGCTCGACGTGGTCCGCCGCACCGCCGACGTCCTCTACATCCCCTTCACGGTCGGCGGCGGCCTGCGCTCGGTGGACGACGTACGCGTGCTGCTGCGCGCGGGCGCCGAGAAGGTCTCGTTCAACACCGCCGCCCTAGCCCGACCCGCGGTGATCCGGGAGGCGGCCGAGCGCTTCGGCAGCCAGTGCATCGTGGTCGCGATCGACGCCCGCCGCACGGAGCCGGGGACCTCCTCGAACAGCCCCGAGCCTGCGGGCCCCGCGACAACCTGGCGCGTCTACACGCACGGCGGTCGTCGTTCGACCGGCCGCGACGCGATCGAGTGGGCCCAGGAGGCCGTCGCCCTGGGTGCGGGCGAGATCTTGCTGACGAGCATGGACCGCGACGGGACGAAGGACGGCTACGACCTGGAGCTGACGCGCGCCATCGCGGACGCCGTCACCGTGCCGGTCATCGCCTCGGGCGGCGCCGGGACCCTCGAGCACTTCCGGGAGGCGTTCGTCGAGGGCGACGCCAGCGGCGCGCTGGCCGCGTCGCTCTTCCACTTCGGGACCTACACGATCGGCGAGGTGAAGGACTACCTCGCCGAGCGCGGCGTGGAGGTGCGGCGGTGACGCCCGAGGCGCTCACGTACGACGCCCAGGGCCTCATCCCGGCGGTGGTGCAGGAGGCCGAGACCGGCGAGGTGCTGATGGTCGCGTGGATGGACCGCGAGGCGGTGACGGCCACGCTCGAGACGGGGGTCACGCACTTCTGGTCGCGCTCGCGGCAGGCGCGCTGGCGGAAGGGGGAGACGTCGGGCCACAGCCAGCACGTGCGTGGCGTCTACGCCGACTGCGACGCCGACACCCTGCTCGTGCAGGTGCACCAGGACGGCGTGGCCTGCCACACCGGCAACCGCACGTGCTTCTTCACCGGACTGCAGGGGACGGGCCCCGCCGCCAACATGCTCGATCGTATCGAGCACATCGTCGCGGCGCGCAAGGAGTCGGCGCCGGCCGGCTCCTACGTGGCGGGTCTGCTCGCCAAGGGGGAGGCGGCGGTCTGCCGCAAGATCGGCGAGGAGGCAGTGGAGGTCGTGACCGCCGCGCTGGGCGGCGAGGGGGACCGGCGCGTGGTCGAGGAGGTCGCCGATCTCTGGTTCCACACGATGGTGCTGCTCGGCCAGCGGTCGATCCCGTTGCGCGACGTGCTGGAGGAGCTGGCACGCCGGCACGCCGCCCGGCCGACCCCCGGCGGCTGAGACGGCGGTGAGTGCGGCGGCCCGCCGCACGGCGGCGCTCGCCGCCGCCCTGGCGCTCGTGCTCGGCGCGTGCGCGGGGCGCCGGATCGTCGATGGGGTCTATCACGCCCCCAGCGGCTACCGGGTGGCCGTGCCGGGGCCGTCGTGGGAGGTCGCGGCCGACAGCCGGGCCGACCTCGAGCTCCGGAACCGGACGGCGCCGGCCGGGATGCTGGTGAACGCGGTGTGCGACCCCGCGGTGGCGCGTCGCCCGTGGGACGTGCTGGCCCAGCACCTGCTCATCGGTATGCGGGATCGCGAGGTGGTCGAGACGGGCGAGGTCCCGGTGAACGGGCGGATCGCGTCCCACCGGGTGCTGGAAGGACGGATGCGCCAGAGCGACGAGCGCGTGCGGATCGAGAGCTACACGCTGAAGGGTGACCGCTGCGTGTACGACTTGCTCTACGTCGCGCCGCCGGGCGCCTTCGAGCGCTGGCGGGGTGACTTCCAGCGCTTCGTCGACAGCTTCGCGGGCGCGTGAGGCATGGACACCTACCTGCGACGGACGGCCATGTGGTACGGCGGGGTGGGGCTGCTCGCCGCCCAGGTGCTGCGCAGCCTGGCACTGCCGCCGAAGTACTTCCGCCTCGTGATCCTCGAGATCGAGGTCATGGGCGTGCGCTCGCTCGGCGTGGCCCTGACCGCCTCGATCTTCACCGGCATGGTCTTCGCGCTGCAGAGCGCGGTGAACATGGCCCGGTTCGGCGCCGAGAACTACGTGGGGCCCATCGCCGCCCTGGCCATCCTGCGCGAGCTGGGGCCGGTGCTCACCGCCATCCTCGTGGGCGGCAAGGTGGCGTCCGGCATCACGGCCGAGCTGGGCTCGATGCGAGTGACGGAGCAGATCGACGCCCTGCGCACGCTCGGCGTCAACTTCATCAAGCGCCTCATCGTGCCGCGCGTGCTGGCCGCGCTGCTGGTGTTCCCGCTGCTCACGGTCCTCGCCTGCGTGCTCGGCATCCTGGGGGGCATGGTGATCATGTTCTTCGAGCGGGGCACCGACATGTGGGCGTACTGGAACACCACGATGTACTGGGTGGTGCCGCGCGACTTCCTGATGGGGGTGGCCAAGTCGTTCTTCTTCGGCGGGATCGTGACGCTGATCGGGTGCTACAACGGGCTCAGCACGACGGGGGGCACGGAGGGCCTGGGGCGGGCGACGACGGCGACCGTCGTGCACTGCACCATGGGCGTGATCGTCTCCGACTTCTTCCTGACGAAGCTGATGCTGATGCTCTTCTGGTGATGCAGCCGACGACGCGCGAGCACGAGACGGCGGCGTCGGGGCCGGCCGACGGCCGGGCGCTGGTGGAGCTGGTCGACGTCCGCAAGCGCTTCGAGGGCAACGAGGTGCTGAAGGGGGTCTCGCTCACGGTCCCCCGCGGCGAGACGATGGTGATCATGGGCGGCAGCGGCTCGGGCAAGACGGTAACGCTCCGGCTGATCGCCGGCCTCATCCGGCCGACCAGCGGGATCGTGCGCGTGTTCGGCCGGCGTATCGAGGGGCTCTCGGAGGAGGAGCTGCTGCCGATCCGCCGCCGGATGGGCTACGTCTTCCAGGGCGCCGCGCTCTTCGACTCGCTGTCCGTGTACGAGAACGTCGCCTACCCGTTGCGCGAGCACACGAGCCTCGGCGAAGCCGACATCCGCGAGCGCGTGGTCTCGTTCCTCGCCGTGGTCGGCCTCGGTCCCGACGTGCTGCACCTGCTGCCCTCCGAGCTGTCGGGCGGTATGCGCAAGCGGGTGGGCATCGCCCGCGCGCTCGCCCAGGAGCCGGAGATGCTGCTCTTCGACGAGCCCACCGCCGGCCTCGACCCGACCAACGCCCGCATGGTGGGCGATCTCATCGTGCAGCTGCGCGGCGGGGTGTGCGACACCGCCGTCGTCGTCACGCACGACCTGGAGCTGACCAAGACCGTGGCCGACCGGGTGGCGATCCTCATCGAGGGACGCTTCGCGGCGCTGGGGCCGCGCGACGAGGTGCTCGCCTCCGACGACCCCGCCGTGCAGGCCTTCCTGGCCGGCGATGCGAGGGTGACCCCATGAACGATGAGCGCAACGAGCGGGGACGGACGCTACGGGTCGGCGTGTTCGTGCTGGTCGGCCTGGCCGCGTTCCTCGCGATGATCTACGCGCTGGGCGCACGGGCCCGGCTGTTCGAGCCGCGCTTCACGATCTTCGCCGAGTTCTCCGAGGTCGGCGGGCTGGTGGAGGGCGCGACGGTGCGCCTGGCCGGGGTGCAGATCGGACGGGTGAAAGGCGTGGATCTGCCGTCGCAGCCGGGCGGCAAGGTGCGGGTGGGGATGACCATCGCCAAGCAGTTCGGTGACCGCGTCCGCAAGGACTCGGTGGCGCGCATCGAGACCCAGGGGTTGCTCGGCGATCGGATCGTCGAGATCTCCGTCGGCACCACCAACGCGCCGGCGGTCGGGCCCAACGACGTCATCGCCTCGCGCGATCCCTTCGACATCAACCGGGTGATGGGCGAGAGCGCCCAGGTGGTGAAGAGCATCGGCACCCTGGCCGACAGCCTCCGGGAGACCGCCCAGACGCTGAACCAGTCGCGCCTGATCGACGAGGCCGCCGCCACCGTGCAGTCGGCGCGCAGGATCACCGAGCAGGTCGGGAAGATCGTCGGCGAGGTGGAGCGGGGACGGGGCTGGGCCCACGTGCTGATCTACGAGGAGCCGGTGGCGCTCAAGCGGGTCAACGAGCTCGTGGCCACGACGCAGGCGCTGCTCGAGCGCGTGCAGCGCGGCGAGGGTGCGGCCGGCGTGCTGACGTCCGAGCAGTCGACGGCCGCCGCGAAGCGCTTCGTGGCCGCCATGGACCGGCTGAGCCGCGTCGTCGAGCAGCCGTCGGCCGAGGACGGCGTCCTGCCGGCGCTGCTCTTCGATCCGAAGTACCGGGCGGTCCTGGAAGACCTGCGGGTCGTGACCCACAACTTCCGTGACGTCTCCGACCGTCTGGCCGGCGGCCGGGGCACGCTCGGCGGGCTCCTGAAGGACGAGCCGGCCGACGGCGGGCTCCGCCAGGCGTCGCAGGACTTCCAGGCCGCCGTCGCCAACCTCCGCGAGATCACCGAGAAGATCAAGGACGGCGAGGGCACGGTCGGCGCCCTGATCGCCGACCCGACGATCTACGAGCGGCTCGTCACCATCCTCGACGGCGCCCAGCGCAGCTTCCTGCTCCGGGGCCTGCTCCGCGGCCTCGGCCGCGACGGCAAGCCGGACGGCCGGACCGGCAAGACGACGGAGTGAGGATGCCGCGCGCCACGAGCGTCTACCGCTGCCAGCAATGCGGGTTCGCGAGCCCGAAGCCCGGGACGTGCCCGGACTGCAAGCGTGCGACGGGCGAGCTGGTGCCGCTCGTCGAGGAACGGGCGGCGCCGGCTCCGAGCGGCCGGCGGGCCGCCGTGGCGGCCGGCACGCGGCCGGTGCCGCTGGCCGACGTCGCGATGGAGCACGGCGATCGCACCCTGGTCGGCATCGCGGAGCTCGACCGCGTGCTCGGCGGCGGTGTGGTGCGGGGCTCGCTCGTGCTGATCGGCGGCGACCCCGGGATCGGCAAGAGCACGCTGCTGCTCCAGGCGGCTCGGGCGCTGGCGCGCGTGACGCCACCCGTGCTGTACGTCTCCGCCGAGGAGTCGGCGGCCCAGGTCAAGATGCGGGCCGACCGGCTCGGCGTGGCCGGCGACGGCCTGCTGCTGTGGGCGGAGAACGATCTCTCCGCCGTGCAGGTCGAGCTCGACACCATCAAGCCGCGCGCGCTGATCGTCGACTCGATCCAGACCGTATTCTTGCCCGACCTCGAGTCGGCCCCGGGCAGCGTCGCCCAGGTGCGCGAATGCGGCGCTCGCCTCATGACGCTGGCCAAGGGGCGAGGGATCGCGACGTTCCTCGTCGGCCACGTCACCAAGGAGGGCGCCCTGGCGGGGCCGCGCGTCCTCGAGCACCTCGTCGACACCGTCCTCTACTTCGAGGGCGAGCATCACCACGCCTACCGCGTGCTGCGGGCGGTGAAGAACCGCTTTGGCTCCACCAACGAGATCGGCGTCTTCGAGATGGCCGCGCGCGGCCTCGTCGAGGTGCCGAACCCCTCGGGCTTCTTCCTGGCCGAGCGGCCGGCCGACGCGCCCGGCTCGGTCGTGGTCTCGGCGCTGGAGGGCACGCGGCCGCTCCTGCTCGAGCTGCAGGCGCTCGTGGCTCGCGCCTCGTTCGGCACGCCGCGGCGGACAGTCCTCGGCGCCGACTACAACCGCGTCTGCGTGCTGCTCGCCGTGCTCGAGAAGCGCGCAGGGCTGCCGATCGGCAACCAGGACGTCTTCGTCAGCGTGGCGGGCGGTGGCCGCGTCGTCGAGCCGGCGGCCGACCTCGGCATCGTCATCGCCGCCGCCTCGAGCTACCTGGAGCGGCCGGTGCCGGGGGACCTGCTCATCCTGGGCGAGGTCGGCCTCACCGGCGAGGTCCGCGCGGTCAGCGGCGTGGAGCCGAGGCTGCGGGCGGCCGCCCAGCTCGGATTCAAGTCGGCCCTCGTCCCGCGCAGCAATGCGGAAGGCAGCCTGCCGCTGCCGGTCAAGGGCGTGGCCTCCGTGAGCGACGCGCTCGCGGCCGTGCTCGGCTGATGGGCCTCCAGATCGGCCGGCTGCTCGTGCTGATCGCCGGCGCCGGCGGGGGCTACGCGCTTGCCGGGATGCGTGGGGCCGCCCTCGGCATGCTCGCGGCCGCCGTCGCCGTCGGGCTGGAGGTCGCCGCCGGGGTTGCGCCCCTGCGGCCGATGCTGTGGACGGTGGGCGGCGCGGTGGCGGGCCTGCTCGTCGGGCTGGCGCTGGGCGGCGCGCTCGCGCCACTGGCCGGCGAGATGGGGCCGGCGGTCCGCGTTGGAACGGCCCTGCTGGGGGTCTGGGTCGTCGGCGCGGTGGCGGCGCGCCGGGGCGCCGAGTTGTGGGGCCGGCCGGCGGCGTCGGCGCGCGGCTCCGCCCGGATCCTCGACACGTCCGTGCTGATCGACGGGCGCATCGCCGACGTCGCCGAGGCGGGCTTCCTGGACGGGCCCGTCGTCGTTCCCCAGTTCGTCGTGCGCGAGCTGCAGCGGCTGGCCGACGCCAGCGACCCCGTCCGGCGCAACCGCGGTCGCCGCGGCTTCGACGTGCTGGACCGGCTGCGGCGGAGCTCGGCGGTGCAGCTGGAGCTGGTCGATACCGACTTCCCCGACGTCGCCGAGGTGGACGACAAGCTGGTCGCCCTGGCGCGGGCGCGCGCCGGCCGACTGCTGACCAACGACACCGGCCTCGCGCGCGTTGCCACGGTGGCCGGCGTCGCCGTGGGCAACCTCAACGAGCTGGCACTCGCGCTCAAGCCGGCCGCGCTGCCGGGTGAGGGCATGCAGGTGCAGATCGCGCGGGAAGGCAAGGAGGCCGGCCAGGGCGTGGCGTACCTCGACGACGGCACGATGGTGGTCGTCGAGGGCGGCAAGCGCTTCATCGGACAGCCGCTCGACGTCGTGGTGACGAGCGCCCTGCAGACGGCGGCCGGTCGCATGATCTTCGCCCGGCCGCGGAGTGACGAGGCGTGAGGCGCGATGCCTAGCGTCGCCGTCCTCGTACCCGCCGGTGGCATCGGGACCCGGCTGGGTCACCGCACGCCGAAGCAGTTCCTGCGTCTCGGCGGCGCCACCATCCTCGCCCGGACGCTCGCGAATTTCCTCGGTCACCCCGGGGTGCGCGCGATCGTCGTCGCCGCGCCGGCGGAGCACCTGGCCCGCACGCGTCGCCTGGTCGCGCGCGCCGGCCGGCGACCCGTGAGCGTCGTCGCCGGCGGCGCCACCCGGCAGGAGTCGGTGTGGCGGGCGCTCCAGGCGGCGCCGGCCGACGTCGACATCGTGCTGGTGCACGACGCCGTCCGGCCGTTCATCGACCGCCGGTTGATCGACGCGGTCGTGGCGGCCGCGGTCGCCGACGGGGCGGCGATCTGCGCGCTGCCCATCGCCGAGACGATCAAGCGGGTGCGCGACGGCGTCGTAGAGGACACGCTGGACCGCTCGGGGCTGTGGGCGGTGCAGACCCCGCAGGCGTTCCGGACCGCGCTCCTTCGGGAGGCGCACGACAAGGCGCGACGCGACGGGGCCGTGGGCACCGACGATGCGATGCTGGTGGAGTGGCTCGGGCAGAAGGTGCGGGTGGTGCCGGGCCTGGCCGGCAACGTCAAGATCACGACGCCGGAGGACCTGCGGCAGGCGCGGGGGCGGCGATGAACCGGGTCGGCTTCGGCTTCGACCTGCACCCGCTCGTGGCCGGTCGACCGCTGATCCTGGGTGGCGTCACGGTCCCCTCCGAGGTCGGGCTCGACGGTCACTCCGACGCCGACGTGCTGGCGCACGCGGTGGGGGAGGCCCTGCTGGGCGCGCTGGCGCTGGGCGATCTCGGTCGCCACTTCCCCGACACCGACCCGCGCTGGCGCGGAGTCTCGAGCCTGGTCCTCCTCGGCCACGTGATGGAGCTCCTCCGAAACCGACGCGCGGCGCTGGTCAACGTCGACGCCACGGTGCTGGCCCAGGCGCCCAAGCTGGTGTCCCACCTGCCCGAGATGGCCAAGCGCCTCGCCGACGTCCTCGGCATCCCTGCCGACCGAGTCAGCGTCAAAGCAAAAAGCCCCGAAGGCCTCGGTCTGCTCGGCCGCCGCGAGGGCATCGCGTCGATGGCTGTGGTCAGCGTGGAGGTGCCCGAGTGAACGGTCGCTCCGAGCGCCGGCTTCGCCGGCGCAATCCCAGGGGGAGGTCCGGAGAGGGGGCAACGTCCCCCGCCGAGAGGAAATGAAGATCTACAACACGATGGCCCGGATGAAGGAAGAGCTCGTCCCGAGAGTCCCGGGCGAGATCGGGATGTACTCGTGCGGGGTGACCGTCTACGACCTCTCCCACGTCGGCCACGCGCGGATGCTGATGGTCTTCGACGTCATCGCCCGCTACCTGCGCTTCGCCGGCTATCGCGTCACGTTCGTGAGGAACTTCACCGACGTGGACGACAAGATCATCCGCCGCGCCGCCCAGGAGGGCGTGTCCGCGCGTAAGGTGTCCGAGCGCAATGTCGCCGCCTTCCAGCAGGACATGGCGGCGCTCGGCGTACTGCCGCCCGAGGTCGAGCCCAAGGCGACCGAGCACGTGCCCGAGATGATCGCGCTCGTCGAGCGGTTGGTGGCCCGAGGCTACGCCTACGTCGTGGACGGGGACGTGTACTTCGAGGTCCGCCGGTTCCCCGCCTACGGCAAGCTCTCGGGCAAGAACCTCGACGAGCTCCAGGTCGGCGCGCGGGTCGAGGTGGACGAGCGCAAGCGCGACCCCCGCGACTTCGCGCTGTGGAAGTCGGCCAAGCCCGGGGAGCCGGCCTGGGACAGTCCGTGGGGTCCCGGCCGTCCGGGGTGGCACATCGAGTGCTCCGCCATGGCGGTGCGCTACCTGGGCGAGTCGTTCGACATCCACGGCGGCGGCGAGGATCTGATCTTCCCCCACCACGAGTGCGAGGTCGCCCAGACCGAGGCCGACACGGGGACGGTGTTCGCGCGCTACTGGGTGCACAACGGCATGGTCAACATGGGCCGGGAGAAGATGTCCAAGTCGCTCGGCAACACGCTGACGATCCGCGACCTGGTGGCCCGGCACGACCCGGCCGCGCTCCGGCTCTTCCTGCTCGGGACCCACTACCGGAGCCCCCTCGAGTGGTCCGAGGAACGCGTGGAAGACAGCGCGCGCGCCCTCGAGCGGCTCTGGCGCCCGGTGGACGACGCCGCCCGGCATCCGGAGGTGCCGGGCCAGCCCCTCCCGGCCGAGTTCGCCCCCTTCCGCCAGCGGTTCCTGGATGCGATGGACGACGACTTCAACACGCCGGAGGCGTTGGGGGCCCTGTTCGACCTGAGCCGGGCGCTGCGGGCCCCGGGTGTGGGCCCGGCGGCCCTGGTGCGCGGGGCCGAAGAGCTGAAGACCCTGGCCGGCGCCCTCGGCCTCCAGGGGCCGCGCCGTGGAGGCCTCGACGAGGGCCGGATCGACCGGCTCATCGAGGAGCGCGGCGAGGCGCGCCGGACCCGGAACTTCAAGCGGGCCGACGAGATCCGTGCCGAGATCGATCAGCTCGGCGCCGTCCTCGAGGACAAGCCCGGAGGCACCGTGTGGAGGTGGAAGGGGCGGTGAGCGAGGACCGTGTCTGGGGCCGCAATCCGGTGCTCGCCCTGCTGCGCAGCGGCAGCCGGCGGGCGGACGAGATCGCAGTGCTGGCCGGGGCACGCGGGCCGATCTCGGAGGTCGTGGCGCTGGCGCGCCGGAGCGGGGTCAAGGTCTCGTATCGCACCAGAGACCAGCTCACCGCGATCGCCGGGACCGCCGACCACCAGGGCGTGGTCGCCAGGGTCGCCGCCGCTGACTACGCCGAGCTCGACGACCTCCTGGCGCTGCCCGCTCGTCGCCGCGAGGTCCCGTTCTTCCTGGCCCTCGACCAGGTGCAGGACCCCCGAAACCTCGGCGCCCTCCTCCGGACCGCCGACGCCTTCGGAGTGCACGGGGTGATCGTGACGAAGCACCACGGCGTGGGGCTCACCGAGGCTGCGGCACGGACCGCCATGGGCGCCGTCGAGTACGTCGCCGTCGCTCGGGAAACGAATCTCGTCAACTCGCTGGAGAAGTTAAAGAAATCGGGGATATGGATCTACGGCGCCGCCGCCGAGGGTGGGGTCCTGCCGTGGTCGACCGACCTCCGGGGGCCGGTGTGCCTGGTCCTCGGCAGCGAGGGGGAGGGGTTGCGGCCTCTCGTGGCCCGGTCGTGCGACGTGCTGGTCTCGGTCCCCATGCGGGGCGGGGTGGGGTCGCTGAATGTCGCGGCCGCCGGAGCCGTCCTCTGCTACGAGGTCGCCCGTCAGCGAGCAGAAAATCAGCGAAACTCCTTGACGTAGAGGCAAACCGCAACTAGATTGGAACTTTGCCTGTGCTGGCGTAGCTCAGGGGCAGAGCAACTGCCTTGTAAGCAGTGGGTCGGGGGTTCAAATCCTCCCGCCAGCGCCAGTTTTGAGGACACGCTTCTTTGCTCGAGAGGTCTCTCATCGCCATGCCGGCGGGCTCGGGGAGGTACCCAAGTGGCCAAAGGGGGCAGACTGTAAATCTGCTGGCGTACGCCTTCGGGGGTTCAAATCCTCCCCTCCCCACCACTGTATCGACCGTCCGCACGGCGATGGGCAGGATGCCGGGCAACGTTCGCGGGAATAGCTCAGCGGTAGAGCGCCAGCCTTCCAAGCTGGGGGTCGCGGGTTCGAATCCCGTTTCCCGCTCCAGAGATCAGCACGAGAGGATCGTTCGGGCCCATGTAGCTCAGTCGGCAGAGCGCGTCCTTGGTAAGGACGAGGTCTCCGGTTCAAACCCGGACATGGGCTCCACTTTCGGTCGGGAGCGGTCGCTTCGGTCAACGGGAGGTAATTGAAGGATGGCCAAGGCCAAGTACGAGCGGACGAAGCCGCACGTGAACATCGGGACGATTGGGCACATCGACCACGGGAAGACGACGTTGACGGCGGCGATCACGAAGGTGCTGCACACGAAGAACAAGCAGATCGCGGTGCGGGAGTACGGGTCGATCGACAACGCGCCCGAAGAGCGGGAGCGGGGGATCACGATCGCGGTGGCGCACGTGGAGTACGAGACGGCGAACCGCCACTACGCGCACATCGACTGTCCGGGGCACGCGGACTACATCAAGAACATGATCACGGGGGCGGCGCAGATGGACGGCGCCATCCTGGTGGTGGCGGCGAACGACGGGCCGATGCCGCAGACGCGAGAGCACGTGCTGCTGGCGCGGCAGGTGAACGTGCCGTTCCTCGTGGTGTTCATGAACAAGGTCGACATGGTGGACGACGCGGAGATTCTGGACCTCGTCGAGCTCGAGGTGCGGGAGCTGCTGAAGAAGTACAACTTCCCCGGGGACGAGGTGCCGGTGATCCGGGGGTCGGCGCTGCAGGCGAACG
>Ga0209382_10000553_pt1 | contig 61696 bp, 51 predicted proteins | sample SoiMetdeltSBSDD5_FD_187599 | JGI IMG/M metagenome (GOLD analysis project Ga0209382, IMG submission 187599) | Bulk soil microbial communities from a Populus tree surrounding site in Tennessee, USA - Soil MetaG P. deltoides SBSDD5 (SPAdes) (version 2) | ecosystem: Environmental > Terrestrial >...
GTCGGTCGCGCGGGTGAGGATCATGCCGCGAAGAATGTCGCGGCGTTCGTCAACAGTCAGCGACGCGCGGATCGAGGCGCGATGGAGGTGGCCGTCGCACGCAGCAACGATCTCCGCCACGGCGAGACGAAATCGCTCGCCGGCGGGAACGCCAGGAGTCGCCTCTCCGAGATCCTTGGGTGTCAGGGGGATCAGTCGCCGTTCGATCGCCGTGGCAAGCGGGGCGCGCCAGCCTTCGAGGCTGGCGGCGGTCAACGCGCCCGCAGGCCGTGTCTCACCGGCGGCTTCCCTGATCGCCGGCCACGCAAACGGGAACCGTTCCGTGACGAACTCGCCGAGGCCCGCCAGCGTCCTAGGCGCCACCGTATCTCGATCAGCGCCCGGCGGTCACGCTCACCGGCGCGGCGCCGTCGTCAGCGACTGACGAACGAAGGCCTCGATCTCGGCTGCAGGCCGCGCGCCCGTCGTCCGCGCCACCTCACGCCCGCCTTCGAAGACCGCCATTGTGGGGATGGAGCGGATGCCGAAGCGCTCGCCAAGCTCGGGCACCGCATCGGTGTTCACCTTCACGACGAGGTATGTGCCGGCATTCGATCGAGCAACCCGCTCGAGCTCCGGTGCGACCATCCGGCAGGGCCCGCACCACGGCGCCCAGAAATCGACTACGACAGGAAGCGCCGTCCCGCCGACCAGCGCATCGAACGCCGCCGCGGTAGCAGCCTCGATCGGCTCTGCGGCGGCCGGCAGACTCGTGCCGCACCCCCCGCACTTCGCTTGGTTCGCGGAGAACGGCACGCGGTTCTTCCGGCCGCATGAGGGGCAGGTCACGATGACGCCACGCTCGTCCATAGACAGAGCCATGAATTAAGCATAGCCCTCAACTACCAACGATCCAACGATCCAAGGGAAACCCGTCTCACAATGGGGTGAAAAAACGGCCCAACAGGCTTGTTGTTGCGCCTTTGCCCGGCTCGCTCGAATGGCTTTCCTTGGATCGTTGGATCGTTGGGAGTTGGGCGTTGAGACCGATCAGTCCGAAACGATGATTTCCCCCGGCAGGATCGGACGGGTGCGCGGCAGCAGCCCTTTCCGTGCCAGGTTGCCGGCCCAGGCCAGGATGCCGAGAAACACCGCGAGCTTGACGGCGTCCGCCGTGCGGGTGTGCGGAAGGAGCTTCCAGAGCACCCACAGCACGGGTTGGGCCATGCAGACGGCCCAGACGGAGCCGTAGAAGAACCGCCGTTCGTGTCCTTCGCCCTGGGTCGAGGGCTTCACTCGCGGGAGGAGGCCCGCCGCGCCGAGGATCCAGATGCTCACGACGATTGGGAAGTAGGCGGCGTCGTACATCTGCCGCAGCATCCAGTGGCCCGAGACGACAGCGTAGGCCAGGCCGGCGGCGTTCAACACGGCGAATGCCACCACTTCGCTCCACGCCAGCGTGTAGCAGACCCTGCGATACAGGGGGTTCGGGCGATCCTCGGTGAAGCGCAGAATGTACGGGGCGGGCTCGACGCCGGGCAGCCGCCCGCGCAACCCGGCAATGCCGGTGCCCACCAGGACCAGCGTCAGCCAGGCGGCCATCCGCAGGTCGAAACCCCGCTCAAAGAGGTCGAACGTCAACGGACCCGGCGCGATGAAGAAGACAAAGATCCAGATCGGCCAGTGCGCCAGGCGGTAACTGACCTTGTTTCGCGCGCGAAAACGCCGATCGGAGGCCAGCTCGACGCGAACGGCGGAACCGAGTGTGCGTTCGTATGACGGGGGTAACAGCGGCCAGGACACTCGACGTGGCTTCTCCAGACGGATGATGGATCGGAGCTTCGAATTTATCACGCCGGCTGAAGAACCCCATGGAACCTCTGCGCGTATAGGCACGTATGCTCGCCAACGATCTCCGCTTCGCCGTCCGGATGCTGTTGAAGGACAAGTGGTTCACGCTGGTGGCGGTGCTCGCGCTCGGGCTGGGCATCGGCCTCAATGCCACGGTCTTCACCTTCGTGAACGCGGTACTGATTCGCGGCCTGCCCTTTCACGATCCCCAGGAAATCCTGCACCTCAATGGCCGCAACACGTCGACCGGCAATGGCAGCGGGATCTCCTACCTCGATGCCGAGGAGTTTCGTGCCCAGTCGAAGGTCTTTGCTTCGCTCGCGTCCTACCGGAACAACAGCTTCACGGTGACCGAGAACGGCCGGCCGCCCGAGCGGGTACGCGGCTGCGCGATGAGCGCGTCCTCATTCACGCTGCTCGGTCAGGAGCCGCTGCTCGGCCGCACGTTTGCGGACGGTGAAGACAGGCCGGGCGCCCATCCGGTTGCGATTCTCGGGTACGGCCTCTGGAAGTCCCGCTACGCCGGCGATTCCCAGGTTCTCGGCCGGGTGATCAACGTCAACGGGACGGCACACGAGATCGTCGGCGTGATGCCCGAAGGGGTGAAATTCCCGAACAACGCCGAGATGTGGCGGCCGTTGATCCCGGAAGCCGACGATCTGAAACGTCGCGATCAGCGGCTGCTGAACATGTTCGGCCGCCTCGCCGAGGGCAAGAAGCGCGAGGCCGGGACCGCCGAGCTCTCGGCCATTGCCTCGCGGTTGGAAGCGCAGTTCCCCGAGAGCAACAAGAACATGGGCGTCGAGGTGATGACCTTCAACGAGCGCTTCAACGGCGGGCCGATCCGCGCGATCTTCCTGTCGCTGCTCGGCGCGGTCGGGTTCGTGTTGCTGATCGCGTGCGCCAACGTCGCCAACCTCCTGCTCGCACGCTCGGCGAACCGTGCCCGTGAGGTCGCGGTCCGGTGCGCGCTCGGCGCCAGTCGCGTGCGGATCGTCCGGCAGCTGCTGGTGGAGAGCGTGCTGCTCTCCTGTATCGGCGGGCTGTTTGGCCTCGGCCTGGCGCATTTCAGCGTGAAGCTCTTCGATGCGGCGGTCGCGAACGTCGGCAAGCCGTACTGGATCGTGTTCAGCTTCGATCCCACCGTGTTCGGCTACTTCGCCGCGATCTGCCTGACCACCGGCATCATTTTCGGTCTCGCGCCGGCGCTCCAGGTGTCGAGAACGAACATGAACGATGTCCTGAAAGAGGGGGGCCGCGGCAACGCCGGCGCGGTGCGGGCCCGCCGCCTGACCTCCGCGATGGTCGTCGCCGAGATCGCGCTCACCATCGTGCTGCTGGTCGGCGCCGGCCTCATGGTTCGCAGCTTCCTGAAGCTGTACTCGCTGAACATCGGCGTCGACACCAGCCACATGCTGACGATGACGGTGCAGCTGCCAAACGCGAAGTACTCGACGTCCGACCAGCGGCGGATCTTCTACGACTCGCTGATGGGCCGGCTGCAGGCCATTCCCGGGATGCAGTCCGTGGCGATCGCGACGAGCGTCCCCTTCGCCGGGAGCGACGGACGAGGTCTCGAGATCGACGGGCGCCCGCCGGCAAAACCGGAGGAGGCGCCGCGGACCAGCACGATCACGGTGAGCGCCAACTACTTCGACGCCATGGACGCCACGATCCGCCGGGGCCGCGGGCTGCGTGAGACCGACGGCGCCCCGGGCTCGGAAGTCGTCGTGGTCAACGAGCGCTTCGTGACCCGCTTCTTCCCCAACGAGGACGTCCTGGGCCGGCGCATCCGGCTCGTGGCGGGCAGCGCCCAGAAGCCTGAACCCGGCCCCTGGCTCACCGTCGTCGGCGTGAGCCCGACGATCCGGCAGGGGGACCCGCAGAGCCCTGAGCCGGACGCGGTCGTCTATCAGCCGTACCGGCTGCAATCGCCCGGCATCATGAACATCATCGCGCGCAGCCAGGTGGCGCCGACGTCATTGACACCGCTGGTTCGTGAGGCCGTCCAGGCAGTCGATTCGGACCTGCCGGTCTTCAACGTGCAGACGATGGACGAGCTCCTGGCACAGAACCGCTGGCCGTACCGTGTCTTCGGCACGATGTTCACGCTGTTCGCCCTGATCGCGCTCGTGCTCTCGGCGGTCGGAATCTACGCGGTCACGTCGTACTCCGTCACCCAGCGCACCCAGGAGATCGGGGTCCGGATGGCGCTCGGCGCCCCGGCCCGCGAGGTGTCCTGGTTGATTCTGCGCCGTGGCCTGGTGCAGCTCGGGATCGGCCTCGCGATCGGCATTGCCCTCTCATGGTTCGCCGGCATCCCGCTCCGCGCGGTGCTGGTCGGGGTGCCGCCGCGCGATCCGGTCACTTTCGCGGTGATCCTCTCGGTGCTCATCGTCGTGACGCTGGCGGCATGCCTGATTCCCGCCAGGAGAGCGACGCGGCTCGATCCGCTCGCAGCCCTCCGGATCGAGTAGGGCTGCAGGTCCTCCGCCTTCGCGCGCAGAAGTGACCGCGCTCCGGCGAGACTTCGCGAGAGCGCATGACAGCGTCAAGGACTTGCGAAGCCTCGCCGGAGCGCGAGCTCGACAGGGCGCGAAGGCGGGGAGTTAGGGTAATGTTTCCGTCGCATGCGCATGCGATGGACTCCTCTGCTGCTGGCGATAGCCCTGTTCCTTCCAGCGATTGCGCTCGCCCAGACCACGCGTGCCGAGACCCTCGAGCAGCAGCGGTCCGAGCGGGCGAAGCAGCTGGATACCTACAAGCCAGGACGGCTCGAGAAGCTGTTCCTGAATGCCGATGAAGGCCGGCTGCAGCGGCTGATCGCCCCGCACAACGGGTTCTTCGCCGGCTATGGCTACACCTACAAGCCGAGCGGCGCGGGGTTCGCGCTGGGTGGCGGTTTCCGGCACGACCTCTTCGATCGCCGCGCGCGCGTGGTGTTCGAGGCGGGTGAATCCTTTCGCAACTACCACGCAATCAGGGCGGACTTTTCCCTGCCGCGATTGGCTCGCGGGCACCTGGAACTTGGCGTCGAGGGCGTCTATCGGCATCAGCCGCAGGACGACTTCTATGGGCCCGGGCCGGACTCCCGAAGCGAGGATCGCGTCAGCTATCTGTATAAAGACGGTGAAATCCAGGGCCGCGCCATGGCGACTCTCCGGCCATGGCTGAACGTGGGCACGCGACTCGCCCACCTCGCGCCCAGGATTCGCTCAGGGACCGACGATCGATTCCCGTCGATCGAAGAGGTGTTCGAGGATGATGCGGCCCCCGGGTTGAGCGAGCAGCCGAATTTTGTGTATGCCGAGGGGTTTGCCGAGGTCGATTATCGGGACGAAACCGGCCACACGCGCGACGGCGGCCACTATTCGCTGAGCTTCCGGAAGTATTCCGACCGCGATCTCGATCAATACAGCTTCCGCCGCGTCGACCTGATGCTGCGGCAGTACATTCCGATCTTCGACAAGAAGCGCGTCTTCGCGCTGCAGCTGGCGATGGCCGGGACCGACGCGGGCGACGGGGACCAGGTCCCTTTCTACATGCAGCCGACGCTCGGCGGCGGCCAGACCCTGCGCACCTCGCGCGACTACCGCTTTCGCGACACGCACGCGATGTGGATGAACGCCGAGTACCGGTGGGAAGCGTTCTCCGCGCTCGACATGGCGCTGTTCACCGACTGGGGCAAGGTCGCGTCGAAGTTCTCGGATCTCGATTTCTCTGACCTCGAACACGCCTACGGGATTGGCTTCCGAGTCATCGCCGCTCACACCGTGGTGTTCCGTCTCGACCTGGCGACGGGAAGCGAAGGCTTTCGCACCGTCATCAAATACAGCAGGGTTTTCTGAGCCGATGCGCCGCCACTCCCTTTTCTCGCGTCGTTCGAACAGCCTGAGGATCGCGATCCTGCTGATGGGGGCCGGTGTCACCTGGATCTCAGGGCCGCCGGGGCGCGCCGCCGCGCCGCGCTTCTACACCGACGATCCGATCTGGCGCGATCCCGAGTCGCAGGACGCGTCGAAGACCCAGTCCGCGAAGGTCAGCGACCAGTACGACCTGGTCGAGAATTCGTTCCTCGGCGCCGGCGACAAGACCGACCGGCACGCAGTCAACGTCAACACGGTTGACGAGGTGCCGGACTCGAGCTGGTTCACCAATCGCACCGGTCCGCTGCAGAAGAGCCCGGCGGATCCAGCCGCGCTCAGCACCGGCCCCGATACCGCGCGCGGGCCGGCGCCGGGTATGTGGACGCTCATCTCGCGCAAGAGCGAGGGGGTGACCCCCGGCTTCACCATTCGCGACAGCGCCGGGGAGATCTACTGGATCAAGTTCGACCCCGTCGAATTTCCCGAGATGGCGAGCGGCGCCGAGGTCATCTCGACCAAGTTCTTCCACGCCTTCGGGTATCACGTTGCCGAGAATTACCTGGCCACGCTGAATCTCGACAACCTGCAGATCGCCCCTGATGCCACGATCAAGGACGAGGACGGGCGCCCCCGCCGCTTCACGCAGGAGGATCTGGACCAGATCCTCGAGCGCGCCGCCCGCCGCCCGGACGGCTCGTACCGGGTCCTGGCGAGCCGGAACATCCCCGGCCGTCCCCTCGGCCCATTCCGGTATCACGGCACGCGGCCCGACGATCCCAACGACATCTTCCTGCACGAGGACCGGCGCGAGCTGCGGGGTCTCGAGGTCTTTTCCGCCTGGCTCAATCACGACGAAGTCCGCAGCTCCAACTCGCACGACAGCCTCGTCAGCCAGGACGGCCGCCAGATCGTCCGCCATCACCTGCTCGATTTCGGATCGACGCTGGGCAGCGACAGCGTGAAGGCGCAGAGCCGGCGGGCCGGCAACGAATTCGTCTGGGAATCGCGGCCGACGCTCGTCACGATGCTGACGCTCGGGTTCTACGTACGGCCATGGATCAAGGTGGACTATCCCGAGATGCCCGCCGTCGGGCGCTTCGAGTCCACCTACTACAGGGCTGAGAACTGGAAGCCCGATTACCCGAACCCCGCATTTCGCAAGGCACGGCCGGAGGATCGGTTCTGGGCAGCCCGAATCGTGGCGGCGCTCCCGGATGAGGCCGTTGCAGCGGTGGTCCGCACGGCGCAGTACACCGACCCGAGAGTGACCGAATACGTCACCAAGACGCTGCTCGAGCGGCGCGCGAAAGTCCTTCGCACGTGGCTCAACGCCACCAATCCGATCGTCAACGCGGCGATGAGCCGTTCCGGCGAGCTGACCTTCGAGAATGCGGCAGAGCGCGCCGGCGCCGCCAAGAGTGCGGAGCGCTATCACATCCAGTGGTCGCGCTTCGACAACGCGACGGGCGTCCATCATCCGATCGGCGACGAACTGACCGGGCCGGACGGACGGGCGGACGCACCCGCAGCGCTGGCGACTGACCCTCCCGAATATGTTTCAGCCCGGCTGCGTGCGGTCCATCCGGATCAACCGGGGTGGGCCGGGCCCGTTGTCGCTTACTTCCGCAGAGCCGCTGACGGATGGTCGCTCGTCGGGCTCGAGCGGAATCCGTGACCGGACGCCTCGCGGTTGCCGCCGTCCTGCTGGCGGCGCTGGTCGCGCTCTTCGCCTACAAGATCGCCGCGAAGATGCCCGACTTCGAAGTGTACTGGCGCGCCGGCAGCCGCGCGGCCCTCGCGGAGCCGCTCTATCGAGAAGAGGACGAACACTTTCAGCTGAAGTACCTGCCGGCCTTCGCGGTTCTGGCCATACCACTCGCGATGCTCCCGCTGCCGATCGCAAAGGCCGCCTGGTTCGGGATCACCGCGGGCCTGATCCCGGTGCTGCTCGTGCTCAGCGTCGCACTGTTACCGGCGCGGCGGAGGCCTCCCTGGCTGCTCGCCCTCCTGACGTTGGTCCTCATGGCCAAGTTCTACGGCCACGAGCTCGTGCTCGGCCAGGTGAACGTGCTCTTCGCGGTGAGCGTCATTGCCGCCGTGCTCCTGGTTGCAGACGAACGGCAGGGGCCGGCCGGAGGGCTCTTCGCACTGGCGGTGATCATCAAGCCTTACGCCGTGCTGTTCCTGCCCTGGCTGGCCGCGCAGGGGGCGATCCGGACGCTGGCGACCGCCACAGCAGGAATTCTCCTCGCGCTCGTCCTGCCGGCTCCCCTCTACGGCTGGCAGGCCACGATTGCGCTCCACCGGGACTGGTGGCGGACCGTCACGACATCGACGGCGCCGAACCTGCTCAACGCCGACAACGTGTCGCTCGCAGCGATGTATGCGAAATGGATTGGAAGTGGCGCCGTCTCGACCGCGCTGGCCGCGGGTACGGCGGCAGGACTCCTGGCGCTCGCGACGGTGATCTCGCTGAGGCGCCGCGGAGTGCTCCGTCCTGAAGGACTCGAGGCCGCGCTCCTGTTGACGCTGATCCCGCTGCTCTCGCCTCAGGGCTGGGACTACGTGTTCCTGATCGCCACCCCGGCCGTCACGCTCGTCGTCAACTACGATCGCGACCTGCCGCCCGTCCTGCGCGGCGCCGCGTGGCTCGCGCTGGTAATCGTCGCCTTCACGCTCTACGACGTGGTCGGCAAGCGGGCGTATGGCATTTTCATGGCCGCGTCCGTGGTCAGCGTGTGCTACCTCGTCGTCATCGGGGCGCTCTCCGCCCTCCGGGCGCGGCGACTGGCGTAGTCGCCGGCTTCAGGCCCGCTGGACCTCTGGTGCGCTCGGGTCCACGCCTACCGCGCGAAGTTTCTGGACTGCCTTCGCAATGAAATCGTCCTTGCTGCCGTTCACCCCGACGGTCTCTACTAACGCGTCGAAAATCTCGCCACAGCGCACGCTTCCGAAACTCTGTCCGGCTTGCGGAGGTTCCGCACCGGTGCTCACGCCGATCAGGTTCACGCCTCCGTGCTTCGTCACGGTCCGCGTTGTCCGCGGCGAACCGGCCTCGAAGAGGCTCTGATTGGCCTTTTGAAATTCCGTGATCGGCCCGAGCGCCCGCTCGACCGCCTCCGACGAACCGAGGTAGATGACAATCGAGTCGAACCGGTGAATCGACATCGACGACCCCACCTTGCCATTCGAGATCTCGGGATGCCCTGCCGTGTTGCCCACCAGGTCCTTCACGACGAACTCCATCACCTTCGCCTCGCTGCCAGGCTTGACGTGCAGATAGATCCGCTCCGCCGAATGCCCGAGGCTCCGCCGGAAGTGGTAGAAGGTCTGGGACAGGTGGGAGCGCAATCCTTCCTGTGTCGCCGCATTGGCGAACAGCCTGGCCAGTTTCCCGGCCTGCAGGCGCGCGAACCCCGAAGGCGCCGTCGTGGCTCCGTATTGTTTCTTGAGATGGCGGCCGAGGACGTCCTGCGGGTCATCCGGACTGCACTGGATCTCGGGCAGCATGCCAAACGTCAGGAGCGCATCGAAGAACGACTTCATCACGCCGGCGTCCACGTTGAACCGCCGTCGCTCGCGGATGTAGAGCCCGTAGACCTTGTAATAGTCGGTTGCGGCTTCAGCCCGGTGCGTCCAGACCATGTCGAGAAACTGCTTCAGATCTGGTGCGACGGCGGTCTGCGCAATCTGGTTTTCGAAGGCCTTGATTTTTGCCTGAACGTCCATGCGGTGATTTCACTCGGCTCCGATCCGTCTGTAAAGTGGAAACTTGCGAGCTCAGAGGTCTGGACCTGCCCCGCGCTCCTGATCTCTTCGAGGGTCGTTCGCCTGTCACGGCGCCTTCGGCGCTATCCGGCCTTCGGCCGGAACGACGGAACGACGGAACGACGACACGACGCGCTCTCACGAAGACCCACAAAGCTCACAAAGGACACAAAGGCGGGTGGAATATCAACGGCTCACAAGGTTTTCTTTGTGAGCTTTGTGAGCTTTGTGGGCTTCGTGGCAACAGCCGTCGGCCGTGGCCCCGCCGTCGTCGTATCGTCGTGTCGCCCCGTCGTTCCAGCGCGAAGCGCAACCGTGGATCCGATCGCAGCGTGACGGTGAAAGGCCTCCGAAGAGACTCAGAACCACCGTTCCGCAGATAATCGATCGGCGTGCCCAGCCGCTCTTTCATCTCGCTCACGATACTCCTCGCCATGATGTTCCCCTCCGATCGCGCCGACGCTCAGGATGCGATCTCGCCAGGTGTGGCGCTGACGCTCGCTCAGGAGCGCGCCGCGCGCATTCGCGATGTGCGGTATGACCTCCGATTCTCGGTTCCGGAGACGATGACCGCCGCCGTGACCGGATCGGTCACGCTCCAGTTCACGCTGACGGACCCCTCGCGCCCCCTGGTGCTCGACTTCGCGGGCAGCCCGGACAGCGTCCGCGACGTGCGCGCCGGGGCGACGCTCGTTCGCTCCGACATTCGCAACGAACACATCGTCATCCCGGCCTCCGCCCTGCGCCAAGGGGGGAACACGATCACCCTGTCCTTCGATGCGAGCGATCTCGCGCTCAATCGGAACCCCGAGTTCATGTACACGCTGTTCGTGCCGGCACGAGCGCGGCTCGCGTTTCCCTGTTTCGATCAGCCGGACATCAAGGCGCGGTACACGCTGACGCTCGACGTCCCTCGTGCGTGGGAGGCCGTCTCGAATGGTGTCGAAACGACTCGTACAGCGAAGGCCGACGCCACAGCCATCGCGTTCGGCGAGACGCAGCCGATCCCGACGTATCTGTTCGCGTTTGCGGCCGGACGATTCAAGATCGAAACCGCCGAGCGCGGCGGCCGGCGGTTCAGGATGTTGCACCGCGAGACCGACGCGCAGAAGGTGACGCGGAATCGGGACGCGATCTTCGATCTGCACGCCTCGGCCCTGGCGTGGCTGGAGCGGTACGCCGACCTGCCGTACTCGTTCGGCAAGTTCGATTTCGTGCTGGTCCCCTCGTTCCAGTTCGGCGGGATGGAGCACCCCGGGGCGATCTTCTACAACGCGGCGTCGCTCCTCCTGGATCCGTCCGCGACCATCAACCAGCAGCTCGGGAGGGCCAGCCTGATTGCGCACGAGACCGCGCACATGTGGTTCGGCGATCTCGTCACCATGCGCTGGTTCAACGATGTCTGGATGAAGGAGGTCTTCGCCAACTTCATGGCCGCGAAGATCGTCAATCCCTCGTTTCCGCAGATCAACCACGAGCTGCGGTTCCTGTACGCGCACTATCCGAGTGCCTACGACGTGGACCGGACGTCCGGCACGAACGCGATCCGCCAGCCGCTCGAAAACCTGAACGAGGCAGGCAGCCTCTACGGCGCGATCATCTATCAGAAGGCGCCGATCGTCATGCGTCAGCTCGAGATGATCGTGACGCCGGATGGACTCCGTGACGGCCTGCGCGACTACTTGAAGCGCCACAAGTTCGCCAACGCCTCGTGGACCGATCTGATTGCCCTGCTCGACGAGCGGACCTCCGAGGATCTGGCGGCGTGGAGCAACGCGTGGGTGAGCGAGGCTGGTCGGCCGACCGTCACGACCGAGATCGATGCCGGAGAGATCGTGTTCCGCCAGAACGACCCGGTGTCCCGGCCCGGCCTCAAATGGGTGCAGCGCGTGGAGGTGGCGATCGGCCGATCGGGGGCGTCAACCGTGGAAAAGGTCGCCCTCGGCCGTGAGCCCAGACAGACGTTGGCGGCGGAAAATGCGCCGCCGCTCTACGTCCTCCCAACTGGAGGCGGGATCGGATACGGCGACTTCGTGCTGGATGAGGCGAGCCGATCGTATCTGACCGCGCATCTCGCCGACGTGCCCGAGCCGCTGACGCGGGGAGCGGCGCTCGTCACACTCTGGGAGGAGATGCTCAGCGGCCGAATCGCGCCCGAGCTCATGTTCCAGACGCTGACTGATGCACTGCCCCGGGAGAGCGACGAGCTGACGGTGCAGCGGATGCTGTCCTATGCGCAACAGGTCTTCTGGAAGTTCCTGTCGCCGGACGAGAGCGCCCGGCGCGCGGCGACCTTCGAAAGCCTGCTGAGAAATGGCCTCGATCGCGCCACGTCGTCCAGCCTCAAATCGGCGTGGTTCAACGCGCTGCGCGACATCGCCAGCACACCCGCCACCATCGCATGGCTGCAACGCGTGTGGCGGCAGACCGAACAGGTTCCAGGGCTCACGCTCGCGGAGCCCGACTACATCACGCTCGCACTCGAGCTCGCGGTCCGGGAAGCGCCCGGGTGGCACGGGATCCTCGACGAGCAGCACGCCCGGATCCAGAACCCCGATCGCAAGGCGCAATTCGAGTTCGTGAGACCGGCGCTCTCAGCCGACGTCCCGACCCGCGATGCGTTTTTCGCCAGTCTGTCGGACGTGAAGAATCGCCGCCGCGAGTCCTGGGTGCTGCAGGCAATTGGCTACCTGCATCATCCCTTGCGCGCCGCGGCCTCGGAGAGATACCTCACGCCGAGCCTCGAGCTGCTCGCCGAGATCCAGCGGACCGGCGACATCTTTTTTCCGAAACGGTGGGCAGACGCGACGCTCAGCGGACATCAGTCCGCGAGCGCCGCGCGCGCGGTGAACGACTTCCTGGGAAAACTTCCGGAGAACTATCAGGAACGGCTGCGCCGGATCATCCTGTCATCGTCCGATGACCTGATCCGGCTGCGCCGCATCCGGGACCGATGAGGCTGCAGATTCTGGGCGGGACGGCTTACCGCGCCGGCGCGTCTGCGCGCTTGCGGGCGCCGCGGCGCCGAACGAACAGAATCCCGATGACACCGACCAGAACCACTGAGAGTGCTGCGAACATCAGAAGACCTCCGGGGCGCAGAAATGGCAAAGCGGATGCCGGCTCTGCCGTGTGGCGGTCAAGCCCTTGTGTTTCAAGAATTTGGCTGTCTGCGCCGATGGCAGGCAGGATTGCGTGAGGGCCTCAGAACAGACGGATCTGTGCTCACGATGGCAGAATCGCGATTGGGGGACTCGACTCGGCTTGCCCACCGTAGCGCGCAGCGCGAAGGTGGGGGCTCAGGACTCGACCTGGCGAATAGCGATCAATGATTCGAATCTTGGTGACCGGCGGAACCTTCGACAAGGAGTACGACGAGCTGACGGGCCGGCTCTTCTTCCAGGAGACTCACCTGCCGGAGATGCTGCGGCGCGGTCGCTGCCGCCTTGATGTCCAGATCGAGACCGTCATGATGATCGACAGCCTCGACATGGGTAGCGCCGGCCGCGAGGAAGTCGTGCGGCGTTGCCGCGGCGCGACGGAGAGCTGCATCGTGGTGACCCACGGCACCGACACGATGGTCGAGACCGCGAAGGCGCTCGCCGAGGCCGATCTCGGCGCGAAGACGGTCGTGCTGACGGGCGCGATGGTCCCGTACGCCTTCGGCAGCTCCGACGGGTTGTTCAATCTCGGAAGCGCGCTGTCGTTCGTCCAGGTCCTTCCGCCCGGTATCTACGTGGCGATGAACGGCCAGCATTTCGCCTGGAATGCCGTGCGCAAGAACAAGGCGACCGGCGTCTTCGAGGCGGTCCTGTGACGATGACGCTTCGGTCGCGCCTTCCGTCGGTCGGCACGACCATCTTCACGGTGATGTCGAAGCTGGCGGCCGATGTCAGCGCGATCAACCTGTCCCAGGGGTTTCCGGACTTCGACTGCGACCCGGCACTGATCGACGCTGTCGTGAGACACATGCGGGCCGGGTTGAACCAGTACGCACCGATGCCCGGGGCCCTCGCGCTGCGGCAGGCGATCGCCGCGAAGTACGCGCGCACTCACGGCGCGACGTACGATCCCGAGACCGAAGTGACGATCACGTCCGGCGCCACGGAAGCCATCTTCGATGCCGTCGCCTCGGTCGTTCATCCTGGCGACGAAGTGATCGTGCTCGAGCCCTGCTACGACTCGTACGTGCCCGGGATCGAGCTGAATGGCGGGGTACCGGTGTTGGTGCCCCTGCAGTTGCCGGATTATCGGATCGACTGGGCCGCCGTCGCTGCCGCGATCACCCCGAGGACGCGGCTGCTGATGATCAACTCGCCGCACAATCCGACCGGCTCGATCATGACCGCGGACGACATCGCCGCGCTCACCGCCATCGTCCAGCGGTCCGGCATCTACATCGTCAGCGACGAGGTTTACGAGCACATCATCTTCGACGGCGCACGCCACGAGAGCCTGTCCCGTCATCCAGAGCTTGCCGCCCGCAGCTTCGTGGCCGGCTCGTTCGGGAAGACGTTTCACGTCACCGGATGGAAGGTCGGCTACGTCGTGGCGCCAGCGGCGCTGACCGCGGAACTGCGGAAGGTCCATCAATACGTGACGTTCAGCACGATGACGCCGGTCCAGCACGGCATCGCGGATCTGCTGAACGATCAGGAGGCGCTCGATGCGCTCCCCTCATTCTTCCAGCGGAAGCGCGATCTCTTTCTTCAGTTGATGAAAGACTCGCGGTTCAGGCCGCTGCCGTGCCGTGGGAGCTACTTTCAGCTGATGGACTACTCGGCGATCAGCGACCTCGCCGACGCCGAGTTCGCGATGTGGCTGACGCGCGAGCACGGCGTGGCAGCGATTCCGACGTCGCCGTTTCTCTACAAGACGCGGGCACCGCAGGTGGTGCGATTCTGTTTCGCGAAGAAGGACGAGACGCTCGAGCGCGCCGCGGAGCGACTGCGCAGGGTCTGAGTCAAATCCCAAGCTCCAAATCCCAAGCTCCAACGCACTCCCAAACGCCAAATCCCAAGCCAACCCCCAATCCAATTCCCAACGGGTTGGAGGTTGGTTTGGGATTTGGGAGTTGGGCGTGCGTTGGGATTTGGAGCTTGGAGCTTGGGATTTGACAGTATAACGGCCCTACTTCAGTCTCTCTATCGCCCGCGGCGCCGTGAAATCCGGCGAAATGTCGTAGCAGGTCCGATCGCTGATCGGGATCTCGACCGGCGCCCGCGGGGCGCCGGCGCCCGGTGCCTGTAGCGAATAGATGCGGACGTCACCGCCACGCGCCGTGGCGATCGGGACTCGATCCAGGTCGGCCAATGTCTGCTGACCCGCGAAGCGGCTCCTGATCCGCTCATCTTCCCAACTCTCGATCACGAGATAGGTGGCAATCCCGCGGCCACGCAGGAAAGCCACCGCCCGATCGAGCCAGGCCGGGTCCAGCGAGTCCCAGCGCAAAATCAGGCGCCCGGTGTAGTAGCGCAGGCTGCCGCTGTGCTGCGCTGTCAGGATCACGGCGTCGGGCGGAATCGTCGAGGCGAGGTGCAGGGCCGGTTCGACGTAACGCTGCTCTCCCCTGCCGATGCCGAGCACGTCACGGGTCTCGATGAAGCGGGTCACGTGCGAGACGACGATCACGGTGAACGCCGCGAGCGCCGCAACCCGGACGGTCGCGCTCCCGCCCGCGGCCCGCACCACCGCGTCGGCGCAGAGCAGCAACACGATCGGTACGGCCGCCACCAGGAAGCGCAGAAACCACCACGCTTCGAACGGCAGATAGAACAGGTACAAGAACCAGAGCGTGGTTGCGAAGCCCATTAACACGAGGAACTCGCGCATCATGGGACCGCCACGGCGCCAGAACCAGAAAGCGGCCAGGAACACGAACGCGAACGGGCCCTGGCTCTCGAGCCACCAGGCCGAATAGTTCCGGCCGTTGACGACCACGTTCCCGAGCGCGAAACCCGGTCCGAGATCGCCGTACCCCGATGCGAGCGGGGATCCGTAGAGTGTGTTGTTCACCCAGGCAACGGCCAGCGCACCGGGGACACTGGCGATGGCAAACAGAACGGTGCGTATGGCCCGGTCGCGCCACTGCGGCGTACGCACCATCACCATCAGCCAGGGGAACACGGCGAGAGGCACGAGATTCGGCCGGATGAGGATCGCAATCGCGGCGAGAAGCCCGGCCACGAGCGCCCGCGGCGCCGACCCGCCGACCGCGACCGCCAGCGCGCCAATCCAGAACGCCGCCGCAGGCACGTCGGCCATCGGCACCAGCGACATGAACACGACGACGGGACTGCAGGCGACCAGAATCGCGGCGATCGTCGCGGCCGCCGTGCCGAAGATCGGCCGGCCAAGCTGAAAAGTGAACAGGACGAGCAGCGCGCCGCAGACGGGTCCCACGAGGTAGGGACCACAGGCGCCCAACAGGCGCCCCAGCGCCATCAGCAGCGGAACACCGGGCGGGTAGGTCGGCACCATCGCGCCATCGGGAGCGATGCGGTACCCGAGCGGCGTGAGGCTTTGCGACGCCTCTGGCCAGGGCAAGCTCGAAGCAAACTGCTGATCAATCTTCAGACTGCCGCGCGCCCAAAGCGCCGACTGGCTCACATATCCTGACGGATCCGATGCCGCCGCGGTCCGGCTGCCATAGAGGACCCCGGCAGTCAGGATTCCGAGCGCTGCGGCGGCGGCTACGAGCGCTCCCACCGTGCGCAGCAGCGCATGACGTGCCTGCAGCCAGCGTTCGAGCCGGTCTCGATACGCCAGCCGCCACGCCACCGCCGCGGGGAGCGCGGCAAACAGGAAGATGCGCGAGGCGTTGCGTGACGAGATTCTCATCGGGCCGACCTGGATCCGGAACCCGCCGGTGATCGTGACTGCCAGCGCCCAGAGCAGCAGCAGTCCGGACGCGATCAGGAGAACACGGGCGAGTCGCTGATAGGGGTCGTGAGAAGTGGTCATCTGGAAATCGCGGGTTCGCGGTTCGCGGGTTCGCCCCTCGACGAAGCTCGGGGCGCCCTGAGCCGGTCGAAAGGCGCGGGTTCGCTCCTCGACGACGCTCGGGGCGACCTCGAGCGAAGTCGTCGGCGCACAGGATCGCATGCATTTGCGCCGCGCCTCCCGGCGATGGGAAAATTTCTGTCCTCACGTTCGATTTTCCCAGTGCATTGGAGACGTTACCGCATGCCACGCCTTGACCTCGCGCGCGGAGTGCTGCTCGGCGCCGGCGCCTTGACGGCCGCCGCCTCGCTCTTCGCGCAATCCGGCGACCCTTCGACTAGCTCAGGGTTGCCCCGAGCAGCGTCGAGGGGCGACGCCCGGCTGACCGCGGACGTGCTGAAATCCTTCGCCTTCCGCAGCGTCGGCCCGAGTCTCACGACCGGGCGGATCTCCGACGTCGCCGTCGATCCGAAGAATCCGAGCGTCTGGTACGTCGCTGCGGCCGCCGGCAACCTCTGGAAAACCGAGAACCGCGGCAACACCTGGACGCCGGTCTTCGACGAGCAGGGGTCCTACTCACTCGGAGCGGTCACGGTCGATCCGAAGGACTCGAGCGTCGTGTGGCTCGGGACCGGCGAGAACAACAACCAACGCAGCGTCAGCTTCGGCGACGGCGTCTACAAATCGACCGACGCCGGCGCAACGTGGAAGCGGATGGGTCTCGAGAATTCCGAACACATCCAGAACATCGTGATCGACCCCCGCAACTCCAACATCGTCTACGTCACGGCAATCGGGCCGCTGTGGTCACCGGGCGGCGATCGCGGGCTCTACAAGTCCACCGACGGCGGGCAGACATGGAAGGCGGTGCTCAGCATCAGCCGCGACACGGGCGTGACCGACCTGCTCATGGACCCGAAGAATCCGGACGTCCTCTATGCCGCGGCCTATCAGCGCCGTCGCGCAGTGGGTCAGCTGATTGGCGGCGGTCCCGAGAGCGGACTGTACAAATCCACCAATGCCGGCCAGACCTGGACGAAGCTGACCAGGGGTCTGCCGGCGGTCGAGATCGGCCGTATTGGACTCGCCGCAAACTGGCGGAACCCACGCACGCTCTACGCGCTCGTCACCGCGCAAGCCGGTCAGGGAGGATTCTTCAGATCCGACGACGCCGGCGCGACGTGGACCCGCATCGGACGCAGCACGGGCGCCGGACGCGGCGGCAGGGGCGGCGCTCGAGCGGGAACGCCGCCGGCGCCGTGCGGCCCTGCCGATCCGAGTCCGCCGAAGCCGTCAGGCGACCCACCGACGCAAGGCGCCGGCGGACGCGGCGGATTCAACGACGATTGCTATCGCGGGGGTGATCCCGGCTACTACCACGAGATCTACGTCGACGCTCACGATCCCGAAACGATCTGGTCGCTGCAGACCAACGTCGATCGCAGCACCGACGGTGGCAAGACATGGTCGCAGGTGCCGATGCCGGGCGTGCACGTCGACCATCACGACATCGTGTTCGATCCCGTCGACAAGAATCACATCCTCCTGGCGAACGATGGCGGACTGTACGAGACCTACGACGGCATGAAGACGTGGCGGCATTTCACTAACCTGCCGCTGTCTCAGTTCTACCGCGTCGCGACCGACAACTCCCGTCCTTTCTACAACGTCTGCGGCGGCGCGCAGGACAACGGATCCATCTGCGGTCCGTCCCGCACGATGAATCGCGCCGGCATCCGGACGAGCGACTGGTACAACGTCGGCGGCGGCGATGGATTCCAGCCGCGCGTCGACCCCGAAGAACCCAACATCGTCTACGCCCAATCGCAGGAAGGCTCGCTGAATCGTCTCGACCTGCACACCGGCCGATCCACCGCGATCCGCCCACGCGCCCAGAACACCACCATCGATGGCAAGCCGCCGGCTCCGCCCGCGCCCCAGGCCGCACAGGCTGCCCAGGGCAGTGGCGGACGCGGCGGGGCCCAGGCTCGGCTGGGACGCTGGCACTGGGACTCCCCCCTCATCATCAGTCCCCACTCGAATCGCCGGCTGTATTACGGGGGCGAGCGCCTGTATCGGAGTGACGATCGCGGCGATTCGTGGGTCACCGTCAGCCCGGACCTGACCCGGCAGCTCGACGCCACGAAGATCGAAATCATGGGCAAGGTCTGGCCGACAACATCGGTGGCCTTCAACCAGGCGACGACGACGCTCAGCACGATCACCGCCCTCGACGAATCGCCGCTGCTCGAAGGGCTGCTCTACGTCGGCACAGACGATGGCCTGGTGCAGATCAGCGAGGATGGCGGAAAAGCCTGGCGCAAGGTCGAGAAGTTCCCGGGCGTCGCCGACTACGCGTACGTGACGGATGTCGTCGCCTCACCGCTCGACGCCGGCACGGTGTTCGTCACGCTCAACAACTACCAGCGCGGCGACTACAAGCCCTACATCGTCAAAAGCACGGACCGGGGCCGGAACTGGACATCGATCTCGGGCAACCTGCCGGCACGGTCGGGCGCGTGGAGCGTCGTCCAGGATCACGTCAACCGGAACCTGCTCTTCGCCGGGCTCGAGTTCGGCGTGTGGTTCACCGTCGATGGCGGTCAGAACTGGACGCAGCTGAGAGGCGGCATCCCCACGGCGCAGGCGCGGGACCTCGTCATCCAGCGGCGGGAGAACGACCTCGTCGTCGGCACCTTCGGACGGGGCGCGTTCATCCTGGACGACTACGCCGCGCTGCGCGATCTGACGCCGGCGGCGCTGACCGAAGAGGCGCGCCTCCTGCCGCTCGGCGATGCGTACCTGTTCGAAGAGCTCGGCCAGCAGCAGGCGGCGTGGGGAAACATCGCGACAACAAATCGACCGGTCGGTGCCACCTTCACCTACACCGTCGGTAAGGCTCCAGACGGGGACGCGAAACTGGTGATCACGATCGCCGACGATACCGGCCGCCAGGTGCGCCGTCTCGAGATCCCGGAGACCGCAGGCGTCAACCGTACGACTTGGAATCTCCGGGCCGATCCGCCACAGGGCGAGGGCCGGGGCGGTGGGCGCGGCACCGGCGGCGGGCGCGGAGACGAGGGTGATCCTGCCGGCGGTGGAGAGCAGCAGGGCTTCGGAGGCCGCGGCGGACCACCGCCGGGTCCGCTGGTGTCACCAGGCCGCTACCGCGCGACGCTCGGCGTCACGAGCGGCGACAGCGTCAAGCCGGTAGGCCCGGCGCAGACCTTTCAGGTGGTCGCTTTACCGAAGTAGTGCGCAAAAAAACTCTTGCAGGAGGGCTAGGAGCTCAAGAGGATTTCTCCTGATCTTCTGGCTCTCCTGTGAGGGTCTAGGAACTTTTGCAGGAGGCCAAAAGCTCCTGTGAGTGTCCTGGGAGCGGCTGGCGCGGCTACCGCGCCGGTCGTGTCGGCGTCGTAACGCCGGCCAGACCGCTGCCTTCGGCCTTGATAGCGGTCATCGCCAGCGCGATCATCGAGCCGACGTCGGCGACGTTGGCCGGCAGCACGAGGGTGTTGCTCTTTTTTGCGAGCTCGCCGAACTGCCCGATGTATTGCTCGGCGACGCGCAGCTGCACCGCCTCGTAGCCGCCGTCCATCTTGATCGATTCGGCGACTTTCCGGATGCCTTCGGCGGTCGCGGTGGCAACCGCCAGAATCGCCGACGCCTGCCCCTCGGCCTCGTTGATCTGCTGCTGCTTGCGGGCTTCCGACGCCTTGATGACTTCCTGCTTCACGCCCTCCGCCGTGTTGATGGCGGCGTCGCGCGTGCCTTCCGAGGTCAGGATCACCGCGCGCTTCTCGCGCTCGGCGCGCATCTGCTTCTCCATCGCCGCGAGGATGTCGTGCGGCGGCGTGATGTTCTTGATCTCGTAGCGCAGCACCTTCACGCCCCACGACTCCGACGCCTTGTCCAGCTCACTCACCACCGAGGTGTTGATGTTGGTGCGTTCCTCGAACGTCTTGTCGAGATCGATCTTGCCGACTTCGCTGCGCAGGGTCGTCTGGGCCAGCTGGCTGATCGCAAACATGTAATCCGAAATGCCGTACGAGGCACGCTCGGGATTGAGAACCTTCAGATACAGCACGCCGTCCACGCCGACCTGCACGTTGTCGCGGGTGATGCAGACCTGCGCCGGGATGTCGACCGCCATCTCCTTGAGCGAGTGGCGGTAGCGGATCGTGTCGACGAACGGCAGCAGCACGTGAAAGCCCGCCTGGAGCGTCCCGCTGTAGCGTCCCAGCCGCTCGACGACGTAGGCGCTCTGCTGCGGGACGACGATCGCGGTCTTGGCGATGATGATCAGCACCAGGACCGCGAGCACGAAAAAGACAACGAGGCCGCCGGTCATCAGTGGACTCCTTCAGGCTCGAGGAAGATCATCAGGCCGTCGACGCGCACGACCCGGCAGCGCTGACCCCTGATGATTGCGAGATGGGCCGCATTCCGCGCCGACCAGACCGTTCCGCGAAGCTCGGCGCGGCCGACCGCCCCCGGCACGATATCGTCGATCGGCAGCGCAATCTGGCCGACCAGCGAATCCACGTCGCTGCCAGGCTTGTCGAGGTTCAGCCACGTCATCAACCGGCTGCGGAACAGGGCCAGCGAGGCGACAGACAGGACGGAGAAGAGCAGGAACTGGAACCAGGCCGGCCCGGCAAGGTCGAACAGGTGCAGCCCGCCAATGGCCAGCGCGGCAATGCCGAAGAAGATGACGTAGAAGCCGCCGGAGGCCGCCATCTCCAGCGCGACGAGGAGCAACCCCACCGCGAGCCAGTGCCACCATTCCATCGGTGCGGGGAATTGTAGATCACAGCCGGGGATTCGCGGGTTCGCGGGTTCGCGGGTTCGCGGCTCGATCGGCATTCGGCGGCCTGCTCCCGGCAAGTGACGTGTGGAACCGGCGAACTGGCACGGTTCCCCGCCGAACCCCCGATCCGAACCCGCGAACCGCGAGCCCGTGAGATCTGTAGAATACGCACATGGGAATAATGGACTTTCTCAAAGGCGAGCTGATCGAGGTCATCGAGTGGACGGACGACTCGCGCGACACGTTGTCGTTCCGGTTTCCCGACGACGACAAGGCCATCAAGAACGGCGCGCAGCTGATCGTTCGCGAGTCGCAGCAGGCGCAGTTCGTCTACGTCGGCGAGTTCGGCGACACGTTCGGGCCTGGCCGGCACACGCTGACCACCGAGAACATCCCGATACTGACGAAGCTGAAATCGTGGAAGTACGGCTTCAACTCGCCGTTCAAGGCCGACGTCTACTTCGTGAACACCCGCCTGTTCACCGGCAACAAGTGGGGCACGGCCAATCCCGTGATGATGCGCGACGCCGACCTCGGCATCGTCCGGGTCAGGGCATTCGGCACGTTCGATTTCCGCGTCGTCGACACCAAGCGCTTTTTGAAAGAAGTCGCTGGGTCCGATCACAATTTCCGGCTCGACGAGTTCGCCGAGACGATGCGATCGCGGATCGTGAGCGTGTTCGGCGACGCGGTCGCCTCCGCGCACGTGCCGGTATTCGATGTGGCCAGCCGATATACGGAGCTCGGCGAAGCCCTGATGCCGCTGATCAACCCGGTCGTCACCGCCAAGTACGGCCTCGAGATCGCCAGCTTCGTCATCGAAAACGTGTCGGTGCCGCCGGAAGTGGAGCAGGCGATCGACAAGCGATCGAGCATGGCGGCGGTCGGCAACCTGAACGACTACGTGAAATTCCAGATGGCCCAGGGCATGGAGAAGGGCGGCGGCGCCGGCAGCATGGCGACCGAGATGGCGGTCGGCCTCTCGATTGCACAGCAGATGATCCAGCAACAGGGCCTCGGCGCGGCGCCGGCAGCCGCGCCGGCGGCGGCAACCGCCGCAGCAGCAGCGGTTCCCGAGCTGCTGGCACCGGCGGATGTCGCCAAAGTGCTTGGCGTTCCCGAGCCGGATGTCCTCTCGATCATCGAGTCGGGAGAACTCGCGGCGAAGAAGATCGGCGCGTCGTACCGCATCAAACGTTCCGCGCTCGACGAGTACCTGGCGCGATAGGCGTCCGGGCCTGACGGCCCGGAAGTTACCAGTAACCAGTTTCCAGTAACCAGTTTCGACGAGCCGGCTCAGTCGACCATGCGTTTCCGTCTGGCAACTGAAAACTGGTAACTGGTAACTTCCCGAGAGGCACACCTCTTCCTGATGCCCTCCGTCTCTGCCCTCGACAAGTACCCGTGCGCCGCGTGCGGGGCACAGGCCCAGTGGAACCCCGGAAAGCAGGCGCTGATCTGCTCGTTCTGCGGAACGACGACGCCCTTCACCATCGACGAGGGCGGCACGATCCGCGAGCTGGATCTCGCGGCCGCGCTGCGTGAGCTGCCTGACGAGCAACGCGGCTGGCTCGCCGAGAAGCGGTCGGTTCAATGTCAGAGCTGCAAGGCCGTGTCGGTGTTCGATCCGGAGCGCGTCGGGCAGAACTGCGATTTCTGTGGATCGCCCTCGCTCGTCCCGTACGACGAGATCAAGGCGCCAATCAGGCCCGAGAGCCTGCTGCCGTTCAAGGTCACCGAGGCGCAGGTCCGGGAACAGATTCGCCGCTGGTACGCGAGCAAGTGGCTGGCACCGAACAAGCTGAAAGCACGGGCGCTCGTCGATCGGGTTCACGGGGTCTACATCCCGTACTGGACCTTCGACGCGCACGTCGTCTGTCCGTGGCGCGCGGAGGCGGGGCACTACTACTACACGAGCGAGACCTACCGGGACAATCAGGGTCGCACCCAGACGCGCCAGGTGCGCCATGTGCGCTGGGAGCCGGCCGCCGGCGAGGTGCGCCATTTCTTCGACGACGAGCCGGTCCCGGGAACGCAGGGCGTTTCACAGACGCTCTTGAAACAGGTCGAGCCGTTTCCGACCACCGAGCTCGTGCCTTACAGCGCGGCGTTCCTCTCAGGCTTCGTGGTCGAGCACTACCAGGTGGTGCTCCTCGAAGCGGCGGATCATTCACAGACGCAGATGAAGGGCAAGCTGTACGACATGTGCGCCGCGGAGGTACCTGGCGATACCCAGCGGAACCTCGAAATCTCGCCGATATTCTCCGGTCAGACCTTCAAGCACGTCCTGGTGCCGGTCTGGCTGCTGACCTACAACTACGGGAACAAACCCTGGCAGGTCGTGGTTAACGGATATACGGGCCAAATGGCGGGGGATTACCCGAAGAGCCTGTGGAAGATCGCGGCTCTGGTCCTGCTCGCAATCATCGCGGTGCTGATCTTCGTGTTGGCCCAGAATTAGCGGCCGCGAGTTCGCGGTTCGCGGGTTCGCGGGTTCGACCCATTCGAACTCGCAAGCCGCGAGCCCGAACCGCGAACCCGCGAGCGAGCCCGCGACAGCATAAGCTAACGGCGAGGGGGAAAAGATGTTCACCAAGACGCGTATGCCGGCCAAAGACGACGCGCTGCCGGGGCGGTCGGAGAAGATGCCGGTGCCCGAGGCGCATTTCGTCAACGGTGCACGGCTGCAGCCACCATTTCCCGATGGGCTGGAGCGCGCCGTGTTCGGCCTCGGCTGTTTCTGGGGAGCGGAGACGAAGTTCTGGCAGCTTCCCGGGGTCTACACGACGGCCGTCGGATACTCGGCCGGGTACACCCCCAACCCGACCTACCGCGAGGTGTGCACGGGCATGACGGGGCACAACGAGGCCGTGCTGGTCCTGTTCGACCCGAAGAAGGTGTCGTACGACACGCTGCTGAAGACTTTCTGGGAGAGCCACGACCCCACGCAGGGCATGCGCCAGGGTAACGACGTCGGGACGCAGTACCGCTCGGGCATCTACTACTTCAACGACGGCCAGCGCGAAGCTGCGGAACGCTCACGCGAGGCCTACCAGGCCCAGCTCAGAAACGCCGGCTACGAGCGGATCACGACCGAGATCATGCCGGCCGGCGAGTTCTACTATGCCGAGGACTACCACCAGCAGTATCTGGCCAAGAATCCGGGTGGCTACTGCGGACTGGGCGGCACGGGGGTGAGCTGTCCTGTGGGTGTGGAAGTGCACTGATCGGGGGTCGGGGGTTCGGGGGTTCGGGGGTTCGGGGGTTCGCGGGTTCGCGATAATCAGAGGCAACGAGCCGATTGGATTGGCTACCCTTGCCTCTAATTACCCGGGAAGCCCCGAACCCGCGAGCCCCCGAACCCGCGAACCCCCGACTAGAGCACCATCTCGTAATAAATCAGCCGCGTGCTGCGATACGACACGCGGCCGCGTTCGACGAAGCCGCATTTTGCGTAGAAATCGCCGGCGCCGGCCGGACCCTCGTACGCATCCAGCCGAATGGCTTCAGCGGGCCACGCTGCCGCGACGGTTCTCGCGTGCTCGAGGCAGCGGCGGCCGATCCCGAGCCGCTGCCAGCGCGGCGCGATTGCCATATCGGTCATGTAGAGGGCCCGTGAGCAGCGGGTGAAATATTTCGGATCGATCGCCCAGGGCCGCTTCGTCGCCAGCCGGGTCGTACCGACGGTGATCTCCCCATCCCACGCGAGCAGCACGCGCGAGCTCTGGATGTCGCGCATCACGCTCTTCTCGGTGCCGACCGATGACCAGTGGCCGCGCCCGAAGCGCCGGGTCAGATCCTCTGCGACCGCCGTGCGCAGCGCGACGACGACCGCCACATCCGAAGGCGTTGCCTGGGTGAACAACAAGGTCATGGAAGCTGAGTTCGGAAGAACGGCTATTCTAAGCGCGATGGCCGCGGATGCTTCATCGCTGCACTGTCCGAACTGCGGGGCTGCCGTCGATCCGGGCGCACGGCGGTGTCCGTACTGCAAGGCGCGGTTGGCGACGGTCAGCTGTCCGTCCTGTTTTGCGCTGATGTTCGACGGAGCAAGGTTCTGTCCTGCCTGCGGCGCTGAACGGGCACGTGCCGTCGATCCTGCCGCTGCCGCACTCTCCTGCCCCGGCTGCAAGGGCACGATGGCGCCGCTTCGGGTCGGGACGACCGACCTGTTCGAGTGCGGGTCGTGCGACGGATTGTGGGTGGATGCGGCGACGTTCGAGCACCTCTGCACGAACGCGGACGATCAGGCCGCCGTCCTGCACCAGTTCTCGACGCCGGGCATCGAGAAGACCGAGGCCGTGCGCTATCGAAAATGCGCGCGGTGCACGCAGCTGATGAACCGCGTCAATTTCGGCCGGCTGTCGGGGGTGATCGTCGACGCCTGCCGCGGCCACGGCACCTATCTGGATCCAGGCGAACTGCATCGCATCGTCGCGTTCATCCAGTCCGGCGGCCTCGATCGCGCCCGCGCCGCGCAACTCGAAGAGCTCAAGGAACGGGAACGCCGCGCGGTCGACGCCGAACGCCGCGCCGCCCGCGAGCGCGGACGATCGGAGGTTCACAACCGCAGCGTCAGCTGGAGCTTCCTGGTGGGAGATTAACGGATTGCCAAAATTGCCAAGATTGCCAAAATTGCCAAATTTCGACCGATGCAGTTAGCACCGCCGCAGCTAACCAGCTAGTTCAGTTTAATTTTGGCAATCTTGGCAATTTTGGCAATCTTGGCACTGCGCCCTTGCCCCGTTATTCCTGCGTCGGCGAGAAATGCATCGCCACGCCATTGATGCAGTAGCGATCGCCGGTCGGCGGCGGGCCATCCGGGAACACGTGGCCGAGGTGACCGCCGCAGCGGCTGCAAAGGACCTCGGTGCGCACCATGAAGTGGCTGCGATCGGAGGACGTTTCGATCGCCCCCTCGAGCGGCGCGAAGAAGCTGGGCCAGCCGGTGCCGCTCTCGAACTTGCGATCGGCGACGAACAGCGGCTGGCCGCATCCCGCACAGGTGAACACGCCGCTGCGCTTCTCGTGCAACAGTGCGCAACTGCCCGGCCGCTCCGTGCCGTGCTCCCGCAGCACGTGATACTGCTCGGGCGTCAGTATCCGGCGCCACTCTTCCTCGCTCTTCTGCACGGCGAATGATTTCTGCTTGGTCGTCATCGCTCTGAACCTCTGAACCTCTGAACCCGGAACCGAACCGGGAACCCTGAACCAGAACCCGGAACCCAGGCACCCGGAACACTATCACTTCGGCGTCAACGCCTTCATGACATCCACCCCGAACTTCGGCTGTTCGCGGGTGCCGCGTACTCTAATCGGAAGCACGGTCCCCGCTCCCTTCTTTTTGAACAGCGGGTCCACGACCTTCAGGAACACCGACATGGCGCCCCCGCCGGCCGCCTCGGAAATCGTCGCCTGCATCCGCAGCGTGCCGCTGAAATCCAGCGCTTCGCTTCGCAGACCGTAAGTTCCGTCGAGCCGGACCGCGGCGCCGGGAATCTGGAACTTCAGCGCCGCGAGCGCCAGCACGCCGCTGGCGAGGGTGAACCGCCCTTCGAGATCGCTCATCACGCGCGGCGGCACCTCGCCGGGCCTGCCGCTCGCCCGCGCGCTCATTTCACCGAGCTTTGCGCGCACCGCGCCACTCGTGAACTCCGCCGACGACAGATCGAAGGTCCCCTCGAGCCGCATCCGCTCCACCACGTCATCGTGTCCCGGCGGCAGCGTGAAGTTGCTCTGGAGCGACACGTTGCCGGTCAGCAGGGGCTCCTTCCCTTTGACGCTCAGGCGCAACAGATCCTCGATCCGGCCATCGACAATTTTCGCGTTGACCTGGACCGTCCGGCCCTTCGTGCCAGGTGTCCCGGCAATGACCCCGCTCGCAGCAATCGGGGTGTCCGCGAGCCTGGCGTTCACCGCCTGGAGATACGTATCGCCATCGGTTCCGTCGACCACCGCCTGGAACGTCGTCGACAGCGGCATCGCGTTGCCGGCGACTTCGAGGCGAAAGTCCGGCGTTTTCGTCTCCCCTTTGACCTCGATGCGTCCGAGCGGACCGCGGAACTCGCCGGTGGACGTGAGCACGCCGCCGAGGCCCTTGATCGTCGAGAGGTCGGCGTTCTGAAAAAGGTACTGCCCTTCGATCGGCGTCGCGCCGGGGTCCTCACGGCTCCACGGTCCAAATTGTCCCTCGGTCGTGATCGCCCCTCGCGGAATCGGGTTCGTCAACTCGGCCTTGAACGGCATCCGATCGGTGACGCCGACGCCTGCCATCGTGAGCCGGTGGATGAGGAACTCGCGCGGCGGCTTCCCTGTCTTCCTGGGAATGAGCCGGAGGACGGCATCCGTCGACTCCAGCCGTTCGATGCGCATCGGCGCCGGGGAGGGCTGGTCCCGGGATTCCGGGTTGGCGGCGCGGCCGTAGTGCTCGCCGAAATCAGGACCGCCCGGAGGGATGTTGATCTCCAGGCCATCGAGGGTGATCCGGCTGAACCTTCGCGGCCGGCCGAGCAGTCCGAACAGCCCCCCCTTGATCACGAATGCCCTGATCTTCAGGAGCGGTGGCAGATCGGCGTGGCCGCGCAGCTGTACTACCAGTCCCTCTCCGCGAACGTCGACGGTTGGAAACAGGTCGACGCTGAATGATGAGAGCTGGACGTCGCTGTCGAGCCGATCGGAGAGCGTCTCGATCACCAGCCGCCTGAGCGTCGAGGTGCGTGAGCCCGCAGCAGCGATGATCGCCAGCGTCACCAGCACGCCGCCAGCGGCGATCGTGATCCAGCGAGCGACTTTCCATCCCCTGCCGGTGGTCGTGTTATTTCTCCGGGGCCTGCTGGGCGATGTCGCGGACGTCCGCCGCAGGCAGAATCACCGGCAGCAGGCCGAGCCCTTCGCTGCCGCCCATCATCGAGAACATGCCGCTCCGGCCGGCCTGGATCGATCGCATCGTCAGGAGGCCAACGACCTTGCCGGATGCCGTGAACGCCGGCGTTCCCATGCCGCCGGTGCTGCCGGTCTCAATCACGTAGAACGTGCGCGGCTTTTCGATGATGGCGCCGATCGTCTGGAGAGATGCGGCGGGAGCCCATCCGCCGACGCGGCCCAGCCGGGTGAGCACCACGACCGGATCGAGCAGCACCGGCTTCCCCTCATCGGCCAGGTTGATCGCCACGAGCGGCTTCTCGGGTTTGACCGTAGGACGCAAAAAGGCCAGATCGAGATCCTCATCTCGCAGGACGATCCGCGCCGGCAGCTCCTTGCCGTCGGGCAGGCGCAGCTTGACGTCGCTCGGCTCGCTGCCGAATTCCATCCGCTCCTGGCCGCCGCCGCCTCCGATCATCTTGTTCATCATCGCGCCGGGATTCAGGGCACCCAGGGAAAGCACGGTCAGCCCGCTCGGATCGATCACGGTACCCACGGTCTCGACGGACTCATCCATGGATTGCATCTCGCGTCCGCCGACCGACACACGCATCTTCAGCACGACGCGTACCGTTACGATGGCGTGCTGCCATTTCTTGACGATCTCGCGCCCGGCGGCCCGGTCGTCCTGTGCCAGAACGGGGATGCCGGGCGCAGCCAGGGCAAGCAGGGTCGCGGCTGCGACCGCGCGCAAACGAAACAGTCTGGGAGTTGGCATCGCTCGTCTACGCACCCCGCTTCATCAGGGTCTCCGCGGGCCACACACTCTGCAATTCGACGAACAGCGTGCGGATCCCGCGACGCACCTTGATCACCACCGCCGCCGGCTTCTTCTCGGCGACGCGCTCCATCAATTTCTGCACCGTCTCAACGTCGGGCACCGGCGTTCCGTCGATTTCAAGCACCAGATCGCCGTCGGCCAGGTGTCCCAGGGCGGCCCATCCGCCTTCGCGGACAGCTTCGACCAGGACGCCTGCCTGTCCCTCTGCCCACGACTTCTCGTTCTGATCGGCTGCCGTGATGTCGCGTACGCGGAAATCGAAGTTCGGGTCCTCGTACTTCTTCATCTCCCGCGGCAAGCGCGGGGAGGCGTCGAGCTTCACCGTCAGTGCCTGTTCCTTGCCGTCGCGCACGAGCGCGAGTTTGACCGCCGCGCCAATCTTGTATTGGCGGATCATCGTGGCGAACAGGTCCTCGTCCGATGGCTGCGAGGCCTCGATCGCCTCGTCGTCTATTTTCGTGATGATGTCCCCAACCCGCAGACCGGCCACAGCCGCCGAGCCGTCGAGGACACGGGTTACGCGCACCCCGGAACGGCCGGAGAGTCCGAGCTTCTCGGCCAGCTGCGGCGTCAGCACCTGCACCGATACCGGCACCCAGGCCTTGCGGGTTTCGAGGCCGGGATCCTCGATGCCGGCGCGGCCGACCTCGACCACGGTCAGCATGCGCTGCCGGCCGCGATCGAAACCCACGAGCGCAGCGACCGGCTCGCTCTTTCCCTTCGTCAGTTCCTGCACCGTCGCGTTCAGCGCGGCGACGTCGTTCACGCGCTTCCCGTCGATCTCGATGATGACGTCGTCGGTCTCGAGCGCCGGACGGCCTTCGGCCGCCGGCCCGCCGGGCCGCACACCCCGAACGTGCACGCCGTCACGACTGGCCCGCTTCAGCTCCTTTGCCGACCACGCCGTGAGGTTGGATGCCGTGATACCCACGAGCGGCAGTTCCCCGACCGGCGCCTCGACCCCTTCACGCTCCTGCGGCACCACCGTGAGCGTCTTCCTCTCGCCCTTCCGGGAGATGAGAATGTCCACCGGCTTTCCAAGCGGGAGGCGCATCACCATCTGGTTGAAGAGGGGAATCTCTTCCGCGAAACGCACGTTGACGTCCTCGCCAGAGACGGCCAGCACGATATCGCCGGGCTGGAAACCGGCTTTCGCCGCAGGTGACCCTTCGATCGTGCCCCCGACCAGCCCGCCACGGTCGATGGTGGAGGACTTGAGCAGGGGCTGAACGTCGAGCCCGATCCAGCTTCGCTTCACCCGCCCGTCCTTGACGATCGCGAAGGCGACTTCCTTCGCGAGATCCGCCGGAATCGCGCCAGCCAGGCCCATGCTGATCTCGTTGACGCCGACGATTTCCCCTTTCAGGTTGATCAGCGGCCCGCCTGAGTTGCCGCCGAAGATCGGGGCGTCGTGCCCAATCCAGCGGACGAGCGACCCGACATCCTCGCCTTCGAGCGTCATGCGGTTAAACGGCCAGAAGAGCTGCGGCATGATCATCTCGGTATTGCTGACGATCCCCATGGTGACCGATTGCGACAGCGCGAGCGGGCTGCCGAGTGCGAGTACCCGGTCGCCGACCTGGAGCGTCGTCGCGGTGCCGAAGGTCGCCACCGGAAACTGCCGCGGCTTGGCTGGCTTGAGCTTGATGACGGCAATATCGGACAGCGGATCGGTGCCGACGAGCTCTGCAGGAATCTCCTCACGCGACGCCAGCGTGCAGACGATCGCCTTCGTCTTCCCCGCCACGTGGTGATTCGTCACGATGTGCCCGTCCGGGGTGATGATCGTGCCGCTGCCGGCCGCCTCGCGCTTCAGTTCACGACCGTCTTCGTGCTCGATGGAGACCACGTGGATCCGGACGAGGCTCGGAGCCACTTTGGCGAGGGCGGCATGTACCGCAGCGGCATCGGACGGGGCCGCAGGCCCGGTTGCAGTCGTTTCCTTCTGTGCGCCAGCCGCCGCTGGCGCCAACAGGGTCAAGAGGACACCAATCAGCCAACAGCGCATCCGGCCATCTTAGCAACTTTCGGAAGCAGGCCCGGAAAGTCGGGATCAGCGCGGAAGAGCCTCGAGGAATTCGCCGAGCATATTGACGGCGACCTGGCGCCGGTACGCGGCAGTCGACCGCACGTCGTCGATCGGGGTCAGCTCGCTCGCCAGTGCCGCACCGGCACGTTCCAGGGCTTCGGGTCCGACCGCGGCGCCTCGCAGGATCGCTTCGGCGCCGAACGCGCGCACCACCGTCGGGGCCACACTTCCGAGTGCCAGCCGGATGTCGGCAATCCGGCCGCTCTCTACCAGTGCGGCGGCGGCAAGGCACACTTTCGAGATGGCTTGCGCACGGCGTGCACCGACCTTGCGGTAGTGCTGATGCCAGCCGCGGCGGCGCGGGAGCCGCACGGCCGTAATCAGCTCGCCGGACGCAAGGTCCATCTGCTTGTAGCCGGTATGAAACCGCTCGTAGGACACGGCGCGGCGTCCGCGAACCGACGTCAGCTCGAGCTGTGCGTCGTACACCAGCAGTGCAGGAGGCGTGTCCGCGGCCGGCGATGCGTTCGCGATGTTGCCGCCAATCGTGCCGCGATTCTGGTTGGCAATGCCACCCGTATCGGCCGCCGCGCGCCCGAGAAGTGGAAACTCTGAGCGGAGGACGTCGTGACGAAGGATGTCCGAAAACGTCGTCAACGCACCGAGGGTCACGATGTCAGCATCGACGTCTATCCGTCGCAGCTCGCGAATCCCCCAGAGGCTGACGTACTGGCGGTGCGCCAACGCGCCCGCGGCCAGCTGCACCATCACGTCGGTTCCGCCGGCAAGCGGTCGCCAGGTCCCGGGCTGGTCGGCGAGAAGCCCGACCGCCTCGTCGAGCGTCGCCGCCTGACGCAATCGATAGTCGGGAAGGAAGGCACGCATCGATCGCTACTGTGCCATCGATCCTGCGATTGACCGCCGCACGGCTTCGAAGATCTTCATGTAGCCGGTGCAGCGACACAGATTACCCGCCAGAGCCGTACGGATAGCGTCATCGCTCGGGTGTGGATTCCGATCGCGAAGGCTCACCGCCGCGAGCACCATGCCGGGGGTGCAGATGCCGCACTGAGCGCCGCCATGAGCGATGAAGGCCTCCTGGACCGCATCCAGCTGCTCCCCGGTCGCGACGCCTTCGATCGTCGTGACCGAGGCGCCTTCGACCTGGATGACCGGGGTCAAACAGCTGTTCACGAGTTCTCCGTCGATCAGTACTGAACACGCCCCGCATTCGCCCTCGCCACAGCCCTCCTTCGTGCCGGTGAGACGAAGCTGCTGCCGGACGACGTCGAGGAGGCGGGCCATCGGATGCACGTCGACGGTCACGGCGTCGCCGTTGATGGTGAAAGAGATTTGGACCTGGTTATCGGTCATGAATTCCTTTACTGCCCGCCGCAACGATTCCGCGTCGCGGGGCCGTGGGGCCGTAGGGCTGTCAATCTCGCATACCCGCAGCGTCTGCCTTGAATTGGAAGGCCTCCATCAGCCGCTCCGGCGTCAGCGGCAGCGTCGTGACCTCCAGCCCCGTCGCGTTCCTCACCGCATTGAAGATCGCCGGCGCGGGACCGTCCATCGGCAGCTCGCCGATGCCCTTGGCGCCACCCGGACCATGTGGATACGGGAATTCCGCGAACTCCACGCGTATGTCCGGCAGATCCACCGAGGTCGGCATGATGTAGTTCGTCATCTGGCCGTTGACCATCCGCCCTTCGCGCCAGACCACGTCCTCGTAGAGCGCCCAGCCGATCGCCTGGGCAACCCCGCCCTCGATCTGGCCGGCCGCCAGGACCGGGTTGAGCACGCGGCCGACTTCCTGCACCGCTACGAAATCCTCGACCCGCGTCTCGAAGGTCGTCAGATCCACGGCGACCTCAGCCACGTACACCGCCCACGCGTATGCGCCGTACGCATCACCCTCGTACTTCTCGTCGTCCCAATGAAGACCGCCAGGCGGGTGGTACTGTGCGGTGCTCCGGAGAGACCCGTTGGCGGCGACATAGGCCGCGGCCGCCGCGCGGAACGCGGCCGAATCGTAACCGTCGGCCAGCAGGCCCGATGCGATCAGCGTGGACTTGACGCCGAGGGCGGCCGTTTCCACCAGCTTGCCGACGACCATCGAGGTCCGTGACGCAACGGTTGGTCCGCTGTTCGGGACCGCCGCCGTATCGGGCTGGACAATCTCGATGTCCTCGCCGTCGATGCCGAGCGCATCGGAGGCGATCTGCGCGAAGACGGTGTTCGTTCCCTGGCCGATCTCGGTGCTCGCCGCCAGCACGCGAATGAGACCATCTGCGGCCGCCTCGACGGTGACGAGGGAGGCGAGGTGCGCTTCACCAGAACCGGTGAAGCCGGCGCCGTGCATGAAACACGCGAACCCGATGCCGCGGCGAATCGTGCCGGATTGATTGCTGCGGGCGAAGCGGGCGGTCTTCGCGTGATAGTCGGACAGCTCGAACGCGCGATCGAGCAGCCGGGGCATGTCCACAGGCTCACGCAGGACCTGACCGACGGCGTTCGTCTGACCCGTCGAGATGAAATTGCGGCGGCGGAATTGGTCGGGGGTCAGTCCCGCGGCGGCGGCTGCCTTGTCCATCTGCAGCTCGAGAGCGAATACGGACTGAGGCGCGCCGAATCCACGGAATGCGCCATGCGGGGGAGCATTGGTCGCAACCGCCTTCGAGCGGATACGCACGTTCGGGCACAGGTACGGACCGGCCGCGTGAATCGTTCCGCGTGAGAGCACGACCGGCGAGAGCGTGCAGTACGCACCTCCGTCGATCGTGAACTCGATGTCCATCGCGAGGAGCCTGCCCTGGCGATCGACGGCCGTCCGGTGGCGCGTTCGCGCGGGGTGCCGCTTCGTGGTGGCCACCATGTCCTCGAGCCGGTCGTAAATCATCTTCACCGGCCGGCGGGCTTTCCACGCGAGAAGCGCCGCGTGTCCGGCGAGGATCGAGGGGTACTCTTCTTTCCCGCCGAAGCCGCCACCGGTCTCCATCTGCACGACCCGGACACGCTCCGGCGGCAGCGCGAACAGACCTGCGAGCGCGCGATGAATGTAGTAGGGACACTGCATCGAGCCCCATACGGTCACGCCCGACTCCGGTTCTGCGACGGCGAGCATGCCGTTCGGCTCGATGTAGAGCTGCTCCTGGGCGCCGGTCTCGTAGACGCCCTCGACAACGTGTGCCGCCGCGGCAAATGCTGCGTCCACGTCACCACGAGACACGAGGTACGACTTGAAGATGTTGTCGTTGCGCCAGATGGTCGCGGTGCGGCTCAGCGACTCGTCAATCGTGAAAACCGCCGGAAGCGGATCGATGACGATTCGGACCAGACCGCGCGCCTTCTCGAGCAGGTGGCGATCGGGATGGGCCAGGAGGACGACGGGCTCTTCGGGGTGATTGACGGTCTTCGCGGCGAGGTAGGGCTGATCGTCGGTGATCAGCGCCACGACATTGGCCCCCGGGACGTCATCCGCGGTGACGACGGTGAACTCGTCCCAGGGAACGCCGGGTTGGAAATCAATGTCACGGATAGCGCCGCGCGGTGAGGTGCTCCGCACCGTCGTGCCGTAGAGCATCCCCGGCAGCGTGAGGTCGTCGACGTACCTCGCCTGCCCCGTCACCTTTCGCCGCCCTTCCTTGCGGGGCAGGGATCGCCCGATCGCCGACATCAGGCGAGGATTGTGTCACGGGCCGGTCGATTCTTGTCGGGGCTCGGGGCTCCGGGCTCCGAGTCCCGAGTCCCGAGCCTCGACAGCGTCAGAAGCGGGCTACTGGAACGTGTTACAGGCTTTCGGGTCCCCGCTATCCATCCCGCGCTTGAACCACTCGACGCGCTGCTGCGAGGTGCCGTGTGTAAAGCGCTCGGGCGCCACGCGTCCCCCCTGCATCCGCTGCAGGCGGTCGTCGCCGATGGACGCGGCCGCGTTGAGACCCTCTTCCGTGTCGTCCGGATCGAGCTGCACCCGCCCGCCGCCCTTGTTGGCGTGATGGCCCCAGACCCCCGCATAACAATCGGCCTGGAGCTCCATCCGCACCGAGAGCGCATTGCGCGCGTTCGGATTCGAGCCTTGCAGCTCGCGGACCTTCCGCTCGGTGCCGGTCAGCGTCTGAACGTGATGTCCGAGCTCGTGGGCGAGGACGTAGGCCTGGGCGAAATCGCCGGGCGCTCCGAGCTTGCGATCCAGCTCGTCGAAGAACCCGAGATCGAGGTAGACCTTGCGATCGGCCGGACAATAGAAAGGCCCGGTCGCCGCCTGCGCGAAACCGCAGGCCGAGTTGATCGCGTCTCGGAACAGCACCGCCTTGGTGTCCTGGTACTGCCCGCCGAGCAGCTGCCGCCAGGTCTCCTGCGCGTCCCCCATCACCGCATCGACCATGTCGACGAGCTTTTCTTCTGCCGGAGACGCCTTCACCTCACCAGAAGTGCCGACGCTGCTCGGAGGTGCCGAGCCTCCGCCGCCACCCACGATCGACGTGAGATCGATTCCCGTGGCCCAGCTCAAGACGAGCAGGAGCAAGAGACCGCCGACGCCCAGGCCGCCGGCGCCCATCGCCATTCCTCCCGAACGGCCGCGCATGTCCTCGACGTTGCTGCGATCTCCCGCTGTCCATCTCATGGTCGATGCCTCCGGGGGTGAGCGAACTGCAAGCTGAGCGCCAGACGGCCGCAAGCCGAGCTCACGTTTCGTTTTCCTTCGTTGGCTCCATTGCTCCGTTTTGAGATCCGTTGGTCCGTCTTCTTCCGGTAGCTCCGCGCGGAATAGCTCGACTGCTCCTCTTATACCCGAATCGTCTTCCATTTTCCCTGCTGAAAACGCCAGATGGACAGGATGCAGCGCGTGGCGTGCCCCAGGACGATTGCCGTCCAGACGCCTGAGGCTTCGAGCCGGCCCATCGATTGGAGGGCGAAGCACAAGCCCATCGGCACGACCAACTGTGACACCAGGCTGATATACAACGGGCTCTTTGTGTCGCCGGTCCCCTGGAGACCACCCGTGAAGGTGAGGGCGACGGTGATGAAGAACCCCGACACGCTCAGGTAACGCAGTAACTCGGTTCCCAGGGCCACGACGATGGGATCAGTCAGCGAGAAGATGCCCAGCAGGGCACGGGGGATCCAGAGAAACAACGCCGCGAGGCAGGCCGCCACGCCAAGGCCAATCCTGGCTGCGAGATGCACCGAGCGAATGGAACGTTCGGGGTTGCCGGCGCCGAGATTCTGACCCGCGACGGCGGCCGCCGCCCCCATCAGGCCAACTGACGTCCACGTAATCAGCGAGAAGAGCTCCGCATAGACAACGGCGTAAGCCGCCTGCGCTTCCGCGCTGTGCTCGAGCGACCCGATGAACCGCAGCAGCATGACGCCGGCGATGTTCATCGCCACGCCCTGGATGCCCGCCGGCAGCCCGAACCGGAACAGCTGGCGGATGATCGCGAGGTCGGGTTTCCACGACATGTCGCGCTGAAAGTGGATGACCAGACGGCCCGTCAGCATCATCCACATGGCGACGGCCGATACGCAGGTGCTCGCGAGCACGGTTCCAATCGCCGCGCCGCGGGTGCCCATCGCCGGAATCGGCCCGGCGCCGGAAATGAACAAGACGTTGAAGGTGATGTTGAGGGCCGTCATCACCACGCCAAGACGCAGCGGCGTCCGCGCGTCCCCGGCCGCACGCAACGCTCCGCCCAGCATGAAGAACAAGAGCATCCCGACACTGAAGAGGAACATCGTCCGCAGGAACGGGAGCGCCTGCGCGATCACTTCCGGGCTGGCGTTGACGAGCCGCAGCAGCCATGGCGCGAGGACATAGCCGATCGGCGCGAGCACGCCGACCGCGAGCAGCACTGCGACCAGGAAGGCCTGGTAGACCACCCGATCGACGCGCTGGTGATCGTTGGCGCCCGCCGCGCGCGCGACCAGGACCCCCATTCCCGTAAAGAGCGAGCTGATGAAGACGATGATGACGAGGAAAATCTGCCAGCTGACCCCGATCGCGGCATTCGCGGCGAAGCCGACGAAGTGCCCGACCATCGCGTGGTCGATGATGCCCTGGAGCCCGCCGATCGCGTTCTGGAGGACGGTGGGCCAGGCAATCTTCCACACCGCCCGCCAGATCGGACCTTCGACGATGGAGCGATCGAACTTGCGGGCGGCACGAACGCCTGAGTCCGAACTTGGAGAGGCGGTCGCGGTCGGGGAAGAATCGGCCTGGTCTTCAGCAGGCGGCGGGGCCGTGGCGTCCAAGATTCACTTCGCCCGTTTGAGGACTCGCCGGACGTCGCCATGCGCCGTGATGACTGCGGGCTGACGCTGCAAGGCTTCGTAGTATCTCCGCGCGAACGGCTCGACGCCGTGCGCCGGCGACAACAGCTGTTCCACCTGCTCGAGAAGCATGGTGCCATCCGATTCGGTGGCGGCACCGTCCGGCTGCAGCGCGACATCGATCCGGACCACGAGCTCCGAGAGCGGGTGCAGCCAGGCGAACCAGGGGTCATGAATCACGAGCTGCAGCAGCGTGGCGGTCGAGGGGATCCGGCCACGATCCAGCTCATAAGCGGCCTTCGTGTCGTCGAGCAGCACCTTGTGCAGGTCCAGGAGACGTGACCGGACCTCACGCAGGCGTTCCTTCAGGACAGGTCCGATGGCTGGCGGCGGCACGCGGCCAGCCGCGGCCTGCTCATCTGCGAACACTCGCAACGCGGCGACGTCCAGCGGGCGTGGCTCGGACAACGGCTCGGTCGATACTGTCCCGGACGGGCGGTCGTAGTAGAGCTCGATCGTGTTGCCGTCGGGATCGCGAAGATAGAGCGCCTCGAAAATCCCCTGATCGAGTGCCCCGTCGAGGGATTCTCCGGCGGCCGTCAGCCGCACCAGGGCTCGAGCCAGTGCCCGCCGATCCGGATACCGGATCGAGAACCGGCACGCACCGGGCGCCGCGCCGGCAGGCGACGCGTCGGTGTTCAGTCCGATCTGTCCGTGAGGCCCCCACCCGAGGAAAACGCCGTATTCGGTGCGCTGTGTAATTTCGAACCCGAGCACACGCCTATAGAACGCAGTCGCACGGTCGAGGTCGGCCACCTTCACGTGCACGTGCCCGATCTCGACCCCGGGCTCCAATGGCCCTTGATCGTTGGTGCGCTTGTCCATACGCCATGATGGCGCACTTGCCCGGTTGCTGCGCAAGTCCCAAAGCAACTCAGCTGTCGGCGGGACACTATCTTGCAATACCACATGCGGAGGCGCGCGCATGGCCGAAGTGCTTGCGGAGTACTCGGATGTCGTCATCAGTCAGGACGGGAAACGTTACATCGCCCGCGCCTGTGGTGCCCCGGCGCCTTCCGGCCAATGGCAAGGCTGGATCGAATTCATCGAGATAGCGACCGGCCACGCGCTCCGCTCCGGCCGCGAAACGACGCAGCCGAATCGGATTGATACGGTCTATTGGGCGACGGGGCTCACGCCTGTCTATCTGGAAGGCGCGCTCCGACGCGCGCTCCATCCACTCGTCCGGCCGGTGACGCGACCCGCTGCCACCCCGGCCTTCGACGGACCGGCGGCCGATAGTGTTGCGGAACCGCCGGTGGTCGAAAGCATCCTCAATCCCTTCTCCGTCTACCGGAAAGGGGAAGCGCTGCTGCGCCGCCAGCTCTCGGCGTTTTCAGTCTGGCACCTGGTCAATATCGTCCTTGATTACCGGTTGAGCGACCTGCCCGAGGCTGCGCTGAACGCGATGACCAGCCAGGACCTGATCGAACTGATTGTCGCCGCGGTCCGGAGCGAGGCGGCCGTAGAACGATGACTTCGAGGCCGCGGTTCGCGAGTTCGCGGGTTCGCGGGTTCGGAGACTGGCTGAACCGCCGAATCTGATCGGAATGCGAACCCGCGAACCCGCGAACCCGCGAGCCGCGAGCCGCGAGCACGCGGACGGAATTTGGTGCCTGCTAGTCCTGCGCTGCCGTCGTCCGGCGCCGGAGTTCGTCGACGATCGACATCGGATCGCACGGCTTGTTGATGAAGGCGTCGCAACCCGCCTCCTCGGCGGCGGCGCGCTCCGCGGGCAGAACACACGCGGACACGACCACGATCGCGATCGCGCGCGTGCGAGGATCGCTCTTGATTTCGCGCGTCAGTTCCCATCCGTCGGTCCGCGGGAGCTGAAGGTCGAGCACAATCGCGTCCGGCAACCAGTCCCGCAACACTCCACGCAGCTCGTCGGCGTCAGCCGCCGTCCGGACTTCGAACCCGAACGCGGACAGGAACTCCGCGTACCCGGCGCGCGTGTCGCCATGATCGTCGACGATGATGCATCGCGCCATGGGTGACCCGTCCGTGCAAGAAGCACACCTCATCAAAACCCATGAATTCCGGCGACAATCTGCTCTGAATCCGCGCTCTTCCGTGGCTCGTCCACAGCCCGGACCGGTTCAGATCATGTAACTTTTCCCGCCGGCCGGAAGCTCGGCTTGCCTTTCCCGGCGAGCCGAAGACACAATCTGCCACGTTTTTACGTCCAATCTGCAAACTGAGAACGCGAAGGAGTTCGACATGGCTCCCGTTCAACGACGTGGCCGACTGCGCTACGGGGTGGGCCTTCTGGCCATCGTGCTGCTGGTGCCCCTCGACGTCCGGACCGAGCAGGATGCCGCTCAGCCGGCCACGATCGGGCCGGCGCCGGTTGCCGTCAGGCCGATGCCGCCGGACACGGAGATCGAGAAGTTCCTGCTCGAGGGCAAGGTCGGTGACACCCACGGCACGAAAAAAGGCATCACCGGCGCGCAGCGCGCCAGCCTCACGACTCCGGCGCTCACCCACGACGCGCAGATCCAGAGCATCGACGAATCCAAGCGCGAGTTCAGGACCGACCGCGGCGTGGAATTCGACTTCCGCGATAGCTGGTCGTTCAACGTTGCCGCGTACAAGGTCGACCGCCTGCTTGGCCTGAACATGGTGCCCGTCAGCGTCGAGCGAAGGTATCGCTCTGCGCCCTCGGCGTTCACCTGGTGGCTCGATGACGTGTTGATGGACGAGGGGGATCGGCTGAAGAAGAAGGTCGAAGCGCCGGATCGAGCCTACTGGAGCCGGCAGACCACGATGATGCGGCTGTTCGATCAGCTGATCTCAAATACCGACCGCAACATGGGGAACATCCTCTACACGAAGGACTGGCGTCTCTGGCCGATCGACCACACGCGCGCGTTTCGCAAGAACACGGAACTGAAGACACCCGCACACGTCACCCGCTGCGATCGAAAGGTATTCGAGCGGCTGAAGGCACTGGACCGGCCGACGCTGAAACGCGAGGTGGGCAGGTGGCTCGACGACGGGCAGATCAAGTCGCTGCTCGCGCGTCGCGATGAGATCGTCAAGAAGATCGAGGCGCTCGGGCCTGCGGCGCTCTTCGACAGCACGACACCGGCCCTGACTCCGCCGGTCTCGGCCGCGGCGCCGATTCGTCCCGGCGTTCGCCCCTGAACCGGGCGGATCTTCACTTCCGGCCCGGCCGGACACGAATCACCGTATCCTAAAGGGGGAGCCTTCCGCTCCCCTTTTTCGTGTCTTTCGACAGCCCGGAGCCGTCATGGCGTGGAGTAGCCGTCCCGTGTTCATTCGCATCGCCGTCGCAGCCGCACTTGCATCCGTCGCGCCCCACGCACCGGTGTTCGCCCAGGAACGGGATCGCGCGAAGATCCCGGACAAGCACAAGTGGAACCTCGCCGACGTCTATCCCTCGGAGGACGCGTGGCGGGAAGCGACGGATCGCGTCCTGGAGGAGATTCCCAAGCTCAAGGCCTTCAGCGGAACCCTTGCCTCCTCGGCAACACGGCTGGCGGATGCGCTCGATCTGCTCTCGCGGCTGAACAAGGAGGCCGCGCGCGCCTACGTCTACGCCAGCATGCTGTCGGACCAGGACACGCGCGTCAGCAAGTATCAGGGGATGCAGCAGGAGATGGTGCACGTGGGCGCGCAGCTCGGCGCCGAAGCCGCGTTCATCGAACCCGAGATCCTCAAGACCGAGCGCGCCACGATCGACAAGTTCGTGGCCGCAGAGCCGCGGCTGAAGCCATACCGGCTGTACCTGGACGACATCCAGCGCCGCCGGGCCCACACGAAAAGTGACGGCGAGGAGAAGCTCCTCGCGAGCGCGACGGTGGTGACCAGCGGTCCGTCGAGCATCTACAGCGTCTTCTCCGACGCGGACTTCGCGTACCCCTCGGTGACGCTGAGCGATGGCAAGACCGTCAAGCTCGATAGCGCCGCGTTCAGCGTCTACCGCACCGTCCAGAATCGTGAAGATCGCCAGAAGGTCATGTCGGCGTTCTTCGGCGCGCTCGGCAACTTCCGTGGCACGTTCGGCGCGACACTCAATTCGCAGATCCAGACCGACATCTTCGTGGCGCGCGCCCGCGACTATCCGACCTCGCTGGCGGCAGCGCTCGACGGCCCGAACATCCCGACCTCGGTCTATACGCGGCTGGTCGACGGGGTCAACAAGCACCTGCCGACCTTCCATCGTTACCTGAACCTGCGCAAGAAGATGATGGGCGTGTCGGAGCTCCACTACTACGACCTCTATGCGCCGCTCGTCGCCTCGGCGGATCTCGACTACACGCCGGAAGAGGCCCAGAAGCACGTCCTGGCGGCGCTCGAGTCTCTTGGATCGGACTACACCAGCGTCCTCACCCGGGCTTTCAATGAGCGGTGGATCGATCTCCTGCCGAACGAAGGCAAGCGTTCGGGCGCCTACTCGAATGGCGGCGCCTACGACGTGCACCCGTTCATGCTGCTCAACTACAACGGGAAGTACACGGACGTGAGTACGCTGGCGCACGAGCTCGGGCACACGATGCAGAGCTACTACTCGAACAAGTCACAGCCGTACGCGACCGCGTCGTACCCGATCTTCGTCGCCGAGGTGGCCTCGACGTTCAACGAGGCGCTGCTCATCGACTACATGCTCAAGAACATCAAGGACGATGCGACCAAGCTGTCGCTGCTGGGGAACTACCTGGAAGGGATCAAGTCGACGGTCTTCCGGCAGACGCAGTTCGCCGAGTTCGAGCTGCGCGCCCACGAAATGGCGGAAAAGGGCGAGCCGATTACCGGCGAGGCCATGGACAACCTCTACGCCGAGATGACGAAGAAGTACTACGGCCACGACAAGGGCGTGACCGTGGTGGACGACTACATCGCCCACGAATGGGCGTTCATTCCCCACTTCTACCGGACGTACTACGTCTTCCAGTACGCGACATCCTTCACGGCGTCAGCCGCGCTGTCCGAGAAGGTGATGGCCGGCGATCCGGCAGCGACGAAGCGCTACCTGGAATTCCTCTCCGCCGGCGGCTCGAAGTATCCGATCGACCTCCTGAAGGACGCCGGTGTCGACATGACGACCGACGAACCGCTGGAGCTCACGATGAAGAAGATGAACCGCGTGATGGACGAGATGGAGAAGCTCCTGGCGGCTCAGAAGAAGTAGATCCTCATTCATCGAGAGACGGAAGTGGTTTTCTTCGGGTGTTCCTCGTAAGGTCGGAGGTTCCACTCGAAAAACGTCCAGACCCTGTTCCAGGAATCCCGCTGTTCGGGTGAGTCGTCGCGCTCGAGCGTCTTGAGGTTGGTGCGCCGGTTGAAGGTGTGGCCGACACTTGCGGGCCCGGGCGTGGGATCGACGTAGATCTTCGTCTCCGCCAGGTCGGGCTTCCGGGACCGGAGCGCGTCGATGATCTGCTGGTCCTCGACGAAGTCGACGTCGGCGTCGTTGGTCGCCACGTGCACCAGCAGCGGGATATGGAGCTTGTCGACGTGATAGAGCGGTGACCGCTCGATGTAGGTCGCCTGCTTCTCGAACGGCAGACCCTGGATTCGCGCCTGCGTCGAGAACGCGTGCTGATACGACGGGCCCTTGTACGAGAGGCGGAACACCAGGTTCGTGACGGGCACCATCGCTGCCGCAGCCTTGAACGGCGTCCGATCGCGGAAGACGGAGAGCAGCGTGATGTAGCCGCCATGGCTCCATCCCATCACTCCGAGCCGTTCCGGATCGACGTGCGGGAGCGTTTTGAGGTACTCGACCGCGCTCAGCGTGTCGTCGATCTCGTATCCGCCGTAGTCGATGGCCGTGTGATGCTTCTCGCCGTACCCGGTGCTGCCGCGATATTCGGGGCAGATGATCACGTATCCGCGCTCGACCGCCTCCCTCACGAAGGGGAACATGTTGATCCCCCAGTTGCCGTGCACGCCGCCATGTACCCAGACCATTGCGGCATGGCCGGCCGTCCCACGCTTCTCGAGCGGCTGGAACAGGTACGCCGGAATCTCCATGTCGCCGACGCTGCTCCGGTAGGAGACCTTCCTGAACTCCATGACGCCCTTGCTGGCCTCCCCGTAGCGCGCCTCGACCTGCTGCCGCGCCTTGATGTCGGCCTCGAAGTCGTAATTGATGGCGTGATCCTCGGGACGGTTGCTGACATAGAGGCGGCGGGCCCGGTCTTCCTCCATGCCGACGGGAGTACGGTCGCGCGGCGAGGAGGAGGCCGGGCGCTGCTGCGGCTTGGCGGTGGCCGGAGGCTGGGGCGGGCCCCCCGCGGCCGGCCCCTGGGACGGGGCCTCCATCGAGGACATGGCCAGAATCAGCGAGAAGATCACGGGCCGGACTGCCATCGGAGGCTCCTTCGGTGAGGAAACCCGAGCATATTACGTTTCCGTCGGAACGGCCCTCAATCGCCAGGCACTGTTCAGCCGAACGCCGCTTCAGTTAAACTGAGCCGGTGAGCGTCTCCCGTCGCCTCGTCTCCGGGCTGATCCTCGCCTCCGTGCTGACCGCCGTGGTAACCGCCAGGCAACAGCGGACGCTCGACTTCGGTGCGTCGGCGTTCGAGGGCTACATCGAGCTGCTGAGGCAAACGGCGGGGATCCCGGGACTGTCCGGCGTCCTGATCCAGGACGGAGCGATTGTCTGGGAACGCGGATTGGGATTCGCGAACGTCGACACGCGCATCCCCGCACGGCCCGACACCCCCTACCTTGTCGGCGATCTGACCGAAGCCTTGACTTCCGTGCTCGTGCTCCAATGCGAGGAGCGGCGGCGGATCGATTTAGGCCGTGAAATCACGAACTATGGTGGCGAGCTGCCTGACAACAGCCGCGCCACGGTCAGGCAGGTCCTGAGCCACACGTCGGCGCCGCCCGGAAACTTCAAGTACGACCCGGGGCGGTACGCACAGCTCACCGGCGTGGTCGAGTCCTGTTCACGCCAGCCATTCCGCAAGACCGTCGCACTCGATCTCCTGGATTTCCTGGCGATGGCGCAATCGGTCCCCGGCCGCGATTTCGCCGCCGCTGGCGCAGTGCCCGCGGACATGCTCGACAAAACGTATTTCGATCACTACCGCCGCATCCTCGACAACCTGGCGGTTCCCTACAAGGTCGACAAGAAAGGGCATCCGACGCGGACCGAGCTCGCACCTGAGGGCATCAACGCGGCCACGGGCCTGGTCTCGACCGTTCGCGATCTCGCGCAGTTCGACTTCGCGCTCGACAACGGCACGCTTCTCCGCGAGACGACGATTGCGAGGGCGTGGACGGCGGCGGCGGGGCCCGGAGGCGCGCCGCAACCAACCGGTCTTGGATGGTTCATTCAGAGCTACCGCGGGGTGCCGCTGGTCTGGCAGTACGGACTGGTGGCGAACGCCTACTCCGCAATGGTGCTCAAGATTCCGTCGCGGCGCGTGACCATGATCCTCCTGGCGAACAGCGATGGCCTCGTGAACTCCTTCCAGCTCGAGGCCGGGGACGTGACGCGCTCGCCCTTTGCATCGGTGCTGCTACGAATGCTGCTGTGATCCCCGACCGGCGGAGGGGATTCCGCATTCTGGTCCTCTCGGCATTTCTCGTCCTCGCCTTTCCCCCGATCGCCCGCGCCGAGTGGCAGTTCACGCCCTTCATCGGCTACACGTTCAAAGCCACGAGCACGTTCGTCGACTTCGACATCGACGAGAATCGGGTCGCGACCGACCAGACCCGGCTCAATTTCGGCGGTGCGGTCAGGCTGATCGGAGCGTCACCCTTCGGCGTCGAGGTTTACTACGTCCACACGCCGGGGTTCTTCGACCCCAAGCGGCAGTTCAATCTCGTTCTTCCGATCGTGCTCGAGAGCCGCACCTACGCCCTGATGGGGAACGTCGTCCTGGCCACACCCCGCAGCTGGAATCGATACGGCTTGCGGCCCGCGCTGTCGGGAGGCATCGGGCTCATGCATGCCTCGGAAGAGGATCAGCTTCACGTCATTCCGTATCGTGTGGACCTGCTCGGGATGAACGTCGGGGGGGGCGCGGTCGGCTTTCTCTCCGATCATGTCGGTGTCCGTTTCGACGTCCGCTACTTCAGGAACATCAAAGGCGTGTCTCAGGAGGATCTGGGGGATTTCCCCGTCACCTCCGGACAGCCGGTGCGCCTGCGCTACTGGACGATTGGGTTTGGCGTGGTCATCAAGAAGTAGCCAGTTTCCAGTTTGCCAGTTGTCTATTTCACCTTCGCGCTCAAGTGGGCCACGCCGAGCACCCGGTAGGAATACTCGTAGTGATCTTCGATCCGGTGATACCGGAACGCGACCTCGATCAGCGCGCCAGGCGCGAGGTCGAAAGTTTTCGTGAACCCCGCCTCGGCGTAGTCCCTGATCCCGCGCCAGCGGGTCCCGTCTCTTCGAATCGACTGATAGTTCGGGTCTCCCTCGTCTTTGAGGTAATCATCCCCACGCCACATGATGAGATGCGCGCGCCACGAGAATCCTTCGACCGCCGCACGGCCGAAGAAGCCCGCGCCGTCACGCGTCCGCGCCGGCTGCTGCCGATCGGGGACGTTGTGGGACCACAGGCCCAGGAGCTCGAGCGACCCATCGAGCTTCGCGATTGGCTGCTCGCGCTTGACTCCAGGAGGGGACGGCTGCGCCGGCGGAGAGAGCTTGATTCCTGACGCCAGGACGAAGCTGTCCCTGACCGGACCCGACGCATAGAGCTGTCCGCCTTCATGGACGATGTGGGTCTGGAGAGGAGAGGAGAAGATACCGGCCCATCGCCAATCGAGGCGTGCGCCGGCATCCAGACGCTCGCGGTGCTCCGGAGTGTTCAGCCGCTGCCACTGGATCCACATGTCGTGTTCCAGCCGCGGGCCCTCGAACCGCCATTGCATGCCCGCCTCGTAGGGACGGTCGAACGCGAGCGTCTCCCGCTGGATGGGCGGAAGCAACCCGTGCGGGCCGGTGCGATCGGGCCCCAGGACAACGCCCGCGCGCGGGGTATCGAGGGTGCCGAGCAGAAACCTCGAACGCCGGCCCCGCACTTCCATGGTCAGGACGGGCCTGACAAGTTCGAACGAGGATTCGCTGCCGTACCGCAGGTTTCCGAAGATCCCGCCGGCAAGCGTGACGCGGTCGTTCAGGTCGACCCGGGCTTCGGCGCGCGCAGCGGTCCCGAAGAGGGTTTCTCCCTCGCGAAAGGGATTGTGGAACTCGGTGTTGTCGCCGTAGAAGATCGCATCGGCCCGCACGGTCACCGCCTGCTGCGCCATCGCGGGCGTCCCGGCTGCTACGATCGATCCGATAATCAACGCCAATGCCCAGCCCAGACGCGCCCGCATGCGCGGTACAGTAACCTACGCAGGCGCGCTCATCGGGCTGCTGGCGTCGATGGTCTGCATCCTGAGTGCGGCCGGTGCCGCTGCGCAAACGCCATCCACACCGCCCGTTCCCGACGATCCGCTGGCACGCCGCGGATGGCATCTCGACCTGACCGTCCACAGCGCATTCGAGGTGGCGAACTACAACGGCAACCACGAGGAGATGTTCGGCGAGTTCGCCGGCTTCACTTACGGAATCCGCGAAGGCCTGGCCATCAGGGTCGCCGCGCCGCTGTATTACGTGTGGCAGCGGGGGACGGATGGCGCTCTGTTCGGTCTGACCGGAGGACTGCGCGGACGGCTCGTGAAGAAGCCGCGCTGGTCGGCATTCTGGGAGTTCGAACTCGGCGTGTCGGAGGCTGACACCTACGTCCCGCCGCGCGGGACACGCTTCAACTATCTGGCTATCGGGGGCGGAGGGGTGACGGTGCAGATCCGCCCCGGCATTCATCTCCTGGGCGGCCTCCGGTTCGTGCACCTGTCGAACAACAGCCTCGCCGGCCGCAGCCGGAACCCTGATATCGAGGCGCTGGGGCCGACGATCGGAGTGCTCTATGGGTTTTGAGTTTCCAGTAGCCAGTAGCCAGTAAGAACCAACTGGAAACTGGCAACTGGGAACTGGAAACTGCCGACTAGGCCTCCGCCTCTTCCTGTGGCTTGAAGGCCACCGCGAACAGCATCAGCACCAGCACCGACATCGCGGCGGGCCAGAGCCAGATCGACGTCCAGTTGTGCGGCGGCTGCCCGCCACGGACCGTGTACAGGTCCACGATCCAACCGGCGATGTACGCGCCGACGAACATGCCGGCGCCATACGTCACGAGCGTGATGAATCCCTGCGCCGCCGCGCGAAGGTGCGGCGGCGCTTTCTGATCGACGTAGATCTGCCCGCTGACGAAGAAGAAGTCGTAGCAGATGCCGTGGAGTACGAGGCCGATGTAGACCATCCAGACCAGCGGTCCGCCGTCCCCATACGCGAACAGGCCGTACCGGACGCCCCAGGCCGCCATCGCCACCAGCATCAGCCCCTTGATGCCCAGCCGGACGAAGAACCAGGGCATCACCAGCAGGCAGATGATTTCCGACCACTGGCCGATCGTCTGCTTGGCGGCGGCATTGGTGACTCCCATCTCCGTCAGGAAGGGATTGGTGAACGCGTTGTAGAACCGGAGCGGGATGCAGATCAGGAACGAGCCGATCACGAAGATCGCGAACGAGCGCTCCTTCATCAACTGCAGGGCATCGAGCCCCAGCAGGTCGCGCACCGAGACCTTGCGTCCGAGCCGGGCCGGCGGCGTGTGCGGCAGCGTCAGCGCGAAAAGACCGAGCGCAATCGAGGCGATTGCGGCAATACGGAACTGCGTCGCCACCCGGCCGACGTCGAGATAACTGACGACATAGCCGGCCGCGATCCACCCGAGTGTGCCCCAGGGCCGCACGCGCGGGAATTCGGCGCCGGGAGCACGCATCTGATGGAACGAGAGCGAGTTGCTCAATGCCAGCGTCGGCATGAAGCACAAGGTGTAGCCGACCAGGACGATGTAGAAGGGGACGAAATCGGTCAGCGTCGAAACATAGAAGAGGAGCGCCGCACCGAGCAGATGGAGAAACGCAAAGATGCGTTCGGTCGCGAAGAACCGGTCAGCCACCAGCCCGACGAAGAACGGCGAGACCATCGCGGCGAGCGCCGTCGTGCCATAGGCAGCACCGCTTTGCCGTCCGGAGAACTTCAGCGTCTGCAGCAGGTAGGTGCCCATCGTCACGTACCAGGCTCCCCAGATGAAGTACTCGAGGAACATCATCACGGAGAGCTTCAGGCGGATCTGGTTCATAAGACGGCAGGGTCATGACGCTCCACCGGGGCGGCAGGATAGCACGCCGCCAGGCTCGGACGGGTTGCCGAACGAACGCGTCAGGATGTTGATGTAGGATGACGTCCAGCAGTCGCGCGGCGCCGCCCCGAGCGAGCGCAACGAGTCGAAGAGCAGAGAGGACAACTCATGAAATTTCTGAAGACGCGTCTGGCGATCATGATGTTCATCCAGTACGTCATCTGGGGGGCGTGGTACGTCACGATCACGACGTATCTGACGCAGACGCTGAACTTCACCGGGACCCAGGCCGGCCTGGTCTTCTCGACTGTTTCCCTGGCCTCGCTGGTATCGCCGTTCTTCGTCGGGCTGATCGCCGACCGGTTCTTCGCCACCGAACGGGTGATGGCGTTTCTCTACATCGTCTCCGCGGCGCTCCTGTATCTGGCCGCCCAGATGACGACGTTCTCGGGCGTTTTCTGGGTGATGCTGGTGTTCTGCCTGGCGTACTTCCCGACCGTCGGGCTCACCAATTCGATCACGATGCAGAGCGTCAAGGACCCGGGCCGCGACTTCCCGCCGATTCGCGTCCTCGGCACGCTCGGGTTCATCGTCGCGGTCAGCTTCGTCAGCCTGAACAAGCTGGAGGCCAGCAGCGGTCAGTTCATGGTCGCGGCGGCGGCGGCAGTCGTCATGGCGATCTACAGCATCACCTCGCTGCCGCACACGCCGCCCCCCGCACGCGGCCAGAAAGTCACGTGGCAGCGCGCCGTCGGCCTCGACACGCTGAGCATGATGAAGCAGACCAACTTCATGATCTTCATCATCGCGTCCATCCTCGCCTGTATCCCGCTCACGTTCTATTACTCGTTCGCGAACGCCTATCTGAACGATCTGCGGGTGCCGAACCCGGGGTTCATGATGACGCTCGGTCAGTGGGCGGAAGTCGTGATGCTGCTGGCGATGCCCGCGCTCTTCAGGTTCGTCAGCATCCGGGGAGTGCTGCTGCTGGGCCTGGCATCCTGGACGCTCCGATACGTGTTGCTCGCCTACGGCAACGCCGACGCCGGCATCTGGATGTTCTACCTCGCCATTCTCTTGCACGGGAACTGCTACGACTTCTTCTTCGTGGCCGGCCAGCTCTACACCGACCAGGAAGCGCCGGCTCACTTGCGAAGCAGTGCGCAGGGATTCATCGCGTTCGTGACCTACGGCGTCGGCATGTATATGGGATCGGTCCTCTCCGGCGTGGCGCGCGACTACTTCCCGACGTGGCAATCGTTCTGGCTCAGCTCCGCGATCATGTCGGCCGGCATCATGTTCCTGGTGCTGTTCTTCTTCCGCTCGAAGACGATGATCAGGGCGAAAGACAAAGGGGGCCTGCCGGAGCCGGAACCAGCGAGGGCCTGAAGGGCTTGCCCGGCGCGCTGACCACTGGAGACGCGGCGCGCTAATACCGGCGGAACGTCAGATTGAGGCGTCCCTCGAACCCCAGCGGCCGCTGGGCCGTGCCGGGCAGGATTCGGGTCACCCCGTGGTAGCGCAGCCTGGACTCGCCGCCGAACACGAAGACGTCGCCCGACTCCAGGAGAATCTTCTCGACCGGATCCTTGCGCTTCAGGCCGCCGAACAGGAACCTCGCGGTGTCGCCGATCGAGACCGACACAACCGGCGCGCCGGCGTCAATCGACTCCCGGCTCTCGTCTTTGTCCTGGTGAAGTCCCATCCTGCTGGACGGCCCATACCAGTTGACGATGCAGAGATCAGGGTCGAAGTCGAAGCCTGCCTCGCGCCCGGCGCGAGCGGCCAGATCCGCGAGGTCCGGCGGAAGCGGCGGTGCGGCGCGGCCGTCGATGTCCGACCGGGTGTCCTCGTAGGTGTAGGTGAGCGCGTTCCAGTGCCGTCCCAGGCACAACATCCGGACGCTCATCGGATGGCCGCCGCGAACGATCGGCGTGTAGAAGCCGGCATCTGCGGCGCCGAGCTCGAGGCATCGCGCGGCAACGGCGAACTGTTCGCCATCCAGCAGGTATCGCCGGAACAGCCAGGCGCCAGGCGCAACCTCGATCCGGTCGTCGCCTAGGCCCGGCAGCATTCGTCGAGCCACGCGGAGCGCGGACGGTTCAGCAGGACGGGTCGCGGCAGCACTCTGGTATTATCCGGCCTTCATGACCGTCTGGCTGCTGCGTCGTTGGATTTCCGCGGGTTTGTTCGTCCTGGCCGCTGCTCCGGGAATTCAGGCGCAGCAGGGCGCGCGAAGCGCCAGCGGTTCGCCGCTCGCCGCGGAAATCGACAAGCTCGCCGCTGCGATCGAGCCTGAAATGCTCGAGTGGCGGCGGTACCTGCACCAGCATCCCGAGCTCTCCAACCGCGAGACCGAAACGGCGAAGTACGTCGCGGATCGGCTCAAGTCGTTCGGCCTCGAACCGAAGACGGGCGTGGCCCGGACCGGCGTGACCGCGATTCTCAAGGGCGGGCGGCCAGGACCGGTCGTGGCGCTTCGCGCCGACATGGACGGTCTGCCAGTCCGTGAGGAAGTCGATGTCCCGTTCGCCAGCAAGGCGACCTCGAAGTACGAAGGACAGGAAGTCGGGGTGATGCACGCGTGCGGGCACGACACGCACGTGGCCATCCTGCTCGCGACGGCCAGGATCCTGACCCGCGTCCAGGACCGCCTCCCGGGGACAGTGAAGTTCATCTTCCAGCCCGCGGAAGAAGGCGCGCCCGCCGCCGAGCGTCCAGCCGGCGCGGAGCTGATGGTGAAGGAAGGGGTCCTGGCAGATCCGAAAGTGGATGCCATCTTCGGCCTGCACGTCTTCGCCAACGTGCCGTCAGGCCACCTCACGTATCGGAGCGGCTCCTTCATGGCCGCGGCCGACGTCCTCGACATCACCATCAAGGGACGGCAGACCCACGGATCGATGCCGTGGCGCGGCGTCGACCCGGTGCTGGTCGGCTCGCAGATCGTCACCGCCCTCCAGTCCATCGTGAGCCGCAACGTCGACATCACGCGGCTGCCGGCAGTCGTCACGGTTGGGCAGTTCCAGGCCGGCGTCCGCTACAACATCATCCCGGACACCGCCAGGCTGGTCGGAACGATCCGTACCTTCAGCGACGAGGTCCAGGCGGATATCCACGCACGGATCAAGCGCATTGCCGAAGGAATCGCCTCCGGAGCCGGAGCCACCGTCGACGTCCAGATCACGAAGAACACCCCGGTGACGTCGAACGACGCGGCGCTGACGGCGAAGATGCTGACCACGCTCGAGCGGGTCGCGCCAGGCAAGGTTCACGAGTCCGAGCTGATCACCGGCGCGGAAGACTACGCGTTCTACCAGCGCCAGGTACCCGGCCTCTTCTTCTTCGTCGGAATCACTCCCCCCGCGGAAGTCGGACGGGCGCCAGCCAACCACTCGCCTTTCTTCTTCGTGGATGAACCAGCCCTGATCACCGGCGTCCGCGCCATGACTCACCTGGCTGCTGATTTCCTGTCGGCGGGCGCGGGTCGCTGAGCAGAAACTGCACCGAGGCACGATCCCCGGTAGTGCAGTTTGTGAGCCACGGGCCCGTCGCTCCCTCGTTTCCAGCGTTTTTTATCGAAGAAAGCCCGGGGTTCGAACCCGGCATCAGGGTTGCCTTCCCTGGCCAGCATGGTCCCGTCCGATGCGGACACCGCGGCCGAGACGACGGCCCGTAGACACCCGCTCGCATTCCTCGCGGGGCACTACACGGTCCAGGCAGGCGCCTTCCTGGGGTCACTCGAGCGGTCGAGGCTCGAACCGTCACCTCGCGGGTCTGCGCTCGACGTCGTGTCCTGGTACCACACACTGATTCCGTTGCAGACGCATCGCGCGCTCACCATCGCATATCAGGCGAAGCTCGACGCACCCGAGCTGCTGGCCGAGTCGCTCGCATCGGCGAACGTGGTCCTCCTGGCCATCGATCGGTCGCTGTCGGCGTGGCAGACTATCGCGGCCGACAGTCAGGCACCGCGGGTTGACGCACTGATCGAGATCCTCGAGGCCCTGCGGACTGCCGTCGAACTGCGATTCCACGACGCCGGAGACGCGATCAGTGGACGTGCGATCGGATCTGATGATTCAGGTGATGAATGTGCCGGCGAACGTCCCTGACCAGGGCATGGTTCGCCTGGGCCAGCGCCTCGTCCCGTTGCCGTTTCAGCTCACGGATCTTCAACTTGATCCCGGCCTTGTCGATCCCGGTCGCCTCGTGGTGCTCCCGGGTGTCGATCCCGAGCGCCTGGCACATCGCCGGGAGGAGGTGCTCCTTGTTCATCTGGGAGTACCCCTGCACGGCATCATGGACGATGGTCTTGGCGATTTCGCGCAACTCGGCGAGAGTCTTACCCCTGAGCTCCTCATACGTCATCGTCATATCGGACCTCCGAGGGGCGCGATTCTAGCGCAGAATCGTCACCTGGGCGCGGGTGGCCGCCCGCTCTTCCCCGCCAGCTCCTTGACCTTCTCCACGACCGCATCCTGCGATGCCGAGGAGAAGAACCCCGGTCCGCCATGAGACACGCCGCGGGTCTCGTAGCCACCCTCCTCGAGCACCCTCGCGCTCGGCAGGTAGCCGAAAACGTCGTTGTTGTACGCGGAAAGCCACAACTGCGTCGGTCCGATAGCGTCCTCGATGAGCCGGGCATAATCGACGACCACCTCGCCAGAGAGGGCGACGACGGTGAGATCGGAGCCGAACTGCCAGACAGCAATGGGGGCGCGATAGGACGTGGGCAGTTTCTGACCCTTCTCGAGCGACTCGAGCATCGCGGTGGCCATCCAGGACTGCCAGCTCGGCGAGCCTTTGCCGGTCATCTTCAAGAGCTCGGCGCGCGCCGGCGCCGGCGCGAGCGGGATATCGACGTGGTCGAACTGCAGCCGCATGGGCCCCCGGACGATCGCGAGCTTGCCATCGAGCACGCGCAGTACTTCACGGCCCAGCGTTTCGCCATGCTGCCGCGCCAGCTCGAGGGTGCCGCGCGGGTAAGGATTCGAATCGCCGGCGAACCCCTGGACGAACATCGCCTGCACGCCCGGCAGCTGCGTCTCCACGTATGCCTGGGCGAACCCGGCATAGTCCCCGCTGATGCGATACTCGTCCTGCGTCAGCGTCGTGTTATGAGTGGCGGCGCCAAACACCACCGCTCGAATCCTGCCGTCCGCCGTCGCAACCTTCAGCAAGGGCATCGTGCGATCGGAAGGTCCGCGGGCGTTCACGCCAATGATCACTCCACGGTCGCGAGTGAATTCGCGGCGGTTCATCGCAAACGGCACCACTCCGCTGCCGTACCACAACTCGACGGGTTCCAGATGCGCGAGCGCCTGATCGACGGCCGAAGCCATCCGTTCCTCGAGCAGGCCGCGGTACGTGCGCATGCGGCGAACGTCGTCTTGCGAGAGGTTGTACGCAGCGGCGTCACTCTCGGCGATCGCAGGCCCGGTGTGCGTATGTGACGAGTTGATCAGCAGCTGATGGCGCTTCAGCCCGGTTCGCTGCATGATGCGCTGGCAGATCGTCTCGGTGACTACGCCTCGCAGGCCGATGAGATCGGTCGTGATCCAGACCGCGCGCTCGCCATTGGTGTCGACGAGCACGAGCGCTTTTGCATAGAGGTCGGTGACTACGCCTTCCGACGGATGGTTGCGGGCACCGTACCCCGCCAGCGGGACAGGCGTTTCGGGAGTAATCTTCACAGCCGCGAAGCCCGCCTGCCACTCGGCGGCGAGGACCGGCGATGCGGAGAAGATCGCGACCAGGCCCAGGATCAGGCGGACTCGCGAATCCGGGTTCCGAATCATGTCTGGAGCTCCCTCCAATGAGCGCGCCTGCGGCGGCATGATAGTCAGTTCAGCGGGAATGGTGAAGAGCGGCGATCAGATGGAACTCCTGATGGGAAGGATTGTCGTGTGCCTGACAGTCGCCCTGGCTGGCACGGCAACGGTGCGGGCTCAGGAACGGCGCGAGCCAGGACGAAACGCGTCGTTCACAGTCGGAGCGTCGTTCGGCGACGGGAACACAGCGCTGGCGTCTACGATCGCCCTCGGAGCCGCTTGGTTCTCTCGAGTCGGATTTGACGTCGAGCTGTCGCATGCGCGCAAGCTCGATTTCGCGATCGATCTTTGTCCGCCGCCGCGCGTGTGCGTCATCGGCGGCCAGTTGCCAGTGACCGGCCGGACGCTTTCGCTCGTGCCGCAGCTGACCGTCCAGCTGATGCCGGCATCGGCCCGCGTGCAGTTCTATACGCTTGCAGGCGCCGGTCTCGGTCACATTCGCCAACGGTATTTTCTGGTTCCGTCCGTCCCCGGCACCGATCGGCCGGAGTTCACGCGATCGAAGCTGACGCCGGCGGTCTCGTTCGGTGCCGGTGCGACGTTCGACGTCACGCGGCGATTCGCGGCCGGCATCGACATTCGTTCGCTGCACCTCGAAGACGATGAGGGGGAGGAAGCGCGTTTCATCACCCCGGCTGGCTGGATCAGCACAGTTCGGGTGGGAGCACGGATCGTCTGGCGGTTCTAGCGAGGCTCCGCCTCATACCATGCGGCTCCACCGAAGAACCTGACTCAAAAACCCAGAATCGGATCGGTCACACATCTAGGATCGTTGGATGAAGAACTCCCGTTCGCTTCGCTCCTCGGGGTCGTTCGAACGCTTCGTCCTGGATCAGCTCGCCGACCTGGGCACAGTCACGTCGCGAAAGATGTTCGGCGGCGTGGGCTTGTACTGTGACGACGTGTTCTTCGGGATCATCGCGCGGGACGAGCTTTACTTGAAGGTGGATGACAGAACGCGCGGACGGTACGAGCGCGCCGGGATGCATCCGTTCAAGCCGTATCCCGGTCGACCTACGACCATGAAGTACTACGGTGTGCCGTTGGAGGTGCTGGAGAGCAGCGTCGAACTGACGCGGTGGGCGCAGGAAGCGGTGAGGGCGACGCGAGGGAAATGAGTTGGAACGGCTGGTTCGTGTTCGTGATACAACTCGCCTACATTCCCTCCGAAACCTCATTCGTGGAGCTGCGCCATGACCGTCACCTGCCTCCGGTGGCAGTGCTCTGCGGCGTCCCGTACGGCGGTGGTGCTTGCCGGGTGCCTGACGTTGGGACGTCCGACAATCGGGAGTCAGCCCTCAGCGGTCCCTGCGGCTCGATCGCCGGAGCGCATTTCCATCAACGACAACCGCACACCTGCCGGCACGCAGTCCGATGGCGTTCTGACGCTTCGCCTCGAGGCGCGCCTGGGGACGTGGCATCCAGACCGCGACACCGACCCTGGTGTTGTCGTGAAAGCCTTCGGCGTCGAGAACGGACCCCTGCAGATTCCCGGTCCGATCATCCGGGTCCGTGAGGGCACCGGGATCCGCGTCCGCGTTCGGAACAGCCTCGATGAGAGTCTTGCCCTGCACGGGCTCTACTCGCGTCCCAGCCCTCCCTCGAACGCGAGCGCCGTCGTCATTGCTTCCGGAGAGACACGGGAGATCGAATTCCTGCCCGGGCCGCCTGGCACCTACTACTACTGGGGCGCCACTGCAGCCGACACGACATTGATCGGACGCTCAGCGCGTGATTCCCAGCTGGTCGGCGCATTGATTGTCGATCCCGGCGACGGGCCGCCGCCGGCTGATCGCGTACTCCTCATCAGCAACTGGCCCGCCGCCGGTGCAAATCCTCTCACGACTGGCAGGATGGTCATCAATGGCCGATCGTGGCCACAGACCGAACGGCTCGCCTACAAGGTGGGGGATAGCGTGCGGATGCGCCTGATCAATGCAGGCGCAGCGGTGCACCCGATGCACCTGCACGGCTTCTACTTCAATGTCGACAGCCGTGGAGACGAGAACGCCGATATGGTCTTCCCCAGCGGATCGTCGCCCCGAATGGTGGTCACCGAGCGGCTGCCTCCTGGCCGGACCTTCTCACTCACGTGGAAGCCGACGAGGCCTGGAAACTGGCTGTTTCACTGTCATGACAACGTCCATCTCCAGCGAGGTGTGCCACTCGATGGCGCAAAGCCCGAGCCCGTCCACAGGCATGTGGGGAATCATGCGCTGGAGATGATGTCGGGACCGGTCATGGGGATCACAGTCACCGGGGCCCGCCTCGAGCCCGGAACGTCGGCCGGCAAGCGCCGACAGTTGCGGCTCGTCGCCCGAGTCGATCGCGGTGGCACGGATGCCGAACCGGCCTATGGCTACACTCTTCACAGCGGAACGTCCACCGACGTCCCTCCGCCGCCGTACCTGCCTGGCCCGACCATCGTCTTGAAGCGCGGTGAACCGGTCAGCATCACGGTGGTAAACCAGCTGCCCGAGGCCACCGCCGTACACTGGCACGGCATCGAACTCGAAAGCTATTTCGACGGCGTCGCCGGTTACGCTGGCGAAGGCAGCCGGATCGCGCCCGCCATTCCAAGCGGAGGGTCCTTCGAAGCCCGCTTCACGCCGCCGCGCTCCGGCACCTTCATCTATCACACCCACGTCGACGAAGTTCGGCAGCAACAGGCGGGCCTCTCCGGCGCGCTCCTCGTCGTCGACGACCCGGCGGCCTTTGATTCTGCCCACGACATCCCGCTGATGATTACCGTGCCGCGGAAGAGCGAGGACGCGAACACCGTGGTACTGCTCAATGGATCGGCCACACCTGCACCTCGCGAGATGCGCGTCGGCGAGCATTATCGGTTGCGGTTCATCAACGTTCACACCTTCAGACCGAGCATGCGGATGCGGCTGCTGCGCGATTCGGCGCTGCTCGAGTGGCGGGGGCTGGCGAAGGACGGGATGGACCTTCCAGTCGACCAGGCCACCACGAGGCCGTCCGAGATTCAGATGGGTAACGGCGAAACCTATGACTTCGACTTCGTGCCGACCACGGCCGGCGATCTGCGGATGGATGTCACGAACGCGGGAGGTGTGCTTCTGGTCTCGATGCCGATCCACGTTCGGTGACAGCCGATTGCGGACCTCACGTACAAGGCAAAGAACGGCGCTCGCATTCCCGCTTCCTCGAGCCGGGGCAGATCCACGTGCCCCTTCCCCGTCCGGCGGGAGATGTCCTCCTTGCCGTTCAGCACCCGTTGCAGGGTGTCGATGTGGCTGTCAATGCCAATCGTCTCGGCGTGGATTTTCCGCGCGCGTGCGAGGAAGTCGTGTCGCGGCGGGCGGGGTCTGGCGACCGGCCATCGCCGGGCCGAGGGAGAACACCAGGATCACGGGGGCGACGAAGGCGCGACGTATCATGGGCGGAAGGCGATGCGCGCGATTCTACTCCGACCGCGGCCACGGCTCATCCTTTCACTCGTCCTGTTGAACGCGGCATTGGCGGTGCCGGCGTATGCGCAGCCGCGCAACGTCGCCCTCGAGTTCATGGCACCCGACGCGAACTGGGCCGACCGAAGCCTCGCGGGGGGCGCCTTCATCTGCATCCAGGCCAAAACTGCGAGCGGGCCGAGCGAGGACTGTTTCGGTTTCTACGTGCGCAAGAGTGGGAAGGCGCTGGTCGGAGGACCAGGCGTTGTCGATCCTGAATTCAACTTCGCAAAGACACCGCCCGCCCGATTCAGTCAGGTCAAGGCTTCCACCACATTCCCAATTACCGCCGCGCGGCGGCAGCGGCTCCTGTCCTTCATCAGAAGCTTCGACAAGGACTTCTCGCTGACGCCGGCAAACTGCATCGCGTTCGCGAACGGAGTGGCGAAACTGGCGGGCCTCAAGACGCCGGCATCGACCTCGCTTACACCGGTGCAGTACCTGGACGCTCTACGAAAACTGAATCCGTCCTGAAACGCTGCCGGAACGGCGTCACGAGTCAATCCATCAGGCGTTGGTGTGTTTCGGATGCAATCAGCACCGAAACAATCGTCACGAGCGCCATCGCGATGATGTAGGCGGCCAGCGCCGCCCTGCCATACGGAAGAAGGGCGGTGGCGATGAACGGCGAGAGCCCACCGGCAACCACGGACGCCAGCTGTGAGCCGAGCGATGCGCCGCTGTAGCGGACGCGCGTGCCGAACAGCTCGGAGAGGAATGCCGCCTGCGGTCCATACATCGGGGAGTGAGCGAAGACGAGCGCGACGACGAGAGCAAGCATGACGAGCGCGGGCGACCCGGTGTCGAGGAGCCGGAACAGCGGATACGCGAACACGGCAGTCGCGCAGGCGCCGAACAGATACACCGGCCGGCGTCCCAGGCGATCCGATAACGCTCCGCACAGCGGGATGCTGACGAGCGCGCAGGCGGAAGCAACCAGGATGGCGTTCAGGATGGTTTGCCGCTCCATCCCGACGCGTTGCGTGCCATAAACCAGCACGAACACCGAATAAATGTAGAAAGCGCCGTTTTCGGCGAAGCGGGCGCCGATGGCCAGGAGGACTTCGCGCGAATGGCTCCTGAGCAGTTCCACGAGCGGCTGCGGCGCCTCCGCGCGCGAGTCCTTGATCCTCGCGAAGACCGGCGTCTCTGCAAGGCGCAGGCGAATGATCAATCCGACTGCGACGAGAACGATGCTGACGAGGAAGGGGATGCGCCAGCCCCAGGTCAGGAACTGCTCCTCGGGCAGACGCGCGAACTGGGCGAAGACGGCAGTCGACAGCAGCAGTCCCGCAGGCACCCCGACCTGGGGCCAACTGCCATAGAACCCTCGCGCGCCGGCCGGCGCGTGCTCGACCGCCATCAGCACGGCGCCGCCCCACTCGCCGCCGACGCCAAAGCCCTGGGCAAGGCGCAGGACTACGAGCGCCACCCCGGCCCACGGTCCGATTTGCTCATAGGTTGGGAGCAGCCCGATGAGGAACGTTGCGACACCCATCACGGTCAGGGTGAGGATGAGCATCGATTTGCGCCCGATGCGATCGCCGAAGTGGCCGATGACGATCCCGCCGATCGGACGCGCGATGAAGCCGACCGCGTAGGTCCCGAACGCCGCGAGCGTGCCGGCCAGCGGGTCGAACATCGGAAAGAAGAGGCGATTGAAGACGAGCGCGGCGGCCGTGCCGTAAAGGAAGAAGTCGTACCACTCGATCGTGGTGCCGATGAGGCTGGCGACGGCCACCGATCGGATCGAGCTCGCCGGCGTCCGGGGCGATGCAGTCACGCCGGATCAGGATATCCGGTCGATCGCTATGGCAGCCAGCTGATACGCTGGCGCATCACCAGCGGCGTGAAGGAGTGGTAGCCCTGGAGTGAACGAGCATTCTGTCCGGTACCAGGGGTGGCGCGTCGTCGGGGCGTGCAGCGCGAGTGCGTTCTTTGCGACGATGCCGCTGACCTCTTTCGGCGTCTTCATGCCTGACGTCTGCCAGGCGCTCTCGTGGTCAAGGGAGGCCGCGTCGACCGCGTTCGGCACGCTGACGCTTGCGGCGGCGATCTCGGCGCCACTCATGGGCAGGCTCCTCGATCGTGTCGGCGCACGGCGCGTCATCGTCATCTGCCTGGCGGTGTCGGGCTGCGCCGTCGCCTCGCTTTCGCTCCTGACCGGATCGCTCTGGCACTTCCGCGCGGTCTTCGGCCTGATTGGCCTGGCGATGACCGGCGCGTCGCCGATCGCGTACTCGCGCGCGATTTTCGGCTGGTTCGATGCGCTCAGAGGCCGTGCGCTCGGAATGCTGATGGCCGGCTCGGCGATCTCGGTTATCGCGATCCCTCCGATTGCACGGGCGCTCATTGCGGGGGTCGGCTGGCGCACGGCATGGCTGATCCTCGGCCTGGCGACGCTGGCGATCGCCTTGCCTGCCGCGATGCTGTTCATTCACGACCGGGCCCGGCTGCGGGCCGATGGGAGCAGCCCTTCCCAGGGGTTCTCGGTCTACGACGCGCTCCGCTCGCGCGTGCTCTGGACGCTGGTCGTGGTCGTGTTCGGCGCCACCGTCGCCACGAATTCCGCCCTGGTGCACATGGTGTCGCTGCTCGCGGACCGCGGCGTTCCGGAGAGTCAGGGAGCGTTGGCGCTGTCGGCGATGGGCGCCGCCAGCCTGATCGGGCGGCTCGCGACCGGCTGGATGCTGGATCGTTTCCAGCCCGTGCGCGTGTCCGTGGTCATGGTGACGATTGCAGCCGCGGGTCCGTTCGTGCTCGCCGCCGCACACTCTCTCGAGATGGGGGTCGTTGCCGCGGTCTGTCTCGGGTTTGGCTCCGGGGGCGAAACCGACATCATCCCGTACCTGCTGTCGCGCTACTTCGGCCTGCGCTCATTGTCGACCCTCTACGGGCTCAACTGGACGGCATGGGGTATCGCCGGCGCGGTGGGTCCCACCCTGATGGGGCGCGCATTCGACACCACGGGTTCATACAGCGGCGCGCTCATCGTGCTCGGCGTGGTCACGCTCGCGGCGGCGGGGCTGACCAGCACGCTGCCCGCAATCCCCAGAACCCAGCCGGTGGGGAGAGCCACCGTCGCGTGACCGGCGGCAAGAAAACCGTGCGGTCGGACTGGTCGCGGCTACTGTCTTCGCGGGCTGGCGTGGGAACCCGGGAACCGGGAACCCCCGCGGACGGCGGACGGCGGACCGCGGACCGCGGACCGCGGACCGCGAAAAAGAAACAGCCCGCTGGCTCGATAGAACCAGCGGGCTTGGTGAAAAATACTCCCGGCAGTGACCTACTCTCCCACGCACTCGACGCACGCAGTTGGCATTTTTAGCGCTCGCCCTCCGGGGCTCGCTTGGCGGTGCCCGCCGATGGCTGAGCGTGCTCCCGCCGCCGTTCAACAACCAGCACTCGCGCACCAAAAAAAAGGGCCCGATGCTTTCGCATCGGGCCCCGCGAATTACTCCCGGCAGTGACCTACTCTCCCACGCACTTACGCACGCAGTACCATCGGCGGTAGAGGGCTTAACTTCCGTGTTCGGAATGGGAACGGGTGTGACCCCTCTCCTATGACCACCGGGAAAATCAGCTGGCGAGCTTGAGAGTAGTGAGCTGGCGAAGTTCGTTCACCCGCTCACCGGCTTCAGAAGTTCACCGGCTTCGATCTTGGTTGCCTGGGGTTCTTCGCTTGTGACGTGCCAGATATCGGCGCGGCGCAATCGAAGATCGTCCCAGACTATCTGTAAAGAGCGGGCAGGCCTGAAGGCCTGCGCTACGAACGCGGCGTTCGTAGCCGACGGTCTTCAGACCGTCGGGGCAACTGAATATCCTGCAAACGGTAGTCTCTTCCTTCCACGACCACACGCATGTGTCGCCACGCCGAAGCGCCGTTAGGCGCGAAGGCGGGCGGGCATGCAAATAAGATAAATGGTCAA
>Ga0209382_10000554_pt1 | contig 61687 bp, 67 predicted proteins | sample SoiMetdeltSBSDD5_FD_187599 | JGI IMG/M metagenome (GOLD analysis project Ga0209382, IMG submission 187599) | Bulk soil microbial communities from a Populus tree surrounding site in Tennessee, USA - Soil MetaG P. deltoides SBSDD5 (SPAdes) (version 2) | ecosystem: Environmental > Terrestrial >...
CGCAGACGGGCGCAAAGCGGCACCGATTCGCCGCTTTCGCGCCCGGTCTTGAGCACGCCGTTGGTGCTCAAGACCTGACCATCACCACCGCTCTGACCGGTTGCGCACCTCGTAATTGCTGGATTTCACGGGCTTCTACCTTGGTACTCCCCTTGCCCCTACTGACGCCGTGCTCGCACTCATCGGAGGTGACGTGAGCGTCATGAGGGAGTGGTCAACCCGCTGGTACACCCCGCTGCTCGCGCTGGGAGCCCTGCTGCTGGTGCTCCTGATCGCCGGCATCGCCGCGATGGAGATGGTGGCCGCCGAGGTTTCCGGCGCCGTCGACCCGCAGGTGTGGACCGCCCCCCTGGAGCGCGCCGAGACAGCCCTGAGCCGGGGAGACATGCCGGCGGCGCGCGCCGCCTGGCGCGAAGCCTACGCGGCCGCGGTCCGCAGCCGGCAGTGGGACGGCATGATCGCCGTCGGAGACGCGGCGCGTCGATTGGGCGACCGCGGAGGATCCTCGCGCGAGAGCCTCGCCCGTAGCCGTCAGGCGTATCTGACAGCGCTGTTCCGCGCGCGGCGCGAGCATTCCCTGGAAGGCGCGCTCCGCGCCGCCGTCGCCTTCGGCGAGCTGGGCGACCGCGAGGTGCTCGCGCAGGCGCTCCATTTCGCCGAGCAGTACGCGGGTTCCGATCCGCTCGAGCACGCGCGCGTCCGTGCCGTCGCCGACCGTTGGACGCATGCTCCGCTCCAGGTCGATCGTCGCGACTCGATATCCGACAGGAGGCAGCCATGATCCTCGATTCGACCGTGAGCCAAGCCCCGTGGTCGTCGCACCTCGAAGCCATGGACGCGGCCATCGGCGCGAGCAACGCCAGCGCGGCCGTCCTGGCCTGGCGTCACGCCTACTCGGCCGCGCTCGACCAGCCCGGCTGGCGTGGCCTGGTCGACGTCGCCGCCGCGGCGATGCGCATCGCGGCGATTCCAGGTTTCCAGAAAGCGGCCGAGTCGCGGGCCCGCGAGAGCTACTGGACGGCGCTGTTTCGGGCGCGTCGGCAGGGCTCGCTCACCGGTGTGCTCGACGCCGCCGAGGCGTTCGGCGCCCTGGGGGACCGGGTGATGGTCGAGCAGTGCATCAGGATCGCCGAGCGGCTGGCCCTGCTCACCGGCGAGCCCGAGGCCGCCGATCGGGTGCGTACGCTGGCCGCCGACCTCGCCCATCGCTACATCGAGGTGGAGCGGCCCGCGGCCTTCGGATCTCCCTCGACGGCGCGCTGATCCCCTCGGCCCGGCCTGTCGCCGCTCAGTAGCCGGACCGGCGACCGGCCGGCGCGCCGATCTCCCGGTTGTAGGGGTCCCGGGGCGTCTCGCTCTTGCTCCCGGGGTTCACGACGACCCACCCGCGGCTGCGCATGCAGCCGTCGTCGAGCCTGCCGCTCTTGCTGCAGAGCGTGTGGTCCCTCCGGAAGTCCTCGGTGGTGTACTTCTCGTCCAGCTTGAGCCACTGCCGCTCGTCGGTGGCGCAGCCCCCCGCCAGCAGCATCGCGACCCCCAGGATCGGACCGGTTATCCAACGCATTGCGCCGCATTCTACCGGGTGTAAGGTCTGTACGGAACCCGCTATGGACGACAAATGGCCGGCAGACGTGTGGTCGGGGCTGCTCCAGGTCCGCGAGCGTCTCCTGGCGATCATTCCCGGGTTGCTGGTCCTGCTCACCCTGCTGGCCGTGGGCTTCCTGCTGGGATGGCTGGCCCGGGTGGTCGTGTCCCGGACCGCCCGCGCGCTCGGCGTGGACGTCCTGCTGGAGCGCTGGGGCGTGGCGCCCTCGTTGCGTCGCGCAGGTATCCTCCGGCTACCCTCGGAGGCCCTGGGCCTGATCTGCTTCTGGGCGATCTTCATCCTCTTCGCCAGCGTGGGCGTCGACGCCCTCGCCCTGCCGGGTGCCCCCGGGGCGACGGCCCTGCTGGTTGCGTTCCTGCCGCCGCTGTTCGCGGCTGCCCTGATCCTCCTGGTCGGGTGGCTCGTCGCGAACTTCCTGAGCCAGGGCGTGCTGATCGCGGCCGTCAACGCACGTCTGCCGGAGGCCCGCCTGCTCGCTCGCGGCGTGCACTGGGGCATTCTCCTCTTCGCGGCGGGGACTGCGCTGACGCACCTCGGCATCGGCAAGGAGATGGTCCTGGTGGCGTTCGGGATCACCTTCGGCGGGGTCGTGTTCGCTCTGGCGCTGGCCTTCGGCCTCGGCGGCCGCGCCGTCGCCCGTCACATCATCGAGCGCCGCCTCCGCCGCGAAGCGCCGCCGCAGGAACGCATCAGCCACCTCTGAGAAGCGGCGGCGGGAAGAGGACGTAGCCCACGCCCGTCCGCTCCAGCCACACGCGGGTCACCTCCTCGAGCCGGTACCGACGCGGGACGGACGCCGCGCCGGGCGCTCCCGGATCGTTCACGAGCACCTCGTCGCCGTCCCACCCCGCCAGCGTGAGCAGGTGCCCGGCCGTCTGGGGTACCGCCGCGCGGGAGAGCTCCCCGGCGGCGTACCGCACGGAGGCGACGATCGGCAGCCCGCGCTCCAGGCACCAGGCGGCGGCGCCCCAGTCGGGGAAGCGCAGCAGGTAGCCGGCGAGCCCGCGGCGGCCGGCCGCCGCGATCGCCGCGGGCCAGACCCCGTAGAGGTCGGTGGCGGCGTTGAACATCTCGGCCGCCAGCGTCTCCAGCATCACCGGACGGCGCCAGAAGCCCAGCACCATCGCCACGCAGGTCGGCGAGCAGATGCGGCGCGCGATGTCCGGGTGGGCGTCCATCTGGCTCAGGGCAGGCACGTCGAGCCTGGCGCCCGGCCCGCTCGGGGGCCGATCGCGCGGGCCCGGTGCCGTGTCGGACGCCGACAGCGCGAGCATCCACGGCTTCGAGAGCACGGCGGGCGCGTCGACGGCGCGCAGGCGGACGCGAAGCCGGGCAGCGCCCACCGGCTCGCACGCGCGGAAGACGTCGAAGTCGGCGTCGAGGCCGGCGACGGCGGGCAGCGGGGCGAAGGACGCGGGGCCGAGGCCGACACCGGCCGTCCAGGGTGTCCAGGCTCCGGCGAGACGCACGGACAGCTCCAGCCGCGCGCTGTGAGGGATCCCGGTGAGCGCCGCGAACGACGGCAGAAAGTGCGTGGCGCCGTTCACCGACCATTCGGGTCCCTCCACCAGCGCCTCACCGCTCGCGGCATCGATCGGCTCCGTGCGCACGGTGTCGAGCGATCGGCGGCATGCGGGAGGAACGTGGTCGAGGAGCGCCGCGCCGTCCAGGCCCGAGGCGGCAAGCCACAGTCCTGTCGTCATGACCGAAATCGGTAAGGAAGTGCCGCCGTCGTCGTCCGTGTGAATGAGAAATCGGCGTCGCGCTTCACGCCGACCAGCGGCACCTCGCTTGCACCTCGTGGCGCGCCAAGCTCGACGGTCACGACGCGAAAGGAGCGTTCATGGCGACGTTCGGAAAGTGCGTCTGGGACGGCTGCACGCGCCACGCAGAGAAGGAGTCGACCGGGGCCTGCCGTGCGCATCACGTGATGCTGCGCGACGCACGTTGCCAGAAATGTCACGGCCGTCTGAGCAGCCGCGCCGAGATGGGCAGCGCTCAGTGCCGTCGCTGCCGCGCCGCCCGCGCCGCCTGAATCACTCGCGATCCTGACTGAAGGGCGTGGCAGGCTGGGCCTTGGCCTGTTGCGTGGTGGGGCAGAAATTCACCGCGGTGTGCGGGGGCCGCGGACGGCCGTTGCTGCCCGTCCGCGGCAACCCCTTTTCTGATGTGCGCGACACTCCGGTCGCGCGCTCCGACAAAAGCCGGAGTATTCAACTACCCTGCGGCGCCCGGGCGCAGCCGCTAGCTGGCTCGCCCCGGCGCGACCGTGTGGCCCGGTGGCGTGTTCTCCATCCGCACCCCCTCGTCCTGCAGCGTGCGTCCGACGGGACGGGATCCGCGTCCCGTCACTTCTCTTCTACGCCCGCCCGCAAGCGCGAGTCAAGCGTCTCGCGAGAGCGTACGTGCTCGATTTCACGACCCCGACAGGAGAGAGCGCCGTGCGTCCGGCAGGTCGTCGCCGCGAGAAGAAGGACCCGCGGTCGTCAGGCGGTGCGGGCGGCGACCGCGGCCAGCGCCGCGTCGAAGACGCCCAGCGTCTCGTCGATGTCGGTGTCGGTGTGGGCGAGCGAGACATAGATCTTGTTCACGGCCTTGACGACGCCGCGCTTGAGACATTCCTCGTTGAAGATCACGATCCGGCGCCGGTCGGCCGTGAGCGTGGCGCGGTAGTCCACCACGGGCCGGTCGGTGAAGATGATGTCGAACACCGGCGGCTCGCCGCTCACCTGCGCCGGCATCCCGTGCTTGCGAGCGGCCGCCGCCAGCCCGTCCCGCAGCCGCGCGCCGGTGGCGAACAGCCGCTGATACGCGCCGGGCTTGCGGAGCTCGCCGAGCGTGGCGAGCCCGGCCGTGGCCGCGATCGGGTTGCCGTTCAGCGTTCCAGCCTGCCAGACGTAGTCGGGGCTGCCCTCGAGGGCGGCGTCGAAGTGCTTCATGATGTCCGCGCGGCCGGCGACCGCCGCCAGCGGAAAGCCGCCCGCCAGCACCTTGCCGAACGCGGCGACGTCGGGGACGACGCCGTAGTACTCCTGGGCGCCGCCGTAGGCGAGGCGGAAGCCCGTCACGATCTCGTCGAACACCAGCGGCACGCCGTAGCGCTGCGTGACGGCGCGCAGCCCCTTCAGGAATCCCGGCTGGGGCACGATGACGCGCTGGTAGGGCTCGACGATCACCGCGGCAAGGTCGTTGTGGTGCGTCGCGATGAGCGCCTCGGTCGTGGCTAGGTCGTTGTACGGGGCCACGAGGACCTCGTCGCCCAACGCGTGCGGGATGCCGGCCGAGTCGGCCATGGCGGCCGGAAACGCCTTCGGCGAGCGGGGGCTCACGCTCATGAGCGCGTAGTCGTGCGTGCCGTGGAAGCCGCCCTCGAACTTCATGATCTTGTCGCGCCGGCGGAAGGCGCGGGCCACCCGCAGCGCGAAGAAGGTCGCTTCCGAGCCGCTCGACATGAACCGCACCTGCTCGGCCGCGGGGACGGCCCGGACGATCTCCTCGGCCAGCGCGATGATCGGCTCGTTGAGCAGCATGAACGTCGTGCCGTGCGGTAGCTGACGCTGGACGGCCTCGACGACCGCGGGGTGGGCGTGGCCGAGGACCATCGGTCCGGACCCGAGCAGGTAGTCGATGTACCGCCGCCCGTCCGCGTCCCAGAGGTGTGACCCCCGCGCGTCCTTCACCACGAACTCGAGCCCGGGGCCGCTGCGATGGCTGCCGAGCACACCGCCGGGAAGCACGCGGGCCGCGCGCGTGATCAGGTCGTCTTGAGGCGTCATGCCGGTCGCACGATGGTCGTCATGGGATTCACCTCGCGCATCGCCGAGCGATCATACGCGGAAACGCTCGTCGGTCAAGAGAACGCCGGAGCCGCTGATGGCGCCGGCCTTGAGCAGCTCGAGGGCCTGGTTGGCGACTTCCAGCGGGAACTCCGTGGTGGCCAGGCGAACCGGTCCGCGGGCCGCCTCGGCCAGGAAGTCCCGGCCGTCGGCGCGCGTGTTGGCGGTGACCGACCGGACCCCGCGCTCGTAGAACAGGTCGGCCTCGTAGTCCAGGGTGGGCACCGCCGTCATGTAGATCCCGGCCAGGGCCAGCGTGCCGCCGCGGGCGAGGTTGCGCAGCGCCACCGGCACCAGCTCGCCGGCCGGCGCGAAGAGGATGATGCCGTCCGTCCGGTGCGGCAGCGGCTCGTGCAGGTCGCCGGCCCAGGCCGCGCCCAGCGACAGCGCCAGCTCCCGATGGCCGGGCTCGCGCGTGCACACGTAGACCTCCATGTTGCGGCCAACCGCGAGCTGGATCGTCACGTGCGCCGACGAGCCGAACCCGTACATGCCGAGCCGGCCACCCGGCCGCACGGCGGCCAGCTTCAGCGCGCGATAGCCGATGATCCCGGCGCACAGCAGCGGGGCGGCCTGGACGTCGTCGAAGACCGAGGGGATCGCGTACGCGTACTCCTCGTCCACCACCGCGTACTCGGCGTAGCCCCCGTCGGCGTGCCAGCCCGTGAACTCGGCGCGCTCGCAGAGGTTCTCGCGGTCGGTCGCGCAGTAGAGGCAGCGGCCGCACGTGCGCCGCAGCCACGCGACGCCGATCCGGTCGCCCTCGCGAAAGCGCGTGCACTCGGCGCCGCGGGCGGCCACCCGCCCCACCACCTGGTGCCCCGGGACCAGCGGCGTCCGCAGCATCGGCAGCTCGCCCTCGACCACGTGCAGGTCGGTCCGGCAGATGCCGCAGGCGCGCACCTCGACGAGCACCTCTCCCCGACCGGGGGCGGGGTCGGCCACGTCCTCCATCCGCAGCGGGCGGTCGGCCACCGGGGCCGGCCGCCGCATGACCATCGCCCGCACGTCAGCCGGCCCGGGCGATGATCTTGAGCGCGCGCGTGAGGTGGGGCGCGTCCACCATCTGGCCCTTGAAGCGGAACGCGAAGACGCCGCGCCGGCGGTGCTCCTCGAAGGCGGCCGCCAGCTCGCGCGCCTCGTCCACGACGGCCCGGGCGGGAGTGAAGGCGTCGTTGATGACCTCGATCTGGGAGGGGTGGATGGAGATCTTGCCGCTGAAGCCCATCGCCACCGCCTCCTCGCACTCGCGCCGCAGCCCGGCCAGGTCCGCGATGTCGGTGTAGACGGTGTCCATCGCCTCGACGCCCGCGGCCGAGGCGACGATCGAGCACATCGTGCGCGCGTAGCGCGGGATGTCGAGGTAGCGCCCTTCACCGTCGCGCACGCGCGGGAGCCCCATCGCGGCCGACAGGTCCTCGATGCCCCAGGACAGCGTGACCACGCGCGGGCTGGCCGCCGCCACCTCGCGGATGTTCAGCAGGCCCTCGGGCGTCTCGGTGGCGATGAGGACCAGCCTGGTGGAGCCACCGGGCAGCCCGTGGCGATGCTCGAGCCGGTCGAGGGTCTCGGCGATCCGGCGGACGTCCCCGGCGTGCCGCGGCTTGGGTACGACGTAGCCGTCGGGCCGGCCGGCGATGGTGGCCTCGAGGTCCGCGAGCCCGAGCTCGGAGGCGATGGGGTTCATCCGTACCCAGCGCTCGCGCTCGCCGAAATCGAGCTCGGCCAGCCAGCGCGCCACGATCGGCCGCGTGGCGGCCTTGAGGTCGGGCGCGACCGCGTCCTCGAGGTCCAGGATGAGGCCGTCGGCCGGCAGGGTAAGCGCCCGGGCCATCATCCGCTCGTTGCCGCCCGGCACGAAGTGCAGCGAGCGGCGACGGCGGGGAGTCGGCGCGTTCACGCCGACGTCTTGCGCATCATGGCGTTGCGGCGGGCTCGCATGACGAGGTCGCCGTGCTGGTTGCGCGCGCGGTGCTCGAAGGTCACGATGCCCCACTGGGGCCGCGACTTCGACTCGCGCTTGTCGACCACCTCGGTCTCGGCGTAGATCGTGTCGCCGTGGAAGACCGGCTTGGGGAACTCGACCTTGTCGAAGCCCAGGTTGCCGACGGTGGTCCCGAGCGTGGTCTCCCCCACCGAGAGCCCGACCGCGATGCCGAGCGTGAGCAGGCTGTTCACGAGGGGCTTGCCGAACTCGGCCCGGGCGGCGGCGTGGAAGTCGATGTGCAGCGGCTGGGGATTCATCGTGAGCGTCGAGAAGAAGACGTTGTCGGCCTCGGTGATCGTGCGCCCGATCTCGTGACGGAACGTCTGCCCCACCTGCAGCTCCTCGAAGTGCTTGCCGGCCATCACCCGCCTCCCCGCGCGCCGCCCGCGCGCCGGCGATGGTATATCATCCCGCCATGATCTACGAATACCGCGCCTACTACGCCCTGCCCGGCCGCATGCCCGACATCCAGAAGCGGTTCGCCGACGTGACCATGAAGCTGTTCGCCAAGCACGGCATCAAGGTGATCGGCTTCTGGGACACGGTCGTCGGCGAGAGCAACGAGCTCGTCTACATCTGCGCCTTCGACGACCTGGCCCACCGGCAGAAGGCCTGGGCCGCGTTCCAGGCCGATCCCGAGTGGCAGGCCGCCCGCAAGGCCTCGGAGGCCAACGGGCCGCTGCTCGAGCGCGTCGTCAACAAGATCTGGAAGCCGACGCCGTTCTCGCCGCTCCAGTGAGCGCGGGTCGGGCGCGGGAGCCAGGTCTCCGCGCCCGGCCGCGACGTCAGGCGCCGGCGACGTCGAGCTGCACGTCGACGTTGCCGCGCGTCGCGTGCGAGTACGGACAGATCTTCTCGTGGGCCTCGCGGGCCAGCGCCGCCAGCTCGGCCTGGGGGAGGCTCGGATCCTCGACCCGCAGCCTCACCGCGAGCCCGAACCCGCCGCCGTCGCGGGGCCCGATCGAGACGGCGCACGTGACCCGCGCCTTCGCGCCGTCCTTCCTGTGCTGCTTGGCCACGAAGTCGAGCGCCCCGCCGAAGCAGGCCGCATAGCCGGCGGCGAACAGGTGCTCGGGCGTGGCCGTGCCCGGCTTGCCCGGGCCTCCCATCTCCTTCGGCACGGAGAGATCGGTCTTCACCGAGCCGTCGCTGGCCTCGGTATGTCCGTTGCGCCCGCCGACGGCCGTCGCGGTGGCGGTGAAGAGCGGCTTGATCGTGTCCATGGCGGAGCCTCCCTCCTAGAGAGTACCCCCGGGGTCACGCGAGCCCGGCCCGCATACCCGTGAATCCCGCCGGCATCTAACGAGGTGGGAGGCAACAGCGTGAGGCAAGACACGCTCGACCAGGACCCGGTGCTGACCGTCTCCGGGCCGGACGGCGGCCCGGACGCGCACGGCTCCCGGTCTCCACTGCCCGTGGAGGACGCGGAGATCCTCGACGCCTACTCGCGCGCCGTCGTCTCGGTCGTCGACGCGGTCGGACCCGCCGTCGTCAGCATCGCCACGGGACGTCGTGAGCGTGACGGCCGGACGGAGCCGATGGGCGCCGGCTCCGGCGTCATCGTCGCCCCCGACGGCTACGTGCTCACCAACAACCACGTGGTCGACGGCGCCGGCCGGCTCGAGGCGACTCTGACCGACGGCCGCGCCCTGCACGCCGACGTGGTCGGCGCCGATCCCTCCACCGACCTGGCGCTGATCCGTCTGGCCGCCGCCGATCTGCCCACCGCCGTCCTCGGCCGGTCGGCGTCGCTCCGTGTCGGCCAGCTGGTGGTGGCCGTGGGCAACCCGATGGGCTTCCAGTCGACCGTCTCGGCGGGGGTGGTGAGCGCGCTCGGGCGCTCGCTCCGCAGCCGCACCGGCCGCCTGATCGAGAACGTCATCCAGTCCGACGTGGCGCTGAACCCGGGCAGCTCGGGCGGGCCGCTCGTGGACTCGTCCGGCCGGGTCGTCGGCATCAACACCGCGATCATCGCGATGGCGCAGGGCCTCAGCTTCGCCATTCCGATCGACACCGCTACCTGGGTGATCGGCGAGCTGCTCGCCCATGGCCGGATCCGACGGGCCTGGCTCGGCCTCGTCGCCCGGACGCGTCCGCTCGATCGATCGCAGGCGCGGCGGCTCGGGGTTCCGGCGGGTCACGTCGTCGAGGTCGTCTCGGTGGAGCCCGCTGGTCCGGCCGCGCGGGCCGGCCTCGGGCCAGGAGACTGGATCGTCACGCTCGGCGGCCATCCCACGCCGACGGTGGACGAGCTGCATCGCCGCCTCGCCGGTGCCACGATCGGCGCGCCGATCTCCATCGGCGCGATTCGCGGGATGAGCCCGCTGCAGGTGTCGATCTCCCCGGCGGACGCGAGGTGATGCTCGGGGCGGCCGCGCCGGCGCGCTCGCGGCACATCGGCGCGAGCGGTCGGCGGCGGCGGCGATTATAATGGCGACTCCATGACCTACGACATCGCCATCGTCGGCGGCGGGATCGTCGGGCTGGCCACCGCGCGCGCGCTGCTCGAGCGGTTTCCCGCGCTGAAGCTCGTGCTGTGCGAGAAGGAGGCCGAGCTCGGCCGGCACCAGACGGGCCACAACAGCGGCGTCATCCACTCCGGCATCTACTACAAGCCCGGCTCCTTCAAGGCCCGTCTGTGCGTGGAGGGCGTGCGGCTGATGCTCGACTTCTGCGAGACGCACGCCATCAAGTACGACCGGTGCGGCAAGGTGATCGTCGCGACCTCGCCGGAAGAGGTGCCGAGGCTGGAGACGCTCTACGAGCGCGGGACCGCCAACGGCGTGCCGGGTCTCACCCGGATCGACGCCGCCCACGTCCGCGAGATCGAGCCGCACGTGAAGGCGGTCGCCGGGATCCACTCGCCCAACACGGCCATCGTGGACTACAGCGAGGTGACGGCCGCCCTCGGGCGCGACCTCGTCGCCGGCGGTGTGACCATCGAGTACAACTTCCCGGTCACCTCGATCACCCGCGTGCGCGGCGGTGGTCTCGCCGTCAGCACGCGCGAGCACACGATCACGGCGTCGCGACTGATCAACTGCGCCGGGCTGTACTCCGACGTGGTGGCCCGGCTGGCCGGCGCCGACACCGACGTGCAGATCGTCCCCTTCCGCGGCGAGTACTACTTCCTGCGGCCGGAGCGCGAGGGCCTCGTGCGCGGCCTGATCTACCCGGTGCCCGATCCCGAGTTCCCGTTCCTCGGCGTGCACTTCACCCGGACGATCCACGGCCAGGTCGAGGCCGGCCCCAACGCGGTGCTGGCCTTCGCGCGCGAGGGCTACCGCTTCACGAGCCTCCGGCCGCGCGAGCTGGCCGGCACGCTGGGCTACGGCGGCTTCTGGGCCATGGCCCGCAAGTACTGGCGGACCGGCGCCTACGAGATGTACCGCTCGCTGTCCAAGAAGAAGTTCGTCGAGGCTCTGCAGAGGCTCGTCCCCGACCTGCGCGGCGAGGACGTCACGCCCGGCGGCGCCGGCGTGCGCGCGCAGGCCGTGCGCCCCGACGGCTCGCTGCTCGACGACTTCAGCATCGTCGCCGGCGCCGACGCGATCCACGTCGTGAACGCGCCGTCGCCCGGCGCCACGGCCTCGCTGGCCATCGGCCGCCACATCGCCGGGCTCGCCGGAGACACGTTTCGCCTGGGGTGACGGCGATCCCCTGACAGGGTAGGCAAAAACCCCTCTATTGACAGGGGTTTGCCGATCAGTTAGAGTGGCGGGCCATGATCAGCGTACCGGCGCGCCGCGTGAAGCAGTTCGGCGTCGAGTTCTACCAGGCCGGTCTCACCGCGAAGGACATCGACCGCCTCGTCAAGTTCGAGGTCCTGGGCTACAGCGGGGGTCCCCAGGCCGAGGCGCCCAAGAAGCGCAACGCCGCCCGCGCCCGCGTGAACTGGGACATGCTCGAGAAGCGGATCAGCGAGAGCGAGACCGCCTACCAGCGGCCCGTGATCCGCCGCAAGATCGACGAGCTGGCCGCGTATTACCGGGAATGCAAGGACGCCGCGACGCTGCCGGCCATTCCCGGGGCGGTGATCATCACCTCCGAGAAGCGCTTCACCTTCACGCCGGTGGCGGGCCACCACGACCTGGGGCTGCTCCAGATCCCGGAGGAGCACGGCGTGCTGCGGGTGCTGGACGGCCAGCACCGCCTGCTCGCGCTCCACGCCCTGAGCCAGGCCGGCGAGGCCGGCGGCATCGAGGTGCCGGCGGTGCTCTTCGACTCGCTGGACGCCCGGCAGGTGGTGGAGCTGTTCGTGACGATCAACGCCAAGCACACGCGGCTGAACCCCTCGCACATCATCAGCCTGGCCGGACGCAAGCTCTACCCTGACCCCAACCAGGCGCTCGCGCACGACGTCATCCGCTCGCTCAACGAGGACGACACCTCGCCGCTGCACGGCGAGATCAAGATGCTCGGCACCGGGCGCGGCCGCGTGAGCCAGGCGCCCCTGGCCGAGGAGATCGTCGACTTCCTGGAGACCGTCGAGAAGGTGGGCGGCGGCTCCCGAATCCAGGAGGTGCGACAGCACGCCAAGCGCTTCTTCCTGAACTACATCAAGGCGCTGTCGACGACGTTCCCCCAGGCGTGGGCGGGCCGCAAGTACTCCATCAAGACCGGGGCCGCCCTGCGGGCGTTCATCCGGGCCGCCCCCGACGTGATGGCGCGGGCCAAGGAAGTGCGCCGCGACGCCTACGACCTCAACGCCATCCGCGAGGCGATCCGGCCGTGGGGCGAGCGGCTCCGCGACCGGCGCTTCGAGACCGAGGGCGAGTGGAAGCTCAAGCTCGCCGGCGGCACCCGCGGCACCGTCGACACGCTCACGCGCGAGCTGCGCGACGGGCTGCGCTGAGCCCGCTCGACCGGCTCGCCGCTAGCCGGGGCTGAGGGCCACCAGGTCGAGCAGCGCCTGCGCGATGCGATCGGGCAGAGCGGCGTCGCCCCGGCGGCGTCCCCACCCCAGGTCGTGCCCACCCGTCACTCTCAGGAGCGCCGTCCGCGCCGGGACCAGCGCGCAGGCGGCCTCGATCTCGCCGGGCGCGCCGAACGGATCGGCCGTGCCGTGCACGAAGGCCGTGGGTGTGCGCAGCCGCGGCAGGTGCGCCGTTCGCACCCGGTCGGGCTGGCTGGGCGGGTGGAGCGGATAGGACTGCAGGAGGAGCGCGCTGGCCAGGGCCGGCTGCTCGGCGAGCAGCATCGAGGCCATGCGGCCGCCGTAGGAGTGCCCGCCGAGGAAGAGCCGTCCCCCCACGCGGGCGCGCACCGCGGCCAGCGCGGCGGCCAGGCCGTCACGATCCCGACCCGCTCCCGCGGGAGACGGCGCGCCCCGGGCGCGCCGCTGCCGGTACGGCAGGTCGCAGCGCAGGACGCTGACACCGCGGGCGGCGAACGCCTCCGCCACGGCGACGAGCAAGGGAACGTCCTTGTCGCCGCCGGCGCCGTGGGTGAGCACGAGGCCGTCGGCGCCGGCCGCCCGGTGGAAGACGCCGCGCACGGGCGGATCGCCGGCGACCTCGAGCGGCTCGAGGGCCAACGGACTCGCTCAGCGCGCGGAGGACGGGCTCGCGGGCAGGATGGCCGAGCCGGTCTGCGACGCGGGGTCGCGCCGAGGCCAGCGTCCGGCGTCGACGGCGGTGAGGAAGTCGAGCAGCGCCCGGTTGAAGAGGTCGGGCTCCTCCAGGTTGATGGCGTGGCCGGAGTTCGGGATGATGACCAGGCCGGCTCCGCGGATCTTCCGCTTCATGAAGAGCGCCGGGTCCAGGCACGGCTCGTCCTCGTCGCCGGTCATGATCAGCGTCGGCACGTCCAGGCGCTCCAGCTGGGGCTCGAGCTCGAAGATCGAGGGACGGCGTCGCTGCACGCCGCGCATGGTGTTGGCGTGGCCCCGGGCGGAGCCCGACGCGAACCGCTCGTAGAACTCCCGCCAGCCAATCGGGTCCTTGGCGATGAACTGCACGCGCGTGGGTCCCCGCGTGTAGAACTCCGCGACCGTCGTCATGCCGCCCTGCTCGAACTGGGCGATGACGTGGTCGGTGTCGCGGTGGAACACGGCGCGGTCGGCGCTGCCGCTGCCGTAGCCGGCGCCGGCCACGGTCAGGGACAGGGCGCGGCCGGGATTCCGGAGCCCGAGGTGCAGCGTCGCGTAGCCGCCCATCGACAGCCCGACCACGTGGGCCCGGGCGAGCCCCAGGTGATCGAGCACGTCCTTGATGTCGTCGGCCGCCCGGGCCTGCGAGTAGCGCTCGGCGTCCTCGGGCACGTCGGACGGCGGGTAGCCGCGCGCGTTGAACGCGATCGACCGGTACCGCCGGGCGAAGAACTTCACCTGCGGCGACCAGCCGCGGACGTCGTCGGCGAACTCGTGGACGAAGACGATCGGGGCGCCCTGGCCGACCTCCTCGTAGTAGAGCTTGACGCCGTCGGACGCCGACGCGTGCGGCATCAGGCGCTCACTCCGGCCAGGGGAAGTTGACCTCGAGGATGCCGAACGTCTTCTTGCCGCCGGGCAGCTGCGGCGTGACGCTGTCGCCGACGCGCTTGCCGATGAGCGTGCGCGCCAGCGGGGAGAGCACCGAGATGCGGCCCCGGGCCGGGTCGGCCTCGTCGGAGCCGACGATCCAGTAGCGTACCTCCTTGCCGGTCTCGTCCTCGAGGCGCACGGTCGACGCGAAGGTGACGCGCTCTCCGCCGGTGGGCGGGTCGATCACCTCGGCGGCGCCGACCTTGGCCTCCAGCTCGTTGATGCGCCCCTCGGTGAAGCTCTGCTTCTCGCGAGCGGCGTGGTACTCGGCGTTCTCGGACAGGTCGCCGTGCGCGCGCGCCTCGGCGATGGCGCGCGTGATGGCGGGGCGCTCGATGCGCTTGAGCCGCTCGAGCTCGTCCTTGAGCTTGTCGTAGCCGCCCCGGGTCATCGGGGTGCGCGGCGTCGCCATGCGGGTACCTTAACACGGGCCCCGGAATGCGCTAGGCTTGGGGCCTCGCTCGATCACGATCATCTCCAACCTGTACGAGCTGCCCCTGGCCGAGGCCTTCCGCAACGCCTACGGCGCCGTGCGCAAGCAGCAGATGCCGCCCGAGTACGGCATCGTCACCTCCGGTAGCGGCAAGCTCCGGCAGGAGGCCATCCAGAACTTCCTGGTGGCGCTGGTGCTCTCGCTGGCCTTCATCTACATCGTGCTGGCCGCGCAGTTCGAGTCGTTCGTCCACCCGGTGACGATCATGGTGTCCATGTTCCTGGCGATCCCGTTCGGTCTGTTCACCCTCCAGGTCGCCTACCGCATCGGGATCCCCACCGCCACCCTGAACATCTACTCGATCATGGGCCTGTTCCTGCTGATGGGCGTCGTGAAGAAGAACGCCTTCCTCCAGGTCGACTACACGAACGTGCTACGCGCGCGGGGCCTGCCCCGCCACGAGGCGCAGATGCAGGCCGATCGCGCGCGGCTGCGGCCGATCCTGATGACCACGCTGGCCATCATCGCCGGCATGCTGCCGGTGGCGCTCGGCCGCGGAGACGGCGCCGCCTCCCGCGCCTCGCTCGCCCTGGTCGTCGTGGGCGGCCAGGCGCTGTGCCTCCTGGTGACCCTGGTGGTGACGCCGGTGACCTACTCGATGTTCGACGACATCGGCCGTCTCGGCGCGTTCGCGCGCATCCGCTTCCCGCGCTGGCGCGCGGCCTGGGCCGCGCGCCGGCAGCGCGAGCGCTCGCGACCGCTCAGCCCGTCGGATTCACCCGTCCAGCAGTAGCCTGCTCGCGCGCGAATTTACAATCCCCCGAGGCTGGCGCTGGCAGCGCGCTTGCTCGTCAGTGACCCCTGGTCGCGCGAAACCCAACACGCGACGGGAGGAACACGTATGCGTTCAGCAATCGGAATGGTGGCGGCCGTCCTGCTGGTGGGGACGGTGAGCCTGGCCGCGGCGCAGTCGATCGAGAGCGGCACGGTCGTCCGCGTCGACCCGCAGTCCCGCGTCGTGATGCTCGACGACGGGCGCATGTACCGCGTGACCCCGAGCACGGTCCTGGTGGTGGAGAACCATCCGGCGCCGTTCACCGCCCTCGTTCCCGGTCAGCGCGTGGTCATCCAGTCCGGCGAGGCGGTCACCGTGCGCGGCGGCCGGTACGTCGCCGTCGGCCCGACCGCCGGCGGGCCGGGGACGGTGGTGACCCCGGCGCCGGCGCCCACCGTGGTGACCCAGGCGCCGCCGTCGGCCATGGCCGTCCCGGTCGGCGTCCGCCAGACTCTCTACGGCACGATCACGGACGTCGATCGTGACGGCGAGGTGAAGATCAAGACCGAGCACGACTCGTTCGAGGTGAAGGTCGCTCCCGAGGCGCTGCGCCAGATCAAGAAGGGCGACAGCGTCACGGTGGACCTGACGATCACGCCGCTGGGGTCGCCGGCGGCGTCGCCGCGCTAGCGCAACACCGGAGGGGGGCTCCAGCCCCCCTCCCACGGCGGCGCGGGTCGCCCGGTCGTGTCAGGCGGTGAGGTCGATCAGCACCTTCATCACCGGCCCGCCGCGGAGCGCTTCCTCCATGCCCTGCTGGAGCGATTCCAGGGGGATCTTCCGGCTCACGAGCGGCCCGAGGGTGACGGCGCCGGCGCCGGCGAGCCGGATGGCCTCCTCCCAGTCGCCGCGCGCATAGAGGCGGCTGCCGTGCATCGTCAGCTCGCGGGCGAAGAACCGGTAGAGATCGACGGGTAGGGGCTCGCCGTGGATGGCCACCATGCTGATGGTGCCCCACACGCGGACCAGGCTCGTCATCGCCCGGACCGCCGCGGGATTGCCGGTCACCTCGAAGACCACGTCGGCGCCGTCCCCCTCGGTCCACTCGTCGACGAACGCCGCCAGGTCGCGGCCCGGCCCGACCACCTCGATGCCGAGCTTGCCGAGCATCGCGACGCGGAAGGGGTTCACCTCCGTCACCACGACACGGGCCTCGCGCTGGCGCGCCACCATGGCGATGAGGGCGCCGATCGGGCCGCCGCCGAAGACGAGCACGGCATCGCCGGGCTTCACCTCGGCGCGCCGGACGTCGTGGGTGGCCACGGCCAGCGGCTCGATCACCGCCGCCTCGTCGTCGCTCAGCGTGCTCGGCACGCGGAGCAGCCGGTCGATGGGCACCGCCCAGTAGTCCTGCATTCCGCCCGGCTCCTCGACCCCCAGGACCCGGAGCCGATAGCACAGGTAGGCCGCGCCCATGCGGCACGCCCGGCAGGCCCCGCAGGTGCGCAGCGGCTCCACGACGACACGCTCGCCGGCGCGAAAGCCCGAGGTCGCGGGCGCCTCCGCGATCTCGGCGAGCGTCTCGTGGCCGATGACGCCGCCGCGAGGAATCCGATGGTCGAGATGTCCCTGGAAGATGTGCAGGTCGGTGCCGCAGATTCCCACGCGCCGCACCCGCAGCACCGCCTCGCCAGGACCCGGCGACGGCATCGGGGCCGGCCCGATTCGGAACGACCGATCGCCCTCGTAGAACGAGGAGCGCATCAGCCTCGCCTCGACGGCCGCGGGGCCAGCAGCTCGATCTTGGCGTCGCCGCGCGCAGCCAGCACCCACCGCTCCCACGTCTGGCTCTGCTTCTGGCTCATCAGCTCGCTCCGGAGCTTCTCGCGCTCAGCGGCATCGATCGGTCCGGCGGGCGCGCGCTGCAGGACCTTCACCACGTAGTACCCCTGGGGCGTCCGCACCGGCGCGCTCAGCTCGCCGGTCGGCGTCTGCAGCGCGGCCATCTGGACGTCGCCCGGCGGCTTCTCGATCGGCCTGGCTCTCGAGAAGGCCGGCGTCTCCCCGATCGTCGCCCCGGCTTTCCGGGCGGCGGCCTGCAGGTCACCGCTCCGGGCGTCGTCGGCCAGCTGCCGGGCGCGGCCGGCGGCCGCCGTCTCGCCCTTGCCGCGCTTCACGGCAGCCACCACGCGGTCGCGGATCTCCGCCAGCGGCGGCACCCCGGCCGGAATGACGTCGACGACCTTGAGCACGACCCATCCGGCCGGCGTGTTGACCGGCGTGGTGACGCCGCCGACGGAGAGTCCGAACGCGGCCTCCTCCAGCGTGTCGGTGGCCGGCATCCCCGGCATGACCGGGGGCCGACCGATCTTGGACATCGTGGTCTCGATCGGGGTGAGGCCCAGCTTGCGGGCCTCGGCCGGGAAGTCGCCGGCCGCCTGCAGCCCCGGGCGGACCTCGTCGGCCCGGGCCCTGGCCGCGCGGTCGGCGGCCTCGGCGCCGAGGCGATCGCGGATCTGGGGCGCGACCTCCTTCAGCGGTTTGCGGGACCCCTCGCGGACCTCGCTCACCTTGATCGCGTGGAACCCGAACGGCGTCCGGACCGGCTCCGGCGTGACCTCGCCCCTCTTGAGCGCGAACAGCGCCTGCTCGAAGGCGGGCACCATCGTGCCGGCCGTGACCCAGCCGAGGTCGCCTCCCTTGTCCTTGGAGCCGGGATCGTCGGACGCCTCGCGGGCCAGCCGGGCAAAGTCTTCCCCGGCCTTGGCCCGCCGGATCACCGCGACGATCTTCTCACGGGCGCGGTCCTCGGCCTCGCTGCCGCCGGTCTCGGGGACGCGCGCGAGGACGTGACTGGCGTGCCGCTCGTGCGGCGTCTCGAACTCCTTCACGTGCTCGGTGTAGTACTTCTCGACCTCGGCCTCGGTGACCCTGGAGACGAAGTCCTTCGCAACCAGCGTCACGTACTGCACCTTGCGCCGCTCGGGGAGCTTGAACTCGTCGGGATGGGTCTTCAGGTACTCGGCGACCTCGTCGTCGCCGGTGGTGGCGGCGGCCACCAGCGGCGGCAGCTCGACCAGGGCCCAGGCGGCGCGCACCTCCTCCCGTCGCAGCGCCCACGCCTGCTCGATCTCGGCGTCGGTGACCTGCACGCCACCCACGATGAGCCGCTGCATCTTGCGCAGCGTGAGGAAGCGACGCAGGTCCTGCTCGCCCTCGACGCCCCGGGCCTGCAGGAACCGGCGGTACCGCTCGATCGAGAACCGGCCGTTGTCCTGGAACTCGCGCATCGCGTGCACGACCGCGTTGAACTCCTCGTCGCTCATGGCCAGGCCTTCGGCCTGGGCCCGCTGCATCACCGCGGTCTCGGTCACCAGCTCGTCGACGACGCGCTGGGGCAGGCCGAGCGTCTCGGCCATCTCGGCGGTCAGGCGGCCGCGGTTGCTCCGCGCGTACATCTCGAGGTAGACGTCGAAGCGCTCCTGGTACTGCTTGTGGGAGATCGTCTCGCCGTTGACGGTGGCCACGCTGTCGGCGCGGCCGCCGCCCCGGTCGAAGCCGCTGGAGCCGAACACGAACAGCGAGGCCACGAAGGCGGCGATGACGACGAGCAGCCCGACCTGCAGGCCCTTGCGGTAGCGACGCATGAACGTGATCATCGAGGCTCCTTCAGCCGACGCTCCGCTACTCGTCGCGCTCGGACGACGGCAGCCGCGGCCCGCCGGCCGGGCCGTCCTCGGGGACGACCCGCCGGGCCACGGTGATGAACCCGGTGTGGGCGACCATGCGGTGGAACGGACGCACCGAGGTGCCGTCGATGTTCCACGGCCGCACGAGCGTCTCGAAGGTCTCCACCAGGGCCCACGCGCGCGCGCGATGCAGCGCCTCGGTCGTCTGGTGCGACTGGATGATGGTCGGCACGTAGCTCAGCAGGATGCCGCCGGGCCGGAGCACGCCCGCGATGGCCTCGGTCAGCTTCCACGGCTCCGGCAGGTCGAGCACCACCCGGTCGACGGGCTCCTCGTCGCCGACGCCCTCCTCGATGGGACCCAGCCGCACGGTGAGGTTCGTGACCTCGCCCACCCGCATGTGGATGTTGGCCAGCGCGCGACGGGCGAACTCGTCGCGCTGCTCGTAGGTGATCACGCGGCCCTCGGGCCCCACCGCCCGCAGCAGCGCCAGGGTCAGCGCGCCCGAGCCGGTTCCGGCCTCGAGCACCCGGCACCCCGGGTAGACGTCCGCCCAGAACAGGATCATCGCCAGGTCCTTGGGATAGATGACCTGGGCCCCGCGCGGCATCTCGAGCACGAACTCGGCCAGCGTGGGCCGCAGGGCCAGATAGCGCAGGCCCATCGACGAGCGCACCCACGAGCCCTCCGGCCTGCCGATCACCGCGTCGTGCGGGATCCAGCCGCGGTCCGAGTGGAACGTCTCCGACTTGCGCAGGAAGATCAGATGGTGCTTGCCACGCTGATCGATGAGCAGGACCTGCTCACCGTCCTGGAGGGGCAGCCGGTCGTTCACGCGACGGCGTCGCGCGGCGCCGGCAGCAGGCGGGTGAGCGCGAACGCCACCAGCGGCATCAGTGCGCTGATCCAGAGCGCGGTCGGCACGCCCCACCGGTCGGCCACCCGGCCCAGCACGGTGACCCCGGCGCCGCCGAGGCCGATCGCGAAGCCGACGATCAGGCCCGACGCCATCCCGGCGTGGCGCGGCAGGTACGCCTGCCCGAGCACGACCGAGACGGAGAAGCTCGCCGTCAGGATGGCGCCGAACAGCCCCAGCGTGACGAAGGCGGCCGGGCCGCTCGACAGCAGGAAGAGGACCCCGAACGGCAGCGCGGCCAGGAGCACCCAGCTCATGAAGGGCCGCGGCCCCACGCGGTCGGCGATCGGTCCGGCCACGACGGTGCCGAGCGCGCCCGCCCCCAGGAACACGAAGAGCAGCACGCCCACGATGCGCGGGTCGGCCTTCAGCGTATCGACGTAGTAGAACGGCACGAACGTCGTGAACCCGAGCGTCGCCCAGGCCCGCACGCTCACCACCAGGATGAGCAGGGCCATGGCGCCGGGCATGTTGGCCCCGTCCTTCCGGACGCGGGCCGCGCGCGGCGCCGTGACCTCGCGCGTGAACATCGGCAGCGCGGCCAGCAGGAGCAGTCCTACCAGCACCGAGGGCACCAGCATCCCCAGCGTCCCCGGGGCGCCGAAGCCCACGATGAGCGCGGTCATCAGCGGAGGCCCGACGGCGATGCCGACGTTGCCGCCCAGGGAGAACCACGACAGCGCGGTCGCCTTGCGGTCGCCGGCGACGACGGTGGCCGTCTTGTACCCCTCCGGATGCCAGGCCGCCACGCCGAGGCCCATCACCACCACCAGCGTCAGCACGGCCCCGTAGCCCGGGGTCAGCCCGACCAGGGCGATGCCGGCGCCGGCGATGAACACGGACAGCGGCAGGATCCAGCGCCGGGCGATCTGATCGGAGAGGTATCCGAACAGCGGCTGGATGATCGACGACGTGAGGTTGCCGGCGAGCACGATCGTCGCCACCTGGGCGTACGTCAGCGCGTGCATCTGCTTGAGGAACGGCAGCACGGCCGGCAGCGAGCCCTGGGTGACGTCGATCACGAAGTGGCCCAGCGCCAGCAATCCGATGAGTTTCGTGTGAGGCCGGACACCGGCGGCGCCGCCGACAAACGGCACGGCGGCCGTCGCCTCATAGGCCGCCTGCTTGGGCTCTGCCATGACCAGCCAATGGTACACTACCGGCCGCCATGGACACACCGGCGCGGGCGGCCGGCACGCTCGGCCAGCTCACGGTGCGCGGCCTCGGTCACGTCTCGCTGTTCGTGCGCGATCTCGATGCCACCCGCCGCTTCTACCGCGAGGTGCTGGGCCTCGCCGAGACCGGCACCGGCAAGGACGGGCGCATCGTGTTCTTCTCGGCGGGCGGCCGTCACCACCACATCTCCTGCGAGATGGCGCGCGCGGCGGGGCCGGGGCCGCAGCCCCGGGGCGTTCCCGGCCTCTATCACATCGCGTTCGTCGTGGGTGAGTCGATCCAGGACCTCGAGGCCGCGCGTCGCTGGGTGGAGGCTCGCGGCCTGCTGCCCTTCGGCGAGTACGAGCGGGGCTTCTGCGTGCGCGACCCCGACGGCCACGAGATCGAGCTGTACGTCGAGGCCGATCCGGTCGTCGCCCCTCCCCGGCCCGGCCGGCCCTAGGTCAGTCGTCGGCGCACGAGGGCCGAAACGACTTCCGACGCCACGACCACGCCGAGGATCACGAGCAGGATGAGCCCGACGCGACTCCACTCCAGGCCGAGAATGGCCTCGTTGAGCGCGAAGCCGATACCGCCGGCGCCGACCAGACCCAGCACGGTCGACTCGCGGATGTTGATGTCCCACCGGTAGATGCAGACCCCGGCGAAGACCGGGCGCACCTGCGGAACGATGGCGTAGGCCAGCACGCGCCAGCGGTCGGCGCCGGTGGCGACGACGGCCTCGACCTGGCCGACGTCGGTCTCTTCGATGCCCTCGGCCAGCAGCTTGGAGACGAAGCCCACCGAGCGCACCGCCACCGCCAGCGCCCCGGCCAGCGAGCCGGGGCCGACCACGACGATGAAGATCAGCGCCCAGATGAGCGTGTCCACCGAGCGGCTCACGACCATCACGAGGCGGGCCGCCGCGTAGGTCGCGCCGTTCAGCGTCGTGTTCCGCGCGGCCAGGAGTGCGACCGGCAGCGCGAGGACCACGGCCCCCGCGGTGCCGACGGTCGCGATGTTCAGCGTCTGCAGCGTGGGGCCGATCAGCGCGCCGGCGAACGACCACTGCGGCGGGAGCATCCGCCCCAGCAGGTCACCGATCTGGGCCGGGGCGTCGGCGACGTAGTCCCAGCGCACGCCCAGCCGGGCCAGCATCCAGGCCGTGACCGCGGCCAGCGCCAGCTGCAGCGACCGGCGCCCGGCGCGCTGCCGGGCCGTGTGACGACGCCAGCGCGCCGGCCCCGAGGTCGTCGCCCCGCCCGGCGGGCCGTCGGCGGCCACTATTCCACCCAGCGCCGCGCCACCGCGCTGACCGCCTCGCCGATCAGCACGATGGCCACGATGACCAGCAGGATGGCCAGGACGAAGTCGTAGTCGTAGCGGGAGAAGGCGTTGTAGAGCGTGGCGCCGATGCCGCCGGCGCCGACGATGCCGATGATGGTGGACTGGCGCAGGTGGATGTCCCACTGGTAGATCGTCAGGCCCACGATCCGCGGCAGCACCTGCGGCAGCACGGCGTAGAGGAGCACGCCACCGCGGGAGGCGCCGGTGGCCCTCACCGCCTCGATCTGGCCCCGGTCGATGGTCTCGATCGCCTCGGCCAGCAGCTTGCCGAAGAATCCGACCGAGTTGAGCGTGAGGGTCAGGATCCCGGCCAGGGCGCCGAAGCCGACCGCCTTCACGAACAGGATGGCCACGATCAGCTCGTGCAGCGTGCGGCCCAGCGTGATCGTGGCGCGGCCGCCGGCGTACACCGGCAGCGAGACCACGTTGCGGGCGGCCAGCACCGCGACCGGGACGCCGAGGAGGACGCCGAACAGGGTCGACAGCGTGGCCATCTCGATGGATTCGAGGATCCCGTCGGCGAGCAGCCCGCCCCGGCTGAAATCCGGCGGGACGGCCCGGGCGGCCACGCTGCCCAGGCGCGCCAGTCCCCGCGCCACCCGCTCGGGATTGACGTCCAGGTTGACGACGCTCCAGGCCAGGAAGACGCCGAGCCCCAGCCAGGCGACCGGGCCCATCCAGGGGCGCGGCCAGCTCGACGGCGGCCGCCACGCGCGGGGGGCGGCGCTCACGACCGGTCCGGCGCCAACCCCGCCGCCCCGTCGTAGATCTGCCCGAGCGTTCCCCCGGTCAGGCCGCCGGCCGGCCCGTCGTAGACGATCTCGCCCGACCGCATGCCGAGCACGCGCCGCGCGAACTGCCGGGCCAGCGGCACGTCGTGGATGTTGATCAGCGCCGGGATGCCGTCCTCGGCCGCCAGGTCCACGATCAGACGCAGCACGGCCTCGGAGGTCCGTGGATCGAGGCTCGACGTCGGCTCGTCCACCAGCAGGATGCGCGGGCGCTGCACGAGCGCGCGGGCGATGCCCACCCGCTGCCGCTGACCGCCGGACAGCGCGTCGGCGCGCTTGTTCTCGAAGCCCGCCAGGCCGACCCGGTCGAGCGTGCGGTACGCCGCCTCGACGTCGGCGGGGGGAAAGCGCCGGCGCCAGGCTTCCCAGAGCGAGACGTACCCGAGCCGGCCCGACAGCACGTTCTCCATCACGGTCAGCCGCTCGACCAGGTTGAACTCCTGGAAGATCATGCCCATCCGCCGCCGGGCGGCGCGCAGGGCCGCGCCCTCCAGCGTGGTGACCTCCTGGCCGTCCAGGCGCACCGAGCCGCGGTCGGGCTCGATCAGCCGGTTGAGGCACCGCAGCAGCGTGGACTTGCCGGCGCCCGAGGAGCCGATGACGAAGACCGCGTCGTGACCCTCCAGCGTGAAGGACACGCCGCGCAGCGCCCGATCGCCGGTCGGGTAGGTCTTGACGAGGTCGCTGACGACCAGCACTACTCGCGGCTCGGCTTCTGCAGCCGCTTGTACTCCTCCGACTCCTTGGTGAAGGTGACGCCGTTGGCCTTGAGCACGGCCAGCACGGGCTCCCAGTCGCGCGCGTAGGCCAGCGGCATGAAGCCGATGCGCGGCTTGAACTCCCGGCCCACGCTGGTGCCCTCGAACCGGAACGAGAAGAACGCCTCCTTGATCTTCTCGACCAGCTTCGGCTCCAGGTTGTGCGCGTACACGAAGCCGGCCGTGGGGAACGTCGGCGACGTCCACACGACCTTGTAGTCGGTCGTCTTGAAGACGTTGCGGGCCACCATGCGCTGGATCACGGTGTCGGCCACCACGGCGGCGTCGTAGTCGCCGTTGATCACGCCCAGCGCGCTGGTGTCGTGCTTGCCGGAGTACGCGATCTGGTAGTCCTTGCCGGGGACGACGCCCATGCGCGAGAAGAAGTAGACCGGCGCCTGGTGGCCGGAGTTGGACGTCTGCGACACGTGGGCGACCCGCTTGCCCCGCAGATCGGCCACCGACGTGATCCTGTCGTTCTTCGCCGCGGCGATGAGCCAAACGTGGTAGCCGCTCAGTCCCCGGGGATCCTTCATGATCGCGAAGGGCACGGCGCCGGCCAGGTTGACCGCGTAGACGACCGAGCCCGTCGAGTAGGCCGCGATGTGCAGCCGCCCAGAGCGCATGGCCTCGATCTGTGCCGCGTAGTTCTGCAGCCCGAAGAACTTCACCTTCTTGCCGGTGGCCTTCTCCAGGTGCTTGACGAAGTCGCTCCACGCCGTCTCGTAGACGGCCGGGTCCTCGACCGGCACGTACGTGAAGATCAGCGGCTCGGGGCTGACGAGCTTGCCGGCGTCCCTCGGCGGATCGGCGATGAGATCCCGATCCTCGTCGCAGTAGAGCGCGTCGAGGTCTCCCCGATGCGCGCACGACTGCGCCCCCGCCAGCCCCCCGACGATCACCACCGACGTCACGACGATCAACGCGAGCAGCGCGCGAGACGACCGACACCCGCGGGCCGACGGCGTCACCGCGAATGCCCGCCGTACGCGGTGGTGCTGTGGGGTATCCGCGCCGGTCGGCGGCCCCTGTCGCGCGGCCGCGCTCCATGGCGAGCCGTCGTCGCCGTTCGAGCGAAGGCTTCGGCGAGCGAGCCGCCCTCACCTCTCCTCGCCGCCGACCGGCGCAGATACCCCACGGCACCACCGGGTGCGCGCGTCATCAGCGGGAGATGGTGAGGCGCTCGCGGCCGTAGTTGTCTTCGTCGTGCCACGGCTGACCCTCGGCGAAGCGCGAGGCACGGAAGGGGTGCAGGTCGGCGGTCACCGGCTTGCCCGTCACGATCCACTCGGCCAGGCAGCGGCCGATGGCCGGCGAGGTCTTGAACGAGGTCCCAGAGTCTCCCAGCATGCCCCACAGGCCGTCGGGCCCCAGCCGATCGATGATGGGTCGGCCGTCGGGGCTCATCATGATCATCCCGGCCCAGCCGCCGCGCATCGGCCCGTGGGCCAGGCGCGGCCAGCGGGCGCCGAGCGCGGCGCGGCAGCTGGCGACGTACGGCTCGTCCACGCTCTCGTCGAACGTGTCCGGGTCGCCGTGCCCCGCGCCCAGCTCGACGCCGATGAGCGTCGAGGCGTGGCCCTCGGGCCGCCACCAGGCCTTGTGGATGGCGTCGATCACCGCGGGGTGCCGCCGGCTGAATCCGGCCGGCCAGCGAAAGATCGACACCTGGATGCGATGGGGCGTCAGCCCGTAGTCGAGCCCCAGGGGCGCCAGCAGCGCGGAGGCCCAGGCCCCCGGCGCGATCACCACGCTCGGCGCCGCGATGCGGCCGGCGCTCGTCTCCACGCCGGTCACGCGGCCGCCGTCGGTGAGCACGCGACGCACCTCGACACCGGTCTCGACCGAGGCCCCCCGGTTGCGCGCGGCCTCCGCGAACGCGAACGCGGTGGCGGCCGGATCGGCGAAGCCGGAGTCGGCCTCCCAGGCGGCGGCGCCGACGTCGTGGACGGCGCAGCCGGGCAGGATCTCGCCCAGCTCCGCCGTCGTGATCGCGCGCGTGGCGATGCCGAGGCGCTGCTGGCGGGCGACGTTGCGGGCGAGCGCGTCAGCGTGCGCGTGGCCGACGAGCTGCACGAAGCCGACCCCCTCGAAACCGCAGTCGCCGCCGACGATCTCGCCGAAGTTGCGGAAGACCTTCAGGCTCTCGAGGGCCAGGCGTGACTCCGTCTCGTTGGTGTAGTGCATGCGTACGAGCGCGCCCGACTTGCCGGTGGCGCCCGCCGCCAGCTGGCCGCGCTCCAGGAGCACCACGTGGCGGGCGCCCAGCAGCGTGAGGTGGAACGCGGTGCTGGTGCCGTTGGCGCCCCCACCGACGACGACGACGTCGGCCGTCCGGGTCATGGTGTTGGATTCTAGCACCCGTCCGGATCACCCCTGCGGCGCCCGGCGCCGGCCCTCGACCCGCGCCCTTGACAGCGTCGCCAGCTTGTCGAGAATAGGACACCCTTCACGCTGAAGAATCCACGGGGCGAGCCCCGGACCAGACGAGGTGGTCAATGAGCCGACTGACCCGACGAGAGCTGTTGAAGTCCGCCGCGACGCTGGGAGCGGCCGCGGCCATCGGCCCGGCGCTCGGCGCGCCAGCCCAGGCGCAGACGACGCAGAAGCGCGAGCTGGTGATCGCCCAGGGCGGCGACATCGCGACCTTCGATCCGCACATGAGCACGTCGGCCAACGAGATCCGCGTCTCGTTCAACATCTTCGACAACCTGATCAGCCGGTATCCCGACGGCAAGCTGCATCCCGGCCTGGCCACCGAGTGGAAGCTCCAGGGCCAGACCACGTGGGCGTTCAAGCTGCGGACGGGCGTGAAGTTCCACAACGGCGACCCGTTCTCGTCGGCCGACGTCAAGTACAGTATCGAGCGCACCTGGGACCCCGCGCTCAAGACGCGGGTCAACACCGTGCTCTCCACGATCGACCGCGTCGAGGCGCCCGACGCCACGACCGTGCTGATGCACACCAAGAAGCCCGACCCGCTGCTGCCGGCGCGGCTGGCGTTCTACGCGGGGCAGATCCTGCCGGAGAAGTACGCCAAGTCGGCGGGACCCGACGCCTTCAACCAGAAGCCGGTGGGCACCGGGCCGGTCCGCTTCGTGTCGTGGACCAAGGACGACCGGGCCGTGCTGGAGGCCAATCCGGACTACTGGGGCGGCAAGATCGACGTCGACCGGGTCATCTTCCGGCCGATTCCCGAGACGGCCCCGCGCATCGCCGCCCTGCTCAAGGGCGAGGTCGACATGATCACCGCGCTGCCGCCCGACCACGGCGAGCGCGTCAGCGGCAGCCCCACCACCCGCATGGCCGGCGCGCTGTACGCGGGCCTCTACGTGCTGGCCGTGAACAGCAAGCGGCCGCCCCTCGACAACCCCCTCGTCAAGCAGGCGCTGTCGCTGGCCATCGACCGCGAGATCATCGTCAAGGAGCTGTGGCGCGGCCGCGGCATCGTGCCGAACGGGCCCATCGCCAAGGGCGACAACCACTTCGACACCGGGCTGCCGCCGCTCAAGTACGACCCGAAGGAGGCGCGCGAGCGGCTCAAGAAAGCCGGGTACAAGGGCGAGGAGGTCGTGATCGAGACGACCGTCGGCTACACGGCCAACGACAAGCCGATGTCCGAGGCCATCCAGGGAATGTGGCGCGACGCCGGCATCAACGCCAAGGTCGAGGTCGTCGAGTACTCGGTGCGCGCGCAGAAGAACCGTGACAAGTCGTTCAAGGGCCTGTGGTGGTCGGACCCCACCTCCACCCTGAGCGACCCCGACGGCATGATGTGGCGGCTGCTGAGCCCGGGCGGGCCGCAGGACTACTGGCGCCACCCGAAGTTCGACGAGCTGGGCGAGGCGGCGCGCTTCTCGATCGACGAGAAGTTCCGCGGCCAGGCCTACAAGGAGATGACGGCGATCTTCCTCGAGCACTTCCCGTGGATCCCCGTCGTGCAGCCCTACGAGGACTACGGGCTGCAGAAGTACGTCGAGTTCACGCCCAATCCCAACCAGCAGATCGAGCTCCGGCGCTTCAACTTCAAGCTGCGTCGCGCCTGAGCGAGGTGGACCGGCCGGGGCCGCGCGGCCCCGGCCTCCCTCATGCGAGCGCTCGTCGCCTTTCTCGGCCCGCGGCTCTTCCGGGCCCTCGTCGCGCTGTGGCTCGTGTCGACCGTCGTGTTCGTGGTCATGCGCCTGTCCGGCGATCCGGTGCCGCTGCTGCTGCCCCCCGACGCGCCGCGCAGCGAGTACGCGCGGGTGGCGCGCGAGCTGGGCCTGGACCAGCCCCTGCCCGTGCAGTACGCGGTCTTCCTCGCCAACGTGCTCCGCGGCGACTTCGGGCGCTCGATCCACTTCCGGGAGCCGGCCTGGCGAGTGGTGACGGGGTATCTGCCGGCCACGGCCCAGCTCGGCCTGACCGCCTTCGGCGTCGCGCTGCTCGTCGCCGTGCCGATCGGCCTGCTGTCGGCGGTCAACCGCAACTCGCCGCTCGACCACGCGGCCATGGGGCTGGCGCTGATCGGCCAGTCGGCGCCGACGTTCTTCCTCGGCATCCTGTTCATCCTGGTGTTCTCCCTGCAGGCGGGGTGGTTCCCGACGTCCGGCCGCGGGAGCTGGCAGCACCTGGTGCTCCCGGCGGCGACGCTCGGGGCCTTCGCCATGGCGTCGATCGCGCGCCTCACCCGCTCGGCGGTCCTCGAGGTCCTGCGCCAGGACTACGTGAGGACGGCCCGGGCCAAGGGCCTGCCGGAGCTGGGCGTGGTGCTCAAGCACACGCTCAAGAACGCGTCGCTGCCCGTGGTGACCATCACCGCCCTGCAGTTCGGCACGCTGCTGGGCGGCGCCGTCGTGACCGAGACCGTGTTCGCGTGGCCCGGCGTCGGCCGTCTCGCGATCCAGTCGATCTACAACCGTGACTACCCCGTCGTGCAGTGCACCGTCTTCGTGTCGGCCCTGCTCTTCATCGTCGTCAACTTCGCCGTCGACATCCTCTATGGCCTCCTCGATCCCCGCGTCCGTCCCCGCTGACGCGGTCCTGGAGGTGCAGGCCCGCGGCGGCGCCGGCGCCCGCCGCACCCGGCGCCTGGTGGCGGCCGGTGGCGTGTTCGTGCTCGCGCTCGCCGTGGTCGCGGTGGCGGCGCCGTGGATCTCGCCCCAGGATCCCATCCGGCAGTCGCTGCGCGGCCGCCTGGCCGCGCCGACCCTGCAGGGCGCCGACGGGCGCGCGCACGTGCTGGGCACCGACCACCTTGGCCGCGACGTGCTCTCGCGGGTCATCTGGGGCGCGCGCGTGTCGCTGCTGGTCGGCTTCGCCGCCGTCATGGTCGGCGGCGTGGTGGGCGCCACTCTGGGCCTCGTGGCGGGCTACCGCGGCGGCTGGATCGACAGCGCGATCATGACGCTGGCCGACGCCCAGCTCGCCTTCCCGTTCATCCTGCTCGCCATCGGCATCATCGCGGTGCTGGGACCGTCCTTCCCGACCCTCGTCGTCGTCATCGGGCTCTCGGGCTGGATGAGCTACGCGCGGGTGCTGCGCGCCCAGGTCCTGGTGCTGCGCTCGCGGGAGTTCGTCGACGCCATCCACGCGCTGGGCGGCTCGATGGTCCGCGTCGTGGCCCGCCACATCCTGCCGAACGTGCTGTCCTCGCTGGTCGTGATCGCCACGCTGGAGCTGGCCCGCTCGATCGTGCTGGAGGCGACGCTGTCGTTCCTGGGCCTGGGCGTGCAGCCGCCGACGCCGTCGTGGGGCGGCATGGTGCACGAGGGGCGCGAGTACCTCGACTCGGCCTGGTGGATCTCGACCTTCCCGGGCCTGGTGCTGATGCTGACCTCGCTGGTCGTCAGCCGCACCGGCGACTGGCTGCGCGACCTGCTCGATCCCACCCTGCGAGGGGAGTGACCCCGTGGACGTCGAGAAGCGCGCAAGCAGTACCTCACGGGGGCCAGCTGGACCGCTACACCGACGCGACCCGGGCGGCCGCGAAGATCGCGACCTCGAAGCCGGGTTCTCCCGAGTACGCCCAGGCGCTCGATCGGTTCTGGGAGCTCTACTGGGGCGAGCTCTCGATGGTCGAGAACTCGGCGGTGGAGGGGGCGATGAAGAGCATGGGCGATTGCCTCCGGGACCGGGGCTGCCCCTGTGGCGACCTACCGCGTTGCTCGCTCGAGCTGGCGCACGCATGCCGGCGCTCGCCGAGTCGTGGGGCGTGCCCGACTGGCGCTACTGACCGCGAGCCCGCGCGGGCTCACCCGTCGCGGACGGTCAGCTTCTCGTAGAGGGCGCTGAGGATCTCGTCGACGGCAACCGACGCCCACAGGTCGAAGAAGGGCGAGGCCTGCATGGCCGCGAACTCCTTCATGCCGCGCGCCTGCGCCTGCTCGCCCGTCTCGCCCGGCCGGGCCGCCTGCTGGTGGCCCCGGATGCGATCCTTGTGGTAGATCGACGGGTACTCGACGTAGCGGCAGAGCTCCCGGAAATCCTTCGTGTAGAGGCCGACCGCCGGCAGCGACGCCCACTCGCCGCCGTTCTTGACGTTCAGGAACTCCAGCATGAGGTCGTAGTTGGCGTCCGGCGCGGCGGCCGGGTCGGGGCGGCGCGTCCAGAGAATGCGCTGGCCGTCGCGGTTGAAGATCCGCATCTGCAGGTGGCCGGCCTCGGCCAGCCGCGCCAGCATCGGAAGGTCACGCCGGCAATCGGACGACCAGTCCTCGGAGATGACCAGCATGTTGGCGGGGCCGCCCGGCTGGGCGGCCAGCCATTCGATCGCCCTGGTCTGGTAATCGGTCAGCCGCGCCCGGGCGTACCGCTCGCGGAACACCGCGCTGTTGTCCTTGCGCGAGACGCCCTTCGAGCCGGCGTCGGGGTAGTAGCTCCCGAACGCCTCGCGAGCGAGGTTCTCGGGGGTGCCCACGTAGGTCACGTACTCCTCGAACGTCCGGCCCTTCGCGAAGCGCTCCGCCGTCACGGCGCTCACGGGTCAGCCGCGCTCCATCGGCAGCGCGGGATCGGCCGCCCACTCGGACAGCGACGCGTCGTAGACCGCGACGTCGTCGCGGCCCAGCAGGGCGAGGACGAACGCGTCGCTGGAGGCCGCGATGCCGGCGCCGCAGTAGGTCACCACTCGCTTGGCGTCGAGCGCCCCGGCCGCCTGGAACCTGGCGCGCAGCGCGTCGGCGTCGAGGTAGGCGTGGGTCTTCGGGTCGACCAGGTCGCGGGCGGGGACGTTTGCGCTCCCGGCGATGCGCCCGGGCCGGGCATAGGCGACGCCGCCGGTCCCGCGATGCTGCTCCTCGGCGAGGGCGTTCAACACGCAGGCGCCGGACTCGCCGAGCGCGGCCAGCACCCCCGCCTTGTCGGCCATCAGGGCCGGACGCGGGCGCGGCGTGAACCGGCGGGCGGGCCGCGCGCCGGCGTCGGTGGCCACCGGCCGCCCTTCCAGCGTCCACTTCTTGAAGCCGCCGTTGAGCACCGCCGCGTCGTCGAACCCGAACGCGCGCAGCATCCACCAGACCCGCGCGGCCCACATGTTGACGGCGCGGTCGTACAGCACCAGGCGCACGCCCTGGCCCACGCCCAGGCGGCCCATCACGTCCGCGACCTGGGCGGCCGGCGGCATCATGAAGCGCAGCGTCGAAGCCCGGTCCGACAGCTCCTCCTGGAGATCGGCGAAGCCGGCGCCGGGGATGTGTCCCTCCGCCCACTTCGCGCGGCCGGACTCGACCCGGAAGCCCCCGGGAACGTCGGCCGGGTGGAGATAGACGGTGCATTCCAGGATGCGGAGGTCCGGGTCGTCGAGGTGCGCGGCCAGCCAGTCCGTCTCGACCAGGTACTCCGGGCGCGCGAAGCCCGTCATGCGCAGGCCAGCGCGTACACGTCCTGGACCCCCTCGGGCAGCCGCGACTCGCGCCAGGTCTGGCCGCCGTCCCGGGTGCCGAAGACCTGGGCGCAGCGCGAGACGCAGTAGACCTGGTCGGGATCGCGCGGGTGCAGCGCCAGCGCCATCATCGTGGCCTCGGCCTTGACGCCGTGATCGACGCGCGACCACGTGGCGCCCAGGTCGGTACTGCGGTAGAGCGAGCCGTCGCGGCTGCGCGCGGCCGGGCTGAGGGCCGCGTATAGCGTGCGCGGGTCGTGGGGCGACACGCGGATGTCGCGGCCGTAGGTCAGCGGTGAGAAGCGGTTGATCTCCATGTCGCGCCAGCTCCGGCCGCGGTCGTCGCTCCGGAACAGGCCCATGCGCACGGCCAGGAACACGCTGGCCGGCGCCGCGCTGCTGAGGGCCAGGGCGTGGGCGTCGAGCATGCCCTCGGCCTCGCTGTCGCTCTGGATCATGCTCTTGAGGTTCAGGTTGTCGGCGGCCAGCTGCACGAGGTCGGCGCTGCCGTCCGACCACGTCTCGCCCCCGTCGAGGCTGCGCATGGTGCCGCCCACCTCGAGCGCCGCGTGGATTTCGTCCGGCTGGCCCGGCACGATCCCGATCCGCATCACCCGGCACGCGAACGACATCGTGAGCTTCTCCGGCTGAACGGCGTGGGGCAGCCGCCGCCAGGTGTCGCCGCCGTCCTCGCTCCGGAAGACGCCGACCGGCGAGGTGCCGGCGTAGATCACCCGGGGCTTCGTCGGATGCACCGTGACCGACCACACCTGCACGTCGCGCGGGAAGTCGGGCCGGGTGAAGGTGGTGCCGCCGTCGTCGCTGCGGTACGGCCCGTCCTGGGTGCCGACGAAGACAACCCGCGGGTTGTCGCGGTCCACGGTGACGGCCTGGATCATCGGAGGGTCGGGCAAGCCCTTGGTCAGGCGCTCCCAGCGGTCGTCGCCGACCCGCTGGCGGAAGAGCCCGCCCAGCGTTCCGCCCGTCAACTGCGCCGCCCCGACGAAGACGTGAGAGGTCTCTGTGGTGGCCATCGCCGTACCCTCGGTCATGGGTGAGAGCCTGATCGTCCGGTGGCCCAGAGGATAGCAGGTGCGCATAATACGGCGCACGCGACCCTCAGGAGGCCCTGTGATGCGTATCGGACTCGTCGGGCTCGGGACCATGGGCGGGGGGAGGGCCGCGCGATGACCGGCGCGCTCGACGGTATCCGTGTCCTCGAGCTGGCGCGTTTCCAGGCGGGACCGCGCGGCGGCATGCTGCTGTCCGACCTCGGGGCCGAGGTCGTCAAGATCGAGCCGCCCGGCGGCGAGGAGACCCGGCGCCACCCCCCGATGGTCCGCGGACAGAGCGTCTACTTCTCGGTCTACAACCGCGGCAAGAAGAGCATCTGCCTCGATCTCCGGAGCGCCCGGGGCAAGGAGGTCTTCGCCGCGCTGGTGCCGACGGCCGACGTGGTGCTCGAGAACTTCCGTCCGGGTGTGATGGCCGCCATGGGCTTCGCCTACGAGCGGCTCCGCGATCTGCATCCCGGGATCATCCTCGTCTCGGTCTCGGGCTTCGGCCAGTACGGCCCTCACCGGGACCGGCCGGCGTTCGATTCGCTGGGCCAGGCGATGGGCGGCCTCATGGCGCTGACCGGCCAGCCCGAGGGCCACCCGGTCGGCACCGCCTCGTCGGTGGTCGATCGGTACACCGCACTGCACGCCACGATCGGCACGCTGGCGGCGCTGCGCCACCGCGAGCGCACCGGCGAGGGCCAGCTGGTCGACGTCTGCCTGCTCGATTCCGCGCTGACGATGGTCGAGATTCCCACGTCGTATTACCTGGCGACCGGGGCCGAGGGAGGCGAAGGCGGCCGTCCTCCGTACCGCGTGAAGGACGGCTGGGTCGTCATCGCCGCCGCCGGCCGCGAGATGGCGGGCAGGCTGATGAAGATCGTCGGTGGGCCGCCGGACGACACGCCCCTGGCCGGGAGCTCACCGGCCGGCGACCGGCGGGTCAAGATCGAGGCGTGGTGCGCCGCGCACACCGCGGACGAGGTCTGCGCGGCCCTCCGCGAGGCCGGCATCCCGGCGGCGCCGGTACGGACGATCCCGGAGGTCGCCAGGGATCCGCACCTGTGGGAGCGCCAGATGCTGGTCAAGATGGAGGACCCCGTCGCCGGCGAGATGTACCTGCCGGGCGCGACGATCAAGCTCTCGAGAACGCCGGCCCGGGTGGGACCGGTGCCGACGCCCGGTCAGCACACCGACGAGGTGCTGGGCGCCTGGCTCGGATACGACCGGGCGGCGCTGGAATCGCTCCGGGGCGCCGGCGCGATCGCGTGACGTCGAGCATGCCGGGGATGGACCCGTGACGAAGGGGTGGGAGCGCGCCGTCACGCGCGGCGACCTGGCCACCGTCCTCGAGCTGCTGCGCGCGGGGGCGGACGTCGACGCCCGGGACCGGTACGGCCAGACCGCCGTCATGCTCGCGGCCCATCGCGGCCATCGCGACCTGGTCGAGGCGCTCGTGGCGGCCGGGGCAGACGTGAACGTCACCGCCAAGTACGGCCTCACGGCGCTGATGCTCGCCATCGTCGCCGGGCACCCGGAGGTGGCGCGCGCGCTCGCCAAGGCCGGCGCCGACCTCGGCGTCCGAGGCACCGGCGCGCCGGGCTTCGCCGGCAAGACGGCGTACGACCTCGCGGTGGCGCGCGGGATGGCGGAGCTGTCCGCGGACCTGGCGCCCGGCGACGCCGCGTCGGCGGATCAGGGGGGTGAGCGTGGACCCGATCGCTGACGTGTGCGACCTCGGCGGGCTAGCGCACGATGAGGGCCACCGAGAGGGCGAGCAGCACGCCGAGCGAGACGCTGAACGCTCGCCGCGCGCGCCGTCCCTGCAGGAGCCGCTGAACCGCGGCGCCGGACGCGAGCCAGAGGAAGCCGCTGGGGAGCACGGCCAGGGCGAACAGGCCCCCGAGCAACGCCGACTGCACGAGGGCGCCGCCGGATTCCGGGTTCAGGTACGTCGCGGCGGCGCTCACGCTGACGAGCCACGATTTCGGGTTGATCCATTGAAAGACGGCGGCGCCCGCGAACCCGACCGGACGTCCGGCGGTGGGGCCGTCGCCGCCCTCCGACGTCGCGATCTTCCACGCCAGCCACAGCAGGAACACCGCGCCGATCCACTTGAGCGCCGTCAGCGCGAGCGGGTGCCCGAGGACGAGGCTGCCCAGCCCGAGCGGCACGAGGAACATCATCGAGCCCATGCCGACGGTGACGCCGAGCAGACAGGACAGGCCCCTGGCGACGCCGGCCCGCGCCCCGGCCGCCGTCAGCATGACGTTGCTCGGTCCCGGCGTGACCGCGGCCACACTTGCGAACAGGAGAAAGGCGAACATTCGCTCGATCGTCATCGCGCGACCTCCCTCCGCCCGGCCCCGGGGCGGCGCAGCGCCCCGATCCCGTGCGCACGAGGACACCAGAGTGGCCGCCGCGCGTCTTGAACGATCGTGCGGGCCGTCCCCCGGCTGGATCGCCAGCTCGGGGCCGGTGGGCGGCGTCGAGCGGCTCCGCGCCTGGTTCGCGGGCCAGGCGTATGTGCGGCATCGCCACGACACGTACGCGATCGGCACGACCGACCGCGGCGTCCAGGTGTTCGACTACCGCGGCGGGGTGCGGGCCAGTCGTCCGGGCCAGGTGATCGTGCTCCACCCCGACGAGGCCCACGACGGCCGGGCCGGCACGAGAGCCGGCTTCGGCTACCGGATCGTGTACGTCGAGCCGGGCCACATCGCGGCCGCGCTGCGCGACATCTGCGGCCGCCCGCGCCCGCTGCCCTTCGTGCGGGAGCCGGTGCGCACCGACGCCCGGCTGGCCCGCGCGGTGGGGAGCGCGTTCCGCGGCGATCTGGAACCGTTGGCGCTCGACGCCCTCGTCGTGGCCCTCGCCGAGGCCCTGCTGGGCGCCGCGGAGGGAGACGATCGATCCCCGGCGCGGGCGCGGACCGACGGCGGCGCCGTGGAGCGCGCGCGACGGTTCCTCGACGCCGAGCGCACGCGCGTGGTGCATTCCGCGGAGCTGGAGACGGTGACGGGGCTGACCCGCTATGAGCTGGCGCGCCAGTTCAGGCTCACGCATGGCACGAGCCCGTATCGCTATCTGATCAATCGCCGCCTGGAGCTGGCGCGCCTCCGGCTCGGCGGCGACCAGCCGCTGGTCGACGTGGCCGGCGAGACCGGGTTCGCCGACCAGGCGCATTTCACGCGCGCGTTCAAGGCGGCGTTCGGCCTGACGCCCGCGCGGTACCGCGCCTTGACCGCTCGAACGAGGCCTGTATGAACGCGCCCCTGCGGCTGTCCATCGTGATCCCGACCTTCAACGAGCGCTCGAACATCGGGGAGATGCTGGGTCGTCTCGAGGCGACGCTGGGGGCCACGGGGTGGGAGGTGACCGTCGTCGACGACGACTCCCCGGACCAGACAGCGTCGCTGGTCCGCGAGATCGCCCGGACCGATCCTCGGGTCCGGTGCCTGCAGCGGATCGGACGGCGCGGGCTCGCGTCCGCGTGCATCGACGGGATGCTCGCCAGCGCGGGGCCGGTCATCGCCGTCATGGACGCCGACCTGCAGCACGACGAGACCATCCTGCCGAAGATGCTGTCCGAGATCGAGCTGGACAACGCCGACGTCGTCGTCGGAACCCGGTACGCGGTCGGCGGCAGCACCGGCGACTGGAGCCGGGCTCGGGTGGTCATGAGCCGGATCGCGACGACGGCGAGCCGCGTGGTCCTCAAGCGGGACCTGACCGACCCGCTGAGCGGATTCTTCATGCTGCGCCGGACCGTGCTGGACGCCGCCATCCACAGGCTCTCCGGCCTCGGGTTCAAGATCCTCCTGGACATCCTGACGGCGGTGAACGGGCCGCTGCGAGTGACCGAGATCCCCTATCCGTTTCGTGAGCGGGTCGCCGGCGAGAGCAAGCTCGACGGGCTCGTCGTGTGGGAGTACGGCTTGCTGCTCGCCCACAAGAGAGTGGGCCGGTTCTTGCCCGTGCGGTTCCTGGCCTTCTCGACCGTCGGCGGTGTGGGCGTGGTGATCCACATGATGACGCTCGCCGTGGTGCTGAAAGGGCTGCCCACGAGCTTCGCGGCCGCCCAGTCGGTCGCGACGGCGACGGCGATGGTCGGCAACTTCGCCCTGAACAACATCTTGACGTATCGCGATCAGCGCCTGGCGGGCTGGGCGTGGCTGAGAGGCCTGGCGACCTTCATGATCGCGTGCGGGATCGGCGCGATCGCGAACATCGGCATCGCGACCTACCTGTTCGAGAGCCGAGCCCCGTGGGCGCTGGCGGGCCTGGCCGGGGTGCTCGTGGGCGCGGTCTGGAACTACGCCGTCACGCAGATCTACACGTGGAGATGGCGCTGACGGCCGACCCCGTCGCCCGAGCCGTGGTCGGCGCCCGGATCACCGCTCGCCCGGGGCGCCCCGGGGCATGGTGATCCAGAGCGTCCTGATCAGCACGCCCGCAAAGAACGACTCGACCTTGGCCGGCGGTGCCGCCGGCCGGGCCAGGATGGCCTCCGGGGCGCCCGGTCGAGGCGGCCGCAGCCCCACCATCACCACCCGCTCGCCGGGGGCCGGGGCGTCGTTCCAGATGTCGAACTGCGAGCGGCGAACGAACGTCGGTCCGAAGCGTCGGAGATGTCCGTAGTACGCGAGGGGGGCGGCCACCTGATAGTTCGAGGCGGCCATGAAGGGCGTGGGCTCGCCGACCACCTGCCGCACCTCCGCCACCGCGTCTCGCCACCCGTGGAACCGTTCGATGGGGGACGCGCTCGGCGTGAGCAGCCGGGGCACGCGAAGCTCGACGGCATACACGACCGCCAGGGCGACGCCGAGCGCCACGGAGGCGCCGACGACGATGCGGGCGGTCCGGGGTCCGCGTGCCGCGGCGAACGCCCCGGCCGCGGCGCACAGCCCGGGATAAACGAGGGCGGGCCAGTTCGCGTGCACATGGCTGCCGAGGGCGACCGCCCCGGTGACCGCCAGGGGAAGGGCGCTGACCGCGACCAGCCGTCGCACGGGCGCGGTGCGGGCGCGAGCCAGGAAGGCGGCGGCCGCCGCCAGGACGAGCGGTCCGACCCCGACGACCACGCCGCCCACAAAGGCAGCGGTGGCGCCGGCGCTCCGTCCGGCCACCGCGTGCCCGAACTGGAAGCGGATCGAGACGAAGTCGTGCGCGGCATTCCAGGCCAGGCACGGCGCGAAGAGCAGAGCCGCCACGAGGGCGCCCAGCCAGGGCCAGCGAGTGCGCAGCTCCGCTCGGAGCGTCGAATCGAAGAGCGCCGCCAGCAGCACGGAAAGCGCCAGCAAGCCGGCCGAGTACTTCGAGAGGAGCGCCAGCCCTCCGGCCAGGCCGACCAGCAGCCACGCGCGACCGCGCGCCGCGAGCACCAGCCACGTCGCCGCCGCGAAAGCGGCTTCCAGGGGGGCATCGGGCAGGGCCAGGGCTCCGCCCAGGGTCAGCATCGGCGAGGTGGCCGCCAGGAGCGCGGCCGCCAGGGGGGCCCGCGGCCGATCCGAGATCGCTCGGGCCGTGTACGCGGCGAAGATCACCACCAGCGCTCCGCACAGAGCGAACGGCACGCGTAGCCCGACCTCTCCTGGCAGGAGGCTGCCGAGCCATGCCAGGTACGCCACCATCGGCGGGTGATCGAAGTAGCCGAAGGCGGGCCGCAGGGACCACGTCCAGTAGTAGGCCTCGTCCGCATAGAGCTCGAGACCGGCGAAGAGGGCGAGCCGCCCGAGGAAGGCGGCCGCGGCCACGGCATAGACGCCACGCATCGACGCAGACGTCGGAGCACCCGGCGAGTCGCCGGCTCGCGGCTGAGGGACCGTCTCGGCCGGCAAGCGGAGCTAGAATGCCTCCGTGCGATAGAACCCGAGCGCGCGCAGCAGCGGCACGTCCTGGACCGAATAGAGGATGGCTGCCGCGGTCGCGTCGTTGCCGTGGGCGTGGAGCGCGCGGGGCGGGATCGCGAAGAAGTCGCCGGCTCCCCAGTCGTGGCGAACACCGTCGATCTCGGTGAACCCGGCGCCCTCCACGACGTGGTAGACGGCGCTCGACGTCTCCCGGTGCGCCCGTGTGCGCACGCCGGGACGAATCAGCTGGAGATAGCACCCGAGCGAGGGAACCACCGAGCCTCCGGTGGCCGAATCGAGGTACTCCATGATGACGTCGTCGAACGGGTCGGGCGCTCGGCGCTGCAGCTCGGCGTACGCGGCCTCCCAGCGGTGATGCAGGTGGCGGGCCGGCGGGCCGTTGCGCACGGGCTGGATGTCGCCCTCGTAGGGATCCATCGCGAGGTTCTCGAGGTAGCGCACGACCGGCGAGTCGAGCGCGTCGGTCCAGACCACGGGTTCCGCGCCGTCGTTGCCGTGGTCGTGCCAGGTCATGCTCGGCGTGATCACCAGATCGCCGCGTCGCATGGCGAACTTGTCGCCCTCGATCGTGGTGTAGGCCCCCTCGCCGTGCAGCATGAAGCGGATGGCGTTCGGCGTGTGGCGGTGGGCGGGCGCCACCTCGCCGGGCAGCAGGTACTGCACGGCGACCGAGATGGTGTGGCCCGCCGTGCGCTCGGGCACCCCGGGGTTGTCCAGCCGCAGGATCCGCCGCTCGGCCCCGCGCCCCGGCGCCATGAACTCCGGGCTGCGCCGCACGAGCGGCTCGATCTCGCGCCAGCGCCACAGACGCCCCTGCATGGCCGAGGCCTTCGGCCGGATGAGCGGACCGGGCGTCAGCCAGGGCGCGTCGAGCCCGGCTGCGCAGAGATGGGCCGTGTACCGCTCCCGCGCCTCGGCGACCGAGATCGTCTGCACGCTCATCGCATCCTCCCGCTCCGGGTTCGTCGAGCCGACGCCCAGTCTACTGCAGCAGCAAGCGAGTCAGCTCGTCGGGCTGGCTGAGCATTGGATAGTGACCGGTGTCCAGCTCGACGTACGACGCCTGCAGGCGCTCGGCCGTCCGGCGCTGGTGGGCCTCCGGCGGATTGGCGGCACGGCGGCAGCGGATCACGGTCGCCTTCCACTGACGGTCCCAGAAGTCCTTCAGCTCCATCGGCGCGTCCATGGCGGCGATCGGGTGCAGCGTGTACCGCGCCAGCGCCCACGCGCGCAGGGCCGGCTCGAGGTCGGCGAACATCCGGGCCTCGGCGTCCTCCGGAGTGGGACCGGTGGCCACCTCCGTCTTCATCGGCGCCGGCCGCCTCACGATGTCGGCGATGCGCTCGCCGGGCAGCAGGGCCAGCGCGTCGACGAAGACCAGCCGCTCGAGGCGGTCGGCCGCCTGCTCGGCGGCCCGGCTGATGACCATGCCGCCCGCGCTGGTCCCGACCAGCACGACGTCGCGGAGATCCTCGTAGAACATCAGCCGGGCAACCTCCTCGGCGTGGGTGGCGTTCGTGATGCCCGGGCGCAGCGCCCGGCTCCGCTCGGCGCAGCCGTCGAGCGTCGGCGCACACACGCGATGGCCGGCGGCGCGCAGCCGCTCCGTCACCAGCCTCCAGATCCAGCCGCCCTGATACGCGCCGTGGACCAGCAGGTAGGTCGCCATGCGATCACGCGCCGCCCTTCACGGTCACGCCGGCGAGGCGCTCCAGCACCTTGACGATCGCCGAGCCGTCCTCCTTGTTCAGGCCGGCTGCCCGCGCCATCTGGTAGACCTGCTGGCTCACGTTGGCCAGCAGCACCGGGACGCCGAGCTGCTTGGCGAACTGGGTCTCCAGCTCCTGGTCCTTGAACGAGATGTCGACGGTGCCGCCCGGCGCGAAGTCGCGCCGCAGGATGCGCGGCACCCGCGTCTCGAACGCGAAGCTGGTGCCGGTGCTCACGCGCACCACGTCGTAGATCGCCTGTGGATCGAGCCCGGCCTTCACGCCCAGCACCAGCGCCTCGGCGACGGCCACCGTGTTGACCTGGACGAGCATGTTGTTGACGAGCTTCATGGCCAGCCCCTGGCCGAGCGGGCCCACGTGGAAGACGTTCCGGCCCATCGCGCGGAACAGGTCGTCGCAGGCCTTCACCGTCTCGGTGGGTCCGCCGACGATGATCGACAGCTCGCCGGATGCGGCCCGCTCGGTCCCCCCGCTCACCGGCGCGTCGACCATGGCGATCCCTCTGGCCTCGAGGGTCGCGCCGAGCCGGCGGGCCACCAGCGGATCGATCGTGCTCATGCACGCCACGACGTGGCCGGGGCCGGCCCGCTCCGCGATCCCGCCTGGGCCGACGATGACGGCCTCGGCCTGGGCCGTCGTCTCGACCATGCAAATGGTGCGGGTGGTGCCGGCGGCCACAGCCGCCGCCGAATCGGCGACGCTGGCGCCGCGCGCCCGCAGCCGCTCCGTCTTGACCGGATCGATGTCGTGCACGACCAGGGGGAAGCCGTGCCGAGCGAGATTGAGCGCCATCGGCCCGCCCATCGCTCCCAGCCCGATGAACCCGACTGTGCTCGTCATGCGCTCCTCCGTGAAGGGCTCGGTGTCCGCTCAGGCCCGGGGAACCCACGGCCAGTACTTCGCGATCGCGCCCGCGTCCACCCGCAGGTCGGTGCCCGTGATCATCTCCGCGTCGTCCGAGGCGAGGAAGACCGCGGCCCGGGCGTAGTGCCGGGGGCCCGGCAACCGTCCCATCGGCACCATCTTCTGGAAGTCGAGCGCGCGCCCGCGCGGCGGCGGTGGCCGGCCCCAGGCGACGGCGCGCTCCGCGCCCTCCTCGGCGTCGGTGGCGGTGGGCGTGAGACTGTTGACGCGGATGCCGTGCCGGGCCAGATCCATGGCGGCGGCCCGGACGAAGTTCAGCAGGCCGCTCTTGCTCGTGCAGTACCCGATGTTGTCCGCCTGGCCCTGGTGGCCGGCGGTGGAGACGATCACGATGATGCTGCCGCCGGTGCCCCGCTCGACCATGAGCCGGGCCACGTGCTTGGTGCAGAGGAACGTCCCGGTCAGGTTGACGGCGATCTGCCGATTCCACCGGTCCAGCGGCATGTCGAGCACGCCCGACCCGCCGAGCACTCCGGCATTGTTGACGAGGACGTCGACGCCGCCCCACGTCTGCCGCACGCGGGCGACCATCGACTCGACCTGGCCCTCGTCGGTGACGTCGCAGTCGATGGCCAGCGCCTCGCCGTCGCCGCCGGCGATCCATTCGGCGCACTGGCGGGCGTTGTCGTGGACGACGTCCACGCAGGCCACCCGCGCCCCCTCGACGGCCAGGCCTCCGGCGATACCGGCCCCGATGTTCGGGCTGGTCCCGGTCACGATCGCGACCTTGCCAGACAGCTTCACGCGAGCACGTCCTTTTTTGGCCTTTTCCACGCAGCGCTGCCGGGGCCGCGCGCGACCTGTGATCTCGAGGATGCCGGCCGCGGAGACGGTCAGCGCCGGGAACTGGCTCGCTGCCGCTCCTGCAGGGCCCGCACGGAGACCCGCTCGATGGGCACGGCGTCGGGCGCCAGGTCGTCGGGGTTCCGGTACTCGAACGGGGCGTCGCGACCGCCGAAGTGCTTGGTGACCACCAGCTTCCGCCACTGGATGACCTCGGCGTCGGTGCCCGAGAGCTTCTCCGGCGTGTCGTAGCGCTGGTTGATCATCACCGCCTCGTCCTGGCGCGAGAAGTTGTACTCGATGATCCACCGGCGCAGCGTGGCGTACATCAGCCGGTCCCAGAGCCGCCGCGCGGCCGTCCGGGGCCGGGTGCAGTGGTAGTACCAGACGCGCGTGAGGTGCTCGTCGACCGGCACGCACATGCGCGTGTAGAGGTCCCACCCGAACTCGGCCCGGAACATCCCCGGCAGGTGGTGGCCGCCGCACCACCGCGCCGACCTCGGCGGAGGAATGTTGCGTCGCGCGCGGTCGGCCAGGGGCTTGGTGAGCCACGTCCAGAACCGGCGATGGTTGCTCTTGGGCCACCGCCAGCCGTTCGGGTAGATGTCCTGGGTCGGGCTGCGGCGCATGTAGTTGCTCTCGGCCACGTCGCCGCCGAAGCCGTTGCCGACGAACAGCGGGTGCTCGCCCTGGGCGCCCCGGGCGATGAACCCGCCGCGCGCGACGACCACGGCGTTGCGGTGGACGTAGTTCACGTGGGAGTCCATCGAGTTCTCCAGCGCGACCTCCCAGTTGCAGCGCCAGTAGACCTGGCCGGTCTGCACGAGCGCGTCGTCGTCGAAGAACTCCTCGGGGACGTCCTGCTCGACCGGCGCCGGCTCCTCCTCGCCGATCCACACGAAGACCACGCCCTTGAGCGTGCGCGTCGGGTAGACCCTGGCCTCGGTGCCGGGCTTGCCGCACACGCCGGAGTCCGGCCCCTCGGACAGGACGGCGACGTTCTTGCCCGACTCGTCGTACACCCAGCCGTGATACGGGCAGGCCACGGTGCCGCGGTAGTGGCAGTCGCCCTCGCTGAGCCGGGCGCCGCGATGGGGGCAGACGTCCTGGATGGCGACGACGGCGCCGGTGGCGCCGCGGAACAGGCAGATCTCCTCGCCGAGCAGCGCGACCTTGGCGGGCTTGCGGGACCCGATCTTCCGGTCGGCGATGGCCGGATACCAGTAGTTGCGCAGCCCGAGCTTGGGAATGAGCGGGCGGATGTCGCCGCTGAGCCTCGGAATGGCACCCCGTCGATCGCCGTTCGTCGCGGTCGTCATGGCCTGAACACCGCGAAGCACTTGTTGGAGTTGAACGACCAGGTCTCGACGAACTCGCACTCGTCGGGCTTTCGTCCGAGCGCCTCCATGGCGCCGACGAGCATGTACCAGTTCAGCATCTCCTGCTGGCCGGACGCCTCGATGGCCGCCAGCGGACGGCTCCGCCACGTCTCGTAGTCGCCGACGCTCAGCGCCTCGTAGAGCTTCCGGTCGGCCGGCACGTCGGGATAGAGCTGGTGGTTCTTGTCGGTCAGGAACGCGTGCGACCAGCTCGACGAGGCGACCAGCGCGACTCGCCAGGGGCTCTCGCGCATCGCCCGCGCCGTGGCCGCGCCGACCTCCATGCACCGGGCCGGAGACGGCGACGGCGGATCGAGGTCCGCGTCCGCCAGCGGGCGGGCGAGACTGCCGCGGCCGCCCCGCTGGGCGATCACCCGGCGTCCGTAGCAGTTCACCTGGAACGCCACAACCGGGTACGGGAAGCCCGTCCGGTCGTAGTCCAGGTAGAGGATCGTGTTCAGGAACGCGTGGGCGAGGCCCTGGTGGTGCAGCGGCCTGTACGCGTACGCCGCGTCCACCCCCTGCTCGAGCAGGCGCCCGGCGAGATACTTGCCCGCCTCGCGATGGCCCTTGATCCGGAAGACCGTCTCCGGCCCCTCCCCCCACACGTTCAGGGCCGAGGTATCGCGGGGCCGGTGCCGGGCCTCGACCTCGTCGTAGGCGAGCACGCAGAACGGCGGGATGACGTCGTCGGTGAAGTTCTCGTGCTGGTCGTCGCCCCACATGACGACGACGTCCGGCCGGAACTCGTCGAGCAGCGTGCGCGCGTGGCGGAAGTGGCGGACCAGCTCGGCCCGGTGCGCGGCCGCGGATGCGGTGCCGCCGTCGTGACCGTACTCGCGGCGCATCGGCTCCGGCCAGCTCGCGGGATCCCGATACCGCTCGGGCAGTCCCGGATCCCCGAGCACCGCCCGCAGGATGTTCGCCATGTTCTCGTCCGTGCCGATGAGCGGCGGATAGTGCGTCATGCCCAGGCCGAGGATCTCGCCCATGTCGTCCCTCCTGGCGCCCACGGAACCGCGAGGCGCTTATCGTACCTCCGTCGGTTCGGATCGGCCAACCCGTCGACCCGCGGTGGAGCGCGCCGCGGACAGAGGGTGCCGCCGTCTCTACGGGCCTGTCGAGTGGCCAGGTCAGAACACGAACCGCTTGCCGACCGCCGTGGGCACCAGCTCCTCGGGAAACTCGCGGGCCAGGATGCTCGTCGCGCGCCAGCCGGTGCAGTGACCGGCGGCCAGGACGGTCAGCCCGAAGCGCTTGAGGTCGGCCACCGTGTCCGGGATGATCTTCTCCGTCACGCCCGACAGGTGCAGCCCGCCCATCGCCGCGTACAGCGACACGGAGGGGAACTGCTGCTGCGCGTGGGTCAGCACGTTCACGATGCCGGCGTGCGAGCACGCCGAGAAGATCAGCTGGCCCTTCCCCTTCACCTGCACCGAGACGAAGCGCTCGTCCATGATCAGCGGGTCGGGATCCCAGGTGCGGCCGTCGGCCGAGCGCCGGACGTGACCGGGCAGCCCCACCTCGTAGGGGGTGACGCGGGGAATCTCGCCGCTCACGTGGAAGACGCCGCCGACCGCGGTCTGCGCCTCGCGCGTGCTGACCACCCTGGCGCCGGCCGCGCCGAGCCGCTCGGGACCGGGCAAACGCTCCTGGACGATCATCACGCCGTCCGGCCGCCGCGTGGCGCGCTGCTCGAACATGCCGGGGTGCACGAAGCAGTCGAGCGTGCCCGGGCTGCGGTCCCTCGCGATGCTCTCGAGCGCCGTCAGGAGACCGCCGCCGTGGTCCCAGTGCCCGTGGGACAGCACGACCGCCTCCACCTCGCCCCAGGCGACTCCCAGGATCGAGGCGTTCTGGGTCAGCGTCGAGCCGGCCGGCCCGGCGTCGAAGAGCAGCGTGTGGCGCTCGTCGCCGACGTGCGCGATCAGCAGCAGCGACAGCCCGTGATGGGCCCGACACGTACCCTCGCCCGACAGCGTGGTCATCCGTCCCGCGGCGAGCAGCCCCGGCCACTCCGGCACCACGAACTTCGGGGTGGTCGAGAGGCTGTCGGTGACGTTGTCGACGAGGACGAGCGCCTCGAGCCAATCGACGGGACGCATCAGCGCTCCGGCCGCTCGATGGCCGCGCGAACGCGGGCCGCAGTCAGGGGCAGCGCGGTCAGCGCCAGCTCGGGCCGCCCCAGCGCGTCGGCCACGGCATTCGCGATGGCGCCACCCAGGCCCGGGTTCCCGCACTCGCCGAGACCGCGGAGCCCGAGCGGGTTGGTCTTCGCGCGGACCTCCTGGTAGAAGCCGTCGACGGCGGGCATGTCGCTCGCCAGCGGCAGCGCGTATTCCATCAGCGAGCCGGAGACGAGCTGCCCCCCGGCGTCGTAGCTCAGGCTCTCGTGCAGCGTGTTGCCGATGCCGAAGGCCACGCCGCCCACGAGCTGGGCGTCGACCAGCGCCGGGTTCACCGCGCGACCCACGTCGGCGCCGACGACGACCCGCCGCAGGGCCACGCCGCCGGTCTCGGGATCGACGTCGAGCACGACGGCGCAAGCGCAGCCCGCGTACGTCACCTTGGGCACCTCGAACGAGGCGCCGGCGGCCAGCCGGCGTTCGGCGGCCAGCTCGGCCAGCGTCACGCGCCGGCCTGCCGCCGTCAAAGCGCCGTTCGAGTACGTGACCTCGGTCTCGGCGACGCCGAGCCGGGCGGCCGCGCGCGAGCGCGCCTCGGCGATGAGCTTGGCGGCGGCCAGGGCCGCCGCGTTGCCGGCGGTGACGGTGCCGCGGGAGCCGTAGGTGCCCACACCGCTCTCGACCGCCGCCGTATCGGCGTGACGGACGCGGAACCGAGCGGCGGGCAGGCCGAGCGCCTCGCCCAGGATCTGCGCGAGCACCGTCTCGAGCCCCGGGCCCATCGATGAGGCACCGGTGTCCACGACCAGGGTGCCGTCAGCGCGCGCCTCCACCTGGGTCGTCTCGAACGGGCCGAGGCCGGTCTTCTCGACGTACACCGCCAGGCCGAGACCGCGCCGCCCGCCTCGCGCCCTGATCGCCGCCTGCTCGGCACGGGCGCCGTCGTAGTCGAGCCGTCGCAGCAGCTCGTCGAAGAGCGCGGGGAAATCGCCGGAGTCGTACACGGTGCTGACCCCGAACGACTTCGTGCCGCAGTCGTAGGGCATGTCCTCGGCCCGGACGAGGTTGCGGCGGCGGATCTCGGCCGGATCGAGGCCCAGGCGGGCGGCGCCGCGGTCCAGCAGCCGCTCGCGCACGAAGTTGCACTCGGGCCGCCCGGGCGAGCGCAGCGTGCCGGCCGGCGTCTTGTTCGTCACCACCGACCACAGGTCGCACGCGTAGCTGGGCACGCGGTAAGGTCCGGGCAGGAGCGCGGCGCCGAACTCCGCGGGCACGAGCGCCGCCGTGCGCACGTAGGCGCCGATGTCGGCGTGGATGACCGCGCGCACGCCGAGGAGGCGGCCGTCGGCGGCGAGGCCGATCTCGACCTCGTAGGTCACCTCGCGCGCGTGGTTGGCGGCCATGAGGTTCTCGCTACGGCTCTCGATCCACTTCACCGGCCGGCCCAGCTTGAGCGCGGCCAGCGGCACGAGGACGTCCTCGGGGTAGAGCTCACCCCGCACGCCGAAGCCGCCGCCGACGTCGACCTCGGTGAGGCGCAACGCGCCGGGCGGGATCCCGAAGATCGGCGCCAGGATCGTCCGGTTGATGTGGATGCACTTGGTCGAGCCGATCAGGTGCAACTCGCCGCCGCTGGCCGCGGGCGGCACCGCCACCAGCCCGCGGGTCTCCAGGGCCGCCGCCGTCTGCCGCGGATAGTCGAAGCGCTCCCGGATGCGGACGGCGGCGCCGGCGAGCGCCGCCTCGGCGTCGCCCACGCGCATGGTGATGGTGGCGACGTTGTTCGAATCCGTCCCCTCGAACAGCCGTGGCGCTCCCGGTGCCAGCGCGGCCGCCACGGAAGGACAGGCCGGCCGAGGCTCGTAGACGGCGTCGAGGCGCTCGAGGGCGTCCCGGGCGATGCAGGGATCGTCGGCGACGACCAGGGCGACCGGCTCGCCCACGTAGCGCACGACCGTACGGGCGATGGCGGGCTGCAGGTAGCGGTCCGTCCCCGCGGGCGCGGGAACCCGATTGGGGATGATCGCCGCGGCCGGCACGTCGGCCGCGGTCAGCACGGCGTGGACGCCGGCCAGGTCGAGCGCCCGCTTGGCGTCGATCGACACGATGCGGGCGTGCGCGTGAGGCGAGCGCAGCACGGCGGCGTGCAGGAGGCCGGGCATCCGCACGTCGTCGACGAACGTAGCCCTGCCGCGCACCAGCGCCTCGCCGCCCAGCCGTGGATGCGACTCGCCGATCATGGCGCGGATCCTTCCCAGTGTCGGGTGAGGAGCGCGGCCACCTCGGCCGGCCGCTCGAGCGGCCACCAGTGCGAGCACTCCGGGAGCGACACGAACCGTGCGCCCGTCCGGCGCGCCAGGCGCTCACCCCAGGTCGGCGCGGCGTAGGGGTCGCGCTCGCCCCACAGGACCAGGCCGCGACCGGCGGCACGCGCGAGATCGGGGCCCCATTCCTTGCCGACGTCGATCGCCGAGCGATAGAGACGCAAGATGCAGCGCTTCATCGTGTCGTCCATGCGTCCCGCCGCCGCTCGCGCATCGTCGGGCGGCACTCCGGAGGCAGCCAGCGCCTGCTCGAGCGCCGCCGGTGAGATCTGGGCCATGACCTGCTCGCCGACTTCGGGCGTCTGCCAGAGCTGGGCGGTCTTGTGCCAGACGTACTCGGCGTCGAGCGGCGCCGCGCCGGCCGCCCATGTCCTCACCAGGTCAGGCCGCAGGCACGCCGCCCGCAGCACGAGCAGGGCGCCCCAGTCGTGGCCGACGAGATCGGCGGGTCCTCCGCGGGCCGCGACCTGCTCGATCAGCCACGCGGCATAGGCGTCCTTGGCCGCCTCGAAGGCCGCCGGCGCCGGAGCGCCGAAGCCCGGCAGCCGCAGCGTCACCACGTCGTCGCGACCCAGCCGGGCCATCACGGCGTGCCACACGTGCTCGGTGTCCGGGACGCCGTGCACGAGGATGGCCGTCATCGCCCGCCTCAGCGCGATCCGAGCTGCACGATCGCGCCGCCCAGACAGATGGTCGCGACGCCGAGCCAGGTCGACGGCGGCACCGGCTCCTGGAAGAGGAACCGGCCGAACACGACGCTGACCAGCGCGAAGACCGCGACGTACACCCCGAGCAGTCGGGCGAAATCCCACCTCACGACGTTGACCAGCAGGCCGTAGGCGGCCAGCATCGCGCAGCCCGTCGCGATCGGCAGCCCGCGGCCCCCCCGCAGGCCGTGCCGGATCGCGGCGTCACCGCCGACCTCCAGCAGCGCCGCCCCGAGGAAGATCAGCCAGGCCAGCAGGGGAAGGCGAAGGGGCATCACGCGCGCTCCTTGGCGGCCATCTTGGCCTTCAGCTCGGCGGGCGTGAGTCGCACGATGTCCTCGTTCTGGTGGGCGTAGAGCCGGTAGGTGTCGGCATCTTCCCCCTCGAGCCCGATGCGACCGGCCAGCACGTCGGCCTTCCAGCGGCCGTGCTCGGGCGCGCGCGCGTGGAACTCGGGCATCACCTCCCGCGCGAACAGCTCGAGGCTGCGGCAGATGTCGTCGTGGGCGGTGCGGCCAGCCTGGGCGAGCAGGATGACCTGGTCGACGCCGGTCGCCTCGAACTCGCGCAGGCGACGCCGGATCGTCTCCGGCGCGCCGATGAGCCCGCTGCGCAGCGTCTCCTGCGCCCTGTCGGTGTGCCGCCACTGCTGGTAGGCCTCCCACATGTTGCCCTCGCCGGGGTTGGGAATGCCGTGGCGCCCGTAGTGGCTCAGACAGAAGACGAAGAACGTCCAGCCCGACGCCTTGTCCAGGGCCTCGGCGTCGGTGGGCGCACACATGAAGCCGCTGACCATCGCGATGTTGGGGTTGGCCGGATAGTCGGCCAGCCGGGCCGGGTTTCTCGTCAGCTCCAAATAGTAGCGGTTGACCCAGGCCCGGGCGGCGTCGGGAGAGACGAACTGGAACCCGAGCGCGCCCATGCCCCAGCGACCGGCGCTGGCGATCGTCGTGATGTTCGAGCACGCCACCCACAGCGGGGGGTGGGGCTTCTGGAACGGCTTGGGCAGCACGTTGCGCGCCGGGAACTTGAAGTACTGCCCTTGCCACTGCCAGCTGGTCTGCGTGAACGCCGGGACCAGCGCCCGCACCGCCTCTTCCCACACCTCGCGCTTCTCGCGGACCCGGGCGCCGAAGGGATGCAGCTCCACCGGCCCCTGCCCCTCGCCGAGTCCCAGCTCGACACGGCCGCCCGAGAGCAAGTCCAGCGTGGCCACGCGCTCGGCGACGCGCAGGGGATGATTGGTCGGAAGCTGGATGATGCCGTGGCCGAGGCGGATGCGCGTCGTGCGCTGGGTGGCCGCGCCTAGGAACACCTCGGGCGCCGAGCAGTGCGAGTACTCCTCGAGGAAGTGGTGCTCGACACACCACGCGTAGTCGAAGCCGAGCCGATCGGCCAGCTCGATCTGACCGAGGGCGTCCTGCAGGAGCTGGTACTCGCTACGCTCGGCCCAGGGCCGCGGCAGCTGCAGCTCGTAGAAGATGCCGAACTTCACGCGGAGCCTCCTCGTCCCGGCCCCTCGGTCGGTCCGGCCGGCACGAGGAGGGTACGGGACGAGCGCTCCGAGGACAAGCGGCGGTCAGCGCGTGGTCGAGACCTTGCCGGTCTTCTCGTACTGCTCGACGGCCTTCTTGAGGTCCCGGTACTCCGAGCACGGCAGCAGACAGAGCGAGTCCAGCCGGGCCAGGTGTTCCCGGGCCTTGGCGACGTCGCCGACCATGAGATAGGCCTCGCCGATGTATTCGTGGGCGCCCCGGTGCTTGGGATCGATGGCCAGGGCTTTCTGGTAGATCGGGATGGAGCCGGCCGGGTTGCCGTTGCGACGGGTCGCGTACGCCAGCCAGTTGAAGGCATCGGCGTTGCGGGGATCACGGCCGGTCGCCCGCTGTAGCAGGGGAATCGCCTCGGCGAACTGGTTCGCCTTGATCGCCTGCACGCCGGCGGCGTAGTCCGGGTCGTCGGGGGCCGGGCGCGCCGCGGACGGGCGCTCGTCGCTGCCGCCGCCGCCGCCGTCGCCGCGCGCGCGATCGAGCGGTCCGGCTCCGAACACCAGGATCATGACGATGCTCGCGCATGCGGCCGGCCGCGATGGGAAGCTCATGGTCCCTCCGTTCACCGGCACCGGGCCGGCGATGACTCCGAAGCAACGTGCGGGAGCGGGGCGCCGTTCCCTGCCCTCGCGAGATTACCGTGTGATGGCGCGCCATGAGCGAAGACCACCTCCGCACGCTGGCGCTCGAGGTGCGCAACTGGGCGCGTGGGGTGCCGACGACGAGATCGGGGATCGGGACGCTGAACGACATCAGTCCGGAGGCCATCGCCGCCGCGGCGCGGCTGGCCACGACCGGCAAGGTGTTCGCGCTGGGGATTTCGCTGCAGCGCGAAGGGCCGCAGAGACGTCGTGGGCTGCACGCCCGGCAGGTCGCCGACCGTCGCCGGCAACAACTACGCCGCGGAGGTCAGACCTTCGGAGATCGCCGGCTTTCGTAACCCCTCCCACATCTTAGCGATTCCCAACATGGCCTCACCCTCGGCGAGATCTTCTTCCTGGAGAGCTGGCCGCGACTGCGCCGCCGACGGGCGCTACGCGTTCCTGCTGGTGGCGCCTCCGCTGCCCGTCACCCGCGGCGTCGGGACCCCGATCAACCCGTACGCCATCGAGGGGCCGGCGTCGGCGTCCGGCGGCGGCCGCCCCCGCGTCCCATTTTCAGGTTGAAGGGGACGCCCGCACCTGAGTCATGATAGACGGGCGATGCGCATCCTCGTGGTGGACGATTCCTCCCCGCATCGGCGGATGCTGACCGCGCTGTTCGGACGCGCCGGCCACGAGGTCCTGACCGCGGGGGACGGCATGCTGGCCCTGGAGCTGCTCGAGCGCGAGCCGATCGACGCCATCGTCTCCGACGTTCGCATGCCCACGATGGACGGCTTCCAGCTCTGCCGCGCCATCCGCCAGGACCCGCGCTGGAAACGGTTGCCGTTCATCTTCTACAGCAGCATCTTCATCGGCGACCCCGCGCACAGCTTCGGGCGCGACCTGGGGGCCACCGCCTACCTGGACGCCAAGGAGATCGAGCCGAAGGACGTGGCGGCCGAGCTGGAGAAGCTCGTCGCGCGCCACGTCCGGGCCGAGTACGAGGAAACGATGGGGCGGCTGCTCGACGACGTCGAGTTCGCCCGCCGCTACCATCAGGTCGTCCTCGACTCGCTGGCCCACGGCGGCGCCGAGGACCTGCGCGAGCTGGTCGCCTCCAGCGCCCAGGCGCTCGACGACGTCGTCGCGCGGCTCGATCTCGAGCGGCGCACCATGGCCGAGGCCCAGCGGTCGGTCGAGGGGGCCGAGCTGGCGCTGCTCAAGGAGCTTGGGGAGTACCTGGGCGACCGCATCAACAACCCGCTGGCGGTCATCCTGGCCAGCGCCCAGCTCCTCCAGCTCAAGGAGCGCTCGACCGCGACGAGCGAGGCCGCCGAGCGCATCGGCGAGGCGGTCAGCCGGATCAACCAGGTCGTGCGCGAGATCGCCATCCGCAGCGGCGAGATTCCCCGGGTGTAGACGGCGCCGTCGCCCGCTCGCCGGGCGGCCCCGTGCTCCCGGCTCGAGGCGCTCCGGCTCAGCGGTCGCTCCCGCCGCTGCCCGATTCCACGACCCGCTTCAGGTTGTCCAGCACCTGCTCCCACGCGGCGCTGTTGGACTGGAAGAACCGGCTGCCCTCGTCGTAGCCCGTCTGGCGGAAGTCCACCGTGGTGGCGACGGACTGCCGCGTGGCGCCCGACGGCGCCCCCGTCTCGTCGCCGGCCTCGATCTCGAAGATGAAGTGGGTCCCCGTCCAGGCCGAGGCCGGGCTGCTCGGGGGGTGGGCACTGATGCACTCCCACTCCACGCGCCGGTTCGGGACCAGCTCGACCACGCGCAGCCTCACGACGCCGTGCTCGGGACCGGGGTGATGCTCGAGGACGAGGCCGCGATCGGTGTGGACGGGCGTTTGCGCGTCCCACCAGGTCCCGATGCCGCTCGCGGTGGCGATCGCCGCGTACACGGTGGCCGCCGGCGCGTGGATCGAGATCCGGTGGTGGATGGTGGTGCTCATCCGACTCTCCTCGGCGTGGCGGCGGCCCGCTGTGAGCGCCGACCGCCGTGGCCGGCGACGCGGTCAGCCGATGCCGAAGGCGTCGAGGCCGGTGATGTCGCGGCCGATGATCAGCGCGTGGATGTCGTGGGTGCCCTCGTAGGTGTTGACGGTCTCGAGGTTCAGCATGTGGCGGATGATGGGGTGCTCGTCCACGATGCCGGCAGCGCCCATGATGTCCCGGGCCAGGCGGGCGGTGTCGAGGGCCATCTGCACGTTGTTCATCTTGGCCATGGACACCTGCTGGGGCCGCAGCGTCCCAGTGTCCTTGAGCCGGCCGAGCTGGAGCACCAGCAGCTGCGCCTTGGTGATCTCGGTGATCATCCAGACGAGCTTCTGCTGCACGAGCTGGAAGGACGCGATCGGCTTGCCGAACTGGATCCGCTGCTGCGCGTACTGCAGCGCCCAGTCGTAGCAGGCCATGGCGGCGCCGACCGCGCCCCACGCGATGCCGTAGCGCGCCTGGTTGAGGCAGCCGAGCGGCCCGCGCAGGCCCTTGACCTTCGGGAGCTTGTTCTCGAGCGGGATCGTGCAGTCCTGAAAGGACAGCTCCGAGGTGATCGAGGCGCGCATCGAGAACTTGCCGTGGATGTCCAGGGTGCCGAAGCCGGGCGTGCCGCGCTCGACGAGATACCCGTAGATCTCGCCGTCGTCTTCCTTCGCCCAGACGACGGCCACGTCGGCGATGGAGCCGTTGGTGATCCAGAGCTTGGTGCCGTTGAGCACGTAGCCACCGGTGACGCGCCTGGCCCGCGTCCTCATCGAGCCGGGGTCGGACCCGTGGTCCGGCTCGGTGAGCCCGAAGCACCCGACCTTCTCGCCGGTGGCCAGCTTCGGCAGCCAGGCGTCCTTCTGGGCGTCGGAGCCGTACGCGTGGATCGGATGCATGACCAGGCCGCTCTGCACCGAGGCGGCCGATCGCAGCCCCGAGTCGCCGCGCTCGAGCTCCTGCATGATGAGCCCGTAGGCGACGTTGCTGAGCCCGGCGCAGCCGTAGCCCTTCAGCGTGGCGCCGAAGACCCCGAGCTCGCCGAGCTTGGGAATGAGCGTGACCGGGAACGTTCCGGCCCGGTGGTGCTCGGCGACGATGGGCAGGAACTCGGCCTCGACCCAGTCACGGACCGCGTCGCGAACCATGCGCTCGTCGTCGGCCAGCAGCCCCTCGACCCCGTAGTAGTCGATGCCGCGGAACTTCTCCATGACCTCGCTCCTCTTCCGTCTCGCCGGGCGGGCGGCTCCTCCGGGCCTCGACCCGGGGCTCCGGGCGCGGCCGCCGGATTCCCTTCGCTACCCGCGCAGGCGCAGCGGGTTGAAGTCGGTGTGATCGTCGAAGGTGTCGATCCCCTCGCGCGCTTTCAGCCACGCCACCGCCGCGTAGGTCAGCGGGGTGGCCGCGGCCTCGTACGCGACCTTGATCGTCCACTGCGCGCCGACGATCCCCGCCACGACGCCGGCGGGTACGGTGCCGGCGAACGCCAGCGTGACGAAGACCAGGCTGTCGAGCGCCTGCCCCACCACCGTGGAGCCGATCGTCCGCACCCACAGCCAGCGCCCCTCGGTGGCGACCTTGAGCTTGGCCAGCACGAACGCGTTGGCGAACTCGCCCACCAGGTAGGCGGCGAACGAGGCGACCAGGATCCGCGGCGCCTGGCCCAGGATCTCCTGGTAGGCGGCTTGCCCCTTCCAGAACGGCGCCGGCGGCAGCTCGCCGCCGAGCCACACGGCGCCGACCATGACCGCGTTGCACGCGAACCCGAGCCAGATCACCCGGCGGGCGACCGCGTAGCCCCACACCTCGGTCAGCACGTCGCCGAGCACGTAGGACAGCGGAAAGATCACGACACCGGCCGTGAGCGTGAGCCCGCCCAGCGTGACGAGCTTGGCCGCGATCGTGTTGGCCGTCAGCAGGCAGGTGACGAACAGCGCGGCACAGGCGATGAATCGCCACGACATGACCGCTCGATCATACTATGGCGCCGTGAACGACCGACCGCGGGCGGTGGTGCTCCTCAGCGGCGGCGTGGACTCGACGACGCGAGTATCCCGATTGCCGTCCGGATTCATCGCCGCGTTCGAGCGCCTGGCCCGTCTGGCCACGAAGGCGGGCGTCGAAGGCCGCCCGATCCGCGTCCGCGCCCCGCTGATCCGCATGACCAAGGCCGAGATCGTCCGTGCCGGAGCGCTGGCCGGCGTCGACTACGGCCTGATGCTGTCCTGCTACGAGCCGGCCGCCGACGGCGGCGCCTGCGGCGCGTGCGACGCCTGCGCGCTCCGGCGCAAGGGATTCGCGGAGGCCGGCCTGGCCGATCCGACGCGCTACCGGGGCTAGGACGCCGAGAACTTCTGGGCGTTGCCCATCGCGAGCCACACGTAGGCCTGCACGTTGGCGAGGGCCTGGCGCACGTGGTTGCGGTCGTGGTGAACCCACTCCTGCAGCAGGTCGCGGACGCGCAGGACGCCGACCGTGGGATGACGACCGGCCCGGTCGAGGTCGGCGGCCGTCAGCCGGCTCACGAGGCTCGCGCCGGCCGCCCGCAGCGTGGCCAGCTCGTCGAGCAGCCCCATGGCCGGCCGGGCGCAATCCATCCGCGCCGCCGCCACGGCCGCCGGATCCCACCGCTCCAGCTCGGACGAATCGGCCTCGAGGAGGATCCGGATACGGCCGGCGAAGCCGCGCTGGTCGGCCTCGATCAGGTGACCGAGGACGTCCTTCACGCACCACTCGCCGGGGGCGGGATGCCAGGCCAGCACGCGTTCCGGCACCACCGCCAGCTCGGCGCGGAGGTGGGTCACCGTGGCCGGCAGCAGCCGGGCGACCTCGGCGGGGGTGAGCGGGTCGGGCGGCATCACACGTTGGTGACGATCGAGGGAGGCTCCTCGTTGAGGGCTCGCTTCAGAGCGACGGCGAGCTCGCCGTCGTGCTCGTGCGTCATCGCGAAGATCCGGCACTGGGCGACCTTGCCGGGCAGGTACTTCAAGATCTCGCTGAGCGGCTCCTCGGAGACCGAGCCGGTGGCGGGGTCGAACACGTAGATCTGACGGTCGCCCATCTTGAGCGGGTTGAGCGGCCGCGGGTCCTGCAACGCCATGTCGATCTTGAACGGAAAGTCGCGCAGGCGCGCGGGCAGGAAGCTCTTCACGCGCTTCTCGACCTCGTCGGAGTGCAGGAACCCGTGGCCCTTGCGCGCCTCGAACTGGTCGAGGATCTCCTCGCCCGACATGCGCCACTTCAGGCGCCGGTCCAGCACGTGGCGCCACTCGGCCCCGAGCGCCCGCCGCTCGGCGTCGTCGGCGTCGTGCCAGCGGCCGACCTCCTCCAGCAACGTCCACTCCGTCAGGTGCAGGTAGGGGTGGAGCTCCTTGGTGAGGTCGAAGGGGAAGGCGATCCGCATCGTGTCGCGGAAGATCTCCTTGAGGTGCAGGTCGATCCCGCGGGTGGTCCGGTGATAGTAGACGTTGGTGTACATGTAGAAACGCGCGTTGAGGAACATCACGAACGCGCCGAGCCCCGCCCGGTTCAGCGTGAGCCCCTTCTCGGAAAAGAACGAGTAGTACATGATCCGCTCGACGTCGATGGGCCCGACCGCGATGCCGCACATGTAGGCGTCGCGCAGCACGTAGTCCATGTTGTCGGCGGTGAACACGCCCGACAGCAGCGGCTTGAGGAACGGCAGCCAGCGCGGGTGCGACTCCAGCGGGTGGGTGTACGTCTTGCCCATCAGGTAGCAGATCCACTCGGGGTCGATCCGCTCGTCGCTCGCGAAGGCGCCGCTGGGGCTGCGCCGCAGTCCGCCCAGGACGTCGGCCAGCTCCTCGCGGATGATGCGCTGGCCGAGCAGCTCGTGGGTGAGGTCGTAGTCGACCAGGAAGTTGTCGTCGAAAAAGTGGCCGAAGGGGCCGTGCCCGACGTCGTGCAGCAGGCCGGCCATCCGCAGCAGCTCCTCGATCAGGGGGGCCGAGGGCGCGTCGGGGAAGACCGCGCGCAGCGACGGGTAGAGCTGCTGGGCGAAGCGGCCGGCCAGGTGCATGGCGCCCAGCGAATGCTGGAAGCGGCTGTGCTCGGCGGCCGGGAACACCCAGCGCGCGGACTGCAGCTGCGGCACGCGGCGCAGGCGCTGCACCCACGGCGTGTCGATCAGGTCCTGCTCGGTGGCCTCCCCGGCGATGGCCCCGGGCCGCGTGTAACCGATGTACTGGTGGATCGGGTCGGCGATCAGACCGCGCCCCTGGTAGGTGTCGGCGGCGCCCTTCATGGGCCCGAGTCTAACTCAGCGACCCGGCTCGTACAGGCGATGACGGTCGATGGAGCGGACGCTGATGATCTGGACGCGGTCGCCGCGTCGCACGGACACCTCGATGGTATCGCCGGCCTGCCGCCGCCACATCTGCTCGTAGAACTCCTCCTGGGAGGCGACATCGACCCCGTTGACGCCGACGATCTGGTCGCCGCGGCGGAAGCCTGCCGCGCGGGCCGGACCGGACTCGTTGAAGCCATCGACGACGACGCGGCCGGGGTGGGCGGCAGTGTAGAGCCCGATCCACGGCCGCGGCCGGCGGCTCACGATGCGCCCGGCCACCACCAGCTCGTCCTTGACGGCGAGGAACTTCTCGGCGGGGATGGCGAGGCTCACGTAGGGCGACTCCCCCAGCCGCAGCGACACGACGCCCACCACGCGGCCGTGCTCGTCGACGGCCGCGCTGCCGCCCCACGACGCGATGGACGGAGTCAGCATCAGGGCGCGGTCGAGCATGTACTCCCAGAACGCCGAGAAGCGCCGCACCGCGGTGAGCGTCGTCGTCGCGTACACGAGCTCGTCGTTCTCGTCCACGCCGATGGTGCCGGTCACAGCGCCCACGTGGAGATCGCTCGACGCCCGCAGCGTGGCCACCGGCCACGGGTCGGCGTCCTCCAGCCTCACGACCGCGAGGCCGGTGTCGAGATCGAGGCCGACGAGCCGGGCCGGCACCTTGCGCCCGTCGCGCGCGCGGGCCTCGATGCGCACGGCGTCCAGCACCAGATAGCTGACAGTCACCGCGTACCCGCGCGCGTCGAACAGGATCCCCGTGCCGAAGCGGCGGGCCCCCAGCCGGGCCGACGAGGGCCGGTCCTCGGCGGCCTGCACGTGCAGCCCGACCAGCGCCGGCTCGACGCGCTGCACGTAGGAGGGCACGGCGGGCAGGTCCCGCGGATGAGGCCGCGCGTCCCGGTCCGCCGGTCGGGCCAGCGCCAGCGAGACCGACGCCAGCAGGACGACCAGCCAGGCGGCTCCGACGGCGCGGACGGGTCGCGAGCCGATCAGGCCACCACCGTCACCGCGCATCGGCGCTCCCATCTAGCCCCGGGTGACCTCCCACACGTCCGCGCCGGCGAAGTCCCACGGCAGGCGCCCCTCGTCACAGGAGGACGGCTCGGCCGAGAAGTGCAGATCGGTGAAGTAGATGATCCGGCCCGTCGCCGAGCCCAGGTTGCGCACGCCGTGGGCCACCCCGGGCGGGATCCGCAGGAGCCGGGAGGCGTTGTCGCCCAGCATCAGGCGCATCCGCGCCCCCTCGGTGCGCGAGCCCTGCCGCGCGTCGATCAAGACGACGAGCATGCGGTCCGAGGGCGGCGCATACCAGACGTCCGTCTGGCGGACGTGAAGGTGAAAGGCCTTGATCGCGCCGGGCGCGACCTCGCTGTAGTTGACCTGGCGGACCGAGAAGTCGGCCAGCCCCGCCACCTGGCCCTCGGTGAGCCGGGCCAGCTCCGTCATGCTGCCGCCGTCGTCGACGTGGCGGGTCAGCGTCACGAGCGTCACACCCTCGATCGTCGGGACCGATCCGTACGCCTGTGTCCGGAAGGCCTGCTTGGCGTCTCGCGAGAGATCCATCACCCTAGTGGGGCCGCGCCGAGCATAGCACGCGGCTCACGGCTCGGGGCTCGAGGCGACGTCGAGCAGGTAGCTCGCGTACTCGTTGCCCTTCATCCGCGTGGCGAGGCCGACGAGGTCCTCGGCGGTGATGTAGCCCTGGCGGTAGGCGATCTCCTCCGGGCAGCAGACCATCCGCCCCTGTCGGGTCTCGATCGTCTCCACGAAGGTCGCCGCCCGCAGGAGCGCCTCGTGGGTCCCGGTGTCGAGCCACGCGAACCCCCGACCGAGCTTCTCGACGTGAAGGTCGCCCTGCTGCAGGTAGGTGACGTTGACGTCGGTGATCTCCAGCTCGCCGCGCGCCGACGGGGCCAGGCGGGAGGCGATCTCCGTCACCCGCGCGTCGTAAAAGTATAGGCCCGTGACCGCCCAGGCGGACTTCGGACGGGTGGGCTTCTCCTCGATGCCGGTGGCCGCGCCGCTGGCATCGAGTACCACGACGCCGTAGCGGCTCGGGTCACGCACGCGGTAGGCGAAGACCGTCGCCCCGGCGGCTCGCTGTGCGGCCCGCGACAGGCACTCCGGCAAGCCGTGGCCGTAGAAGAGGTTGTCGCCGAGGGCGAGCGCGACCGGCCCGTCGCCGATGAACCGCGCGCCGATAAGGAACGCCTGGGCGATGCCCTGCGGCTCCGGCTGCACGGCGTAGCTGACGTCGACCCCGAGGTGGCTGCCGTCACCGAGCAGGCGCCGGAAGCTCGGCTGGTCCTGCGCCGTCGTGATCACCAGAATCTCGCGGATTCCGGCCAGCATCAGGGTGGACAGGGGGTAGTACACCATCGGCTTGTTATAGACGGGAACGAGCTGCTTACTCAGCGCGAGCGTCAAGGGATAGAGTCGGGTGCCGGTGCCGCCCGCGAGGATGATCCCTTTTCTGGTTCGGCTCATCCGGTTGGCGGAGTATAACAGCCGTCCTCCCGGGCCCACAACGACGGGCCGCGGTTGAATGTCGACCGGAAATGGGGGTAACATCACGCGCATGAAAACCTTGAAGGAAATGCTGGCCGAGGCCCGTCAGGTGATACCCGAGCAGGGCCCGAGCGACCTCCAGCGGCGGCTCACCGCGGGCGAGCCGGTCACGGTGATCGACGTGCGCGACCCCGACGAGTACCGCGACGGCCACCTCGAGGCTGCCAGCAACATCAGCCGGGGCTTCCTGGAATTCCGGATCGGCTCCGCCGTCGGAGACGCCAGCACCCCGATCGTGCTGTACTGCCAGACCGGGCTGCGCTCGATGCTGGCCGCCAAGGCGTTGCACGATCTCGGCTACGAGAACGTCGTGAACCTTCAGGGTGGGTACCAGAAGTGGGCGCAGTCGGGGCTGCCGACCGTCAAGGACCAGCCGCTGAGCGCCGATCAGGTCCAGCGCTACAGCCGCCACTTCCTGCTCAACCAGGTCGGCGACAAGGGCCAGCGCCGCCTGCTCCGGTCCAAGGTGCTGCTGATCGGCGCCGGCGGTCTCGGCTCCCCCACGGCGCTGTACCTCGCCGCGGCGGGTGTGGGCACGCTGGGGCTGATGGACGGCGACGTGGTCGACATCACCAACCTGCAGCGGCAGGTGCTGCACACCACCGCCGACGTCGGCAAGCCGAAGGTGGAGTCCGGCGCCCGCACACTGAAGGCCCTCAATCCGGACGTGAACGTCGTCTCGCTGCCGATGCGGATCACCGTCGACAACGTCATGGACGTCATCAAGGACTACGACCTGATCGTCGACGGCTCCGACAACTTCGAGACACGCTACCTGGTCAACGACGCGTGCTACCTGGCCGGCAAGACCAACGTGCACGGCTCGATCTTCCAGTTCGAGGGCATGGCGACGGTCTTCGCGCCGAACCAAGGCCCTTGCTATCGCTGTCTGTACCCGACGCCGCCGCCACCCGGGCTCGTCCCATCCTGAAGCGAGGCCGGCGTCCTGGGCGTGCTCCCAGGAGTGATCGGGCTGGTGCAGGCCACGGAGGCGGTCAAGCTGGTGCTCGGGATCGGCGAGCCGCTGATCGGCCGGCTCCTGACCTACGACGCCCTCGGCATGCGGTTCCGGGAGGTGCGACTGCGGCGCGACCCGAACTGCCCGCTCTGCGGGGCGTCCCCGACCATCAAGGATCTCTCGATCCATCACGAGGGTGGCGCGGCATGCGCGATCTCGCCGGACGGCCAGAAGGAGGCGGTCGGCGCTCCGGCGCGGGCCGGCGGCTAGAGTCGACAAGCCCTCGATCCTGATCTGGCTCGACGAGGCCGATCCATACCTTCGGGCGGCGGACGCTGTAGGCCTCGCCGGGGCCGTCGATCTCGTCGTCACGCCCCAACGCGCCGACCCGCCCGATGGGCTGCTCGCCCGCGCGGACGCTCTGCTAGCCTGGCGGCCGCCGGCGCGGCTGGCCGCTCGGGCGCCTCGCCTCCGCTGGATGCAGTCGCTGACCGGAGGCTGCGAGCAGTGGCTCGGCGCCGACACGCCGGCAGCGGCAGTACTCACCTGCGCGCGGGGGACGCATCGGGTCCAGATGTCCGAGCACATCCTGGCCGCGCTCTTCATGTGCTCCAAGGACCTGGCGGGTATCGTGCTCGACCAGGCGGCCTCGCGCTGGCGTCGTCGGGTCAACCCCACGCTCTCCGGGGCCACGCTGGGCATCCTGGGCCTGGGGGCGATCGGCGTGGAAGTGGCGCGCCTGGCCGCCGGGCTCGGCATGCGGGTGATCGGCACCAAGCGTGAGCCGCGGGCGATCCCGCACGTCGAGCGCGTGCATCCGCCGGCCGAGACGGACCGGGTGCTCGCGGCGGCCGACTACCTGCTCCTGCTCCTGCCCTCCACGAGCGAGACGCGCGGGATCATCGACAAGGCGGCCCTGGCTCGTCTCCAGCCGACAACCTGGATGCTGAATTTCGGCCGGGGCGACCTGGTCGTCGACGCCGACCTCGTCGCGGTGGCGCGCGAGCGCCGTATCGCCGGCGCCGTGCTGGACGTCTTCACGACGGAGCCGTTGCCCGTCGAGCATCCGTTCTGGACGACGCCCGGCATCGTCGTCCTTCCACACGTTGGCGGACTGCACCCCGAGCGCGACGGGCTCGTCGCCAC
>Ga0209382_10000555_pt1 | contig 61632 bp, 51 predicted proteins | sample SoiMetdeltSBSDD5_FD_187599 | JGI IMG/M metagenome (GOLD analysis project Ga0209382, IMG submission 187599) | Bulk soil microbial communities from a Populus tree surrounding site in Tennessee, USA - Soil MetaG P. deltoides SBSDD5 (SPAdes) (version 2) | ecosystem: Environmental > Terrestrial >...
AATTTGCCTGGCGGCCATAGCAGGTGGGAACCACCCGATCCCATACCGAACTCGGAAGTGAAAACGCCGCGCGCCGATGGTAGTGTGCCCTTCGGGCATGCAAGAGTAGGTCACTGCCAGGCTTCTAATTTGAAGTGGAAAGCCCTGCCGGACTATCATCCGGCGGGGCTTTTTCCGTCAGCCACGCGGAAACCGGGTCACTTGTGGAGGTACCACAATGAATACACTCGAACGGCGCCAGATTGTGCGGGGGCAAGTGATCGACATGGCGGTCGCCAAGACGGCGGTCAACAAGTCCCGTCGTGAGCGTGCCGATGCCGCGAAGAAGCTGCGCAAGGCCCTGGCAGCGAGCCGTTACGCCAAGCTGAGAGTCGATACGATTTCCTATCCGCGCGCCTGAAGCGCCCGGTCTCCTCAATGAAAGTCCCGCGACTTGCGGGGCAGTCGCTCGACCCAGTGCGAATAGTCTTCGACGCGCTGGGCGACGACATGAATCACTCCCTCTTCGTTCTGTAGCGCTCCGTACACGATCAATAGCGTCGTGCCGATGATGTTGTGCCGTTCGGTCTCGAACACATCCGGCCAGAAGATGATGTTGTTGATACCGGTCTCGTCCTCGAGCGAAGCGAAGATGACTCCATTCGCCGTCTGCGGGTGCTGCAGATGAGTGACCAGCCCGCTGACGCACACGTGCGTGCCGCTATCGATTGCTTCCAGGTCGCGGCGTCGCACTACCCCGAGTGATCGCAGCCGGGAGCGCAGCAGCGCGAGCGGATGCCGCCCCGTGCTGAGACCGAGCTGATAGTAGTCGCGCAGAATTTCTTCCCATTCGCTCGGCCGCGGCAACGCCGGCAACTCTTCGCCGACCGGCGCGCCAGCCAGCGGCGGTCGCGCCCGTTCCACGGCCAGTGCCTCCCAGAAGGCGAGATTGCGATGTTCCGTCAGGTTGCGAAACGCACCGCACATCGCCAGCGCGCGCGTCGCACGCGGCGACAATTCTGCCCGCTGCACTACCTCGGCCATCGAAATGAAAGCCCGCTCGGCGCGGGCGGCGACGATCCGCTGCGTCTCGTCATCGCGCAATCCTCTGACCAGTCGCATGCCGAGACGGATTGCATCGTTGCCGCGTGCGTCGCGCTCGAGCGTGCACTGACGCTCGCTCACGGTGACATCCACCGGCAGGATCTGCACGCGCTGCCGTTTCGCCTGCTCGAGTAGCTGCGCCGGTTGGTAGAACCCCATCGGCTGGCTGTTGACGAGCCCGGCGAAGAACGCGGCGGGGCGATGCAATTTCAGCCAGCTCGAAACGTACGTCAGCAGTGCGAACGACGCCGAATGCGATTCCGGAAAGCCGTATTCGCCAAACCCTTCGATTTGCTTGTAGATCGCTTCGGCGAACGTTTCCGCGTAGCCGTTGGCGCGCATGCCCTCCATGAGCTTCTGCTGATATATCCCCATATTGCCGCTGCGCTGCCAGGCGCCCATCGCACGCCGCAGCTGATCCGCCTCGCCGGGCGAAAAGCCCGCGGCGACGACCGCGATCTGCATCACCTGCTCCTGGAAGATCGGCACGCCGCGCGTCTTCTCCAGCACCGGTCTGAGCTCTTCGCTCGGATAGGACACTTCCTCCGGCGGCAAGTGTCGTCGCTGCAGATAGGGATGCACCATGCCGCCCTTGATCGGCCCGGGCCGCACGATCGCGATTTCGATCACCAAGTCGTAGTAGTTCCGCGGCCGCAGCCGCGGCAGCATGCTCATCTGCGCGCGCGACTCGATCTGGAACACGCCGATCGTATCGGCGCGGCAGATCATGTCGTACGTCTCGGGGTCCTCGCGCGGAATGTCCTCCATCCTCGTTGGTCCGGTGCCAGCCGTGGCCAGCATGTCGAACGTCTGCTGCAAGGCTGTGAGCATGCCGAGCGCGAGTACGTCGACCTTGAGCAGGCCGAGCGACTCGAGGTCGTTCTTGTCCCACTGAATGACCGTGCGCTCCGGCATCGCCGCGTTCTCGACCGGCACCAGTTCGCTGACCCGCTCCTGCGCGATCACGAAGCCGCCGACGTGCTGCGACAGATGCCGCGGGAAGTTCAGTATTTCTTTCACCAGCGCGCACAGTCGCTGAATGACTCCTGCATCCAGATGCAGGCCTTGTGCGGCGATGCTGTCGCGGAAGGTTTCCCAGTTGTCCCAATAGGCCTGGGCTTTCGCGAGGCGATCGATCACATCCGGGTCGAGCCCTAGCGCCCTGCCGACGTCGCGCAGCGCGCTCTTCGGTCGATAGGTGATGACGGTCGCGGCGAGCGCCGCGCGCTCGCGTCCGTACTTTTCGAACACGTGCTGGATGACTTCCTCGCGTCGTTCATGTTCGAAATCGACGTCGATGTCCGGCGGCTCATTGCGCTCCGCGCTGATGAAACGCTCGAACAGCATGGCGATGTTGCTCGGGTTCACCTCGGTAATGCGCAAGGCGTAGCACACGACCGAATTCGCTGCCGAGCCGCGTCCCTGGCACAGGATCGGCTTCGGCCGTCCGCGCGCCCATTCCACGATCTCATGGACCGTGAGAAAGAAATGCTCGTACTGCAGCTGCTTGATCAGCGCGAGCTCCTTCTCGACCACGGCGCGAATCTTCTCCGGCACGCCGTCCGGCCAGCGCACTTTCAATCCCTGCTCGGTCAAGTTGCGCAGGTGCTCGGAAGCTTCCATGCCTGGTGGGACCAGCTCGCGCGGATAGCGGTAGCGCAGCTCGCACAGCGAGAATTCGCAGCGTTGCGCGACATTCAACGTTTCATCGAGCAGCTCCCGCGGATAGCTCTTCCGCAGCTGCTCGTAGGAGCGCAGATGCCGCTCGCCATTGGGATATAAGCGATGGCCCGCTGCCGCCAGCGTGCAGCGATGACGGATTGCGGTAAGCGTATCCTGCAGCGCGCGCCGTTCCGGCGCATGCATGTGCACGTCGCCGGCCGCGACCAACGGTAAGCCATGTGTCGCGCCGAGTTGCCGCAGACGGGCAAGACGTTGCGTATCGTCGGCGCCCAAGTGCAGCTCTACGGCGATCCAGCAGCGTTCGGCAAACAGCTCGCGAATCCACCCGGCCGTGCTAGCGCGCGGTTCGGCCGGAGGCACCCACAGTGCGAGACAATGATCGAGCCCTGATTGGAAATCGGCGCGCGTCAGTCGATACGTACCCTTATCTGCCGCGAGGCGCCCGCGGGTAATCAACGCGCAGATTTCCGCATAAGCAGTTTGCGTCGGCGCGAGCAACACGACGTGTAGATCGTCGGGCGTACGAAATTCCGCACCGACGATCAGTTTCAGCTCGTGCTGTTTAGCCGCCTCGTGAGCTCGCACGACGCCAGCCATCGAACATTCGTCCGTCACCGCGATCGCCGAATAGCCGAGCGCCGCGGCCTGTGCGACCAACTCGCCCGGATGCGACGCGCCGCGCAGGAACGTGAAGTTGCTGAGGCAATGCAGCTCCGCGTACCCGCTCATGACCAGAATCCATGCAGATACCAGCCGCCGCGCTCGCCGAGATCCTGGTAGACCCATAGGCTGGAGCCATTGCTCAGGTGCACGACGTAGTAGTCGCGCTGCACGTCGCCGGTGTCCCACCAGCCGCCTTCGATGCGCTCGGGACCCGACACGATCTGCGGCATGACCGACAGCTGCAGCGGCTTGGGCTCCTGCAGCAGCCAGAGCGGTCGCTCGGGAAATTGCGGAGTGTCGCGCGCGGTCTGCAGCGGCACTGCTGCCCAGCTTGCTTCAGGCCGATGATCTGCAGCCTGTCGCAATCCGTGAACGTGCTGCGCTCCGAGACGTGCTGCCAGCCTGTCGATCGTATGTGCGAGCTCCTCGTTCTGTTGCAAAGAGCCGTGCGCCAGATCTGCCTGCAGCGCCGCGGGCATTGCGAACTGATTGGCAGCGAGGCCGAGTCCGATGGTCGGTGCAGGCAGCTCGAGATGTTCGAGCCGCTCGCGTACGAGCGTCAGGAACCGATTCGCGTCGCGATCGGCAAGCGACAAGCCGATGTCCAGGGACGTACGGGCTACATCACGATGCGCAAAGGTGATCGTGAAGCGCTGCACTCCGGTGTCGCGCGCACGTAGAAAACCGGCGAATTCATGCAACATGCGCCGCAGCGGGAATAGCAGCGCCTCGGTGCTCTTCACGTCGAATTCGAAATCGAAGCGCGCATCGTAACGGTGCGGCAGCCGGAACACCGGCCGCGGATCCGGAGCTCTGCCGATCAGGCGGTCGAGAAAGTTGCCCAGCGGCACTCCGAAACGCTTGATCACCGCATCGCGCGGCAGCTCGAGCAACAAACCGATCGTGCGCACGCCCGCTGTGTGCAGTGCGCCCGCGATCTCGGGCTCCAGCGCCAGCAGCGCGAGCGGTAGATTGCGAATGCGCAGCTGCAGCGCCGCGGGCGTCGGCATGACGACCCGTATCTCGCTGCGCGCCAGCAACGCAGCGCCTTCCAATGTCGGCCCGATGCCGAGCTGGTAGCTGTAATGCAGAAATCCCAGCTCGCGCTCCAGCGCCGCAATGAAATTGCGAAAACCGCCGAACAGTTTGAGACTGCCGCCGATCTCCAGCCACAAGGCGCCACTGCGTGCTCGGCGGAAATCGAGCGGCACTTCTCCAGGGATCACCGTGCTGCTGAACTGATAAGCCCAGGCTGCCAGCCGTTCCAGTGCTGCAGTTTCAGCGGCGGCGCTGCGTTCGAGTTTTTGCACAGTAGGGCAGAGCGCGAGCGCTACCGTGTAGTTCATGTCGGGCTTGAGTCGGGCGCTGTGCGCGGCTGAATTGCCGCAGACGACCCAGCGTGCACTGCCTTCGCAGGCAGTCACGACCAGCGGCGCGTCAGTGTCCTCGGAACGCAGCGCCTCCAAAGGCAATTGCGGCAGCGCTATGCACAGCCAGAGCACGGCGCTGCCACCTTCACGGATACCCCGCTGCGTCCGCCGCGACATTTGACGACGTCGATCTGCAACGTGCTCGCGATGCGTCGCAGCTTCAGACGCAGCGCTGCAGGCGAAGCCTGGTGAGCAGCATCGACGCTGCGGTACAGGAATCCGGTGCTGCCGCCGGCTTCGGCCGCGAGTTGCAGGCGTCGGATCTCGCGATCCCGGATCGTCGCCGCCGGCCATGCGAGCACGGCGCCGAACGATCTACAACGCAGCGACTGCTCGGTCGCCCACAGGATGTCTTCGGGCTGTTGCGCCTGAATGACGAGCAATCGTTCGAGCCGTACGCCTCGCTGCGACAGTGCCGGTGCGAACGGAATGTACGGCGGAGCGATCAGCGTGACGTGACGACCAGCGCCGGTGATGCGGGCCAGGGCGGGCATCAACAATCGCAGCTCGCCGATGCCAATCGCTGCTGGCATGAGCTCCACGATGGTGCCGACCTGCCAGCCGCCGCCGGGCAGCACCGCATCCAATTCCGTCCAGCCGCTCGCTTCGATGACCGGCGCGACAGCCGTGCGGCCGTTGCGGCACAGCCAAGCCAGTTGTTGCAGTGTCTCGGCCCGGTTCATCGCGTCGCGCCGGAACGTTCACGACCGGCGACTCAGCACCGTGCGAATCACGCCCGTCGCCAGCCCTTCGATCGCCAGCTCCTGCTCGCGCAGATCGATCTCGAGCGGCGCGTAATCGGGATTCGCGGGCTCGAGCCGAACGAGCTGCCCTTGGCGCCGGTAATACTTCACTGTCGCTTCATCACCGATGCGCGCCACGACGATCTGGCCGTTGCGCACTTGCTTCGTGCGATGCACGGCCAGCAAATCGCGATCGAGGATGTCTGCATCTCTCATGCTGTCGCCGCGCACTCGCAATAGAAAATCAGCAGCCGGCCGAAACAGCGCCGGATCGACCTTCACGTAATCCTCGATGTTGGAGGAGGCGAGGATGGGGGCGCCCGCCGCGATTCGACCCAGCAGCGGCAGCCCCGTCGGCGCGGGCTCCGCTAGACGGATGCCGCGCGAAATACCCGGTATCAGCTCGATCGCGCCCTTGGCGGCGAGCGCCCGCAGATGCTGATCGATTCCCTGCCGGTTCTTCAGCCGCAGGCCTTCCGCTATTTCCCCGCGCGTCGGCGGCAATCCGCCGCTTTCCATGAAACGACGGATAAAAGCCAGCACTTCCAGCTGTTTGGGAGTGAGATCAGGCATGTTGAGGCGATACCAGACGGATGTCTGGTATCGAGTCTAGGAGCCTTTGACCCCTACTGCAAGCTTATCGCGCTCGAAGTTATCCGGGTCCGGTCCGGCGCACCGGTGCGCGCGTAGCTGTTGAGCTTGTTGTAGAGCGTTTTCAGGCTGCAGCCGAGAACGGCCGCGGCGCGCCGCTTATCGCCTTCGCAATATTCCAGCGTCACTTCGATCAGGGAGCGCTCCGCTTCGTCGAGACGCGAGCCCAGCGGTACGTGCAAACCTGCCGGACGTGGCTCGGCGATCTGCTGCGGCGCCTGGGTCGCCATCGACAACAGATCGATGTCGAGCACATCGTCGGCCAGGATGAAACTGCGCTCCACCGCATTCTTCAGCTCGCGCACGTTGCCCGGCCAGCGATACGTGCGCAGCGCTTCGGCGAACGTCAGCGAGAACCGCTTGTGTGTGCTGTTGGCGCGATTGAGCAGGCCGAGGAAATGCTCCGCGAGCGGCGGCACGTCGCCTGCGCGCTCGCGCAACGGCGGCAAGTGCAGCGGAAAGACAGCGAGGCGATACATCAAATCCTCGCGCAGCTGTCGATTCGCGACTGCTTCCGTGACGTTGCGATTGGTCGCAGCCACGACGCGAATGTCCGTCTTGATCTCCTGCGTGCCGCCGACGCGATAGAACCGGCCGGTTTCCAGCACGCGCAGCAGCCGCGTCTGCATATCCAGCGGCATCTCGGTGACTTCATCCAGGAACAGCGTGCCGCCGGTAGCGCGCTCGAACACGCCGGCATGCAAGCGCGACGCGCCCGTGAAGCTGCCCTTCTCGTAGCCGAACAGCTCGGCTTCGATCAGCGAAGCGGGAATCGAGCCGCAGTTGATCGCGACCAGCGGTCCTTGCGCGCGATGACTCAGCTGGTGGATGCACTCGGCGACCAGCTCTTTGCCCGAGCCGCTCTCGCCCATGATCATCACTGTCGCTTCGGTCGGTGCGACGCGCTGGATCAGCGCGAACACTTGCTTCATCGCGGGCGAGCGACCGAGCAGATTGCCCAGTCCACTTTCGTGCAAAGTAATCCTCGCATCCACTTCGTTCGGTCCCCTCGTGCTTCGCGTTGTTGTGATGCAAATTCTTCAAGCAGCCTCCCAGTTCCGTTGTAATAAAGTTTTTCTTGTGCAAGTTCGCGCAGGGGCTGTCGGAAAAATAGCCACGCATCGTTGCGTCGATGCACGACGCGCAGCATGCAAATCCTGCGTGTATGTCAGCCACGTCGCACGCCGACGACAAGCAACTGTAGATTTTCCATGGCGGCATAGAACTTGCCGCTTCGCGAGCGCGAACATCGCAGACCGGGAGCGAGCATGACTTTGCAGAGCGACGCGGCGAAGACCGAAACCACAGCAGCGCGACACGCGTGGCTGCACGATGCAGCCGGCGATGCAGCGCTCGCGCCGGCGATGCCGTGCAAGATCAGCATTTTCGGGTTGGGTTACGTCGGCGCAGTGTCGCTCGCGTGCCTCGCGCGCGACGGACACGAGATGACCGGCGTCGACATCGACGACGCGAAGCTCGAAATGCTGCGCCGAGGGCAGGCGCCCATCGTCGAGACCGGTATTCAGGAGCTGACGCGCAGCGTGATCCGCGGCGGCAACGTGACCGTGACGGATTCCGTGCGCGACGCGATTCTTGCGACCGACGTGTCGTTCGTCTGCGTCGGCACACCGGCGCGCGCCAACGGCAGCCAGAACCTCGACGCCATCACGCGCGTCGCGGAGCAGATCGGCGCAGTGCTGGCGGAAAAAGCAACGCGCCACGTCGTCGTGGTGCGCTCCACGGTCAAGCCGGGCACCGTCGAGGAAGTCATCCAGCCGGCACTCGAGGCGGCCTCGGGCCTGAAGGCCGGCGTCGACTTCAGTCTGTGCTTCCAACCGGAATTTCTGCGCGAAGGCACCTCGATCCACGACTACGATCATCCGCCCTTGACGGTCGTGGGCGCGAGCGATCCGCACGGCGTCGCGGCGTTGCAAGGCATCTTCGGCCATCTGCCCTGCGAGTTCGTGCACACCTCGATTCGCACCGCCGAAATGCTCAAGTACGCCTGCAACACTTTCCACGCCGTGAAAGTGACGTTCGCCAACGAAATCGGCCGCATTTCCCAGGCCGCCGGAGTGGATCCGCACGAAGTGATGAAGCTGTTGTGCATGGACCGCCAGCTCAACATCTCGCCGGCCTATCTGCGCCCGGGGTTCGCCTTCGGCGGCTCCTGTCTGCCGAAGGACCTGAAGGCGCTCGTGTACCTGGCGAAGAGCGCCGATATCGAAGTGCCGATGCTCGCGAGCGTCATGCCGAGCAACACTGCGCACATCGAGCACGCCATCGAGCAGGTGCTCGCGAGCGGCAAGCGCCGCGTGGGCATGCTCGGTCTGAGCTTCAAGGCCGGCACCGACGATCTGCGCGAGAGCCCGCTGGTGATCATGGCAGAGCGCTTCATCGGCAAAGGGCTGCAGTTGGCGATCTACGACCCGCAGGTGAACGTCGCGCGCCTGATCGGCGCGAACCGCCGCTTCATCGAAGAGAGCATTCCGCACATCGCTTCGGTGATGACGACCGACGTCGCGCAACTCGTACGCGAAGCGGACGTGCTGGTCGTCGCGACCAGAACTCCCGAAGTGCTCGCAGCTCTCCAGGCGCACACGCGTCCGGAGCAGCTGCTGCTCGACGTCGCGATGCTGCCCGACCGTGAGGCGCATCACGCGCAGTACCGTGGCGTGTGCTGGTGACCAGATGGCTGTCGAAGAACGTGTAGTGAGCTCCGCGGCCGTGGTGACACGGCGTGGCCGCCGCGTCCTGATCATTGTCGAGAACCTGCCGTGCCCGTTCGATCGTCGCGTCTGGCAGGAGGCGCGCACGCTCGCAGCTGCCGGCTATCTCGTGTCGATCATCTGTCCGAAAGGCAAGGGCTACGAGCGGAGCTTCGAGGAAATCGACGGCATCGCAATCTATCGTCACCCGATGCCGTTCGAAGGCAGCGGCGCGCTCGGCTATCTCGCCGAGTACAGCTGGGCGCTGCTGGCAGAGTTCGCGCTTTCGCTGCGGGTGCTGCTGGAGCGTGGCTTCGACGCGATCCACGCCTGCAATCCGCCTGACACGCTGTTCCTGATCGGCGGCTTCTACAAGCTGTTCGGCAAGAAATTCCTGTTCGATCACCACGACATCAATCCCGAGCTGTACGAAGCGAAGTTCCAGCGCCGCGACCTGTTCTATCGCTTGATGCTCTGGCTCGAGCGCCGCACGTTCAAGACTGCAGACGTGTGCGTTGCGACCAACGAGTCCTATCGCTGCATCGCGATCGAGCGCGGCGGGCGCTCGCCTGCCAAGGTATTCGTCGTGCGCAGCGGGCCCGATCTGCGTCGCTTGCGTCTGTTGCCGCCGACTCCGGCACTGAAGAACGGTCGACGCTATCTGGTCGGCTATGTCGGAGTCATGGGCCGGCAGGAAGGCATCGACGGCTTGCTCGAGTCTGTGCAGCACATCGTGCACTCCATGCAGCGGCACGACATCCAGTTCGGTCTGGTCGGCGGCGGTACTGAGCTACCCGCGCTGCGCAAGCTCGCGGAGGAGCTCGGCATCGCGGACTACGTAACGTTTACCGGCCGCGTACCAGACGATGAGCTGCTGGCGATGCTCAATACCGCCGACGTGTGCGTGAACCCGGACGTTGCCAACGCCATGAACGACAAGTCGACCATGAACAAGATCATGGAGTACATGGCGCTCGGCAAGCCGATCGTGCAGTTCGATCTCACCGAAGGCCGCGTGTCGGCTCAGGACGCGTCGCTGTACGCGCTACGCAACGATCCGATCGACATGGCGCGCAAGCTGGTTGCGCTCCTCGACGATGCTGATCTGCGCGCGCGCATGGGCGCGGCTGGCCTGGAGCGAGTGAAAAGCGAGTTGGCCTGGGAGCATGAGGCGCCGCGCTTGCTGGCGGCCTACGACGAGCTGTTCAGATGAGATACGTCGTTCTCGCAGTAGGCTTCGATGGAACGCTGGCGCGCGACGGCGTTTGCGACGAGCGCTGCATCGAAGCGCTGCGCGCCATTGCCGCGACCGGCCGCAAGCTCATCCTTGTGACTGGCCGCGAGCTGCGCGAGCTGCTGGAGATCTTCCCGGAGGTGCGGCTCTTCGATTACGTCGTCGCCGAAAACGGCGCCGTCATGCACCGGCCGGCGACGCGGGAATCAGAGATCCTCGCGCAGGCGCCACCGGAGATCCTGCTGCAGGAGCTGCGCCGGCGGCACGTCACGCCGCTCACGGTCGGCAGCTCGATCGTGCGCACGGTCCAGGCGAATGAGGCCGAAGTCAGCGCTGCCCTGCGCAAGCTCCAGCTCGATTTCCAGCTCGTGACGAATCCGGGCGCGCTCATGATGCTGCCGGCGGGTGTCAACAAGGCATCCGGCGTCTGGGCGGCACTGCGCGAACTCGGCGTGTCGCGGCACAACCTGGTCGCGATCGGCGACGGCGAGAACGACCTCGCATTGTTCGAGTTCGCCGAGCACGCGGTGGCCGTACAGAACGCAGATCCGCTCGTGCAGCGCGTCGCGAATCGCACCACCGATGGTGCGTACTGCGAAGGCTTTCTCGAGCTGGCGCGCGACCTGATTGCGACAGATCTCGCGGGTGGCGCGCCGCGTCACAAGTTCGTCATCGGCGTTCGCGAAAACGGCACGCCGGTCGAGATCACGCCATGTCAGGACTCGCTTCTGGTGCACGGGCCCGACGGCACCGGCAAGGCGGCGCTGTGCAATCGTCTGCTCGAACAGTTCCTCGAAAGCAGCTACCAGTGCTGTGTCATCGATGCGGAAGTCGGCGAGATGCAGGTGCCCGGCGAGATGGAAGTCTTCGGCGACGCCCACGAAGTGCCGCGGCTCACGGACATTCTGTCGGCGCTCGACCAGCCGACCGCAAGCGTCGCGATCAATCTGGCCGCGCTGGCCGTCGAGACACGCCCGGTGTTCACGGATGCGCTGCTAGTGCAGCTCCAGGCGTTGCACGATCGTCGTGGCAGGCCTCACGTCGTGCTGATCCGTCGGGCGCACTCGTTCCTCGCCGACGGCCTTACAGCGTCTTCGGCGCGGTTATCTGAAGTGACGATGATCTACGCGACTGCGGAGCCCGAGCGGCTGCCCGCACCCATTATCGAAGGCGTGACGCTGACGCTGAACAGTGCGACTCAGGCCGTGACTGCCGGCGGGGCAGTAGCGCGCATTTCCGGGCTCGCTGCCGGATCCGCCGGGGCGGAGTCGCTGCCCGAATCGGACGCCGCGACGGCATCCGGATACTGAATGATCTCTTCGACGCGGTAGTCCTTCAGGCCGCGCGCGTGCGTGAAGATGATCAGCTCGCCGAGCAGGCCGAGCGCGAATACCTGCATGCCGAGCACCAGCAGCAGCGCTGCGAGCAACAAAGCTGGCCGATCGGCCAGCGGCTCGCTGAACAGCAGGCGATCCATTCCCAGATATGCGATCAGCACCGCGCCGACGCCGAACGTCGCAGCGCCGAGCATGCCGAAGAAGCGCAGCGGCTTCTTCGTGAAGCGCATCAGGAAGAAGATGCTGAACAAGTCGAGCAGATGATGCATGTACTCGCGCGGCCGATAGATGCGCGCGTGGCGATCCAGCGCCGACTGCCGCATCGGCGTCTCGCTGACACGGAAGCCGAGCCGCATCGCGAGGATCGGCAGGAAGCGATGCTGATCGCCGTACAGATCGATTTCTTCCAGCACCTGGCGTCGCATCGCACGCGCGCCGCAGCCGAGATCGCGCAGCCGCGCACCCGTGACCCAATTGACGAGGCCATGGAACGCCGCGCGCCGCGCGCGATCGAGGGCGTTACCGTGCCGCGGCCAGCGATAGCCGATCACCATGTCGGCGGTGCTGAGTCCGGCGAGGAGCTTGCGAATGTCGGCGGGCTCGATCTGCGGGTACGCCGGCAGTGTGACGATCGTGCCGCCGCTCGAGCGCTCGAAGCCCGCAGTCAGCGCCGCGGCCTCGCCGAAATTGCGCGTCAGGTTGACGATGGTGAATTCCTCGCCTTCGCGCAGCAGCGTCTCCAGTGCGCGACGCGCTTCGGGCCGCGGCCCGTCCAGCACGAAGATGAATTCGTGCGTCGCGCCCGTCGCCGCAACATTCGATCGGTATTCGCGGTACAGCGCGCCGATGTCGGCCGCGCGGCGCGCACCGACCGGTACGATGACGGAAATCGATGGAGGTGCGGCTTGGGGCTTCATGGTTGTCTATAACGCTCGATCCGTCTCAGGGTTGCGTGGGCCTGCAAGGATTGTCTGGGTCAGCTTCAGGAATTCACGGTCACGGACGTCGCCGCGGGCATAGATCAGCTCCGCCAGCGCGCCGCTGCACAACAGGATCAGCGCTGAGCCGAGGAAGATCACGCCGGAGCCGGCGATCGGCAGCGAGATCGCGTCCTCGCCGTCCATCAGCAGGTCGACCGCTGTCTGGCCGAATGCGAAAAACGCAAGCGCGAACAACGGCAGCGACAACAGCGCGAACCAGCGCAGCGGCCGCGATGCGAAACTGGCGATCGTCTTGATCACCATCAGGTCGAGCAGCACTTTGTAGATGCGCGACAACCCATACTTGGACTGGCCCCAGCGGCGCGCGTGGTGCCGCACGCGGATCTGGGCGACGCGCGGCCCGGCGATCGACGCCATGGCCGGGATGAAGCGGTGCATCTCCGAATACAGCGGGATGCGTTTGATCAGGCTCGCGCGAAACGCCTTGAGCGAGCAGCCGTTGTCGTGAATCGGCACGCCAGTGACACGACCTATCAGCCAGTTGGCGATGCGCGAGGGAATCTTGCGCGTGATCAGCTTGTCCTGCCGGTTGTGGCGCCAGCCGACGACCAGGTCGAAGCCGGCGTCGATCTGCTCCAGCAGCAGCGCGATGTCGGCGGGGTCGTTCTGCAAGTCACCGTCCATGGTGACGAGCACCTCGCCATTCGCGTGCTCGATGCCCGCTGCCATCGCGGCCGTCTGGCCGTAGTTGCGACGGAACTTGACGATGCGCAGCCGCGAATCGTGCCGCGCCAGCGACGCGGCAACCGGGACTGTGTCGTCCTTGCTGCCGTCGTCGACGAAAACCATCTCGAACGGCCGGCCGAGCTCTTCGAGCGCTCGCACGATAGCTTCGTACAACGGCCGGACGCTTTCCTGTTCGTTGTAGAGCGGCACGATGACCGAAAGCCTGGGCGCAAGCCCGGGCCCGCGCGGGCTAGCTGTGCGTTGTGCTGCGTCGATGTTGCCATCGCGCGTTGTACTTTTTGCACCAGACATGGCTCGATCCAACGTTCTTACAACTTCGATGCGACCCGACCGTGCCGGCGCACTCAACTTGCCGACAGGGTTTTTCCCTCACGATCGCTGTCGCGCGGCGGGGCGCGGGGTGATCGGCGACTGCGCCAAGCGACACCATCGATCGTTGGCACATCACCTGCAAGGTGCAAGCCAACAGTCTCGGTGGAGTAGATCGAATGCTGCTGCGTAGTTTTTTCCTGCCCCTGCTGAACATGGGGCGCTGCGTGCTCCTGGGCGCCGTCGCCTACTTGGGCGTCAGCGCGTCGGTGCACGCGCAAGCGACCGCTGGCTACACCGTGAAGCCCGGCGACACGCTGGAAATTTCCGTGTGGAAGGAGCCGGACCTGCAACGCACGGTGCTGGTGCGGCCGGACGGCCAGTTTTCGTTCCCGCTCGTCGGCGAAGTCGACGCGCGCGGCAAGACGGTGAGCGAGCTGAACAAGACCGTCAGCGAGCGGCTGACGAAATTCATCTCCGACGCCGTCGTCACGATCTCCGTGCAGGAGATCAAGGGCAACAAGATCTTCGTGCTCGGGCAGGTCAACAAGCCCGGCGAGTTCATCGTCAACCCGAGCGTGAACATCATGCAGGCGCTGAGCATGGCTGGCGGCATGACGCCGTTCGCTGCGACCAACGACATCATCGTGCTGCGCGGTCAGGGTACCCAGCAGAAGGCGATGGCGTTCCGTTACAACGACGTCGTGCGCGGCCGGAGCCTCGATACCAACATTGAGCTGCTGAGTGGAGATATCGTTGTTGTGCCGTAAAACGCCGCGGCGCCTGGTTACGCCGCAGTTCATCAGTCCGGCAATCCTGTGCGCGGCGCTCGCCGCCGCCAGCACAGCATCTGCCGCCAATTGGGAAATCGGGCCTCGCGTCGAGGCCGGCTATCGCTACAGCGACAACTATCACCTCGGGCCACCCGGCACCGAAGTGGATGTGTCGGGCGGTGAGGCCGATGCGGCGGTGACGTTCCGCACGCTCGATCCGCGCACGCAGATCGAGATCACCCCGCGCGTGCTGGCGACATATTTTCCCGACGAGCCGGACGACGACTCGGTCGACGGCTACCTCGACGCGCGGTTCGAAGATGTGACGCCGCGGCGGCGCATGGGCATCGTGGGCACGTTCTCGCACGAGGACGTGACCCGCAGCGAGCTGCCGGAAGGCAACGAAGCGAGCGGCGGCGGCGAGCTGGGCAATCCTCCCGAGGGCGATGCCGGCCGCTTCGTCGAGCACAACACGCGCGACTACGTGCGCGTCGCGCCGTTCTTCCGCTATGACGTGACGCAGCGCCAGCGCATCGAGTTCGACGCCCACTACCTGCAGGCCAACTTCGACAAGCAGCTGGAGAACGCCCAGCAGGATTTCAGCGAAGAGGGCGTCGGCGCGGGCTGGGGTTACCAGTTCTCCGAGCGTTCCGCGCTGTCGCTGCACGCCGTCGCCTCGCGGTACGAAACCACCTTCGATACCGATGCCTACGGCGCTTATGTGCAATGGGACACGAACTTCACGGAGAACTCGCGCGTCTACGTGCGTGCCGGCGGGCAGCAAACTGAACCTGAGAACGGCGAAAGCGACACCAACGTCATCGCCGGACTCGGCGGCACCTGGAACAACCAGCGCAACACGCTGTTTCTCGACCTCACGCGCACCGTCGAGCCCATTTCGGCGGGAACCGTAGTGGAGCGTTACCAGTTGCGTATGCAGATTCACCACGACGTGTCGCCGCGCGTCGCACTCATGCTGGGTGCGCGCGCGTCGCGCGATGAGGACATTCATGATGCCGGCGTCTTCCCGACGCGCAAGTACGCGGCGGCCGAAGGCGGTTTCGAATGGCGACTGTTGCGGGATTTCGCGGTGACGGCCACCTACAGCTATCGGTGGCAGGAATATGCGGATGAGTTGTCCGATCGCAGCGCGAACGGATTCCTCGTCGGCTTCGTGTACGAACCGAGACGCCTGGACTAACAGAGCATGCACCAGCAACCGACCATTGCCACCGGGCCCGACGACGAACTGCCGGGCTTCGGCGACTACGTCAGCATCGTCCGCAAGCGCAAGCGAATGTTGTTCCTGGTCGGGTTGCCGATCCTGGCGCTCGGCGGCCTGCTCGCGCTCGGCCTGCCGGACATCTACACCTCCTCGGGCCTGATCGAGATCGAGAGCGCCGAGAACGTCAGGGGGAACACCCCTGCCAACACCACGCTACAGGATTCGATCGCGCGCCAGTCAGACGAGCCGCTGTACGCCGACCAGTACGTGCAGAGCCTCAGCACCGCCGTGCTCAGCGACAAGAACCTGTCACAGCTGCTGGCGAAGCAAACGCTGTACGAGGATCAGGCCGAGGATCCGAAGGGCGCGGTCAAGCGGCTGCGCAAGGACATCAGCGTCGACATGGTCACCGTGCCGATTCTCGACCCCGAATCGGGCCGCGAGCGCGAGGTCGTGACTGCGTTCACCGTCAGCTACGACAACCGCGATCCGCAGCGCGCCTTCAAGGGCGCCGCCTGGCTGGCGCAGTCGTTCCTCGAAAGCAACCGTCAGGACCGCCGCAACTATGCCGCCGGCACCGCGAAGTTCTTTGCGGCCGAGGCCGACCGCATGCGCAAGCGCGTCGGCGAGCTGGAAGGCAAGCTGGCGGAGTTCAAGGCCAAGAACATCGGCCAGCTCCCCGAGCTGACGGGCCTGAACATGAATTCGCTGGACCGGGCCGAGAACGAGATCAACAGCACCGAATCGCAGCTGCAAGGTCTGCGGCGCGAACGCGTGTTCCTGGTGGCGCAGCTGCAGCAGGCGCGCTCCACCGGGCCGGAGACGAGCAGCCTGCAAGTGCTCGAAAACGAGTACAAGCAGAAGCTCGCAACCTACGATCCGAACCATCCCGACCTGATCTCGCTGCGCCGGCAGATCGACATGATGCGCTCCGGCGGCTCGCCGACCGGCATGACGCTGCGCCAGCAGGTGCAGCAGCAGCGCTCGATCCTCGCTGAAGCGCGCCAGCGCTACGGCGAGGACCATCCGGACATCAAGCGAATTCAGCGCAACATCGATTCGCTGGAAGCGCGCATCAAGTCGGGAGAGTCTGCCGACTCGACGCTCGCCTCGGATTCGCCGATGGCGGTGCAGCTGCAGACGCAGCTCAATGCCACGGATACACAGATCGCCGCGCTGCAGTCGCGCGGCCTCGAGCTGCGCAAGAAGATGACCGAGCTCGAGACGCGTATGTCGGCGTCGCCGCAGGTCGAGCGCGACTACCAGACGGTCACTCGCGACCTGACGAGCGCGCGCTCGAAGTTCGAGGAGCTGCTGCGGCGGCAGATGGACTCCGAGGTCAGCGAGGCGGCCATCGCCGGCGGCACCGCCGACAAGTTCCACATCAAGACCCGGCCGGTCCTGCCGGACAGGCCCTCCAAGCCGCAGCGCATCGCGATTTTCGCAATCGCCTTCGCGCTGGCGCTGATCGCCGCCATGACCGCGATCGTGTTCGGTCAGATGCTGGATCCGACAGTCCGCGGCGTGCGCGACATCCGCGATATCCTCGACGTGACGCCGCTGACGGCGGTACCGGTCATCGAGCGGCCCGGGCGCAATCCCCATCGGAAAATGCGCTGGGCGTTCTCACGGGCGACAGCTGGAGCAGGTTCATGAGCATCATCGAAGAAGCAGTCCGCAAGAACGCCGAGCGACAAAACCGCCAGGGCGCCACCGACCCGCTGCGCGGGCAGGCGCGTCTGCGCCGTGTACCGACAACGCCGGTCGACACTTCGCAGGCGCAGCGCTTTCAGCCCATTACGCTGGATAAGGCGGCACTGCACGACAACTTCATCCTGCCGCAGCTCCAGGACGCCGGTGCGCTGCGCGCGTACAAGATCCTGCGCACGCGTGTGCTGCGACGTCTGGAAGCGAATCAGTGGCATTCGTTCGCGCTCACTGGCGTAACGGCCGGCGAGGGCAAGACGCTCACGGCGGTCAACCTCGCAATCGCGATGGCGCAGGACGTGAACACCTGGGTCGCGTTGATCGATCTCGATCTGCAGCGGCCGCGCGTCGCCGAGTACCTGGGGATGCGCAACGTCCGCGGCGAGAAGGGCCTGAGCGACTACCTGCAGGGCAACGCTTCCTTCGAGAACATCGTGTACTCGCCGGACATCGAGCGGCTCGCGGTCATCCCGAACTTCACGCCGATGCTGGGTGCTTCCGAGATGCTGACCTCGCCGCGCATGACGGAGCTGATGCAGTTCCTGGAAGCGGAAACGCCACGGCGCGTCCTGATATTCGACATGCCGCCGGTGCTCGCCGCCGATGACGTGCTCGCATTCGCGCCGCAGATCGACGGCTTGCTGCTGGTCGTCGCGGAAGGCACGACCGATCGCACGCAACTGCGCCGCGCCAAAGAAGTGCTGGCGGAGATGAATCTGCTCGGTGTCGTGTTGAATCGCTCGGCTGAGCGCAACGACGCGGCGTACTACTCGTACTCGTACGCCAAGCAATAACGCCTTCGTCGCAACTAGTGCGTGACTACCCGCCGCGGCGGCGGTGGGGGCGGCTCGCTGGGAGTGGGCTCGGAGGTACCGGAGTCTGCCGGCGGTCGCAACGCGCCGATGCGTGCCACCAACATCAGCCACCAAGGCATCCATACGATTATCTGGAAGATGCGCGCTGCCAGCGAGAGAGCCAGCGAGTCGTCGGGTCGCACGCCGGCCAGCGACATGATGGCGATGAAGATGCCCTCGTAGACGCCGAGGCCGTCGATGGAGATCGGCAGGCGCGAGATCAGGATTGCGAGCGGCACCGCCGCCAGCAGGAACACAAGATTGAATTGCAGCTGCAGTGCGAGCGCCACCAGGCCGTAGCACACGGTGACGAGTAGCTGCTCCCCGACAGTCAGCACGAAGAACAAGGCCAGCCTGCGACGATCGGACGCGAGCGAGCGATAGGCCTCGTGGAGCCGGGAGACGAGCCGCGCGGCCGAGCTTTGCGCGACACGGTGCGGCAGCAGGTTCAGCACCGACGTAACGGCTTTGCTGTTGAACGACAGGAGTAGCAGCGCGATCGCGATCAGCAGGCTCACGATGCCGATCAGCAACGGAGTGTCGTACTCGGCTGCATCGGGCACGAGGAATCCCAGCAGCAGCAGGCTCATCACGGCCATGAGCAGCGCCGACACGAAGCCCAGGCCGCGTTCGACGAGGATCGTCGCTAGTGCATCGTCCACGCGCACGCCGAAGCGACGTACGAGCAGGATTCTGATGCCGTCCGCGCCGACCGTGCTGGGCAGCGCCAGTCCCCACATCATGGAGCTGCAGTAGACCATCAGCCGCTCCGTCAGCGTCACGCGATAGCCGCGGATCGTGAGCAGCAGGCCCCACTTGAAGCTCATCAGCACGCGATCGAGCGTGAACGCGCCGAGCGCGACCAATGCCCACAGCGGATCGCAGCGACCGAGCGTCTGCAATACCGCGCGTACGTCGACTACGTAGATGAGCAGCAGTGCGCAGGCGAGCACCGTGATCGAAATGCGCAACCAGTTCTTCATTCTCGTTACAGCCTACCGCCTACAGCCTTCTGTTCCGTGCAGGCGTACGCCAGCTCATCGCGCAGGTCCTCCTTCGATTGGCCGAGGATCAGCATTCGATACCACACCTCCGCGTTGATGAGCAGCCACAACCGGTTGCCATGGTCGGCGCGCTTCGCCAGATGCTCGTCGATCAGCCGCGTCATCACCGCGCCGTCGAGGATCTGATCGCGCGCGAGGCGCGAATCGCGCAAGCAAGTCGAGTACAACTGTGCGTACTCACGCTGCAGCAAGTAGGGCAGGGCGGACGAGAATCCCTGCTTCGGGCGATTCAGGATCTGCGGCGGCAAATAGCGCGCCGCGAGCTTGCGCTGGATGTAGCGCAGCGTGCCGCCGCGCACCTTGAGTGCCGGCGCCAGGCGCGCGGCAAAGGCGGCGAGCTCGTGATCCATGAACGGGCTGCGCGCCTCCAACCCGTGCGCCATGCAGATGCGGTCCGTGATCATGACCGGATGATTCGGCAGGCGCACCATGCTGTCGGCGAATAACATCCGATCCAACGGCGCGCCGCCCGGCGCTGCCTCGTACGGCGCACGGATCGCGGCCTCGGCATCGAGCCGGCGCCACTGATCCGCGACTTGCGGCGCGAACAGCTCGGCGCGACGTTCGCGATCGAAATAGAAGTACGACAAGCTCGCGGCGTAGCGCGCGCCGCCCGAATGAAACGACAGATGGTGGAGCCAGCGCAACTGGTGGCCGACGCTCTTGTACCACCCGGATTCGGGAATCAACGCGACAGCAGGTGCCAGTACCCGACGGCGCAGCGCCGCCGGGACTCTGCCGTAGTGAGATGCGTACAGATTGCCGTAGTAGCGATCGTAGCCACCGAACAGCTCGTCGCCGCCGTCGCCGCCGATCACGACCTTGACGTGGCGGCGCGTGAAGCGCGCCAGGAGCCAAGTGCACAACGACAGAGGATCGGACGGCTCGTCCAGCGCTGCGACGAGATCCGGCAGCAACGCAGTAATCTCGGGTTTGACGCGCTCTTCGTGGTGCTCAGTGCCGAACAGCTGCGCAACTGCGCGTGCGGCAGGCGCTTCATCGAAGCGCTGGTAGTCGAGCCCCATCGTGAAGGTCGGCAGCCGGCGCACGCCGAGCTTGCGCGCGAGCATCGCGACCAGCAGGCTCGAATCCATACCGCCGCTCAGGAATGCGCCCACCGGCACGTCGCTGACCAGGTGCAAGCGCAGCGCCTCTTCGACGCGCGCCTCCAGCTCGTCGCACAGTTGGTCCTCGGAGCAAGTGAGTTTCGGTTCCTGCTCCAGTCGCCAGTAGCGCTCGATGCGCGGCGTGCCGCCGGCTTCGAGCACCAGCGAATGACCCGGCGGCAGCTTGTGGATGCCTTCGAACATCGACAGCGGCGCGTCGATCAGCCGCAGGGCGAGATACTGATCGAGCGCAGCGAGATTCATGCGCGGCGCTCGCCCGTCGAACGCAAGCAGCGCCTTGATCTCCGACGCGCATGCGAAGCCGCGCTGGTCGTGGAGGTAATACAGCGGCTTCTGTCCCAGATGATCGCGCGCTGCCAACAGGCGACGTCGCTTCACGTCCCACAGCACGAACGCGAACATGCCGCGCAAGCGATCGAGCAGCCGATCGCCGTGCCGCTCGTACAGCCCGATGATGACCTCGCAGTCGCTGTGGGTCAGAAATGCATGGCCGTCGCGCTCGAGCTCGCGACGCAGCTCGCGGTAGTTGTAGATCTCGCCGTTGCAGACCAGCACGATCGAGCGCTCGGCGTTGTGCAGTGGCTGCTGGCCGCCGGCCAGGTCGATGATCGACAGGCGTCGGTGGCCCAGTGTCACCAATTCGTCATGATGGAGCCCTTCGCCGTCCGGGCCGCGATGGGCAAGCGCATCCAGCATGCGGCGCATCGCGTTGTCGCGCGCCGGATCACTGTTGACGATGCCTGCGATGCCGCACATGAGGGTGGGAGAGGAGTACTAACTGGTCGGGGCCACGCCGCGTTCCGCTGTGACCCGTCGGTTGATGGCAGCCTCGAACACCTTCTCGTAGCGGGCCGCGCAGCTGTCAATGAAATAGTTTTCGACCAGCTGTCGGTTCCGCTGCCCGAGGCGCCGCCGCAAATAAATGTCGGCATGAATTGCACGGACTGCATGGCCGAAGGCGATGGTGTCGTTCAGCCGTACCACGAAGCCCGTCTCGCCGCTCGTCAGGAAGTCGGTCTGTCCGCCGCGGTCGTAACAGATGACCGGCAGGCCGCAGGCCATCGCTTCCAGGAACACCAGGCCGAAGCCCTCGTGCTGGCTGGTCGAGACGAACGCGTCGGCGATCCCCAGCGCGGCGTATTTGTCTGCCTCGCTGACCTGTCCCGGCAGGTGCACGCGCTGCGCCACGCCGAGGTCGGCTGCTCGCTGGCGGATCGCAGCAGCGTCCGGACCGTCGCCGATGATCAGCAGATGAGCATTCGGAATCGCGCTCGCGGCCAGCACGTCGACGAGTTGCGTCGTCGCCTTGCGTGCCACCAGCCGCCCGATCGTGACCACGACAAAGGCATCGTGCGGCAAGCCGAATGTCGCACGTGACCCTGCGACCCGCGCAGGCGGTCGCTCGATTCCGAGCGGAATCAGCCCGACCTCGCGATGCACGCCGTACAGCTCGTTGACGTGCCGCACGGTGTCGCGCGACTGACCGATCACATCGTCAGCTGCGGCGAGCATCCAACGCACGGCAGCGCGCAGCGGCGCGTGACGATGCGGTGACGATCGCTTGCTCGGATCGTACAGATCACCGCCATGCACAGACAGCACGTTCGGCAGATGCTGCCAGCGCGCGAGCGCGTGCCCGAGCGGTCCGGTCGGCACGACGAAGTGGGTGTTGATCACGTCGAAGCCTGCTCGCCGCAGTGACAGGCCGCGTACGAAACCGCTCGGCAGATACGCGAGCATGGAGGGGAAGTTTGCGACTGCGAGCTGGCGCCGAAAGAACACCGGCACGCGCACGACGCGCACACCCTGGTCGTTGGATTCGGCCGCGAGATCGCCGGCGCGCGAAGTCAGCACGGTCACGTCGTGGCGACGCGCGAGCTGCCGAGCCAGCGCCGCCATCACCACTCCGCCGCCGCCGCCGAGCGGCGGGTATTCGTAGTTGCAAAAGAGAATGCGCATCAGTGACCAACGAGCAAGTTCTATGCCTGCACCGCGTCCGGGGAACTCGGGCTTGTATTGACGAATTTACCGGGACCGTCAGGAGTTCCACTATGAACGCGCAGCCCCTCACGCCCCAGAAGGCCGCCCCCACGCGTCGCGTGCTCGCCGCCCGCCTGGAGCCCTTCGACTCCTATTGGCAGGCGCCGAAGGACATCGAGGCCGGCTACGGCTCGTTCGCCGCGTATTACCGTGCAAACTATCTGCAGCATCTGCCGTCCGACCGTGGCGCGCGCATCCTCGTGATCAGCTGCGGGCCCGGCTACCTCGTCAACGTGCTGGCCCAGGCCGGCTACAAATCGGTCGTCGGCATCGATTCCGATCCGGGCAAGGTCGAGCACGCCAGGCGTCGTGGCCTGCCGTGCGAAGTGGCGGAGGCGTTCGGCTATCTCGAGCGCAGCCGCGGCGAGTTCGACGTGATCGTTCCCGAGCAGGAGCTGAATCATCTGACGCACCAGGAGACGATCGAATTCCTGCAGCTGTGTCACGCGGCGCTGCGACCCGGCGGCCGCATCATCGTGTACGCGATGAACGGCGCGAATCCGCTGGTGGGATCCGAGAACCTGGCGCACAACATCGACCACTTCTATCTCGTGACGGAGTACAGCTTGACGCAGCTGCTGGAGCTCGGCGGCTTCCGGCAGGTGCGGCCGTTCGCGCTGAAGCTGTACGTCTTCTGGAAAAATCCGCTGAACTACGTCGGGCTCGCGGTCACGACGGTGCTGGAGCTCGGCATGCGCGTGATCTTCATGCTGTACGGCAAGAAGGTGCGGGTGTTGAGCAAGAAGGTCGCGGCGCTCGCCGTGAAGTGACGACAACACTCAATCATCGTCTTTGATCGTGGCCACCGAGGTCGCGTTCGCGCCGAGTCGCGCGTTCTGCGGTGACTGCAGCTTCACCGTGAACGTCTCGTCGCCTTCCTTGAGCAGGTCATTGCGCAGCGGCACGTAGATCGCGCGCTGTGCCTGGCCATCGGCGAACTCCACCGAGCCCGATGCGTTCGACGCGAAGTCGATGCCGGCATCGGCAGTTCCGCTCAACGCAGTCCATTGCACGCGCACGCGGCCGCGCAGCGGCTGCGAGCGCTTGATGACGAACACGGCCGCCACCGAGCTTTCCGTCGTGACGATCGAGGGTGAATCGAAAGAGATCTCGCTCAGAGCAGCCGGCGGCGTGCGCGCAGGCTTGCTTGGATTTTCGATGGCGGTCGACGCTGGAACCGTCGTCAGCAGTGCCGGATGGCTCGCTGCGGCGAGCTGCGCGTCGGCCGCGAACGACGATTCGTTGTTGCCTATTGGCAAGCCCGGAGACGTCCGCTCGACAGAGCCGGCGATGGAGTTCGTCAGCGGCGGCAGCGAGGCTGGCTCGGACGGGGCTTCGTTCGCAGCTGCAGTCGCGACCGCCGGTTCGTCGGGCCCGTCCTGGCGCTGCGCAGCGATGAAGATCATCACGATCGCGCAGGCGACGAAGGCGAAGAATCCCCAGCCGCGCTGTGCGGGGATGAGGTCCTGCGACAGCTCGGTCGGAATTACATTGCTGATCGCTTGAATCGGCGGCGCGACCACGATCGGCTCTGCATCGGTGAGCAGCGATTCGAGCAGCGTCATGATGTCCGGCTGCCGCTGTTCGCGATCCCACGAAAGCGCCGTCAGCAGTCCGAGCCATTGCGGTGCGGAGAGATTCCAGGCGCGCGCAGGCGTCGCACCGGCATCGCGGGCTTCCAGCGACGAGCGATGCTGGAATGGATGCTGTCCCGTCAGCAATTCGTACGCAACACACGCGAAGCTGAAGACGTCGTCGCGCCGATCCGGCATCTCGCCGCCCAGCACTTGCGGGCTGGCATAGGCCGGCGTGCCCGCGGGAATGCGCAAGCTGCCGCCGGAGAGCGCGGCGGACGCGCCGAAGTCGACAATCTTCACTTCCTCTTCGCGCGTCAGGAATACGTTGCCGGGCTTGAAGTCGCCGTGCACGATGTCGTGCTCGTGCGCGTGATCGAGCGCCAGCGCGCAGGAGCGCAGGATCTTGTTCGCGAGCGCTCGCGGCAACATCGTCCAATCGCGCACGAGCGTCGAGAGCAGCCGCCCTTCGATCAGCTCCATGGTCATGAAGCACGAATCCGCATGCTGGATCAGCTCGAACACACGCACGATGCTCGGGTGCGAGAGCTTGCTCGCTTGTGCGAACTCATGATGCAAGCGGGCAGCAGCACGTGCGCGATCGCCGCGGTCGGAACGCGGGGCTTTCAGTGCGACGCGAACGTTCTCAGCCTCATCGCCGTTCGCGCTCATGTCGCGCGCCTGGAAAACGACGGCCGTACCGCCGCTGCCGACGACGCGCTCGAGAATGAAGCGATCGCACAGCACTGCGCCCGGCGCAAGCTGCGTTGGCGCCTGCGGACGGCGTGCGGGAGGTTTTGGCTCAACACGGGGTTCTGAGCGAGGTTCTGGATCGACACGCTCGAATTCCGGCGTGCCGACGATCTCTACCGGCTCGATATCGCTGGTCGCAGGCGAAAGATCCGTCGTGTGGCCTTGCAGGTCCGTAGTGGATTCCAGGTCAGTCGTCGGCGCTATGCGGCCGGCAGGGTGCTCTGGATCGAAGAATGTTGCAGACATGGTCTTAGGCCGATTCCACTCTTCCTGCCACTTCGCCCGCTGCGCGCGGCGCGAGCAGGCGGCGTGAGCGATACCAGCGCGCGGTGTCTGCCGCGCCCGACTGGAAATCGATCTCCGGGGTGAAGCCCAGCAGCCGCTGCGCCTTCACTGTCGAGAAAACGAACGATCGGCGGAAAAAGTCCAGCCGCCGCCGATGCAGCGGCGGGTGAATCCGCAGCGGTTGCAGCGTCGCTTCCATCGCCGCAGCCGTCGCGAGGAACGGCCACAGCGGCAGTTGCAGGCGCGGCGGCTTGCGATCCAAGGCGGTTGCGATGCGCTCGACCATCTCGTTCGTCGTCATTACTTCGCGGCCTGCCATGATGAAAGTCTCGCCGACCGCGGCAGGATGCTCGGCCGCCAGCATCAGCCCGCGCACCAGGTCGTTGACGTGGATGCACTGCCGCCGGTTCGTTCCCGGGCCGATCATGAAGAAGTGGCCGCGCTCGATGGCGCGGAACAGCTTCAACAGCCGCCAGTCACCCGGCCCGTAAGTTTCCGCGATGCGCACGATCGAAGTATCGAAGTCGTACTCGCGTGCTCGCACCAGGGCCTCGGCCTGCAGCTTCGTCTCCTGGTAGGGATTTTCCGGGCGTACCTCGCTCTGCTCGTCCAGTTGCTGCTCGCTCGCGTCCCCGTACACGCCCATGGTGCTGCCATAGACGAAGCGGCGGATCGCAGCAGCGCGACACTCTTCCAGCAACTGCTGCACCACATCTACATTGACGGAGCGGAAGTACGCGGCCGGCATGTGCGACTCGTGTTGAGCCGCGGCCAAATGAACCACGACCGTACGGTCGCGCACCAGACGTCGCACGAAGCCGACATCGTGCAGCGTGCCGATTTCGACTGGCACATCCGCGGCGCGCAGCTCCGCAAGGCGCTCGCGCTCGACCTCGATTTCGGCGCGTCCCGTGCCGAGCACGTCGATGCCGTTACGTCGCGCCTGCAGCGCAAGGCGCGAGCCGATGAAACCGGTCGCGCCGGTGATCAGCAATCGCATCGATGTCGGAGTCTGTCGGTCGTCCATATTCATCCACGAGAGTTTGCAAGCATCGCGCCATGTCGGGCACGGACGGTCTGCGGTGCGAGCGCTGGCTCATCAGGAGCGCGTGCAAGATGACGCGCCAAGGTGCGCTCCATCGCAGTCAGCTCCTCGCGAACGCGGCTGTCGGACCATTGCAGGTGCTGCGCCATCTCCATCGCTGTTGCCTCGAGTGCCCGTCGGCCCGGGTGCGACCCCGCGCCCAGTTCGGTGCGACGCATGACGACGTCTTCGAGTTTCACTGCCATCTCATTTTCGATTGCGTGGCGGATTTCGGCGCGCAGCGTGGTGGTCTCGCCGATGCGCGCGCCGACCTCTCCATGCGCTTCGTGGCCGCGTAAGACTTGCGCATAGCGCGTGCCGTGATTGCGCAGCAACGCGCGCAAGCTGGCTGTGTTGACCTCGGCGGACTCGGTGCGCAGAGCCTGAGCTTCGAAGGAGGCGAAGTCGTCGATCTCACCGCCGGCGAGCGGTATGAACGCTGTGTCGACGCCGCGCGGCGCGCGCGGAAGTTGCCGTAGGAGCATTTCGAGCGCACGCGCAGCATCGGCGCGCGCGGTTGTGAAGCGAATGCCGACGAGGCTCACGAGGCCGGCGACGCCATGGGCGGCGCGATGGTCGACCAGGCGCGATTCCTTGCCAAAGCTCAGCTCGGTAGCCGTCGCCGTCTCGCCGAACGGCACGAGCCCGCAGTTTGCGAACGTGACCTCGGAGGGGGACAGCTGCAGTGTCGGATAGACCGAGTTGAGCTCGCCCATCCAGGTCTCGATCTCGTCTGGCTGCACGTGCGCGCCATCCGGGAATTCCGGGAACAGCGTGTGCCACACCCCAATCAGCGTCTTGTCACGCCACGGCACGGCGAACAGATGCCGCGTAGAGCGCCCGAGCACTGCATCCTTGTCCCGGCTCAGGCCCTGCACGGCCACGCCGTATTCGGACGCGGGCGCGCGATCCACTATGAAATAGGCATCACGCGAGAATGGCAGCCGCCGCCACGCGCCGAAATGTTGAGGATCGTTCTGCAGATAATCGGCCCACGGTCCGGCTGCATTCAGCGTCAGCCGCGCGCGCACATCGAACTCCTCGCCCGTCAGTCGGTCGCGCGCACGCACGCCGCACACGGACGGGCCCCGCCACAGGAATTTCAGCGCCTCGACGTAGTTGCACGCCGTCGCGCCTGCGTCGACCGCGGAAGTGACGAACCCCAGCACCAGTCGCGCCGGGTTGTACATCTGCCCGTCTTCGAAGACGACCGCACCGGTCAGGTCGGGAGCGCGCAAATGCGGGAACAGCTCGAGCAGCTGCGCGCGCGAGAGAAATCGGCTGCGGCGAACTTGTCTATCTGGATCGCGAATGCCGCGGTTGCGATCCAGTGTCAGGACGTCGTAGGCCGTTGCGCCGGCGGCGAGGAACGCGCGACCGCGACGACCGTGACCATAAGTCGGAATCGCGATCGGCAGCGGCTGCACCAGGTGCGGTGCGATGCGCAGCAACGCTGAGCGTTCGTGGGACGATGCTCGCAACCGCGGCACGTCTGCGTGCTGCAGATAGCGGATGCCACCGTGAACCATCTTGAAGCATTCGGCAGAGGTCGCGCCGCCGAAGTCCGAGCGCTCGATCAGTGCGGTGCGCAGCCCGCGCAGCGCGGCGTCACGTGCAGCTGCAGCGCCGAAGGCTCCTGCGCCGATGACGAGAACGTCGAACTCTCGTGCGACGAGTTCCGCAGGATTGCGTTGCATGCGATTCATCTCGGCAATGACAACGCCTACGATGCACGTTCGGTGCCGAGAACACGTCAGAATTTATGTACTCACTCGCGGTGCACGCTACGCGCGTGCGCAACTTCTACAGCGTTGCTCGTGTAACCGTTGCAAGTGCGGTTGTAACGTTTTCTTCGGGACCGGTTCGCGCTTACACGGTCGTAGTCGCGCGAGCGTCGCTTGCGGACGACATGTAGTCGATGCGCGGACCCGCAGAATGCATCTCGCCGATGAACGCGACTCCGTCTGCGTGGTACACATCTTGCTCCATTGAACTTGCGTCTCTCTCCGGGATTTACCCAGCCATGTCCGATGCCGCGACCAGGGCCGCAACCCCTGTAACGACGCTAGTCAATGCCGCGATTGCCGAGCTCGTGCGCGCGCTCGGCCGTCTGTTTCGCGTCACGATGCCCGCGGCCGAAGAGACCGTGCTGCATTGGGTACTGCTTGGCGTCGTGCTCTGCGTCGGCACTTTCGTGCGCTTCTGGAACCTCGGCGGCCCCGGCCTGCACGGCGATGAGGAAACGATGGCAATGGCCGCCATGCACATCGTGCAGGACGGTCGGCCGATCCTGCCGAGCGGCATGTTCTATCCGCGCGGCCTGAGCGAGCTGTACCTGATGGCTGCTTCGGTGGGCATCTTCGGCGAGTCCGAATGGGCGTTCCGTTTGCCGTCGGCGCTGGCGGGCGTCGCGATGATCTACCTGTGCTACGTGGCCGGCCGGCGCTTCCTGCGGCCGCAGTGGAACCTCGCGCTCGCCGCGACGGTGGCTTTGCTTCCCGAGTTGATCGAATACTCGCAGACGGCGCGCATGTACATCTTCATGCTCGCATGCGTCGCTGGCGCGCTCGCCTGTCTCTTCAAGTGGGAAGGCAGCGGACGCATCGGCTGGCTGATCGGCGCGGTGCTCTTGCTGATCGTCGGCATCGAGTTGCATGCGCTTGCAGTCACCTGCGCGCTGCTGTTCCTGATGCCGGGTCTCCTGCAGGGCGACCAGCGCAAGGTGATGTACGGTCTCGGTGCAGTCGCCGTGACGATGCTTGCGTATCTGGCGATCGACACCTGGGTGAATGCGAATTATCCGGTACCACCGCCGGAGTACGCAGCGCAGATGGCGAGCCAGATGAAGCCGGGCGGGGCGCCGCTCAAGCATCACCCGTTCGTTTTCGACGTCGCCATCTGGATTTCCGGCGCGGTGACTGCGTTTCTCGCCGTGCTGCTGGGTCAGCGAGTCCGTCAGCGATTGCCGACGTTCATCGCGACGGCGTTGTTGCTCGCGTGCCTGATCGCGCAACTCGCCGTCTACTATCACATCGCGGCGCTGCTGGGACTGGCTGGCAGCGTCGTCGCGTTCCGTTATCGCGGCACTGCACCGATCGGACGCAGGTACTCGCGCTTCGTGATCGGCACGGCCGTGATTGCGCTGGTGCATGTCGGGCTGATCACTGCGTGGCCAGGATCGATGATCAAGCTCGTCGGCGCGATCATCGGTCAGCCGAGCGTGTGGCCCTACGTGCGGGTCATGGAGTTCTCGGTCGTGGCCGGCGGGCTCGCGTTGCTCGCGACCGCGTGGGGCTTGTGGCAGCTCGCAAACCGCAAGGGCGTGGCCGACTACTGGCTGCTGGCGCTGCTCGGCGTGTGGATTCCGGTGTTCTGTTTAGGGTTCTTCGTGTGGGACTTGCCGGCGCGCTATACGTCGGCATCGCTGGTGCCGTTGCTGTTGTGTGCATTCGCATTCGCACAGCACGGCACCGACTACTTGCGGGCGCGGCTGCACGCTGGTTCGGCGTCTCGGCCGATCCAGACCGCTGCCGTGTTCGCGGTCGCGGCCGTCGCGTCGAATCCGGCGGCAGCTGTCGGCCGGCTGACGTCTGACCTCTCGGAGTTTCCGGATCACCGTGGCGCGGCGCAGTTCGTGCGCACGCTGCACATCACATCCGACGATATCGTGCTCGCGGAGGATGTGCTGCAGCAGACCTACTATCTGGGCCGCGTCGACTACTGGCTGATCGGTCGCAAGCGCAGTTGGATGTTCGTGCAGCAAGTCGACGGCAGGATTCAGGACTTCTACACGGCCACGCCGGTCATCGATACCGGCGAGCAGTTCCGCGCGCTGCTGGACGCGAATCCGCAGCGGCGCATATTCGTGATCGGCAGCGGCGAGAACACGGGCGACGACCGTCGCGAGATGCGGGGCCAGGAGATCTACGCGCTACTCAAGTCCGACCGCATGGAGCCGCTGTGGGTCGGCAGCGACCACTACACGACGGTCTGGCGGGCGAAGCCGCAGACCGAGTCGCAGCACACGGCAGCGCGCTAGCTCCGGGCGCTCACGCCGGCGGAACCCCGACAGCGAACGGAACGTTGCCAAACGATGCGCTTCCTTCTCATAGCATTGGTCGTGTTCCTGACGGCGAGCCAGGTGTTCGGCTTCGATCCCGGCCCGGCGCCGGGCGTCAAGATCAAGAACGCGCTGCTGTACCTGATCGTGCTGGGCCTGCTGCTGCGCCTGACGCTCGATCGCGGCTTTCGCATCCAGCTGCCGGCGGTGCCGATCCTGTACAGCATCATGATCGTCTACGCCTTGCTCACTTATCTTGCGATCGTGCTGGCCATCGACTATCCGCGTTACGACCCGGTAATGGCCGGCTTCATCCTGAAAAATTCTTTGTTCGACCAGATGCTGTTCTTCCTGGTGTTCTTCTATGGCGTGCGCTCGAACGAAGACGCGCTGACGATCTTGAAAGTGCTGCTGGCGACCTGGGCGCTGTCGCATATTTTCGCGGTGCTGGATGCAACCGGCATGTTCCATGTCGGCGACATCGAGCAGCGCAGGGACGGTCGCGTGCAGGGAGCGATCGGCGAATCCAACCAGTACGGCGCTTTCGTCGCCCTTACATTGCCGGCGATCGTGGGGCTGGTGACGGTCACGCGCGGCCTGTGGCGGGTGTTGTGGATGGTAGCTTCCGTCATTACAGCCGCGGCGCTGGTCATGACGGTGTCCCGTGGCGCATTCGTCGGGGCGGTGCTCGCGACGATATGGGGTATCTGGCTGTTCCGTCGTTATATGCCGGCGCGCAAGCTCCTGGTATGGGCAGCGGGCGGAGTCGTTGGCGCAGTGCTGGCGGGCGCCATAGTGATATCGCTCAACTTCGGCCACCTGATCTACCAGCGCATCGTGGGGGAAGCCAGCGGCGACATGGTCACCACGTCGTCCAGCCGGACGGAAATCTGGACCAACGTGCTCGGAGTCATGTTCGACACGCCGCTGACCCTGCTCACAGGCTTCGGCTGGGAGGCCTACTCGACGTTTCCATTTCGCTGGGCGACCCACAACCACTACCTGGCGTTCTTCTTCAACCTCGGGGTGATCGGCCTGATCTGCAGCGTGCTGCTGGTCGTGATACCGGTGCGTACCGCGAATGCCGCGGCGACGTACGCTCAGCCCGAAGTGCGCCCCATGCTGATCTCGTTCGCCATTGGGACGGCGGCGCTCGCGATCGCTGTGTTCTTCGTGAACCTGTACACGCCCTGGTTGTATTACTGGGCGTATGCGGGCGTGTGCATGCGCCTTGCCGCGAACGCACTCGAGCGGCACGCGTACGCGCCCGCTGCAGCGACTGCATCCCCTGCGCAGCGCGCTGACCGTGCGCGCGACGCGCACGGCTGGACTGCCGCATCGTGAGCGGAATAGGTAACCGGGCCGCGGTCATCACCATCACCCGGCTGATGAACCACGGGCTGATGCTCATCAGCCCGATGCTGCTGACGCGCATGCTGTCGGTGGAGCAATTCGGCCAGTATCGCGAATTCCTCCTGTACGCGACCCTGCTGGGCGCACTCGCTGCCTTCAACATCAGCAACAGCCTGTTGCGCTTCGTCGCGCACCAGCCGGAGCATCGCCAGCAATTCGTCGACCAGGCGCTGCTGATGACGCTCGGCACCAGCACGCTCGTGCTGGTCGGCACCGCCGTGCTCAACTGGATATTCCACGGTGCGCTGGTTGGCGACTACATGTTGCCGCTCGCCATCCTGACCTTCGTCTACGTGAACTTCGACTACTGGGAGCAGATGTGGCTGGCGCAACGGCGCATCGGGGCGGTGTTCGCGTACACGAGCGGGCGCCTGATCGCGCGCATGACCACCGTGGTGACGGCGGCCTGGTTGACCTCCGACGTCCGGGTCATCATCTGGTCGCTGGTCGCATTGGAGATCGTGCGGTTTGTCGCGGCGGTGTTCGTGTGGGCCCGTCAGCGGCAACGTGGACAGCACCGGCTCGAATCGGGCTGGCGCGAGCAGCTGCGCTTCTGCGGCCCGACCGGAGCGTCGCAGGTGCTCATGACGCTCAACAAATCCATGGGCAGCCTGTACGTCGCGAAGTTCCTCGGGCCGATCGGCCTCGCGCATTACTCGATCGGCACGTACATCCGTCCCGTCATCACGGTGCTGCGCGATTCGCTGTCGGACGCGCTGTTGCCCGAAATGTCGGAGCAGCAGCGCACGCCGAACCAGGGCGACTCGCTGCTGCTGTGGCGACGGATGACGATCGTCACTGCAATCCTGCTGATTCCGGCTGCCGTGCTGCTGGCGCGCTTCGCCGACACGCTCGTGGTGACGCTGTTCTCGGAGGAATATCGGCTCGCCGTGCCGGTGTTTCAGATCTACACGCTGGTGCTGTTCCGCGAGATCGTCGACTTCGCAGTGCCGCTGCGCGCGATCAATCGCACCGGGCCGCTGATGTACGGTAACGGGCTCTCGATCGTCGTGAACGCGATCGCGCTGACAATCCTGCTGCCGACGGTGGGCCTGCTCGGCGCGGCCGTCGCGTTCATCATCTCCCGCATGGCCGAGGGTCTGTATCTGGGCCGGCAGACAGCGAAGGCTTATGGAATTGCCTCGCGCGAGCTGGTCAATTGGGGCGACGTCGGCAAGGTGGCAGTGGCCGCAGCACTGGCGTCGATCGTCCTCGTGGGATCGTTCTGGACGAGCACGATAGGCCTGTTCGGCGTGATCGTCGCAGGCTGCTGCTACCTGGCCGTGTACGTGCCGCTGCTGCTGGTGCTGCGCGTGCCCGAAGCGTTGCTGCTCAAGCAACGTCTCATAGGATCTGTTTCATCCCGGCGTTCGAGCGCTCACTCTCCAGATTCCGCGAGCTGAACGCCGTGACCGCGAAATAGTACGTGCCGGGCGCCAACCCTTCGACCACGTAGGTGGAGACGCTTGGATTCCTGATCTCGATCGTCTGGTTCAACGCATTCGTGCTCAGGCCGTAGTGAATGCGATAGCCAGCCAGGTCCGCGAGCGTCGCGCCGTTGGTCTGCGTCGTTGGCGCAGTCCATTCGAGGGTCGCTGCCCGCGCTTGCGAAGTCGGCGGCGGCGCAGGGGCCGGTGCCGGTGCGGGTGGGGGAGCGCTGCCGGCGGGAGGATTGCTGGCGGACTTCTCTTCGTCGTCGCCACCGCAGCCGCACATCATTGCTGTCAGGACGGCAGCGAGCACCCAACGATAGGCGCGGCCGCGATGTATGTTTTCGTGCATGTCGACACCCCTGCGTGAACCAAGGGCGTCGACGTGCTGCGGGCGCAGCGGGACCGACGGTTCGATTTGGCGGCCCCGCTATCGTAGGACTGGAAGTCCGACAGACCGGAAGCTTTGCGTCCCCGCCTTTCGACGGGTTTGCCCTTGGCAAATCTGCGAGCGTCGGTTTTCTAACATGGAGCTCGTGCAGCGAATCGGACCTGCGTCACAGACGCGGCGCTGCATAACGTGGTGTCGCCACCTCGCTACGCTTCTGGTAGCGCTCGGCGTCAGGAACTTTCGGACGTGGAACGCGTTGCTTGGCAGGCCCCGGCGCACGGCCCGGCGGTCGTGCGCCAACCGTGAATAGAGAATGTCAGCTCCAGCGATCTCAGCTCATTCGCAGCCAACACAGAGCAAGCCGGCAATAGGCACCCGCTATCGCCCGGGCGTGCTGGTGATGGTCAACTCGATGCTGGCCGGCGGTGCCGAGAAGCACGCAGTCTCGCTCGCCAATCATCTCGACACCGCGCGGTTTCGCGTTGGTCTGTGCAACCTCAAGCCGGTCGGCAGTCTCGGACGCGAGCTGGACGGCACGCGCCTCGCTACGACGATTTCACTGAACGTGCGCAGCAAGCTCGACTGGAGCGCCGTCAACGAGCTGGCGCGCCGGATCGACCAGGAGCGGATCGACGTCATCGTTTGCACCAATGGTTATCCGCTGCTCTATGCGCTGATTGCGTCGCGTCGGGCGCGCCGGCCGGTGCGGCTCGTCGAGGTCTTCCACACGACCGGCTATGGCCGGCCGTTCATGTCGCGCTTGCGGATGCTGCTCAACCGTTTCGTATTCCGGCAGTGCGAGCTGGTGATCTGGGTCAGCCACAAGCAGCACGAGTACTGGCGCGCGCGCGGTGTGCGCGGCAAGCGCGACGCCGTGATCCAGAACGGCATCGACGCGGACTATTTCAGCGATCGTTCGACGCCGCAGCAGCGCGCGGCCACGCGCGCGGAGTTTGGCTTCGCTCCCAGCGACTTCGTCGTGGGTCTCTGCGCAGCCCTGCGCGTGGAGAAAGCTCATGGCGACCTGCTTCGAGCAGTACGGCGCCTGCGCGATTCCGGCATTCCCGCCAAGGCGCTCATGATCGGTGACGGTCAACAACGCAGCGCGATCGAACGTCAGATCGCGGAGTTGAAGTTGACCGGCCACGCCGTCATCACCGGGCATCGCAACGACGTACGACCTTTCATTGCCTGCTGCGACGTGATGACGCTCACTTCGCACAACGTCGAAACCTTTTCCATCGCCGCGCTCGAGTCGATGGCGCTCGGCAAGCCGGTGGTCCTAACGCGGGTCGGCGGCGCCGAAGAGCAGGTCCAGCACGGCAGCAACGGCTTCTTGTTCGAGCCCGGCGATGTGGCGGCGCTCGCGCATCTCCTGCGGCGGCTCACGGCGGCCACGGATCGCCTCAGCATGGGAGCGACCGCGGCGCGCGACGTTCGCGAGCGATTCACGATCCAGCGCATGGTCCAGCGGTTCACCGAGGAGCTGGAAAGAGTCACCGCTGCGACGGGTGAGTAGGGCACAGTGACTATGCGCGTGCTAATGCTGGGCCCGGATCTGCAGGTGCGCGGGGGCATCGCGGCGGTCGAAAGCGCGCTGATCGCGTCGCTGCCGCCGGACATCCAGGTGTCGCAGCTCGCGACCATGGTCGAAGGGTCGAAGTGGCGCAAGTTCGTCGTCTTCGTCCAAGCGGTCGTGCGCACGATTGCGCAGCTGCGGCGCCGCCCCGACGTCGTCCACATTCATTTCGCGAGCCGCGCGAGCAGCGTGCGCAAGATGTTGCTGGCTCGGCTGGTATTGGCGCAGGGCACACGACTGATCATGCACGCGCATGGCGGCGGCTATCGCGAGTACTGGGCCGGTCTCGGCGCACCCGCGCGCGCTGCGACCTTGCAAACGTTGTCCCGAGCGCATTGCCTGATCGTGCTGGGCGAGAACTGGCGCGAGTTCTTCGCGTCGCTCGGCGTGCCCCGCGAACGCATCGTCGTGCTGCCGAATCCAGTCGTGCTGCCGACGTCAGTGCCGATGCGACTGGGGCGCTCGCAGGTGCGGCTCGTCTATCTCGGCTTGTTCGCCCGCATCAAGGGCGTGTTCGACCTCGTCGACGCACTGACCCGGTTGCGGCCCGAGTGCCTCGGCCGCACGCAACTGGTGCTCGCGGGCAACGGCGATGTCACGCCGGTGCGCGAGCTCGTCGAGCGCCGCGGTCTCGCGCGCTTCGTCGAAGTTCGCGAGTGGCTCGGTCCGGCCGAGCGCGATCGGTTGCTGGCGTCCGCCGATGCGTTCGTACTGCCTTCGTATGCGGAAGGGCTGCCGATGTCGTTGCTCGAAGCGATGGCGTGGGGGCTGCCGGTCATCACCACTGCGGTCGGCAGCATTCCCGAGCATGTTCGTGACGGCGCGCAGGGACTGCTCGTGCAGCCCGGCGACGTATCCGAGCTGGCCGGCGCCATCGAGCGCGTCGTAATGGACGACGGGCTGCGCACGCGCATGGGCGAGCAAGCCCGCCGCGCCGTGGAACCGCTGAGCGTCGACTTATATGCGCGGAAGGTCGCTGCCATCTACGACTCCGTCGCACGCAACGACAGCATCGCGATCGCGGGTGAAGCATGCAGGCGCTCGTGAAGAAACTGAAAACGCTGCGCATCGGCGACGTGGCGATCCGTCGCAACCCGGTGTTCTACGCATCGGTCAGCGACGAGTTGCGGGCGCTCGATCGCGCCGATCTCGACACGCGACGCGAATGGACCCGGGCGCGAGCTCGTGAGGCACTGTCGTTTGCCGCGCGCTCGACGTACGGGCGGCGATTGGGTCGGCCTGCGGAGCTCGAGCAATGGCCATTGCTCGAAAAGTCGAGTGTGCGCGACGAGCCTGCTGCGTTCCTGAGCGGTCCCACGATCTTCGCCGCGCGAGCGAGCACAGGCGGCACGACGGGTGTGCCGTTGCAGCTCACGCGCTCGCTGCGATCGATCGTCGTCGAGCAGGCTTGCATCGACCAGATGTTGTGGCGCTTGCGTGTCGATCCGCGCGCCGCACGCATGGCCGTGCTTCGTGGCGACAACGTCAAGGATCCGTCGGATCTGCAACGGCCGTTCTGGACTGCGGTGGCCGGCGGGCAGCGGCTGGTGTTCTCTTCGAATCATCTCAACGCTACGACGATCGACGCGTACGCGCGCGCAATCGAAGAGTTCCGGCCGGACGTGCTATGGGCCTACCCGACGGCGCTCGAATCGCTCTGCCTGCTGCTGCTGCGCGCGGGCAGGAGGCTGTCGGTGCCGCGCGTGCTGACATCCTCCGAGATGCTCGCGCCGCACATCTGGCCGCTCGCTCGTGAAGCGCTGGGCGGCGAATTGCTCGATTACTACGGCCAGGCGGAGCGAGTCGCGTTCGCCTACGCGCAGCGTCCGCAGGAGTACCGCTTTCTGCCTGGCTATGCGCACGTTGAGTTGCATCCGACGGCGGAGGAGGGCGAGCACGTCCTCTACGAAATCGTCGGCACGAACCTGTGGAACTTCGCGATGCCGCTGCCGCGCTATCGCAGCGGCGATCTCGTCCGATTGCCGGCGTCGTGGCGTGCACGCGAGCTGGAAGAGGTCGCGCTCGGCTTGCGTACTTTCGACGGCGTACTCGGGCGCGACAGCGACATTCTGCTCTCGCCCGACGGCGTGCAGCTGACTGGCATCGATCATTTCCAGCGCGACGTGGCGAACATCCTGCGCATTCAGGTCATTCAGGAAGCGCCCGACGACGTGCGCGTGCTCGTGCTGCCCGACGTCGGCTACGGCGAACGAGACGCTGCGCAGCTGCTGCACAACATCCGCACGAAAGTGCCGGACTCGATGCGAGTCGACATTCGCCGTGCCGATACGTTGGAGCGCACGACATTGGGCAAGACGCCGTTCGTGATTCATCGGCCGGCGGTCCGCGAGATGTTGCGCCGGGTGCGCAGTCGTGGAGCGACGCCGTGAGCCTGCGCTGGAAACTCAACCGGCTCGCTGCCATGGACCGACGCGAGATCCGGCACCGGGTCGGCCAGCAGGCGCGCACGACGCTCGAACGGTTCGGGCTCTTTGCAGCAAAGGTGCCGCCACGCATCAGCGAAGCAACCGGGCGGCCCTGGGCCGATCCGCTGCCGCGCCAGTTCGACGCCGCAAAGTATCGTGCGGCGGCCGACAGAATCATCGCCGGTGAGTTCGACGTGTTCGCGCTGCGCCCGGCGCAACTGGGGTTTCCGCCGCAGTGGAACCGCGACCCGAAGACCGGTCGCATTGCGCCGCTCACGTTCGGCAAGACCCTGAACTATCGCGACGAGCGCATCGTCGGCGACATCAAATATCTGTGGGAGCCGAGCCGACATGCGGAGCTGCTGACTCTCGCGCAGGCGTGGCACCTGTCGCAGGACCAGCGTCATGCGGAAGCCTGCCGCAAGCTGCTGGATTCGTGGTTCGAACAGTGCCCGTACCCGCGCGGACCGCATTGGACCAGCAGCCTCGAACATGCGATGCGCCTGATCAACTGGTCGTTCGCGTGGCAGCTGCTCGGGGACGAGCGCGATCCGGTGCGCGAGCGCTGGTTGACTTCGATCTATCAGCACTGTCACTTCATCGCTGGACACCTCTCGCGTCATTCATCCGCGAACAACCACTTGCTCGGTGAGCTCACCGGACTGTTCGTCGCCGCGACGACGTGGCCGTTCTGGCCGGAGTCGCAGTCGTGGCGCGAAGCCGCGCAGCGCGACCTGCAGCAGCAGGCGCTCGTGCAGAACGGCAGCGATGGCGTGAATCGCGAGCAGGCGGTCTGGTACCACCACGAAGTGGCGGACATGCTGCTCATCGCCGGCCTGGTCGCGCGTGCCAATGGGATCGAGCTCGTGGCCGAGTACTGGCAGTGCCTGGAAGCAATGCTCGACTACATCGCGAGCATCATGGACGTCGCCGGCAACGTGCCCAGCTTCGGCGACGCCGACGACGCGATCGTGGCGCGCCTGGATCCAGCGCCCGACGTTCACGTCTATCGCTCGCTGCTCGCCACGGGCGCCGTCGTTTTCGAGCGGGACGATCTCTCGGTGAAGGCGGGCACGTTCGATGACAAGAGTCGCTGGTTGCTCGGCGATCGAGCTGCGGAACGGTTCGCGTCCTTGCAGTCGTCCGCGCGGCCGTCCCTACCGCGACGCGAATTTCCCGTGGCGGGTTACTACGTGCTCGGTCACGAGCTCGATACACCGCGCGAGCTGCGGATCGTTGCCGACGCGGGGCGGCTCGGCTATCTCTCCATCGCGGCTCACGGACATGCCGACGCACTCTCGTTCACGCTGAGCGTCGCAGGCGAAGAGTTGCTGATCGATCCAGGCACGTTCGCGTATCACACGCAGCAGCAGTGGCGCGACTACTTCCGCGGCACATCCGCCCACAACACCGTGCGCGTCGACGGCCAGGATCAGTCGGTCGCCGCCGGCAATTTTCTCTGGCTGGCGCACGCTCCGGTCCGCGTGCTCGAGTTCGTGGCGACCCCGCAGTTGGATCGCCTGGTCGCAGAGCACGATGGCTATCGGCGCCTCGCCGATCCGGTCACGCATCGGCGCGAGCTTGCTGTCGATCACGCCACTTTGGCTGTAACTGTCGTCGACGAAATCTTCTGCCGCGGGCCGCATACCATCGAGATGTTCTGGCACTTCGCTGCAGGCTGTGAGGTGACCCTCGAGGGCACACATGTGACCGCTGTGCGGGGCGGGGCTCTGCTCGAAATGGAGCTCCCGCAAGACACGCGGTGCGAGCTCGTGCGGGGCCGCGAGGACGCACCCCTTGGCTGGGTATCGCGACGCTTTGACGAGCGCACGCCGACGTCGACACTGCTGGTTCGGGCCGCGACGCGCGGCAACCTGCGACTCGTCACCCGGCTCGAACCGATCATCGCCGCGGCGCGTTGTGAGACACGGCCGCCAAGACCCGTTTCGGATAGAGGTTTAGTGAATGAGCAGCGTGCTGAAACAGAGCGCCTTTGACGACAATTCGCCGCTTCCGGATCTGGCGACGTCGCTGTCCGGCAGCATCGAGTTCGGGCGGACGCCGCGGCTGCAGTTGAGCCCGGTCACCGCGACCTGGCCCACACTGGTCCGCAGCGGGTCGCTCGAGATCGCCATCGACGGTCACTTCGTCGCCGCTGACCGACTGTTCCTCGGGCGTACTGCGCAGGAGTGCGCGCAAGTGGCGGAGTGGGTGCGCGCGGACATCCCCGGCTTGCTGCGGCGGCTCCAGAACGGCTCTTTCAACATGGTCGTCAACGACCACGAGCGCGGCGAGACGCACTTCTGCAACGACTCCTACGGCGCGCTGCCGCTATACATCGCCCAGCAGCCGGACCGGATCGTGTTCGCCTCGACGTATATCGGCCTGCGCGACCAGGGGCTCACGGAACAGAAGCTCGATCCGGTCGGCACCGCGGAGCTGTACTGGATCGGCTACCAGCTCGGCAATCGCACGGCGCTGCGCAACGTGCGGCTGCTGCCGCCCGGTAATTTGTGGACCGTGCGCTGGCGCGACGGCCAGCTGCAGGTTCGCGAGCTGCCGAAACCATCGTCGCCCAAGCCGACGCTGCGGACGATCGATGAAGCTGCCGAATACTCGGTCGCGAGCATGAGGCAGGCGGCGAAGCGACTGCATCGCACCGATGTCGGCGTCGCCATCAAGGTCAGTGGCGGCATGGACAGCCGCATGATTTGCGGCACGTGGCCCGACAGCAACGTGCACACCTACACGTACGGGGACCGCCGCTCGTCGGAAGTCGAGCTCGCGCGGCGGCTCGCGCTCGCGCTGGGAATGAAGCACACGTTCGTGCCACTGGAAGGCGACTTCTTCACGCGCCTGCACGCCTCGATCTTCCCTCTACACGGCGTCACTGAAATGTTCCATCACGCGGCGTTGCCGGCGATGCAGCGCGACGGCGTGACGGTCGCGCTCGATGGTCTCGCCGGGGGCGGCGTGGTCGGCGGGCAATGGTCGAAGCACGGTCAATCGAAATGGCAGCAGGTGCTCGGGTTTGGCGCGTCCAAGCAGCCCGAGACCTCGCTTACTGACGAAGCGATCGCGCACTACATCTTCGAGCACGTGCGTCTCGCGGACGGGCATTACCGGCCGGTGCTGCCGGACGTGCATCGGGAGCTCACGGCAATGTCGCCGGACATCCTGCACGACATTGTCGAGGAAGTGCGGCAATCGCGCGCCTCGTTCACTGCGTTCGACGACATCTACACCGACGTCACCTTCCGCAATCGCACGCGCCGCTACATCTCGCTGCAGGGCCTGTTCTGCCGGCCCTACGTGGAGTCGTTGTATCCGTTTCTCGATTGCGACGTGATGGCGCTGCGCGGCGCGGTGCGTCCCGAATGGCTGGCGAACAAGCGGCTGTACGTAGAGATCTACACGCGCCACATGCCGGCGATCCGCTCCGTGCCGGGAGTGTTCTCGATGTTGCCGTTCACGATCCCGCAACGCCTGCATTTTCCGGCCAGGGCAGTGCGCTACGGCATCGAACAGGTCGGACTGTCGATCAGCTACGGCACGCGCGATCGCGTCCATCCGTGGGCATCGAACTCCATCCAGTGGGCGCGCTGGCTGGCATTCAACGCCGCGTTCCGCGAGGGCGCGCGCGAGTTCATGCGTGGGAGCAAGGTGTACGACGACACTGCGTTCCAGCGCGACGTCCGCGGCATCGCCGCCGGGCCGAAGTTCTCCGCGACGCGCTTTCTGGCGACCGCAGCGTACTGCGGTCACTACAGGAGCTGAGGGGAGGACTCATGATCACGAATTGCGTCGTCGGCGCCGGCCACGCAGCTCCCAAGCACGCATTCGTCAAGAAGGGCGTGGACATCTGCATCTGCCCGACGTGTGGCTGCATCATGGCGGATCTCGACTTCGTGCATGAACAGTACGAGTCGAGCGACTACTACACGATGATCCACCAGGACAAAGCCGCCATCGAGCAAGAGTGGGGATTTCGCTGGCGCCACATCCTGAAGACGCTGAAGCGCTACACCGATGCCCCGCGATTGCTGGACGTCGGAGCAGGCAACGGTTACTTCGTATTTCTCGCTCGCAAAGAATTCGGTCTGCAAGCCGACGGGCTCGAGATCTCAGACGCGGAGGCGGAGTTCGCCCGCAAGATGTTCGGGGTGGATCTGCTGCGCGGCGAGCTCGCGGCGATCGATGCTCAATATGACGTGATCAGCTCGTTCAACGTGGTCGAGCACGTGCAAGACCCCACCGCGCTGCTCGTGCAGATGCGCGATCGCCTGGCGGCCGGCGGGCATCTCCTGCTCACGACGCCGAACCCCTCATGCATACACCGGCGCGTTCTCGGGCTCGAGAAATGGAACATGGTGTGCCCGCCGCATCACATCAACCTGTTCACGCGCAGAGGCTTGCTCGAGGCACTGGCGCACGTCGGCTTCGAGACTCTCGAATACAGCACTTTGAGCACGTACATACGTGCCGTGCGAAAGTTCGATACGGAGGATCTGCTGTTGCGCAAGGCGGCCTTTCAGCTGCTGAAGACCGCCAATCTCGGCGCTGATCACTTCGTGGTGTGTCGTCGCCGGTTACATTGATCGGCGGCTTCCGACTAATGCACCGCGACCAGCTTCGGTGCCACGGGTGCCGCGACCGGCTTGACGCGCTTCAGGATGATGCCGTCGCGATCCTGTAGCACGAGCTTGCGAGTGACTGCTCCGTTGTTCACGATCGGATCCTGCTTGCCGGACAGACGCTTGAAGTCCTCTTCGAGCGTGACCTCGACCGGACCGTTGCCCTTCGGGTTGACGAGCACGATGCCGTTCTCGAAGTCGCGGCGATAAACGCCTTTCTGCCACGCGGTGGTCGCGGGCGGCATCACTGCCTGGCCGAGCTTGGAATCGTATTCGTCGAACCAGACGACGCCGCTATAGCCCTTGGCCTTGTCGGTAAACGCAAAGTAGCCGTTGTCGAGCAGGCACGAGCCGAGGCCGTAGCGCAGGGCCCGGTAGTCCGTGGGGCTGCCCATCTGATGGAAGCCGACGAGCTTCGGCTCGGCGATCGCCGTCATCGTCTTGCGATACCAGCGCATCATCTCGCTCCAGGAGCCCCAATGCTCCGGCGAATAGTCCGCGCCGATGATGCCTTCGATGAAGCCGCCGTTCAGGGTCTGGTCGAGCTCGGTGAGCACGGCCGTCGAGCGACCCCAATCGGCGATGTTGCCGATCATCAGCTTGCCCGGCATGAGGGTGTGAAACAGCTCGAAGCGCTTGCGGTAGGCTTCGCGCAGCCACTTGCCGGCCTGCGGCGAGTCCTTCGGGTCGATGACGCCGTCGCGATTCCAGTCCGCGTCGACGCGCGGGCGCCAGAAGACATTGTCTTCGAAGAAGCCGTCGATCGACGGATTCGGCTTGTAGAACTGCTGCACGACCCAGCGTGCGTGCCATTCCCATGCCTGGTAGCCCGAGCTGTCACGCGGCGTGAACAAGGTGTTGTTGATCTGGTAGAAGCTCTTCGACGTCTGTTTGCCGAACTCCGACAGCATCGGGATGCCTTCGCCACCGCGCGGAAACGCCCACCACTTCATCTGGTCGACCTTGTCGAACACCGGCGCCCAGGAGGGCTGGTTCTCCTCGACTTCCATGCTGTTCTCGTACAGGAACACCTTGGTGCCGGGGTTGATCGCTTTGATGGCGCGCACGGCCTGTTCCATGGTCATGCCGTTCGACTCCCAGCCGGGCCAGATGTTGAGCAGGGAGAAGGTCAGCTTCGCGAGCTGGGCCTGATACGCGGAGTCGCCGTAGTTGTGCGGCGAGCCGTTGTTGACGCCGGCGAGGCGCGGAAACGGCGGCTTGTCGGCTGCCGTGGCCGACAATGAGACGAGCAGCGTGAGCGCTGCGGTCGCGAGGAGCTGAATGGGCTGACGCATGAGTCCGTCCTGATGGCGCACAGTGTAGGTATAACAACTACAGGCCAAAAGGGCTCGCGCGCCACCAGGTTCACGATCAAACGCTCGAACGCTGCGAGCAGTTTGTCGGCGACCCCGCTGTCATAGGCTTTTCAGCCGTTAGACCGGAAGCTTTGCGTCCCCGCCTTTCGCACGGGTTTGCCCTTTTGCAAGCGCTACCTTAACAGTCCCGACGTCACGGAACACGATGCGCTTCACTGTCTTTGCACGCAGCCGGACCCGCGGCGCGGATTAGGGCGCCGGATGCTCCTACAGAGCGACTTCACAATTAGCGCGAGCAGCGTGCTGGTCGTGAGGGTGCGCGCCGATTTTTGCGCGCACGTTTGCGCAAAGGGTCGATGATTCGGCAACGGCGTGCGCGCAAGTGTCGACGTTCGGAGACACTGACTCGCAGCTGTCGCACGTTCGTATGTGTCAATCGCGTTACGCGCGGCGCTCTCGCGCTGCCGCCGTTTGCTAGAAAAAATGCGGTTTTTCCGCAGAAATAGCGAGTTCTAGGTTGACCAGACAACGAGGCGCCGTGTCTGCATTCGGCGACGAAAATACATCGCGCGTGAAGTCCTAGGACGACATCCGTGCTGGCAGGGGAGATTAGGGGTTTTTCCGATTTCGGGACTCAATGATTTTCGGCAAGGTGCGCGCCGTTCTCGTCTGAAAACTCAAAGCGGACTTCCACCGAGCCGCTCGAAAGTATTCAGGTTTCAGCAACCACCCAGACGGCGCGTGAGCGCTGTCGGACCATTTCTGGGGAATTGATGATGAAAGTTAGCCAAGCCGCAGCGTTCTGCTGCTCGTTGCTCCTGTCCGCTTTTGCCGCCACCGCCGCGAACGCAGCCGCCAATCCAGCCGGCATCGCCTTCGCCAAACAAGCCAATGTGTCACTCTACGGCAAGCCTACCGGCATGCTGATTACGGGACGCTGTAATCGTTATGCCGCTGAGTTCGCCACGGCCCGCGCGAAGGGTGCCGAAGTGCTCGCGTACATCAATCCCACGAGCCGCCCCGATCACAAGGTGTGCACGCTGGATCAGCAGTTCTTCATGAACAACTACGGCGCGGTGCCGCTGTGGCCGTATCCCAGCTATGGCCAGCGCTCGATTTGGCCCGGCACGAAGATGACGGACATGCGCGCGGGCGGTAAGTGGAACCTGTTCGTGGTGAGCTACATCGAGAAGCTGATGCGCGAGAAGAAGGTCGATGGCGTGTTCCTCGACGTGGTCGGCGCGCGGCCCTGGAATCAGTCGAACTGGACCACCTGGCCGCAGTCGGAGAAGGACGCGTGGACTCGAGGCAACATCGACCTCGTGCAACGCATCGACGCGAAGCGCCGTGCGCTCAATCCGAACTTCATCGTGATCGTCAACAACGTCTGGACGAACAACGGGACGCTCGGGTTGGCGGGCGAGAAGTACGTCGACGGCGTGTGCCTGGAGCATCCGAACGGCGTGAGCTCGTTCTTCGTGAACTATGTCGCCAAGCCCTTCAGCAACCTCGGCCACAAGCGGGTGCTGGTCGTCGGCCGCAGCGCGAGTGATGCACGGGCGTGGCAATACGTGAAAGGCGTGACGCACGTTTCCGGCCAGGCGACCTCGCAGTACGGGTATCCCACCACACCGCCAGTCGCCTTCAGGCCGCTATACGACCGCTGACGTTGAAATCTAACTAGACCCTTGGACAGGTCGGCGGTGGTGACACCGCCGGCCTTTTTTATTTGCTGCGGAAAGACTGCAGATACGGCTGCAGCACGCCATCCTCGCTGTAGTGCCGGGCGATGAATGAGAGACAACGCTCGCGCGCTGCTTGCCACTCGGATTCATCGTTCGTCAGGCGCCGCACGGCGGCAATCATCTCATCTGGAGTTCGCACCGCTGCGCCGAGTCCCTCGCGTGCGATGACTCCGTCCGGATCGAAGAACGCGACGACAGGTGTGCCGCTGGCCCACGCCTGCAGATAGGTGTTGGGAAATCCTTCCACATCCGATGTGTTCACGAAGACACGTGCGCGGCTGTAGAAGGCGCTGACGTCGCGATACGGAACGGCGCCGTGAAAAGTGACATTGCTCCGCTGCGCAGCCTGCGCTTGCACGGTTGCGAAGAAGGGCTCCGCACCGTTGACCGTGCCACCGACCATGTGGAACGAGACGCGCGGCAGCCGGTCCGCGACATTCAGCAACACGTCGGGCCGCTTCACTCGGCGCATGTTGCTCACCCATAGCGCATCGATATCCCGGTCGCCGAACGCGCGCTCGCTGTGCCCGGGCGCCATGGCAAGACCCGCGATCGAGCTCGCGATTCCGTAGTTGCGACGCATGAGCTGCTGCTGGTGCCGGGTCTGCACGAGGACGGCAGAAGCGCGCCGCAGTCCGTGCTCATACAGCCACTTGTCGCGCCTCTGCCAAGGCCCCAAGCCGATCAGCGCGTCGGGCATGCAATCCGCATCGCTGGCGGCACGGAACACGAAGCGCTTGCCGCGTCGTGCGCAGAACATCGCGATCTGGCCGACCGCGCCGCCAGCGCAGCTCGTGTAGTAGACGTCTGCGTCGGCACGACTCATTGCCGATACCAGCCCGGTCCAGCGCGGATGCACGAAACGCAGCACCGGGAGTCCGGCCTGGCGTGCATAGGCTTTGAACGTCTGCACGCCTTCCCAGATTGCGCCATCGGGCTGGCCGTGATCGGCGACGACCATCGAGACGCGATGGCCGCGGCGCGCGAGTGCGGTCGCGAGGAGTGTGTGCTGGACGGGTTCGCCCGAGGCGCCACCGGGATCGACCTCAGGGGCGAGCACTCCCAGATTCGACAATCCGACGAAACAGACGCTCAGCCGCGTGCCGGGGCTGTCGAATGATGAGGTGCAGTCGCGCAGGACGGATGACATGGATCCGCTGGCGGCTAGCCGGCCGGCTTCAGCGCCTGGATGAATGCGTCGCCGGTTCGCAGATCCTCATCGGTGAGGGTCTTGAACCGCGTGGCTAGATGACTGCGCGCGATGCTGGACGAGCGTTCCACGCGCGTATCTTCGACGATGCGGAAACCGGCCTCGCGCAGCAGACGGATGTGCGTCGAGTGCGGCTCGCGATTGATCAGCCACGTATCCTTGCCGCGCACGAGCTTCCACTTCAGGTCGGAGTACGTCCAATGCCCGTTCCACTCGCGCGCGGAGTCGTGGCATTTGAAATCGATCTGGTGCGACATGTAGCCGTTCGGCCGCAGCCATTCGTAGATGGCCCGGTACGTGTCCGCGAGCTGATCCACGTGCTCCAGCACTGCTTGCGAGAACACCAGGTCGAGCGAATCGCGCTCGATCGCGTTCTGCGTATGCCACGGCGCCCGGTATTGAATCATCGATTGCGGCGAATCGCAGTGGCGCAGTGCCTCGCGCACGCGTGCCAACCGCTCGGGCCGCAGGTTGCGCTCGAGTCGCTCGTCGTCGAGCAATTGCCGCGGAAAGTCGTAGGCGGGCAAGTCGGGACCGATGGCGGGAAATTCGTCCGTGCGAGGAATCGGCGCGCGCGCTTGGAAGAGCGCAATCAGCTCGTCGAAGACCGCGAGATTGCGCTCGGCATGCTGATGCGCCACGACATCGAAGGCGTAGTAGCGCTCGACGCCGCTCAAGATCGCCGCGAGGCCGATGCCGAGCGACAGGCCGGGTCCGAGCTCGGCAACGTGCCTGGGATCGACGTTCAGATGATTCGCGTTGGCATGCAACAGGTGACGCAACCAGACCGAGTAGCAGTAGCGCGCGCTCTGGGCGCCGCCGCCCGTACCAAGCGAGCGTTTGGCGAGCTTGCGTCTGACGAGAGGCAGGGCAGTGACACCGGGCACGAACGTTGCCGCGTTGAAGATCAGCCGCTTCGTCGTGTACATCTCGTTATCTCGTGTGAAGGCACGACGGCAAGTAACCCACTGACGTCGGATAAGTTCCCGCTTGTAGATTTTGCACTTCCGAACCGCCGCGGGGTTAGTATGGCGCGATGACCGAAGAGCTTCAGAGCGCGGCCGACGTCCTGATGATCAGACCTCTGCAGTTTGCGGGTAACCCGCAGACCGCAGAGTCCAATCGCTTTCAACAGAGCGCGCAGCATCTGTCGGCGGCGCAAGTGCAGGCCGCTGCCGCCGAGGAATTCGAGGCGCTCGCGTCTGCGCTGCGAGCTGCGGGCGTGAACGTGCACGCCTTCGACGACACACCGCAGCCGCACACTCCAGACTCGATCTTTCCGAACAACTGGGTCAGCTTTCACGCCGACGGCACGGTGGTTCTCTACCCGATGCTGGCAGAGAACCGGCGGCAAGAGCGTCGTTCGGATCTGCTGGAGACGATCAGCGCGCGGTTGGGCTTTCGCATCGCCAGAGTGCTGGACCTTACGCAGCACGAGAGCCGCGGCAAGTATCTGGAAGGGACGGGCAGCCTCGTGCTGGATCGCGCACATCGCATCGCCTACGCATGCGTGTCGCCGCGCACCGATCTCGACGTGCTCGGCGACTTCGCGCAACAGCTCGACTACGACGTCGTGGCGTTCGAGGCGGCGGACGCGAACGGCGAGCCGATCTATCACACGAACGTATTGATGTGTGTCGGTGCGAGGTTCGCGGCGGTCTGCCCGGACAGTATTCGTGCAGATGAGCGTGGCGCCGTGCTGGACGCCTTGCGTCGTACAGGCCACGAGCTCGTCGAGCTCAGCATGGAGCAGCTGGCTGCATTCGCAGGGAACATGCTCGAGTTGCGCTCTGTTCGCGGCACCAGCGTGGTCGCGATGTCGCGCACGGCTCTGGACTCGCTGTCGGAGCAACAACGCGCAACGATCGAGCGTCTCGGTGGCCCGATCGTCGCCGCACCCATTCCCACGATCGAGACGCTCGGCGGCGGCAGCGTGAGGTGCATGCTCGCCGAGATCCACCTGCCGAAGAAGTGAGAGACAAGAGAATCTCTCGCCAAGGCGCCAAGGACGCCAAGAAGAATTCTAAAATTCTGATATTCCGGACCTTGGCGCTCTTGGCGTCTTGGCGAGAGTCTATAATTCCGCGATGCTCGAACTCGGCGTCAAGACCCTACTTTGCTACCTGCTCGGCTCGTTGATCGGCAGTCTCATCGTGGGCGGCCTGCGCGGCGGTGTGGACATCCGCAAGCTCGGCAGCGGTAACCCCGGCGGCACCAACGCGCTGCGCACTCAAGGTCCGATGTTCGCGCTCTGGGTGATTCTCATCGACGCCGGCAAGGGCTGGCTCGCGGCTGCGGTCGTGCCCGACCTGCCGCTGTTCGGCCCCGATCCTGCAATCGATCGGATTTGGCTGGCGGTCGCGTGTGCCACCGCGGTGGTCGTCGGTCACGTCTATCCCGTGTGGTATGGCTTCCGCGGCGGCAAGGGTGCAGCCACGCTCGTCGGCGTGGTGCTCGGTCTGAAGCCGATCGCGCTGCTGCCGGTCCTGGTCGTTTGGCTGCTCGTCGTGATGATCAGTGGCTTCGTCGGGCTCGCCACAATGGTGGCGACCGCCGCATTCCCCGCATACATGATCGCGACCGACGTCGATCCGTCCCGCGCGCTGCTGGCTTTCGGTTGCGTGATGTTGCTGTTCGTGTGCTATACGCATCGTTCGAACATCGAGAGAATGCGGGCGGGAACGGAGAATCGCGCACAGCGCCTGTGGCTGCTGCGCAAGCGCTAATCGCAATGATCGCCGCAGCGAAAAATCGCAGGAAAAAACCCGCGAAGAAGCGCCCGAAGAATCCTCGGAGCAAGCCGTCGCCTTCGCCGTCACCGACGCAGGCCCGCCGCACGCGGCTGCTCGCTTTGCTGGCAACCGGCGAGTTCCATTCCGGCGAGCGTCTGGCGAAGCGTCTGCGAATCTCGCGCGGCGGGATCTGGAAGCTGATCCGCTCGCTCCAGGCCATGGGCGTCAACATCGAATCCGTGCCGCGGCAGGGCTATCGGTTGCCGCGTGCAGTCGATCTGCTCGACCGCAACGCAATTCTCGCGGAGATGTCTCCTGAGACTCGCGAGCGGTTGCAGCCGCTGGATGTCCTGCTCACGGTGGATTCGACCAATCGCTACGTGGCGGAGCACGCGGCGAACCCGCCGGGTACGACTCATGTCTGTGCCGCGGAGATCCAGAACGCGGGCCGCGGCCGGCGCGGGCGCAGCTGGGTCGCGCCCTTCGGTTGCGGCATCTGCATGTCGCTGGGCTGGCAGTTCGTCGAAGCGCCGCCGACCTTCTCGGCCTTGAGCCTCGCGGTCGGCGTCGCGACCGTGCACGCGTTCCAGCGTCTCGGCATCGAAGGCGTCGGCTTGAAGTGGCCGAACGACCTGATCTGGCAGCAGCGCAAGCTCGGCGGAATCCTGATCGAGATGCGCGGCGAATCGGCTGGCCCGGCGCAGGTCGTGATCGGCATCGGCATCAACATGCGCATGCCGGCATCGGCCCGCCTCATGCTCGCCGAACAACAGGCAGCGCTCATCTCGGACGTCCACGAGATCATGCGCGATCGCACGCCACCGCGTAATGCGGTGATCGCGATTCTGGTGGAGGAGGTCACGCGGATGCTGCAGACGTTCGGCACCAAGGGCTTCGAGCCGTTCGCCGACGAATGGCACAAGCTCGACACGCTCGCGGACGCCCAGGTGCGCGTGATGAGCGGCGCCGAGACGACGTTCGGGCGTGCCCGCGGTGTCGATGTAGACGGCACGCTGCTTGTGGATGTGGACGGTGAGCTGCGGCGGTTCGCCTCCGGCGAGGTCAGCCTGCGAGCTGCGCGCTAGCCCATGGCTCTGCTCATCGATATCGGCAACACGCGCATCAAGTGGGCGCGTTTCGAGAACGGCGTACTGCAACCGCAATCCGCCGCGCCCCATGCAGATTGGATCGGGCAGACATTGGTCGAGACCGTTCTGCGACGAGGCAACCGTGCCGACCGCGTACTCGTGAGCAACGTCGCCGGCACTCGCATGGCTGAAGTGGTACGCACCGCAGTCTCCCAGACGTGGCAACTCGAAGCCGAGTTCGTGACGTCGACGCCGATGGCCGGCGGCATCCGCAACGCATATCCGCAACCCGCCAAGCTGGGCGTCGATCGCTGGCTTGCCATGATCGGCGCTCACGCCCTCGAGCGTGGCGCCGTATGCATCGTCAGCGTCGGCACAGCGATGACGATCGATGGCGTCGCTGCCGACGGGCTTCATCTGGGCGGCGTCATCGTGCCCGGCCTGGACCTCATGGTTGCGAGCCTGCTGAAGAACACGAGCGACATCGCTCAACGAGCGCAGCAGGGCGACACCAGCGATGGGCTGTTCGCAGACAACACACTCGGTGCGATCAGGCAAGGCTCGGAGCACGCGCTCGCGGCACTCATCGAGCGCGCTGTCGGCGTGATGCGACGGACTTTGGGCGAGACGCCGCAACTGCTGGTCACTGGCGGTGCGAGTGACCGGGTCGAGAAGGCGATCGGGCTGCCGTATCGCGCCGTTCCGGACCTGGTTCTGCAAGGCCTGGCCGTTCTGGCCCGCGAGCCAGGTCCCTGACGGCGCTCATATATATGAGGGGCTCATGTATCATGCCCGCACCATGTCCAAGGAACTTCAGGCACTAGTGATTCTCGCAGCGTTCCTGAGCGCTGGCGCAGCGGCACAGGCGGCGGACGTGCAGGCGGGACGCAGCACCGCGCAGAGCAAGTGCGCGCAATGCCACGAAGCGGATGACTGGGAAGGCGAAGACGCGGCCTCGCTGGAAAGCCTGATCCGCGACATCGTCGCCGGCAAGGTCAAGCACAAGAACAAGCTGGACCTCAGCGCGCCGGAGATCGCGAACATCGCCGCGTACTGGGGCCAAGGAAAGAAGTAGTCGAGCAAGAAATAATTTCATGCGCATCCTTTGCCTGTTGCTGATCCTGGCCAACGTGCTCTACTTCACGTGGTCACAGATGATCGACGTGTACGTTCCCAATCTCGAGCGCAAGGGCGCGCCGCCGGTCGAGCCGCCGGCGCGCATCGTGCTCGCCCGCGAGATGATCGAAGCGAATCCCGAAGAGCGCAGCGTCGGCCCGATCCGCGACGTGCAGCCGCCTGCGGTCGAGCCGCTGGGCGGACGCTCTGCGCCGGCGACACAGACAGCGCTGCTCGACACGCTGGCGTGCATGAGCGTCGGACCGTTCGCAGATCTGCCGCAGGCGTCACAAGCCCAGGCAGCATTGCGCGGCGCGGGCTTCCAACCGCGGCAGCGTATGGAACAGGGCGAGATCTGGGCGGGTTACTGGGTGAGCGTCCAAGGACTACCAACAAGGGACGCCGCGGACGCAGCACTCAAGACCCTCTCTGCCAACGGTATCGACGACGTGTATGTCATGCCCGGTTCCGATCCGCCGAACGTCCTGTCGCTCGGTGTGTTCTCGGACTATCAGCGCGCGCAGCGGCGCGTCGACGAAGTGCGCGCGATCGGACTCACGCCGCGCATCGACGATCGCAAGCGCGCCGGCTCCGTCTACTGGATCGACGTCGACCTGCTGGAACCCGGGCAGATCATCGACAGCAGCATCTTCCAATCCGATCCGGGCAAGATCACGCGACTGGAGATGCGCGCGTGTCCGGCTGCCGCGGCAGGCTGAGTGATTTCGCCGGCGCATCGCTTCCAATGGCGGCCGTTCCTGCTCGACCTGGCCGCGCTGGCGCTGGTCGTCTTCGCGCCGTTCGTCATCCTGCTGAGCTACCACGGCTATCCGTACTTCACGCCTGAGGTGCTGCTGATCCTCGCCGCGGCACTGGTGGCTGCGGCGTTACTGGCATTGCTGATCTCGTATATGGGGGGATTCGTCCGGATCCTCGTGTTCGCAGGCCTGATCGCGCTATTCATCGACATGCACGTGGGACTGTCGCCGCGCTGGTCGTCGCTCTCCGTGATGCTCATGTACCTCGGAGTCGTCGCGGGGCTTGCTGGCCTGCTGTGGTTCTTGCGCGAGCATGCGGCGAAGATTGTGTGCGTCATCTTCATCACGCTGCTCGCGCTGACGCTGGTGCGCGGCAGCTCGCCTTCGCTGCAGATCGTCAGCGAACGGACTGCGACAACAGGTAGCAGCAGCGCAGAGCCTCCGCTCCTGATCCATCTGCTGCTGGATGAGCACATCGGCATCGAGAGCCTGCCGCCGGAGATTCCGGGCACTAACGCGCTGCGCCCGGAGCTCGTCGACTTCTACACCTCACGCGGCTTTCAGTTGTTCGGCGGCGCATACAGCCAATATGCGCACACCTACAATTCGATCGCGAATCTGCTGAATTTCTCGTCCCGCGAAGTCAGTCATCCCTTTCTGTCGCACGGCACGGACCAGACCGAGTGGCAGCTCAAGCAGGCGGCTTATTTCCCGATGCTGCGGGGGCGCGGTTATCGCCTGCACGTAATTCAGTCGACCTATATGGATCTGTGTCATGCCGAAGGCGCGCAGGTGGAGGAATGCACCACGTATCCCGTGACCGGCCTGAAACTGCTCCGAGGGCTCAAGCTGCAAGTTACCGAGAAGGTGGGTGCATTCGTCAGCGCGATCGTCACGAAGTCGAGCGTCCTGCGCGTCGCGAACAAGGTCTATGAGCGCGGCATCCGCGGCACGTTGCTGCGAGTCGGCTGGCACCTGCCCGTGTGGCGCTGGCAGGGACCGCTGCTGGGTCCGCTGCAGGTCCCCACGATGTTCGAACGACTCGGCGACGACATCGTGCGGCATCCGCGCGGCCACGCATTTTTCGCGCATCTGGTGCTGCCCCACTATCCGTATGCGTTCGATCGTCGCTGCGAGCTGCGGCCACACGCGGCGGACTGGGGCACGAATCGCATCGCATCCACCGATCCGCTCGTCTACAACACGAAGGAGAGCAGGGCGCAGAAGTACGAGCTGTACGCCGACCAGGTGCGTTGCGTGCTCGAGCTGCTCGACAAACTGTTCGATGATCTCGACAGCCGCGGCTTGCTCGCCGACGCAACGATCATCGTGCAGGGCGATCACGGCGCGCGGATCCCGCTGCATTTTCCGACCGGACTGACGCTGGCGAGCGGTGTGCTGACCGATGCTGACTTCAGCGACACCTTCTCGACGCTGTACGCAATCCGCTCGCCGGGAGTGTCGCCGGGCTACGACGCAGCGCCGCTATCGGTGGTCGAGTTGCTGAATCAGCACTTGGAAGGGGAACCGTCGGGCGAGCCGGGTCATTGTAGGGTGTTCCTGCTCGACGAGGGCGGGGGCAGTCTCACGGGGGTAGAGCCGAAATTCTGCGCACCGTGACCCGAACAGCCTGAGGAGCCCGGTGATGGTGCATAAAAAGCGCGTGCTTGCGATCTGGTTGGCGGTTCAGCTGGTAATTTTTTCGACCGCGGCACACGCGTATCTGGATCCCGGTACGGGCAGCATCCTCGTCCAGAGCTTCCTTGCCGGCCTGGCCGGCGCCGTCGCCGTTGTCAGCTTGTACTGGCAGCGTGTCAAAGCTTTCTTCGCAAATCTGCGCAAGTCATCGCGGGATGTGCAGAGCAGTGCAACTTCGACAGATAACGACGGAGTCTGAGCCCGCGATTCGCGCCGAACCCGGGTCCTTCCGCGACCCCGGCGGGCGAATCTACTGGTACGGCGAGCGCGTGCTGCGCACCGTCATGCCGTCTGCGGCCAAGGATTTCGAATACGTCGAATCGAGCGGCCTGATCCCGGCGCTGGTCGAGCGCGGCATGCTCATTCCGCAGACTCATTTGTCGCTCGAGCTGCTCGGCGATGCCGCCGGCGATGCCTCGTACCTGTTGGAACACCCCAAGCTCGATTTCATTTCGCATCCGTACGAGTGGCCGTTTCGCGCGTTGCAGGCGGCTGCGCTGCTGCAACTCGATCTGTATCTTGCAGCGCTCGAGCGCGATGTGACGCTCTCCGACGCGACGGCGTACAACATTCAGTTCGACGGCGTGCGGCCGGTGTTCATCGACCGACTCTCGTTTCGCCGCTACGTCGACGGACAGTTCTGGCTCGGCCATCGACAGTTCTGCGAGCAGTTCCTCAACCCGCTGCTGCTGCGCTCGATGTTCGGGATTCCGCACAATGCCTGGTATCGAGGCAGTCCCGACGGAATCGGCGCGGCGGAGTTGAGTGCGCTACTGCCGCTGCGCAAGAAATTTTCGTGGCGCGTGTTCACGAACGTCGTCATGCAGGGATCGCTGCAGAAGACGCGCTCGTCCGATGCGCACAAAGCGGTCGCAGGCAAACTGCGTTTTCCGAAGACCGCGTTCGTGCGCTTGCTGAGCGGATTGCGAACCTGGATCGCGTCGCTGCAGCCGGCGGACCGTGTGCCCACGACGTGGCAGGAGTACGCGCGACACAACTCCTATCGCGATACCGAGGCCGAAGCCAAGCGCAACTTCGTCGCGCGCTTCGTGAGCGACAGCAAGGCGCGTACGGTCTGGGACATCGGTTGCAACACCGGCGATTATTCGGCGGCAGCGTTGCGAGCGGGCGCACGCTCGGCGATCGGCTTCGACTTCGATCAAGGTGCGCTCGATCTGGCATTCGACCGCGCGCGTTCCGAGAAACTCGCGTTCACGCCGTTGTTCCTCGACGTGACGAACCCGGCGCCCGACCAAGGCTGGGGTCAGGCGGAGCGACGCGGATTGCGCGCGCGCGCCAAAGCCGACGCGGTGTTGGCGCTGGCGTTGATTCATCACATCGCGATCTCGAAGAACGTCCCGCTCGACGGAGTCGTAGCATGGCTGGTCGACACCGCGCCGCGCGGCGTCATCGAGTTCGTGCCCAAGACCGATCCGATGGTCGTCGAATTGCTGAGACTGCGTGAGGACATCTTCCCGCACTACGACGAACAGCACTTCGTGAAGTGCCTGGAAGAGCGGGCGCGCATCGTGCGCAGCGAGACTGTCTCCGCGAGCGGACGCAAACTGTTCGTGTTCGAGCGCGCTGTCACCTGACCATCGTCGAAGTGCAATACTGCAGCGCTAGCCTGCGCGCATGCAGTACGCAAGCTTTTTCGCAGTGTGGCTGCTCAGCAGCTTGATCCTCGGTGTGGTCCACGGCCCTGCAATGGGGACGTTCTTCGGGCTTGCCATCGCAATAGGTTATGTCGCAGCTACCGCCGCACCCGCGCTGGTGGCCCGCAGGCGCAAGCGTTTGCAGCGGGGGCATGAGCCCAGACATAATTCGCCGGCGCCGCATACATATATATGACGCGGCACCGGCCGGCTTAGCTCAGTTGGTAGAGCACCTGATTTGTAATCAGGGGGTCGTGGGTTCGAGTCCCTCAGCCGGCACCAATCTGCAAACGCTTATCCCAACCTAGAATTCTGCGTTCTCACGGAATGGCGATGAGCTAAAAAAAGCCCCGAGCTGCGACCCCTTTTCGTCCCAACAGGGGGTCGGCAGATCGCAGATGATCCAACCCCTGGATCTTGCTGGCGATGCGGCTTGTGTCTGTGGACACCTTTGTGGACACTCTTTCGCCCCCGCGACACCCTGCGACACGAATAGTGCACACCGCCCAAGCGACTCAAACCAACGCAAGCGCACCGTCCGGCTCCTTGAGTTACGGATGATCCGATGCGCCTCCGCTTCGTGCCTGAGCCCGCGAAGTATTCCTCTGGCCGTTGCGTGATCGGTGACATGCAGCCGAGAGCGCCATCGCCGGTATGCGTCGGCGTGGTTATCAAGAGAGGGTCCTGAAAAGTCTCAGGACGCTGCGCACGGATCCTTGGTGATTACGACTCGCCCTTCGATCGCACTATCTCCGCTCTCGGCTGGCATCGGTTAACACCCGTGCACAGTAACAGCCTGGGTCTTGAGTACCTGGGGCAGCTGCGGAAACAGTGCGCCTATCGGCGTCTTGCCTGAAATCTCCTCAGCGGGCGCGAGCTTGATTGGCCCGGTGCGACCGAAGGTCGGATAGAAGGGCGCTGCTCAATCGGCCGTCCCTCCGATTCCGCCGTGAACTTCGTTCCGACCGGGCCGTACTCCCAAGGGGGATGCCATGGTTAAGCGTGATGGGTGCGGCGCTAACATTCGTCATCGATACCTGTAGCGCGACGTTTCCGTTCGCGCATATCGGCGTGAGGAGCAACCGCAGGCCATATGCTTCCACGGCCTGCGGTGTAGGTGAGGACGTGCTGCAGGCGCAGAAGCCGGCGAGCACCGACCACGTCGCTATTCTTCCAGCGGGTCGTTCGCCGCACGAGTGCGCGGCCCGAAATCAAAGTCTCGTTTGATCTGAGAGCCGGCCGCACGCGCCGTTCTGAGTGTTCTGGTGAGCCGCACTACCGATTCATGCAACTTACCACCCCGCAAAATGTTCGGTTCTGGACGCCGCCCGAAAGCGGACGTTCTACTCATACCGCGTTCATTGCCGCCTTGTTCATTCCGCCCTGGCATCGGCGCCATGCTCGGATAGCTGTGCACCGAACCAACGATGTATTGCAGTGAGCAGATGCTTATCGTCCGTGCTGAAGACGATTTCTGCGCCGTCGGACAGGGCTGCGTAGGAGACTCTTATCTTCGATCCACCAGTTTGAAGATCCTTCAAGCCCGGCATGTCTTTTCCATGCAGCATCCCTGGATCTGAGTAGTCGCCCTGCTGAAACCGTTCTGCCTCCTGCTTCAGATGCTGCTGAATGGGGCTGATTTGCTCTCTGGCTGAGGCATCCCTGATGACTACGCGCTGGATGCCCCCTTCCTCAGTCATGCGGAAGATATGGACGGTCTTCGACATGTCGAACGGCATCACCGTGTGAGCCGAATTGTGAACGTGCTCCTGCGTCGTCTGCGCCGGCGAAGCACATGTCCACCAGACCATGCATGCTCCCGATGCCAGAAGCGCAATCCTGCTTGTCACGTGGCGATTCATCGTTCTTCTCCGGGGGCTTACTCGGAAGAATAACCCAATGAGGATCGTAGAGCCGACCGGCGATGATGCGGATCCCGTTGTCACGCCTTAGACTTGATCCCGATCTCCTCGAGTCACTGGGCCTGGTCAGGGCACGAATGGCATTGAACACTGAAGACGGCGCTGCAGCGACGATGCAGTGGAGCGACGGAGGCCCGCTACTGGCATCAGTCGTGCGCTCGATGTGGTCACTCGTAGGATCGGCCGAAGAAGCAGCACTGCCCGGCATCATCGCGCCGGACACGCACGTCGAGTTTGTGTTCCATCTCGGTGAACAGTGGTTGGCGCAGCGTATCAGTCATCCGGGGTGGGCAATGCAGCCTGCGGCGTTCGTGTATGCGGCGAGTCGCGGTGGATTGCAGTTCCAGCCGACGGGTCCCGTCTGTCTGCTTGCTTTTCGCGTCAGTCCAGTCGTCGCGACGCGGATCCTGCGCCAGTCGCTTGCTGATCTGTGGGATGTGCCGGTCGCACTCGATGCACTGATTGGTACCGAGGCCTCGAATCTGATCGCGTCGCTGCGGAGCAGTCCAGATGAGGAACGCTTTGCTGTCCTACGACAATGGATCGTAAAACGACTGAGAGGGTGGGGTGCGGACGACTGGAACTCGGAGCGGTTGTTCAACACGCTCCTTTGGCGATCGCGCAGTGGCTCCATTGCGCGGGTGAGTCGCACGCTAGGGCCGTCGCAACGATCCTTGCGTCGCATCCTCGGTGAGCGCGCTGGGCTCTCACCGAAGGCGGTGCAACTGAGCGGTCGGATGCTGGGTGCCTGTGCACTTCTGCGTGAGGCGCCCTCGCTCGAGATCACCGAGATCGCAAGTCGCGTGGGCTTCTACGACCACGCCGCCTTCACGCACGCGTTCACCAGTCGCATCGGCCTCACACCAACGCAGTTTCGCGCTGAGCCCATCGTGCTCTACGAGCGCGAGCACGCGCTGCCCTGACGGCAGCAGACATTGACCGCAATTTACAAGCGCGTCGCGTGGCTTGAACGTTACTCTTGTGTCCTAAGTCCGCTATCGAGGTAATGAGATGCGCTTCATCGCCGGATTGCTCTTGTCTTGCCTGATCGGCGGCGCCGCAAGCGCGCAATCGACGGATGGACTCGCCGAGCTTCGCTGGCTGATCGGCGACTGGCGCGGCGTAGGGCAGGGCGATCCGGGTACGTCAGGAAGCGAGCGACACAACGATTCCTTTCTTGGGGGCCGGTATATCCGGGCAAGCGGATCTTCTGTCTATCCGAAGCAGGAGAAGAACCCTTCGGGTGAGGTCCACGAGCAGCTTGACCTGTGGAGCTACGATCGCGCCCGCAGCAGCGTCATCCTGCGAACCTTCGATACGCTCGGCTTTGCGTGCACCTACGTGCTCGATCGGGCCGCAAGCTCTGCGGATCGGTGGGTGCTCAACGGCGAGAGCCTTGAGAATGTCCCCAAGGGTATGAAGGCGCGCTACATCTATACGCGACCGTCGGAGAACGAGTATCACGAGGTATTGGAGCTGGATACGGACGGCAAAGGCTTCAAGCCGTACGTCACCAATCGATTCCTGAAGGTTCAGCCGCCTCGTTCGTAGTCGAGCAGCCGCAGCGCGGATGTGCGCAGTTCTGAACGCGCTCGATGGAGCCGGCTTTTCAGCGCAGCAATGCTGATCGAAAGATGGCTGGCTGCTTCGGGCGCCGTCAGTCCCTCGACATCGCGCAGCAGAATAACCTCACGATGATCCGCGTCGAGGCGAGCGATCGCATTGGCTAGGATGCGTTCGATCTGTTCGGCCGTGACTTGGTCCTCAATAGGATTCCGAGGATCTGCAAGTGTTGGAAGGACATCAGCGAGATCTTCTTCGCTCCGATGCTGCCGCACCAACCGATGGCAAGCGTTTCGAACGATAGCGAATAGCCAGGTGGTAATCGCGGCGGCGCGCCGAAACGTTCTGATCGATCGTGCTGCGGCCCAGAGCGTCTCCTGAACGGCGTCTTCCGTATCCTCCGTCGTTCTGCAATAGCGAAGGCCGTAGCGAAAGACAATTTCCCGATTTGCTGTGAGTAATGCTTCAAGAGCGGCGGGGTCGCCGTGCTGTGCCGCCTGCAGCACAGGGTCGGTGGTAGCTACTGCCATTGTCGTGAGGTCCGTGCCGGGATCTGGGCGAATCCTTTTGTAGGTGGCCCGACTCTAATGTCGAGGCGAGAGGATGGCCAGACTTAACAAGGAATCCGGAGCATGTCAGTTCGCGACAACGTAAACGGGGAACAGGCGCAGATCGCAAAGGGTGCGCTGGAGCAGGTGTGCTCGGGTGCACGACTGGATTGTCTCGCGCAGTACTACAGTCCACGGTTTGTGGATCATGTGAACGACTCTGAGTACCGCGGGCACGCTGGCGTGCAAACTTCGGTTAATCGGTATCGCAAGATCCTGTCGGACATCACGATAACCGTTCTGGACCAGGTGATTGAAGGGCAGCGCGTGGTTTCACGTTTCGTGGTGAGCGGCGTTGCCTACGGACGCCCGGTGCGAGTCAACGGAATCACGATCAGCCGAATGGAAGACGGTTTGGTCGTCGAGGACTGGTCCGTGACGGATACGCTCGGCATGCTGCGCCAGCTCGGTTTTTGGCGACTGATCCGCTTGATGGTGGGTTCACTACGGCGCTAGTGACCGAGTGCATCCCCGTTTCGCAGCCGATTCACCACCGTGTCAATCTCGGTCTCGCTGGTCGCCCGACCGAGACTGAAGCGGACTGCTCCCATACCGACGCGCTCGGGCACTTTCATGGCCGACAAAACGGGTGAGAGTTCCACGCGGCCGGAGTGACAAGCCGACCCGGTGGAAGCGGCCACACCATCAAGCCGTGCAAGAATCTCCGCGCCGATCCTGCCGACGAACGAGACATTGAGCGTGTTGGGCAGTCGCAGCTCCGGATGGCCATTCAACACCACAGCTTCGCCGAAGACTTGGCGCAGTCCCTGCCACAACCGATCGCGAAGGGCGCGGACGCGCTGCATCGGCTCCAGATCCATCGCCAGGGCGGAGGCTTCGCCGAGTCCCACCGCGAGCAGCGCGCTTTCCGTGCCGGCGCGGAGGCCGCGCTCATGACCGCCTCCGTGAATCAGCGGCTCCAGAGTAGTGTTGCGTCGTACGTAGAGAGCGCCGACGCCTTTGGGTGCATAGAACTTGTGTCCAACGACGGTCAGCAGATCGACACCAAGCTCATCGACGTGTACCGGAACTTTGCCGAGGGACTGCGCCGCGTCCGTGTGAAAGCGGATGCCATGCTCCCGGGCAATCGCGCCAATCTCCGCAATTGGCTGAATCGTGCCGACTTCGTTATTGGAGTGCATGACAGTGATCAGGATTGTGCGTGGAGTAACCGCGCGGCGGACATCGTCGGGATCCACACGGCCGTAGCTGTCGACAGGCAGATAGCTGACTCTTGCGCCGAGCCGCTCCAGGAATCGGCAGGGACCGAGCACCGCGGGGTGCTCGATTTGCGTCGTGATGATGTGCTCGCCCTTGTCGGCGAGCGCAGTGAACGTGCCCTTGATGGCGAAGTTGTTCGCTTCGCTCCCGCCGCTCGTGAACACGATCTCTTCCGGAGCGCAGCGGAGCAGGTTCGAAACCTGTCGGCGTGCGTTCTCGACCGCGTTCCTGGCCGGCACGCTCGCCCAATGCCCGCTCGACGGATTGCCGAACGCTTCGTCCAGGAACGGACGCATGACTGCAGCGACTGCGGGATGGATCGGTGTGCTCGCGTTGTAGTCGAGATAGATCATGGCTTCCTCTGCTCATTCATTACGAAGCCGACCACGGCGCCGGAGAGAAACGTCACAGCGGCAACCGCTACGATCGCCCAGCGCAGCCCGAAGAAATCCGCAATGAGTCCGGCACTGACCGCGCCGATCGCGTAACCCAGATCTCGCCAGAACCTGTACACGCTGAGCGCGCGGGCACGCCAGCTCGGGTGTGCGACATCGGAGACCACGGCGAGCAGGCTCGGATAGACCATTGCCGTACCAATGCCGAGCAGCAGGCTGCCGACAAGCCACCCGCTGAACTCGCGGCTCGCTGCGGTCACAAACAAGGCGAACGCCTGCACCCACATCCCGGCGACGATCAGACCCTTGCGCCCCCAGCGATCACTCAGCGGACCGGTGATGGTCTGGAGAATCGCCCACACGGCTGGATAGGCAGCCTTCAGAATGCCGATTCTCTCGACGCTCAAACCGAACGCGGCGAAGTAGAGCGGGAAGATTCCCCAGCTCATGCCGTCGTTGAGATTGTTGACGAGTCCGGCCTGCGAAGCAGCGAACAGGTTGCGATCGCCGATCGTGGTGAGGCGGAAGACCTGGCGGAAGCTCAGTGACTGTGCCGGTGCAGGGTGACTCTCGGCTTCGAGCCGCACATGACCACGGGTGTCGCGCACCAGGAGAATCGAGAGCGCCAGTCCGAGGATGCCGTACACGATGCCGAGA
>Ga0209382_10000556_pt1 | contig 61631 bp, 49 predicted proteins | sample SoiMetdeltSBSDD5_FD_187599 | JGI IMG/M metagenome (GOLD analysis project Ga0209382, IMG submission 187599) | Bulk soil microbial communities from a Populus tree surrounding site in Tennessee, USA - Soil MetaG P. deltoides SBSDD5 (SPAdes) (version 2) | ecosystem: Environmental > Terrestrial >...
ACGAGCTCTGCATGGAGGCCGCGCGCGCGCATCCCGACCGGTTCGCGATCCTCGGCAACTTCCCCCTCGACAAGCCCGAGAGCCGCGCGCTGGTCGACACGTGGAAGCAGCGCCCGGGAATGCTCGGATGCCGCTTCACCTTCATCGGGCCGGAGCAGAGCACGTGGCCGACGGACGGCACCGTCGACTGGCTGTGGCCCGCAGCCGAGCGGGCCGGCCTGCCGATCGCGATGATGGCGGCGAACTTTCTGCCGAAGGTCGGCGAGGTCGCCCGGCGGCACCCGAACCTCAAGCTGATCCTCGATCACCTCGGTCGACCGAGGGGGGACACGAGCCCGGGTGAGCGGTGGGCGAATCTGGCGGACGTGCTCGCGCTCGCGAAATATCCCAACGTCGCGATGAAGGCAACCGGCGCGCCGAGCTACTCCGATCAGCCCTACCCGTTTCGCGACATCCACGACAACCTGCGCCGGCTCTACGACGCCTTCGGCCCCGCGCGCTGGTTCTGGGGCACCGACATCACGCGCATGCCCTGCCCATGGCGTCAGTGCGTGACGCTGTTCACCGAAGAGCTGCCCTGGCTGAAGGGCCGCGACCTCGAGCTGGTCATGGGCCGGGCTGTCTGTGACTGGCTGGGATGGACACGATAGGAGAGACGCCATGAGACCCAACAAGCTGCGCGAGCTTCTCGAGTCCAACAAGCCCACGCTGTCCACTCACATTCACACCACCTGGCCATCCGTCGTGGAAGCCATCGGGCACACGGGCCTCTACGATTACGTCGAGTTCGTCGGCGAGTACGGCCCCTTCGACCTGCACGACCTCGACAACCTCGCTCGGGCCGGGGACATCTACAATATGTCGATGCAGCTCAAGGTCGACCAGGAGCCGCGGGGCTTCCTCGCGCAGCGGGCGATCGGCTCCGGCTTCCACAGCATCCTGTTCGCGGACTGTCGCTCTGCCGCCGACGTGCAGGAGTGCGTGCGCATCGTGCGCGCGGAGACACCGGAGGACGGGGGCACCTACGGCGTGGCGACCCGTCGGTTCACCTACATGGGCTATGGCGGCACCAAGGAGTACGTCCAGGCCCTGCGCGACATCGTCGTGGCCATCATGATCGAGAAGCCGGGGACCGTCGACACGCTCGAGGACGTCCTCGCCGTCAAGGGTGTCGACATGGTGCAGTGGGGAGGTTCCGACTACTCGATGGGCATCGGACGGGCCGGCGAGCGCTACTCCCCGGAGCTACGAGTGGTAGAGCGCCGCGTGTTCGAAACGGCCATCAAGCTGGGCGTGCCGCCCCGCGCCGAGATCGCCACCGCCGATCAGGCGAAGTACTTCCTCGACATGGGCGTCCGGCACTTCTCCGTCGGCACCGACATCACCATCCTGCACCAGTGGTGGAAGTCCCAGGGCGAGGACCTGCGCAAGGCGCTCGGCGGCAGCTGATCGGCGGCGAACCACGGCGCGACCCGCCCGCCACGGGACCGTGACTATCATCCAGGCGGCGCCACCCGAGTCCCTGCATAGCCGGTGTGGGCCCAACGAGAGGCCCAGAGGAGCGAGCAGTGGCAGACCCGAACAGGCCGTTGTGGCAATGGAGCGCCTGCGAGCTGGCCGACGCCATCGCGGCGCGCAAGGTGACGGCCGTCGAGGCCGTGGGCAGTGCCGTGGCTCGCATGCGCGCCACCAACGACACGATCAATGCCATCGTGGACGATCTCGGCGAGGCCGCGCTCCGCGAGGCCGAGGCGCACGACAAGGCGATCAGCGCCGGCGGTCCGATCGGACCGCTGCACGGCGCGCCGGTCACGATCAAGGAGAACGTCGATCAGAAGGGGTGCGCGACGCCCAACGGCGTCGTCGCCTTCAGAGACGTGATCGCGCCGGACGACGCGCCCGTGGTACGCAACCTGCGCCGGGCCGGGGCCATCGTCATCGGGCGCACCAACACGCCGGAGTTCTCCTTCCGCGGGACCACGGTGAACGAGCTGCACGGCCGCACCTTCAATCCCTGGAACGCCACGGCCTCGGCCGGCGGCTCCTCGGGCGGCGCCGCCGCCGCGGTGATGATGGGCTACGGCCCGATCGCGCACGGCAACGACATCGGCGGCTCGCTGCGCTTTCCGGCCTACGCCTGCGGCGCGGCCACGGTGAAGCCGGGCCTCGGCCGGGTGCCGGCCTACAACCCCTCGGCGGCCGTCGAGCGGGGCATGCTGGCGCAGGTGATGTCCGTGCAGGGCGTGATCTGCCGCGAGGTCCGCGACGTGCGCCTGGCCATGCGCGCGCTCGTCGGCTACGACCCGCGCGATCCCTGGCAGGTGCCCATGCCCTTCGAGGGGCCGCCCGAGCCGAGGCCCATCACGGTCGCGTTCACCCGGAACACTTTCGACTTTTCCCTGCACCCGGCGGTTGCCCGCGCGCTCGACGCCGCGCGCGCCGCGCTGGCGGCCGCCGGCTACGACGTGCGCGAGGTCGAGCCGCCCCTCCTGAAGGAGGCCGCCGTCACGGGCGCGCGCTGCCTCTTCGGCGAGGCCAAGGCGCTGATGGACGCCGACGTGCGCACGTACGGCTCGAAGACCGTCGTCGCGATCTTCGACGAGTACTACCGCTACTTCCAGCCGTTCGAGGGCCTCGAGTTCCTCAGGGCGATCGCCGACCGCAATCGCTTCATCCGCGCCTGGACCATGTTTTTGACCGACTATCCGCTGGTCCTCACCCCGTTCCTTCCGGCGCCGATCTTCGCCTGGAACCGCGACGAGCAGGGCGCCGAGGGCGTGCGCGAGGTGCTCGGCAGCGCCCTGTACAGCTATGCCATGAACTTCCTGGGCCTGCCCGCCGCCGTCGTGCCCGCGGACGAGAACGACGGCCAGCCGGTCGGCGTCCAGATCGTCGGCCGTCGCTTCCGCGAGGACATGATCCTCGACGCCGCGGAGGTGGTGGAACGGGCGGTCGGCGTGATGGCCGAGCGGCTCTGGCGGCGCGGCCCATGACACCGTTCAGGTTCTAGGAGCGCGATGGGCCCGGACACGCTCGCCTGTCTTCACGCGCTCCGCCAGAAGGTCCTCTGGCTCTCGACGTGGATGATCCACCACGCCAACCACGTTCGCCCGAATCGCGACGGGCTCAAGGTGGGCGGGCACCAGGCGTCCTCGGCCTCGTCGCTCGACATCATGGTCGCGCTCTACTTCGCCGTGCTCCGCCCGGAGGATCGCGTCGCCGTGAAGCCGCACGCGAGCCCGGTCTTTCACGCCATCCAGTACCTGCTCGGCCGGCAGACCCGCGAGCGTCTCGAGCGGTTCCGGGCTCTCGGCGGCGCCCAGGCGTATCCGTCGCGCACGAAGGACGCGGACGACGTCGATTTCTCGACGGGCTCCGTCGGCCTCGGCGTGGCGCTGACCCTGTGCGCCGCGCTCGTGCAGGACTACGTCCGGCTGCACGGGCTGCTGCCGGACGGGGTGCGCCCCGGCCGGATGATCGCGCTGGCCGGCGACGCCGAGTTCGACGAGGGCAACGTCTTCGAGGCGATGCTCGAGGGCTGGAAGCACGACGTGCGGAACGTGTGGTGGGTCGTCGACTACAACCGCCAGAGCCTCGACAGCGTCGTCTCCGAGCGGCTCTTCGGTCGGATCGAGGACATCTTCCGCACGACGGGCTTCGAGGTCGTCGAGCTGAAGTACGGCTCGCGCCTGCAGGCCGTGTTCCGACAACCCGGCGGCGAGGCACTGCGGCGCTGGATCGACGAGTGCCCGAACCAGGTGTACTCCGCGCTCACGTTCAAGGGTGGCGCGGCCTGGCGAGCCGAGCTGGAGCGCGACCTGAAAGGCGAGCCCCGGACGCGGGCGCTCGTCGACGCGCTCGACGACCGCGCGCTGCACGAGCTGATGACCAACCTCGCGGGCCATGATCTGGAATCCCTGCTCGCCGCGTTCCAGGCCGTGCAGGACGACCGGCCCCGCTGCTTCCTCGCCTACACGATCAAGGGCTACCGGCTGCCGCTGGCCGGCCACCGCGACAACCACGCCGGGATGCTGACGCCGGGGCAGATGAAGGAATTCCAGCACGCGATGGGCGTCCCCGAGGGCCGCGAGTGGGACCCGTTCGTCGGCCTCGACGTGTCCGAGGCCGCGCTGCGCACCTTCCTCGCCGCGGTGCCGTTCGCGCGCGCCGAGCCGCGGATCCGCGTGGCAGAACCTGCCGTGGTGCCCGAGCGCCTCGAGGCGCTGCACGACCGCATCGTGTCCACGCAGGCCGGATTCGGCCGCGTGCTGAGCGAGCTGGGCTCCGGCGATACCGAGCTGGCGCAGCGCATCGTCACCATCTCGCCCGATGTCACGCTCTCGACCAATCTGGGCGGATGGGTGAACCGCCGGGGCATCTTCCACCGCTCCGAGCGCCGCGACGCGTTCCGCGACCTCGACGTGCCGTCGCCGCAGCGCTGGGCGATGTCGCCGTCCGGCCAGCACTTCGAGCTCGGCATCGCCGAGCACAACCTCTTCATCATGCTCGCCGCCCTCGGTCTTTCGGCGCCGTTGTTCGGCGTTCGCCTGCTGCCGATCGGGACGCTCTACGATCCCTTCGTGCTGCGGGGCCTCGACGCGTTCGGGTACGCGTGCTACCAGGACGCGCGCTTCATGGTCGTCGGCACGCCGGCCGGCATCTCGCTGGCGCCGGAGGGCGGTGCGCACCAGTCGATCGCGACCCCCCTCGTCGGCATGGCCATGGACCGCTGCACGGCGTTCGAGCCGGCGTACATCGACGAGCTGGTCGAGATCATGCGCTGGGGATTCCGCCACCTGCAGGCCGACGACGGGGGCTCGGTCTATCTCCGATTGACGACCCGCGCGCTCTCCCAGCCTGAGCGGCCCATGATGTCCACGCTCCGCGACGGGATTCTCGCCGGCGCGTACTGGATGCGCGAGCCCACGCCAGGCGCGGACCTGGCGATCGTCTACTGCGGCCCGGTGGCGGCGGAGGCAGCGGCCGCGCACGAGGCGATCCTCGAGGACATACCCGAGGCCGGCTTGCTCGCCGTCACCTCGCCCGATCGTCTCTACGCCGACTGGCGGTCGGCCGCGCCGGGGTCTTACATCGATCGGTTGCTCACGCCACTGGCCCGCGATGCGGCGCTGGTGACGATCCTCGACGGTCACCCGGCGGCGCTGTCGTGGCTCGGGTCGGTGCGTGGGCATCGCACGTATCCCCTCGGCGTCGATCACTTCGGACAGTCGGCCGATGTCGTCGACCTGTACCGCGTACACGGGATCGACGAGGACGCCATTCTCGACGCCGTCGCCCGTGCGTGCGTCGAGCGGCGCCGGCGGCGAACCTGATCGCGGACGCCACCCGCTGCTCGACGTCCCGGCCCATCTGGTCGGCGAGCGCGCGGCCCTCGACACGCTGGTGAAGTCGCGAGCGACGGGGTCGGCGTCGCCGTCGCTCGCGCCGCCAGCAACCGACGCGGCGTCGTCTCGCGTCCGGTTACCGGTTCCCGGCCAGGAACGCGCGCGCCTCGGCCAGCTCGGGGCGGCTGCCCTGGCCGGCCATGTCCACGAGCCGGGCGTAGTTCCGCTTCGCCTTCGCGGTGTCGCCGCTCTGGGCGGCGGCGTGGGCGGCGCCCCAGTAGCCGCGGAACCGCTCGGGCTCGCGAGTCTGCGAGGACTCGAACTCCTTCAGCGCGTCGGCCGGGCGCTTGAGCGCGAGCAGCATCTCGCCGAGTAGCTCGCGGGCGGGCAGGATGCGGCCCGGCGTCACGATGTGCTTCTCGTTGCGGTCCTCGGTGTCAGCCGCGGCCCGCATGAGGCCGAGCGCCTCGTCCGGCTTGCCGAGGGCCAGCGCCGTCCAGGCCGCGACGCCCAGTCGGCTGACCTCGACCTCGGTGGCCCAGTACTCGTTCTTCGCCGCCCGCAGCGCGTCGCGCAGGCGGGCCAGCTCGCGGATCTCCTTCTCGGCGCTCCCCGGGTCACCGCCGCGGGCAGCGCCGAGGCCGCGCGCGAAGTGGGTCAACGCTTCGGCGAACGCGAAGCTGCTCGGCTGCACCTCGAGCTTCGCCGCGGCCGGCCAGTCCCCGCGCTCGACCGCATAGCGGGCCGGCATGGCGGCCAGCGCGTAGGGCGCGGCGAACCGCACGACGCGCCCGATCTGCCCGGTCTCGCCCAGCACCCGCTGCGCGTCGCCGTCGCGGCCCAGCTGCAGGTAGGCGTAGACCATGTAGTCCATCGAGTGCGCCTGCTCATCACCGTCGTTCTCGCGCTTGGCCGCGGCGGCGGCGCGGGCATTCGTCTCGGCCGACTCGGTCCACGCACCCACCCGGGTGAAGATGTGCGAGGGCATGTGCAGCGCGTGCGGCGCCGCCGGCGCAATGCTCGCGTAGCGCCGCGCCGCCGGCACACCCTTCTGGGCGATTGGCGGCGCGTCGTAGCTGTGGATCAGGTAGTGGGCGATGCCGGGATGGTTCGGATGCTTCGCGAACTGCTTCTCCAGCGTCTGCGCGGCCGTCAGGTATGCGCCGTAGCTCTGGTCGGCCAGCGACTGCGTCGCGGCCAGGTAGAGCGCGTAGAAGATCTGCGCCTCGTCGTCGGTGGGATAGCGCGCGGCCAGTGCCTCGAAGGCCCGGGCCCGGTTGAGCTGCCGCGTGCGCTCCGGCCGGCTCGCCCAGTCCTCGTAGTACGCGGCGACCGCGTCGATGTAGTCACGCTCGCGGGCGGTCTTGGCCCCGATCTTCCGGCCCTGATCGATTGCGGCCTGGGCGCGCTCGGCCAGTTCCTTGGTGGGGCCGACGCCGGCCAGCGGGTTGGACATCAGCAGGGCGGAGATCCCCCAGGTGGCGATCGCGCACGACGGATCCTGCGCGAGGACCTCCCGGAACGTCTTCTCGCCCTCCCCGTAGCGGAACGAGTGGAGCATGGCGACACCGCGCTGGAACGTCTCCTGGACGGCCGGGCTGCACGAGTTGGCGAAGTCGACCAGACCGAGCTGCTCGGCGGGCTGCCCCGGGGCCGACGCCGCCGTCATCATCAGTGCCGTCACGAGCATGACCACGAGCGCGACCGTCGTCGTCCATCTGATCTGTGTCATGGGCCCTCCTGGCGCGCCGGCGTGGACCGCGGGTCGGTGCAGGCCGGCGCGATGTGAATCGGCGCTGCGTTTCGTGCAAGCGAGCATCGGCCGCACAGACGCCACTCGCTCCCAACTCGCCACTCCCGGTCGCCTTCCGTCGCTCCTGCCCCCCGGCTCAGCGATGGCACTCCAGTCATGGTGACCTCCGGCGCCGCCGTCGAGGCGTTGCAGGACACCTGCCAGACGAAGGCGCGCCCACACGAAGTGAAATCCCGATTCATTCGCGACGACGGGCCTTCGAGAATACGGCCGAGGGCGAAGCAGCGCCCGACGGTTGCGGGCAGATCGCCCGAGCCCAGCCAACGGCGACCGCTATACTGCCGCGTCTGGCTACAAGATCTGCCGGGCTTGGTCTCGAACAGCTATCCCCGGGCCGGTCGCAATCCAGCAGACGGTCGAATCAGCGCTGAAGCCGACTCGCGGGCGCGCCCGAAGCACTCGGCCGCCTGACCCCAGGTAGGTTTCGAGTCAACCACGGAGGCTCGCGACGGCGCCGTCGGAGGCGGCCGACCGCGACCGGAACATGGATTCTTCCGGGTAGAGAGTGCGCCGCAAAGCTACCGGCAGCGGCAGGGTACGTCGACACCACGCGACCGTCCAAAAGGTGTGGTGACCCCGGCGGGATTCGAACCCGCGATCTCGACCTTGAAAGGGTCGCGTCCTGGGCCAGGCTAGACGACGGGGTCAGCCAGCGCAGTATACCCGGGGTTCAGTGTGACGTCATCTGGCGCGGCGGCCAGAGGGCGAACAGGAAGACGAGGACCGCCAGCACGATCGCGGGTTGTGGGGCGGCACCGGGCGTGTCACACTCGCACGCTGGTGCTCGCCCCGCCCCGGCGACGCCGGATCGTCACGATGACGTCCGAGCGCAGCGGTCGGGACCCACCATCGGGGCGCGATGAGTTACGACTTCGACCTCGTGTCCATCGGCAGCGGCCCGGCCGGCCAGCGCGCCGCCGTTCAGGCGGCCAAGCTCGGCAAGCGGGCGGCGGTGATCGAGAAGCGCCGCTGCGTCGGCGGCGTGTGCCTGGACACCGGCACCATCCCGAGCAAGACCCTGCGCGAGGCCGTCATCGGCTACTCCAGTCTCGCCGGCCGCGGCGAGCGCGGGGGCGGCGGCCGCGGCGAGAGCCGTCCGTCGGCGCTGCAGCTCCTGGCCGGCGTGGAGCGGGTCGTGTCGCGTGAGGTCGAGGTGATCGAAGCCCAGCTCCGGCGCAACGACGTCAGCGTGCTGGCCGGCGAGGCGGTGTTCGACGACCCGCACACGCTGCTGGTGCGCGGCGAGCAGGGTACGCGCCGGGTCACGGCGGCCAGCATCGTGATCGCGGTCGGGACCGAGCCCGCCGCCCCGCCCGGCGTGCAGCCGGACGGCCGGGTCATCCTCACCACCGACGATGTCGTCCGCCTGCCCCAGCTGCCGCGAACGCTCGCCGTGGTCGGCGCCGGCGTCATCGGCATCGAGTACGCCTCCATCTTCGCGGCCGTCGGCGTGCCGGTCACCCTCGTCGAGCGGCGCGAGCGCATCCTCGACTTCCTGGACCAGGAGATCGTCGACGAGCTGATCCACCAGATGCGCAGCCGCAACGTCACGTTCCGCTTCGGCGAGACGGTCGCCTCGCTGGCGCTCGACCCCGACCGGCCGGCGCGGGCCGTGCTGAACCTCGAGTCGGGCAAGCGCATCGTCGCCGACATGGTGCTGTTCTCGGCCGGCCGGGTGGCTGCCACCGCGCCGCTGAACCTGGCGGCGGCCGGCATCGCCGTCGACGACCGCGGCCGGCTCACCGTGGACGCGTGCTTCCGCACCGCGGTGCCGCACATCTTCGCGGCCGGCGACGTCATCGGGTACCCGAGCCTGGCCGCGACGTCGTCCGAGCAGGGCCGGCTGGCCGCCTGCGCCGCGCTCGGGGTGGAGGCGGGCCCGCTCGCCGCGCACTTCCCGGTCGGCATCTACGCCATCCCCGAGATCTCGATGGTCGGGGCGCCCGAGCACGAGCTCACGGCCCAGCGCGTCCCCTACGAGACCGGCGTGGCGCGCTACCGCGAGATCGCCCGGGGGCAGATCCTCGGCGACGACAGCGGCATGTTCAAGATGCTGTTCCATCGCGAGGACCGCCGCCTGCTCGGCATCCACTGCATCGGGACCGGCGCCACCGAGCTCGTGCACGTGGGCCAGGCCGTGCTCGGGCTCGGCGGGGGGCTCGACTACTTCCTGAAGACCGTCTTCAACTACCCCACGCTCGCCGAGTGCTACAAGGTCGCCGCCCTCGACGCCGCCAACAAGCTGCGCGCCTGAGGGCCCGACCGGCCCGATGGTATCCTGGGCGTCCATGAGCTCCCGAGTGCTCTACGAGGCCCCTCGCGTCGATCCCCGGCCGGGCGAGACGATCTTCACCAGCACCTGCGGCCACAACTGCGGCGGCCGCTGCGTCGTCAACGCCCACGTCCGCGACGGCCGCATCGTGAAGATCAGCACCGATCCGCGGCGGTGGACGCCCGAGCTGCCGCCGTTGCACGCCTGCGTGCGCGGCTTCGGCCAGGCCGAGCGGGTCCACCATCCCGACCGCCTTCTGCACCCCCTGCGCCGCGTGGGGCCGCGCGGCGGCGGACGCTTCGAGCGCATCGGCTGGGAGGAGGCGCTCGACGAGGTCGCCGGTCAGCTCCGGCGCGTGCGCGACACCTACGGCCCGGCCGCCATCCTCGACTGCTCGCGCACCGGCAGCCTGTCCATGCTCCACGGCCGCGGCGTCGTCCAGCGGCTGCTTCACATGTTCGGCGGCTGCACGGAGCTGTGGTCGAACATCTCGGCCGAGGCCGAGGTCTTCGCGGTGCGGGCGACCTACGGCGCCCGGGCCGACTACAAGAGCGCGGGCCGGGAGCCCATCGACTACGTCAACTCGCGGCTGATCCTCATGTGGGGCTGGAGCCCGGCCGACGGCACCTTCGGCACCGGCACCCCGCAGTTCCTGAAGCGGGCCAAGCGGCACGGCGTCCGCATCGTGTGCGTCGACCCGCGCCGCACGCGCACGAGCCACGATCTGGCCGACGAGCACGTCTTCATCAAGCCCTCGACCGACACCGCGGCGCTCGTCGCGATGGCCTACGTGATCGCCGGCGAGGGCCTGCACGACGCCGCCTACCTCGAGCGTCACGTCCTCGGCTTCGACGAGGCGCACCTGCCGGCCGGGGCTCCGGCCGGCTCGTCGTACCTGGCCTACCTGATGGGCCACGCCGACGGCGTGCGCAAGACGCCGGAGTGGGCCGAGGCTATCACCGGCATCCCGGCCGCGACGCTGCGCCGCCTGGCCGTCGAGTTCGCCACGAGCAAGCCGGCCGCGCTCCAGGCCGGCTACGCCCCGGGCCGCACCATCCACGGCGAGCAGTTCCACCGGGCCGCCTACGCGCTGGCCGCCATGACCGGCAACGTGGGCGTCGCCGGCGGCAACTCGGGCGCGAGCAACGGCGCCACCGGCCGCGGCGGTATCCGGCCGCTGCCGGCGGGCACGAACCCGGCCGGGGCCCGGGTCGCCTCCTCGCTGCTGGCCGACCTGCTCGCGCGCGGCAAGGCCGGCGGCTACCCCGCCGACGTCAAGCTGATCTACTCGTCGGCCGGGGACCTCTTCAACCAGCTCCCCAACGTCAACAAGATCATCGCGGCGGCCGAGCGCCTGGAGTTCATGGTGGTTCACGACCACTTCATGACGCCCACCGCGCGCTACGCGGACATCGTGCTGCCGGCCACGACGTTCTGGGAGCGCAACGACGTTCACACGCCGTGGGCGGGCGCCGGGCACTACGCGATCTTCATGCAGAAGGCCATCGAGCCGGTCGGCGAGTGCCGCAACGACCTGGACATCTGCACGGAGCTGGCGAGACGGCTGGGGCTGTCGGGCTACAACGACCGCACCGAGGAGGGCTGGCTGCGCGAGCTGACCCGCGACGCGATCGACGACTTCGACACATTCCGCGCGCGCGGCCTGGCCCGGCTGCCCGCCCCCGAGGACGCCGTCGCCTTCGCGCGGGAGATCCGCGACCCCGAGCGGCACCCCTTCTCGACGCCGTCGGGCAAGATCGAGATCTACTCGATGGCGATCGCCGCCCAGCCCGACCCCTACGGCCTCGGTGCGATCCCGCCGATCCCGACCTGGATCGACGACGCCGGCGACACGACGTACCGCCTGCGGCTGATCTCGCCGAAGTCCCGGGCCCGCACGCACTCGATCCACGACAACCAGCCCGTGCTCGCCCGCGCCGACCGCGACGACGTGTGGATCCATCCCGCCGACGCCGCCGCCCGCGGCATCGCCCACGGCGACCGCGTGCGCGTCTTCAACGACCGGGGCGCCACGATGCTACCCGCGCGCGTGACGGACCGCATCGCGCCCGGCGTCGTGTCGATCAAGGAGGGTGTGTGGTTCACGCCCGACGCCGCCGGCCACGACACTCGCGGCTGCGCCAACGTCCTCACGGACGACCGCGCATCGCCGGCCGGCGCCAGCCCGTTCAACTCCTGCTTCGTCGAGGTCGCGCGGGCCTGATCGGCTAGAACGGCCAGCGGCGGCGGTGGTCCAGCTCTACCCGGTCGTACGAGAACACGCGGACCTGGTAGGTCGGCGCCGCCGCCATCGGGGCCTCGAAGTAGCTCCGGCCCCAGCCGCCGAGCAGCCCCGGCGCCCAGACGAGGCGCTGCTCCAGGATGGCGCCGTCGGGCCCGAGGCCGTCCACCAGCAGGCGCAGGTGGTCGAACGTGTAGGGAGAGCGATTGGTGACATAGCCCCACACGACAATGGCCTGCTCGCGCGGCGTCACCTGCCACTCGATCGTCATGTGCTGCTCGGTGCCGACCACGAGCGGCTGCAGCGGACCGCTGGGGCCGGCGGCGGGCGCGCAGCCGGCCGCCACGACCGCGATGGCCCGCAGGACCCACCGCCGCACGCTTACACCTCCGAGCGATCGGCCTGGCGGAGCCGGGCCGACGGCAGCTCGACCGTGACGCAGTTGCGGTCGCCGGCGCGCTCGTACCGGCACCGGGCGGCGATCTGGGTGACGAGGAAGAGGCCGAGGCGGCCGACGTCCCGCGCCTCGACCGTCGCCGCCGCGTCCGGGGGGGCCACGCTGGCGAACGGATCGAACGGCGGCGCCTGGTCCTCGTAGACGAGCACCACACGGTCCCCGTCGACGTGGACCGTGACGTCGACGAGCGCATCGCTGTCGCCGCCGTGGCCGTGCGTGACGGTGTTGACGAACAGCTCCTCGACGGCCAGCCGCAGGCGCATGACGAGACGGTCGTCCAGCCCGGCCGCGACCGACTCCACGAAGGCCGAGACGTTCGACGTCTCGCCCAGGCGTGCCGGGAAGGTGCGCGTCTGTCTGGTGCCCACCCGGCTCAGTATAGTGCGCCCGGCGAGCGGCTCACCCGTGCCGGCTCCATCCCCCGTCGAGTTCATCCCTCGGCAGGGGCCCGCGGCCCCTCCCAGCGCAGGACCAGGATCGCCAGGTCATCGGCAACCTCGCTGCCTGCCACGAACCGGTCGACCGCCTCGCGGATGGCGGCCGCCACGCGCGGCGCGCCGGCGTCGGGGCCGATGGCCTTCAGCCCGCGCTCCAGGCGCTCTCGCCCGAACAGCTCGCCGGCGGCGTTTCGCGCTTCCGTCACCCCGTCGGTGATCAGGCACACGGTATCGCCCGGCTGCAGCCGCCGGATGGCCGCCTCGTACGCGAAGCCGTCGAGCACGCACAGCGGCGGTCCGCCGCCCTCGGCGAGCTGGTCGGGGGCGGCGGCGTCGCGCGACACGACGTAGGGCTGGTCGTGGCCGGCGTTGCAGTACTCGAGGACGCCGGTCTCGATGTTCAGCACCGCGGCGAACACGGTGACGAACAGCGCCTCCGGGTTGTCGCGGGAGATCTCCACGTTCGCCTCCCGCATCATCGTCGCGACGGCGGAGCCGCGGCGCAGCGCGGTGCTCTTGTAGAGGGACTTGCTGACCGCCATGAACAGGCTGCCCGGCAGCCCCTTGCCCGACACATCGCCGAGCAGGAAGAACAGGTGGTCACGATCCAGCATGAAGAAGTCGTAGAGGTCGCCGCCAACCTCGCGGGCCGGCTCCAGCACGACGCCCAGGCTGACGCGTGTCTCGCCGGCCAGCACGTCGCCGGGCTTGGGCAAGATGCCGAGCTGGATGCGGCGCGCCGCCGACAGCTCGCCCTCGATGCGCGCGGCCGCCTCGCGCTGCAATTCCACCTGCTGGCGCAGCAGGCGACGCTGCCGCTCGGCCTCGGCCAGGGTCGTGCTCAGCATCACCGAGAACACCGCGATCAGCGCCAGCGAGGCGGTGGCGGCGTCCAGGAGGAGGAAGCGCCAGTGATAGAGGGCCAGGCTGCCGCCGGTGGCCAGGACGAGCAGCGGCACCAGCAGCAGCGGCACCGCCCGTGCGCGCCGGAGCGGGACCACGACCATGACGAGCGCGCCCGACAGCAGGAGGAATGCGGCTTCCGCCCAGCCCGCCCAGCGCGGCCGCGTGAGCAGGGCGCCGTCGAAGATGCTCTCGATCAGCTCGGCGTGGATCTCCACGCCGTCCCGCGTGCCGCCCCCGGGGATCGCCGCGCGATCGGCCAGGCCCAGCGCGGTGACGCCCAGCAGGACGAGCTTGCGCTCGAATCGGTCGCGCTCGACGGCGCCGGCCAGCACGTCGGCCGCCGACACGAAGCGGGTGCCGGCCTCGCGCGTGTACCGCAGCCAGACCGAGCCGTCCGCCTGGGTCGGCACGGCCAGATCGTCGACCCCCACGGAGCGGACGCCGTCGGGCCCCGCCACCACCGTCACGGCCGGACGACCGGCCGCGACGCGGAACATCTCGATCGACAGCGTCGGCACGATCACCCCGCCCACCCGGGCCACGAGCGGCACGCGGCGGACCGCCCGGCCCTCCAGCCCCACGTTGAGCAGCCCGCGCCCGGCCGCGGCGCGATCGACCTCGTCGAGGGTCCCGAGCAGCGCGTCGAAGCCGGCGAGAAACGGCGTGGGATCCTCGCCGACGACCCGGGTCGGCGTCGTGCGGCCACCCGCGTGCGCCACGCTCTCGCTCGCCCGATCGACCCCGGCCACGCCGAGGACGACCGGCCGGCCGCGAATGGCCTTCGCGAGCAGCGCATCGTTGCTCGGCAGCTCGGCCAGGCGCGCCGCCAGCTCCGGTCCGATCGCCGGCAGCAAAGCCGGCAGGTGCCGGGGCGACATCCGGTCCTCTTCCGGCATGACGATGTCCACGCCGATGGCCGCCGGCCCGGCGGCGTCCAGGCGCCGGATGAGCTCGGCCAGCAGGGTCCGCGGCCAGGGCCACTGCCCGTGGCGCGCCAGGCTCCGGGCGTCCACGTCGACGATGACGACCGGCGCCGACAGCCGTGCGCGCGGGGCCAGGCGCTGCAGGGCGTCGAACCAGGCGAAGCGCAGGAGGTCGCGTCCCCGCAGCGAGGGCATGGCGACGACCACCGTGAGGAGCACGAGGAGCACCACGCCGAGCAGGCGACCCTGCCGGAGCGGCGCCATGGCGCTAGAGGTCGATCTCCATCCCGTCCCAGGCGGCGGAGACCTGGACGGCGTGGTCGCCGCGGGTGATCTCCTCGAACCGACGCGTCTCGGCGAGCACCGCGGCGATGCGGTCGTCGTCGTACGTCGGCTCGTGGTGGAACATGCAGAGGTGGCGCGCCCGCGCCACTTGACACAGCTCCACGCCGACCACGTTGCTGGAGTGGCCCCAGTCCTCCTTGATCGTGACCGCGTCGGCCAGCGAGTACTGGGCGTCGAAGATGACGAGGTCGGCCTCGCGGAAGAACTCGGCGAAGGCCCGGGCGCCGGCCGCGTCGTCGAGCTTGTGCTCGGAGTCGGTGGAGTACACGACCACGCGCCCGTCGCGCTCGAACCGGTACCCGTAGGACTCGCCCGAGTGGTGCTGGCTTTTGGGCCGCACCCGGAAGCCGGCCAGCTCGTACGACCGGTCGGGCTCCAAACGCACGAAGCGCACGGTGGCGCCGAGCTGTGCGAACTCGACGGGGAAGGACGGCGCGCCGTGCTGCCGCCGGAGGGCCTCCTCGAGCCCGGCGTGGCAGCCGTAGATGGTGATCGTGTTGCCGGGGATGTAGGCCGGCATGAAGAACGGGAATCCCATGATGTGGTCCCAGTGCATGTGGGACATGAACACGTGGAAGGTCCCGGGGACCCCGTTCCGCGTCGCCAGCACGTGGTTGCCGAACACGCGGGCGCCGCTGCCGAGGTCGCACAGCACGTACTCGTCGCCGCCGTGGTCGAGCTGCACGCACGACGAGTTGCCGCCGAAGGTGTGACGGACGGCGAAGTCCAGCTCCCCGTCCACGAAGGCCTCGATCCGCTCCGGCGTGTCGAGCTGCCGGCCGCTGGCCCGGGACAGCGCGGCGATCAGCTTGCGACGGAGCGCGGCCGCCGAGGTGGTGACGGGAATCGAGCCGCGCGTGCCCCAGAAGCGGACGCGCAGCCCGCTCACCCGCGCTCCAGGGCCGCGAGCGCGGCCGGCGACACCGCCGCCACCGCGTCCCGCACCGTGGGCATCACGCGCAGCAGCAGCGTGAACTTGCTGATCTCCAGGATCTCCTGCACGGTGGGCTGCACGGCCGCCACCGCCAGGAAGCCGCCCTGGGCCTTGGCCCGCTTGGCGGCCAGCATGAGCACCCGCAGGCCGGCGCTGCTGATGTAATCCACCCCCGCGAAGTCCAGCACGAGGTGGTCCTGGCCGGTCGCGCAGCGGGCCAGGTGGGGCGCCAGCCCCTGCTCGAGCTCCTCCGCAGTCGCATGATCGACACGGCCGACCGGGGAGAGCACGACGACGTCGGCAAAGCGCGCGTGGTCCAGTCGCATGGCCCTGAGCGGCGCGATGGTAGCACAGCGGCGCCGCGCACCCCGGTCGGCTTGCCTGCCCGGCGGTGGCGGGGGTAGTCTCGCGCCACCGGACGTCGATCCCATCGCCCGTGAAAGGCTGCCCCCGATGACCCACTCCGTGCTGCTCGCCGCCCACCGCCCGATCCCGCGATGAGCGAGCCGATCACCGTCGAGAAGTTCGCCATCGGACAATCCGTGCGCCGGCTCGAGGACCCCCGGCTGGTCCAGGGGCTGGGCCGGTACTCGGACGACGTGAGCCTCCCGCGGGAGGCGCGCGCCGTCCTGGTGCGGTCGCCGCACGCGCACGCCCGCATTCGACGGGCCGACGCCACGGCCGCGCTGGCCGCACCCGGTGTGCTCGCGGTGCTCACGGCCGCCGACCTGGCCGCCGACGGCGTCGGCAACCTGCCGAGCGACCGCGCGCGCAAGCGGCGCGACGGCTCGCCGGCCTTCCCCACCCCGCGCCCCGCGCTGGCCCGGGAGCAGGTGCGCCACGTCGGCGATCCGGTCGCGCTCGTCGTGGCCGAGACGCACGCGCAGGCCCTCGACGCCGCCGAGCGCGTGGTGGTCGAGTACGAGCCGCTGCCCGCGGTGACCGGCGCCGCCGACGCGCTCCGGCCCGAGGCGCCGCTCGTGTGGGACGAGGCGCCCGGCAACGTGGCGTTCGTGGCCGAGGCGGGCCAGCGCGAGGCCGTCGCGCGCGCCTTCGCCTCGGCCGCCCGCGTGGCCAGGGTGGACTTCGTCGTGACGCGGGTGGCGGCGGCGCCGCTGGAGCCGCGGGCGGCCGTCGGCGAGTACGACCCGCGCGGTGGACGCTACACGCTGCACACGGGCATCCAGGCGCCGCACGGCACCCGGACGCTGGTCGCCGACATCCTGAAGGTCCCGCACGCCCGGGTCCGTGTCGTCACCGGCGACGTCGGCGGCAGTTTCGGCATGCGCAGCGGCATTTACCCCGAGATGGTGCTGGTGCTGTGGGCGGCCCGGCGGCTGGGCCGGCCCGTGAAGTGGACGTCCGACCGGCGCGAGGGCTTCGTCACCGACGAGCACGGCCGCGACAACGTCTCGACCGCCGAGCTGGCCCTGGGCCCCGACGGCACGTTCCTGGCCCTGCGGGTGGCGATCACCCTCAACGTCGGCGCCTACCTCACCCAGCGCAGCGCGGGGCCCGGCACCAACAACATCGGCGGTGTGGCCGGCGTCTACGTCACGCCGGCGATCCACCACCAGACCACCGGCGTGTTCACGAACACGACACCGACCGGCCCCTATCGCGGCGCCGGCCGGCCCGAGGCGACGTACGCGATCGAGCGCGTGATCGACGTCGCCGCCCGCGACCTGGGCCTGGATCCGATCGAGCTCCGTCGCAGGAATCTCATCCCGCCCTCGGCGATGCCCTTCAGGACCGGGCTGGTGTTCACCTACGACTCCGGCGACTTCGGGCGCGGCATGGACCTGGCCCTGTCGCTGGCCGATGCGGCCGGGTTCGACAAGCGACGGGCGGAAGCGCGCACACGGGGCCGGCTGCGTGGTCTGGGGCTGGCCAACGCGATCGAGGTCGCCGGCGGGCCCTACACGTCCGTCAATCCGGACACGGCCGAGATCCGGGTGAACCCCGACGGCTCCGTCACCGTCTTCACCGGCTCCACCTCGATGGGCCAGGGCAACGAGACCGCGTTCGCGCAGATCGTCAGCGAGCGGCTGGGGGTGCCGCCGGCGCGCATCCAGGTGCTGTGGGGCGACAGCGATGCGCTCGGGGCCGGCCGCGGCAACGGCGGCTCCGGCGCGCTCACGGTCGGCGGCTCCGCGGTCGTGCGAGCCAGCGAGAAGATCGTCGAGCGCGGCCGGCGCATCGCCGCCCGCATGCTGGAGGCGGCGCCCGAGGACGTGCAGCTTCGCGACGGCCGCTTCACGGTGGCCGGCACCGATCGCGGCGTGACGCTGGCGGAGGTCGCGCGCACCGCGTACCAGCCCCGGCAGCTGCCGCCGGGAATGGAGCCGGGCTTCAGCGAGACCGCCGCGTTCACGCCGCCCGCCGTCACCTTTCCCAACGGCTGCCAGGTGTGCGAGGTGGAGGTCGATCCGGAAACCGGCGTGGTGCGGATCGTGCGCCACGCCGTCGTCGACGACGTCGGTCGCATGGTGAACCCGATGCTGGTCAAGGGCCAGATCCACGGCGGCGTCGTCCAGGGCCTCGGCCAGGCGATGTTCGAGGAGCTGGTCTACGAGGCCCAGACCGGCCAGCTGCTGGCCGGCTCGTTCATGGATTACGCGATGCCCCGCGCCGACGACCTGCCGCTGTTCGAGGTCGACTCGCACGAGGTGCCGACCCAGGTCAACCCACTCGGCGCCAAGGGCGTCGGCGAGGCCGGCACCGTGGGCGCGCTCCCGGCCCTGGTCAACGCCGTCAACGACGCGCTGGCGCCGCTGGGTGTGCGCCACCTCGACATGCCGATGACCCCCGAGCGCGTCTGGCGCGCCATCCGCGACGCCACCCCGCGCCCCTGATCCTGTCCGCGGCACCGTGCAGGTGGCAGGCACCGGGCGCGGCCGCCGGGCCGGAGCGCGTCCGGCCGGCCGCGGCAAGCATGGCTCGCCTGTCGCGGCAGCTCGCTCCGGACGGGGCCGATAAGCTCGCGATCAGATGCTGCGCTCGACGCGGGGGTCGAGCGCGTCGCGGAGCCAGTCGCCGACCACGTTGATGCCGAGCACGACGAGGAGGATGGCCAGCCCGGGGAACAGTGCCAGCCACCAGCCCGTGGTCAGGTAGTTGCGTCCCTCGTCGAGCATGGCGCCCCAGCTCGGCGCCGGCGGCGGCAGGCCCAGGCCGAGGAACGACAAGGAGGCCTCGGCGATGATCGTGCGGGCGACCGAGAAGGTGGCCACCACCGTGATGGACGGCAGCACGTTGGGCAACACGTGACGCCACAGGATCGCCACGTCGCCGGCGCCGAGGGCGCGGGCGCCCTCCACGAACTCGCGGTGACGCAGCGACAGCGTCTCACCGCGCGCGATCCGCGCGTAGGTCACCCATCCGGTGACGCCCAGGACCAGCACGATGCTGCCGAGGCCGGAGCCCACCACCGCGAGCACGGCGACCGCCAGCACCAGCGCCGGGAAGGCGAGCTGGACGTCGCCGGCGCGCATGAGCAGATCGTCGACGCGCCCGCCGTAGTACCCGGCCACCAGCCCCAGGACGAGACCGAGCGCGCCGGCCACCAGGACCGCCGAGAACCCGACCACCAGCGACACGCGCGCGCCGTACAGCAGGCGGCTCACCACGTCGCGGCCGAGGGTGTCGGTGCCGAGCGGATGGCGCGCGCTGCCGCCGTCGACCCACATCGGCGGCGCCAGCCGCTCCAGCAGGTCGTTGCGCGCGGGGTCGTCCGGGGCCAGCGCCGGCGCGCCCGCCGCGAGCACGACGCTGAGCGCGATGACCGCCAGCCCGAGCAGGGCGACACCGTCGCGCGGGACGCGTCGCACGCCTGCCCCCTCACAGCACCCGGGCGCGAGGGTCGAGCAGCCCGTGCAGCACATCCACCACGAGGTTGACGGCGACGAAGAGCACCCCGAAGAGAAAGACCGCGGCCTGGATCACCGGGAAGTCCCGGCCTGGCACGGCCTGCACGATGAGCCGGCCCAGGCCCGGCCACGAGAACACCGTCTCGATCACGATCGTGCCGCTCAGCATGAAGCCGAGCGACAGGCCGCTCACGGTGAGGAACGGCACGGCCGCGTTGCGGAGCGCGTGGCGGTAGACCACGCCGCGCTCGGACAGGCCCTTGGCCCGGGCGGTGCGCACGTAGTCGTCCTGCAGGACCTCGAGCATGCCGGCCCGGATGAGGCGGACGTTCTGGGCCAGCGGCGCGGCGGCCAGCGTCAGGGCGGGCAGGATCAGGTGGCGTAACGTGCCGGAGCCGTAGGCCGGCAGCAGCCCGCCCAGCGCGACGGCGAACAGCAGGATCAGCATCAGGCCCAGCCAGAAGCTCGGCATCGACTGCACGAACAGCGAGCCGAGACGGCTCAGGTGATCGAGCCAGCCGTTCCGGTGGGTGGCCGCCACCACCCCCAGCGGGACGGGCACCACGACGGCCAGCAGGATGGCGGCCAGGGCCAGCTGGGCGGTGGCCGGCCAGAAGTGCTCGAGCACCATGCGCATGGCCGGCCGGCGCTCGCGGATCGACAGGCCGAAGTCGCCGCGCGGCGCCGAGCGCAGGAAGTCGCCGTACTGCACGAGCAGCGGCCGGTCCAGGCCGAGCGCGTGGCGGGCGCGGGCGACTTCCTCGCGCGTGGCCGTGGCGTCGACCAGCAGCGCGGCCGGATCACCGGTGAGCCGGACGAGGAAGAAGACCACGGTGACCACGCCCCACACCACGAAGACGGCGTGGAGGAGTCGCCGGAGCAGGTACGCGCGCACGCCTCGCCGTCAGCGCCTGAGCGCGACGCCGCGGAAGTCCATGTTCAGCTCCTGGGTCGGGACGAACTGCAGCACGCGGGCGGCGTGCGCGTAGGCCTTCTTCTCCTGGTAGAGCGACACCACCGGCGCCCACTCGCGCACCTTCTGCTGCAGCTCGGCCAGCGCCGCCAGCCGCTTGCTCGGGTCGACCTGGCGCCGCGTCGCCTGGTAGAGGCCGAGCAGCTCCGGCGGGTACGGCGTCCAGTTGACGAGGGTGGTCGAGGCCCAGTCGCGCACGAAGTCGTCGGCGTCCAGGTTGTTGCTCGTCCGGCAGGCGGCGAAGCCGCCGTTGGGCGGCAGCGTGCCCTTGGTGAGCGTCTGCAGCAGCGTGCCGAAGTCGACCGTCTGCACGGTGACCTGCACGCCGACGCCCTTGAGCATCTCGACCACGGCGGCCACCGTCTCGTCGAAGGCCTGGCCGTAGTGCTTGGCCGGCAGCAGCAGCTGCAGCGTCAGCGGCCTGGCGGCGGTGACGCCGGCCTCGGCCAGCAGGGCCCGAGCCCGGGCGGGATCGAAGGCATACGGCGGCTGCGCGGCGTAGCCGTAGGCGACCGTGGCCACCGGCGACGCGTTGGCCAGCGCCAGGCCGTGGAAGATCTTCGCGATGATCGCCTCCCGGTTGACCGCCAGGTTCAGGGCCATCCGGACCCGGGCGTCGCCGAACGCGCCGTCCCGGCCGCCCGATTCGTACGCGTCCTTGCCGCGGCCGTTGAGGTACAGGCGGCAGCCGAGCTTCTGCACGGCCGACACGACGCGGATGCCCGAGGTCCGTCCGAGGACCTCGGCGTCGAGCGGCGGGACGGCGTCGACCACGTGCACTTGCCCGGCGCGCAGCGCGGCGATGCGGGCCGCAGCCTCCGGGATCACCTGCAGGCGCAGACGCCTGGTGAACCCGGTCGTCCCCCAGTAGCCGTCGTGACGCTCGAACGTCATGTGGTCCTTGCGCTTCCACTCGACCAGCTTCCAGGGGCCGGTGCCGACCGGCTTCTCGTTCAACCCCTCCACGCCGTTCTTGATGGTCCACGCCCGCGGCACCAGCGGCTCCCGCCCGATGACGTCCCATAGATTGGCCGCGGGCTCGCTGGTGTGCACGCGCACGGTGAAGTCGTCCACCTTCTCCCAGCGCGTCACGAACGGGTAGACCTTGTCGAACGCCGTGCCGGCGGCGACGTCCTTGACGCCCCAGCGCTCGAGGTTCCTGCGGAACATCCGGTCCAGGTTGAAGAGCACGGTGTCGGCGTTGAACGGCTCGCCGTCGTGGAAGCTGACGCCGCGGCGCAGCGCGAACTCCCAGGTGAGGTCGTTGACCGGCTTCCAGGACCGCGCCAGGCCGGGCGCCGGCTTGCCGTCACGATCGACGTCCACGAGGCTCTCGAAGACCTGGCGGATGTAGGTGGACCGGATCGACCCCATGCCGATCCGCGGGTCCAGGTTCGTGGTGTCGTCGGGCAGCGCGACCACCAACTCGGCGTCGGGATCGATCGGCGATCCGTCGACGCTGGCCGGGGGCGCCGCCGCGGCGGCAGGCAGCAGCACGGCGAGGGTCATCAGCGCGGTCCACGGCAGGATGCGAGGCAGTCTGGTCATGGCGGCGTTATCATACGCGCGGCAGGCAGCTCGATCCCGGAGGTTGTCCCATGGCGCACGCGAAGGGCTCCAAGTCGGCGGCGGTGCGGGCGCGGCTCGACCACCCGGTGATCGACGGAGACGGCCACTGGCTGGAGCCGATCCCCATCTTCCTCGACTACCTCCGGGACGTGGCGGGCCGCACGGTGGTCGACCGCTTCGTCGCGAAGGCCAAGGACACCACCTGGTACGACCTTCCGCCCGACGAGCGGATGCGCCGGCGCCTGCATCGGCCGACCTGGTGGGGCGAGCCGGCCGGCACGCTGGATCGCGCCACCGCGATGATCCCGCGGCTGTTCTACGAGCGCCTCGACGACTTCGGGATCGACTTCTGCATGCTCTACACGTCGCTGGGGCTGTTCTACGTCGGCAACCCCGACGAGGAGGTCCGGCGAGCCGTGTCGCGGGCGGTCAACCGGATGAACGCCGAGATGTTCCGGCCCTATGCCCATCGGATCGCCCCGGCGGCCGTCGTGCCCATGTACACCCCCCAGGAGGCCATCGAGGAGGCGACCTACGCCGTGCGCGAGCTGGGGCTCAAGGTCGTCATGATCGCCAATCACGTGCGGCGGCCCGTGCCGGCCTTCGCGCGCGAGGGCGCGGCGCCGAACGAGGTCCGCACCTACGTCGACTCGCTGGCCTTCGAGAGCGCCTACGACTACGACCCCTTCTGGCAGCGCTGCGCCGACCTCGAGGTCGCGGTCACGGCGCACTCGGGCAGCATGGGCACCCAGTGGCGCGAGTCGGTGTGGAGCTTCACCTACAACCACATCGGCCACTTCGCGAACGCCAGTCACGCCTTCGCCAAGGCCCTCATCCTGGGCGGCGTCACCCATCGCTTTCCGCAGCTGCGCTTCGCGATGCTGGAAGGCGGCGTGGGGTGGGCGTGCAACCTGGTGACCGACCTGGTGGGCCACTGGGAGCGGCGCCGGCGCGCGGCCATGGAGAGCCAGACCCGCCCGACCAACCTCGACCGCGCCGAGCTGGCGCGGCTGTTCCGGGAGTACGGCGGCCGGGCCTACGCGGACAGGCTCGACGAGCTGTTCGCCGCCATCAACACCGCGGAGCCGTTCACCAGCGCCGAGACCGCGACCGAGCGCGCGTACCGGCAGCCGAAGTTCGACGACTTCGCCGAGGTGCCCGTGCAGTCGGGCGAGGAGCTGCGCCGGCACTTCGCCGAGCGCTTCTTCTTCGGCTGCGAGGCCGACGATCCCATGACCTCCTGGGCCTTCGACCGCCACGGCCACCACCGCCTGCACCCGATCTTCAGCTCGGACGTCGGGCACTTCGACGTCCTCGACATGTCCGAGGTGCTGGAGGAGGCCTGGGAGCTGGTCGAGCACGGCCTGATCAGCGAGGACGACTTCCGCGAGTTCGTCTTCACCAACCCGGCCCGGCTGCACACGACGCTGAACCCGGACTTCTTCAAGGGCACCGTCGTGGAGGACGCGATCGCGAAGCTCTGAGCTTCAGCGTTCCCAGGAGCCGCCCGACACGCGCTGGGGCCGCCAGTGGTGGCCGCGGTGCGCGGCCACGTCGCCGGGCCGCGCGAAGAGCTTGATCAGCGCGGCCCCGGCGACGAAGCCGCCGATGTGCGCCCAGAACGCCACCCCGCCCTGCTGCTCCGCGAAGAGCCCCGTGAAGCCGCCCAGGGTCTGGAGGCCGATCCAGTACAGGAGCATCGTCCAGGCCGGCAGCGCGATCGACGTCATGAGGAAGCCGATCGGCACCAGCGTGTACACGCGCACGCGCGGATAGAGGACGAGGTAGGCGCCCATGACGCCGCTGATCGCCCCCGAGGCGCCGACCATGGGAATCGCCGAGTCGGGGCTGAGCACCACCTGCAGCAGCGCGGCGGCGACGCCGCTCAGCAGATAGAAGACCACGAAGCGCGCGTGACCCATCGAGTCCTCGATGTTGTTGCCGAAGATCCACATGAACCACATGTTGCCGAGCAGGTGCATCCACGAGCCGTGCAGGAACATCGAGGTGAATACGTTGCCGACCTGCCGGCCGGGATCGGTGAGGCACACCAGGCCCTCGCCCATGGGGAAGGGCGTGCCGACCGGCAGGCGGCCGGTCAGCTCCCCGGGAATCAACCCGAGCTCGCACACCGACCGCGCCAGCGGCACGCCGCTGCCCGCGCCCTGGATCGCCAGCCAGACGAGGACGTTGAGGCCGATGATGGTGAACGTCACCAGCGGCGTGCGCTGCGTCACGTTCTCGTCGTGGTAGGGCAACATGGGTATGTCCCGGGGCGCCGGCTCATCCTACCCCGACTGCCCCGGGACGTCTTCAGCGAGCGGACAGGACCGTGGTGCGCACCTGGACCGCGTCGCCCATGCGGTACCGGCTGCCGTCCACGCCGGCCACCTGGATGGGGCCCGTCGGCGATTCGACCACGAGGACTCCGCCCGGGTTGACGCCAATGACCCGGCCGGTGACGACGGCGTGGTCGCCCGGCTCGCTGCTCGGCGAGGCGGCCGCGCCCACCGGCGCCGGGGCCGGAGTCGCCGCGGCGGAGCCGGGAACCAGGTCGACCGGCTGCACGCTCGCGCGGACGCTGACCGGCTCCCCGACCTTGAAGCGCTGCTCGGCGCCGGTCGCCACCCACACGTACACGGGCCCGCTGGCCGAGTTGACCGCGAGCCGGGCGCCCGGCCCGACGGCCGCGACACTGCCCCTCATCTCGACCATCTCGGCCGGGCCCTTCGGCACGGCCGTCACCGGGCCGCTGCTCCCGGTCGTGACCACGAGGTCGGCCGGCGGCGCCGGCGTGCCCGTGATCCGCGCGAACGAGTGTAGCTGCAGCGTCCGCATCTGGTCGGGCGTGGTCTTCACCCGCACCGCGCGGCCGTCCTGCCAGAGCGTGACCGTCGATTCCTTCTCGTCCCAGGTCCAGACCTCTCCCGCGAAGGTCTGGGCGCCGGGCGCCGTCGCCGGGCGCGGGCTGGCCGCGCATCCCCCGAGCACGATGGCCAGCACAGCGACTGTGAGAACTCTCATGGCGCACCTCCCCGCGAGTCGATGAGTTGCGGTCGCGATGATACAAAGCCGGTGCCAGCACGCTCTCGGCCGCGCCATCACGCGCCCCCACGCGCCGAACCTACCGCAGGCGGGCTCGATCTGACAGCCGACACAACCTGTTGTTTACAGGTTGGTCATCCTGTACATTGGCGCGCAACCCCGATCCGTGAGGGAGGACGCCAATGCATTCACGACCGCTCCCTCGGCCCGTCCACCTGCTCGCCCTGCTCATCCTGGTCTGCGCCGTCGCCGCGCCCGCCGACGCGCAGACACCCAAGCGGGGGGGCACGCTGCGCGTATCGTACGGCAACGAGATCGCCAACCTCGATTTCCACACGGCGCCCGGCTACGAAATGATGTGGGTCGCGATGAACGTCGGCTGCGGGCTCGTCAACATCACGCCGGACGGCAAGTTCGTCGGGGACGCCGCCGAGACGTGGACGACGTCGCCCGACGGTCTGCTCTACACGTTCAAGATCCGCAAGAACGTGCTCTTTCACGACGGCACCCCGGTGGATGCGACGGCCGTGAAGTTCAACATCGACCGCATGCGGGATCCGGCCACCAAGTCGGGCATGCGGCCGTTCTACGAGCCCGTGCACAGCGTGGAGGTGCTCGACCCGCAGACCGTGCAGGTCCGCCTCAAGCATCCCTACGCCTTCTTCCTGCACATGATCGCCGCGTACCGGACCGGCCTCGTGCTCCAGTCGCCGGCGTCGATCCAGAAGTACTCGGTCGACGACCGCAAGCAGGGCAAGCCGGGCGCCATCATGGGCTGCGGGCCCTTCCGGTTCGTCGAGTGGGTGAAGGGCAGCCACCTGCTGATGGAGCGCTTCGACAAGTACTTCCAGCCCGGCCAGCCCTACCTCGACAAGGTCCTCATCCGGGTGATCAAGGATCCCGTCACCGAGATGGCCGCGTTCAAGGCCGGCGAGATCGACTTCATCGCGTCGTTCTCCCCCGAGCACGTCGAGACCATGCGGGGCCAGAATCCTCGCGCCCAGATCATGACCGGCAAGGAAACGACCCCGATGATGGCGGCCATGAAGGTCACCATCCCCAAGGACGGCAAGCCGATGTCGCCGGACCGGACGCCCCATCCGATCTTCGGCGACCTCCGCGTGCGCAAGGCCATCGGCTGCTACGGCATCGATCGCGACGAGATCGTGAAGATCGCGTTCAAGGGCCACGCCACCCCGTGGGTCGGCATGGCGCCCCCGGGCACCCTGGAATCGGTCAACCTCAACCAGATGTGCCCCTACGACCAGGCGAAGGCCAAGGCGCTGCTCGCCGAGGCGGGCTACGGCCCCTCGAAGCCGCTCACCTTCGAGCTGATGACCAACACGGAGAAGTCCGTCTTCAACGTCATCGCCACCGTCATCAAGGACCAGCTGGCGCGACTCGGGGTGACCGCCAACATCCGGCTCGTCGACAAGGTGAGCTGGATGAACACCACCCTGGGCGACGGGCCGTGGGACATGTACGTCGAGGACCTGCTGTCGCTGCTCACCATCGACAGCAACGGCTACCTGTCGACGGCCTACGTGTCGACCAAGTCGTCGGCCTGGAGCCATCCGCGTCACACGGACACCCGGGTGGACGACTACTACGCCCGCTACGCGCGCGAGCTGGACGCCGGCAAGCGCAAGACGCTGGCCAAGGAGTTCCTCGAGTACATGGCCGGCAACATGTACTGGAACACCATCTCGGGATCGCCGTTCTACATGGTCGCGCAGCCGTGGGTGAAGGACTACGTGTACAACGCCGAGTTCGAGGTCCACTTCCACAACGTCTGGCTGGACCGCTGATGACGCTCCTGGCATCGGGTGACACGGGGACGCGCCGGCGTCCCCGGCCCGGGGCGTGACGTGCGCACGTACGTCCTGAAGCGGCTCGTCGCCATCGTGCCGACCGTGCTCATGATCACCTTCGTGGTGTTCGTCATGATGCGGTCCGTCCCCGGCGATCCGGTCGTGTCGCTCCTCGGTGACGCCTACACCGAGGAGGACGCGATCAAGGCGCGCGCCGAGTACGGCCTGAACCAGCCGATCGTCGTGCAGTACGCCATCTGGCTCGGCAAGCTCGCCCGGGGCGACTGGGGCACGTCCATTCTCACCGGCCGTCCCGTGCTCGCCGACGTGCTCGTCCGGCTGCCGGTGACGCTGGAGCTGATCGTGCTGTCGATGGGCGTGGCGCTGCTCATCGCGGTGCCCGCCGCGATCATCGGCGCCCTGCGCCAGAACACCTGGGCCGACTACACGGCGACGACCGTGGCCATGGTCGGCGTGTCCATCCCGGAGTTCTTCATCGGCGTGCTCATGCTCCTGGTCTTCTCCATCGGTCTCGGCGGCCTGCTGCCCAGCTCCGGCTGGGTCTACCTGCCGGGGACCTGTCCGACGATGGTGTGCGGCGTGAGCCTGTGGGGCAACGTGCAGCACGTCCTCATGCCCGCCTTCGCGCTGGGGGTGGGACGGGCCGCCATCCTGACGCGGCTGCTGCGCGCCAGCATGCTCGAGGTCATCCGGACCGAGTACGTCACCACCGCCCGGGCCAAGGGCCTGAGCGAGCGCCCGGTGGTGCTCAAGCACGCGCTGAAGAACGCGCTGATCCCGACCGTGACCGTCATGGGGCTGCAGGTGGGATTCCTGATCGGGGGCGCGATCGTCGTGGAGACCCTGTTCGCCATGCCCGGCCTGGGGACCTTCGGCATCGACGCCATCATCGCGCGCGATTACCAGCAGGTGCAGGGCTTCGCGCTGCTGACGGCGCTGGCGTTCGTCGTCATCAACCTGCTCGTCGACCTGACCTACACGTTCCTGGATCCGAGGATCCGGTATGCCTGAAGACACCGTGGCCGACGACGCCCGGCCCGTCCCGGTCAAGCCGATCTCCGGTGGCAGCCTGCGAGAGGCCGAGCTGCCGGCGGTGGTGGCCATCGCCGTCCCGGCGGCGGAGGTCTCGGAGTCGCCGTTCGCGCAGGGCCTGCGCCGGCTGCGGCGCAGCGCCACGGCCCTGGTGGGTGTGGCCATCGTCGCCGCGCTGATCGTGGTGGCGATCTTCGCCGACGCGCTGGCTCCGCGGAGCCCGACGATCAACGACCAGACCCGGACCTTCACCGCCCCCAGCTGGGACTACCCGCTCGGCACCGATCAGCTCGGCCGTGACATGCTGAGCCGCGTCATCCACGGCACCCGGATCTCCCTCCTCGTCGGGGTGTCGTCGGTGCTGCTGGCCCTGTTCATCGGCGTGCCGTTCGGCATGATCGCGGGCTTCTACGGCGGTCGCGTCGACGCGCTGGTGATGCGGGTGATGGACCTGATCCTGGCGTTCCCGATCTACCTGCTCGCCATCATCCTCATGGTGATCTTCACGCCCACCGCCGGGCTCATCGGGATCGTCAAGGTCACCGGCGCCATCGCCATCGTGCGCATCCCGATCTACGCGCGGCTGGTCCGGGGCAGCGTGCTGTCGATCAAGGAGAAGGAGTACGTCGAGGCGTGCCGCGCGCTCGGGGTGCGCGACCCGTGGATCCTGTTCCGTCACGTCCTGCCCAACTGCCTGGCCCCCATCATCGTCACCACCACGCTCGGCATCGGCACCTCGATCATCGTCGAGGCCACGCTGTCGTTCCTCGGCCTCGGCACCCAGCCGCCGACGCCCAGCTGGGGCTGGGACCTGAAAGCGAACGTGGCGTTCATCCAGGCCAGCCCGTGGCTCTCCCTGTTCCCGGGTCTCGCCATCTTCGTCACCGTGCTCGGCTTCAACCTCTTCGGCGACGGCCTGCGCGACGCGCTGGATCCGCGCCTCAAGTAGACGCGCCCCTCACGGGGGTCAGGAGGCGCCGGCGGCGCCCGTGAGGCCCTGGACGAAGCGGTCGATGACGAGGTTGAAGAGCACGGCCACCGGGACGCCCACGAGCAGGCCGCCGGCCATCAGCGCACCCCAGAAGTAGACGTCGCCGCGGATCAGCATCGTCGGCAGGCCGACGGTCACCACCTTCTGATCGACCGGCGCCGCCAGCACCACGGCGTACAGGTACTCCTGCATCGAGAGCGTGAAGGAGAAGATCGCGGTGATCGCGATCCCTCCTCGGCTGAGGGGCAGCATCACGTGGACGATGCCGCCGAGCCGGCCGCAGCCGTCGACCCAGGCCGCCTCCTCGATCTCCAGCGGCACGGAGCGGAAGAAGCCGAACGCCAGCCACGTGCAGAGCGGGATCGTGAAGGTGGGGTACACGAGGACCAGCGCCCACCAGGAGTCGAGCAGGCCGAGCCGCGCCACGATGTACGCCAGCGGCAGGAACAGGACGATGGGCGGCACCAGGTACGTGACGAAGATCGCGACCGCGGCAGAGCCACCGCCGGGCAGCCGCAGCCGCGCCAGCGCGTAGCCGGCCGGCACGGCGACCACGACCGTGATCGCCACCACGAGCGCCGACACCAGCGCCGTGTTGACGACCCACGAGCCGAACCACGTCTGGGTGAACAGCAGGCCGACGTGCTTGAGCGTGGGCCCCTCGTGCAGCCAGAACGGCATACCCCGCATGGCATAGAGCTCGCGTTCGTGCTTGAACGCGGTGATCGCCATCCACAGCACGGGAAACAGCGCGACGACGAGGAACGGCGCCAGCCCGGCGTACACCAGCGCCTGTCTGAGCGGGGCGCGCACGGCCCACCGTAGCACTTCCTCCGGCCCCGGGCCCGACGTATCCGAGCGCTGCGGCTTGACGCGGCCGCGGCCACCGGCGCACTATCGTGCACCGAGCCGCCGGTGAGCGGGCCGTCTCGCGAGGGATCGTCCATGGACTTCGGGGTGTTCGTCGAGCAGATGCGCGACGGCAGCAGCCAGCGGACGGCCTTCCACGAGATGTTCGAGCTGGTCGACGCGGGCGAGGCGTGGGGACTGGACATCGTGTGGCTGGCCGAGATGCTGGTGAACCCGGCCCGGTCGGTCCTGTCGGCGCCCCTGCTGGTGGCCAGCTCGATCGTCACCCGCACCAAGCGGCTGCGCGTCGGCACCGCGGTGCTCCTGCTGCCGCTGAATCATCCGCTCCGCGTGGCCGGCGAGATCGCCACGCTCGATCACCTGAGCGCCGGGCGCTTCGACTTCGGGATCGGCCGCAGCGGGTTCCCGCGCTCGTACGACGCGCTCGGCGTCGCCTACGACGAGAGCCAGGAGCGCTTCTTCGAGGCGCTCGACATCATCCGCCAGGCCTGGCAGGGCGAGCCCTTCAGCTACGCGGGCAAGTTCTGGCGCTTCACCAACGTGGGCGTCTCGCCGCGCCCTTACCGGACGCCGCACCCGCCGATCCGCATGGCCGCGACCACGGCCGAGACGTTCCCGCGGGTCGGTCGGATGGGGCTGCCGATCTTCGTGGGGCTGCGCGGCATGGACATCCCCGAGCTGGCCGGCCACGTGCGCGCCTACCGGAGCGCCTGGCGCGAGGCCGGCCACCCCGGCGACGGCGACGTGTGCCTGCGCATCCCGCTGTATGCGGCGCCCACCGAGACTGCCGCGCGGGAGGAACCCCACGAGACGATCACGTACTACTTCAAGCGCCAGGCCGAGCTGACCCGGGCGCCCATCGGGCGCGCCGGCACCGGGCCCGCCGAGCGGTTGCAGAGCCAGGCCCAGCGTCTGGCGGCGCTGTCCTACGAGGAGATCTTGACCACGAAGGTCGCGTTCGGCAGCCCCGGGGGATTGACCGAGCGGCTGCTGGAGCTGAAGGAGGACCTCGGCGTCAACGGCATTGCCGCCGAGCTGAACCCGGGCGGGCTGCTGCCGCGGGCCCAGGAGATGCGCTCCCTCCAGATCCTCACCCAGCAGGTGATGCCCGCCTTCAAGTGACGTCGCTCCGCTGACCGTCGCTCGGCACCGGGTTCGAGTACTCCCGGGCCCCGTGCCTCGAAAGGAGTCCATGAGAAGCCTCGGGACGCTGTGCGTCGTCATCACCATCCTCGTGGCCTGGCCCCGGCCGGGCCGGGCCGAGGACAGCGACCAGCTGCGCGGATACCTGCACCTGAAGTTTCGCGACACGAACAACGTCACCGGCGTGCACGACTACTACGGCTTCGCCCTCGGGGCCAACCTCAACCGGTACCTCGGCGTCGAGCTGTCCGGAGACCGCTTCGAGATCTTCCCCAAGGTGTCCGGCCTCGGGACGATCGGGGAGTACGGCGTCTTCGCGATCATGCCCCAGCTGCGGCTGCGCTATCCGATTCTCGGCGCCCGGCTCGTCCCCTACGCAGTCGGCGGTGTCGGGGTCGCGCTCACCGACTTCAACGACCGCAAGCCGCCCGGCTTCGGCGTGGAGGTGCGCGACGAATCCTCGACGCTGGTCGGCGCGCTCGGCGCCGGGATCGACTACTTCATCGCCGACAACATCGCCCTCAACGCCGAGTTCAAGTATCTCTTCGCGGAGCGCCAGACGCTGCGGGTGGGCGGCGTCCCGCACCGCCAGGACGTCTCGACGCCTCTGACGTCGGTCGGGCTCCGGCTCTTCTTTCCCGAGCTGCACTCCGGCGAGGCGGCCGCGCCTCCCGAGCCGGCGCCGCTGCGCGTGTACTTCAACGGACGCGTGGGCGTCGGCCTGCCTCTCGAGACGGACCTGGGCTCGGGGATCCACATCCGGCCCGTCCCGGCCGCGGTCGGCGGCGAGCTGGCGCACTACTTCGGGCTGGCCTTCGGGCTGGACATCGGGCGGCACTGGGGCGCGGAGCTCGGCGCGGAAGGCTACGAGGTCGCCCTGGCGGTGCGCGGCGCGGGCACCATCACCGAGCACGCGTTCTACGGCTTCATCCCGCGGCTCCGGCTGCGCTATCCGTTCGACGGAGGCCGCTGGGTCGCCTACGGGCTCGTCGGCGTCGGACTCGGCTACGTCGAGTCCAACGACCGCAAGGCGGGCGGCGCCGACTTCGACGTCAGCGCCTCGGGCGGCTCGGTGGCCGCCTCGGTCGGGACCGGGCTCGACTACTTCGTCGCGCGCAACATCGCCCTCGGGCTGGAGTCCAAGTACCTGTACTCTCCCGGCCACACGATCACGATCGCGCCCGGGCACTCCACGGAGGCCACGCTGCAGACGTTCGTCGTCTCCTTCGGCGTGCGCGTCTACTTCTGGGACATCCGCTGACGCGTCTGGACGGCACGCCCTCTGCAATGGCTGGCCTTCATGGCCGAGACTCCGTCGCCGTGGAACCTGGGTGGACTCTCGTTCCGCGAGCTCGGGCGGCGTGTCTGGAACGAGATCGGCGCGGACGAGGTCATCGATCGGGCGGCGGCACTGGCCTACTACTTCCTGTTCGCTCTCTTTCCGACCCTGCTCTTCCTGACCTCGCTGCTGGGCCTCCTGCCCCTGCCGGGGCTCATGGACCGCCTGCTGGAGTACGTGAACCAGGCCGTGCCGCCCGACGCGGCCTCGATCCTGGGCCGTACGCTGCAGGAGGTGCAGGCCGGCGCCCGTGGAGGGCTTCTCTCGATCGGCGCGGTGGCCGCCCTCTGGGCCGCCTCGAGCGGCATGGCGTCGGTCATGACGGCGCTCAACGTCGCCTACGACATCGAGGACGTCCGGCCGTGGTGGACGCGGCGCCTGCTGTCGATCGTGCTGACCGTGGGCTTCGCGCTGTTCATCCTGGGCGCCCTGGTGCTGCTCGTCTTCGGCGGTCGCATCGGCGAGGCCGTCGCCGGCGGGCTCGGCCTCGGGCCCGTGTTCACGCTGGCCTGGAACGTCCTCAACCTGCCGCTCGTCGTCGTCTTCGTGCTGGTCGGCATCGCGCTCGTCTACTACTTCGCGCCGGCCGCCAAGCAGCACTGGCGCTGGGTGACGCCGGGCTCGGCCGTGGCGCTGGTGCTGTGGCTGGCCATGTCGACGGGCCTCCGCTTCTACGTCGCGCGCTTCGCCGACTACAGCGCCACCTACGGGTCGATCGGGGGCGTCATCCTGCTGATGCTGTGGCTGTACCTGACCGGCGTGGCCCTGCTGGTCGGCGCCGAGATCAACGCCGAGATCGAGCACGCCGCCGCCGCGCGCGGGGCGGTGACGGCCAAGGCCCCGGGCGAGCACCGCCCGCCGGTCGACCGGCGGGCGTCGGATCTCGGGCCGCTCGGCAACGACGACGTCGCGGTGGCCGGCCGCGCGGTCGCGCGCTGGCTCGCCGAGGCGCGCCGCCGCGGCTGGGCTCCCCTGGGCCTGCTCGGCAGCGCCATGGTGGTCGGCTGGTCGTTGCGCCGCCGGAACGCCGTCGAGATGACGGCGGCCGGAGGTCGCCTGGCCGAGACCGCGCTGCAGGTCGCTTCCGCGATCGCGGCGGTGGAGCGGTTCCGGCGTCCGCGGACCGACGAGGAGGCGCGGCGTCAGGCGATCGAGGACCGCGCCGCGTAGGCTCCCCCGCTGTCCTGGATCAGGCGCTGCAGTGCATGCGCGAGTCGAGCAGCGATCTTCGCGCCGCGAGTAGACCCTCCAGCGCGCGCAGCAGCAGCCATGGCTCGATCGGCTTGCGCAGCGTCAGCCGGGCGCCCACGGCGCGGGCCTCGGCGAGCGCGTCCCGCCAGAGAGAATCCGCGTCACCCGACATCGCCACGACGACGACGTCCGGAAACTCCGCGGCCAGCTCCCGGATCGCTCCTCCCCCGAGCCTCTCCGGCAGACCGAGGTCCATCAAGATGACGTCGGCGGGGCGGGCTCGATGGAACGCCACCGCGCCCGCGCCGTCCTCGGCGAGGGTCACGTCGTAGCCCTCGGTCTTGAGGATGGTCGACAGCAGCTCACGGGTGTCGCCGTCGGCATCGACGACCAGGACGCGCCCCCGCGGGGCGGGCAAGCTCCGGCCCTTGGCGGGCAGCGGCAGCAGAGCGGTGGGCACGCGACGGCGCCGGGGGCGGATCATCGGCGATCCGGCCCGGGGCAAACCCGATGCCACACCGGGTCAGCGGAAACAGCCCGTTGGGCGCGGGTCGTGAGGAAAATTTTGCCAAGAAGGCCCGCGGAGCTGCCCTCCACGGAAGCGCCGTCCATGGAGGATGACTCGAATGGCCCCAAACGAGGTTACCCTGGTCGCGGCCCATGCGGTGCAACCCCGACAACGGCCTCGTGCGCGTGCTGCTCGCGGGCGCGCTCCTTGTCGCGGCGGCGGGGCCGCCGCCGGCCCCCCGGGCCGGAGGCACGCTACGGATGGCGCTCTCGGCCGACCCGCCGACCCTCGACCCTGCTCTCGCGACCGATCTGACGTCGGCCGCCGTCGTTCGCCAGCTCTTCGACACGCTCGTGGAGCTCGACGAGAAGCTGACCCCGGGGCCCGGGCTGGCGCAGCACTGGACGATCTCCGCCGATCGCCGCGTCTACACGTTCGCCCTGCGCCGCGACGTCCGGTTCCACAACGGCCGGCTGCTGAAGGCCGGCGACGTGAAGTACGCCTGGGAGCGCGCGGCCCGCGGCAAGCGGCCGTGGGTCTTCGACCGGATCAGCGGCGCGCGCGACGTCATCGAGGGCCGTGCCGCTGAGATCAGCGGGCTGCGCGCGCTCGACCCCGCCACGCTCGAGGTCAGTCTCGTCGCGCCGTTCGCGCCGTTCATCTACCTGGTCGCCTACGACGCGGCGGCCGTGGTGCCCCGGGAAGCCGTCGAGAGCCTGGGCCCCGCCTTCGCCACGCGCCCGGTCGGCACGGGCGCGTTCCGCCTGGCGCGGTGGCGACGCGATGACGAGCTCGTCCTGGAGCGCTTTCCCGACCACTTCCGTGGGCCGGCGTACCTCGACGCGGTCGCGTTCCGGATCCTGCCCGAGGACCTGACGCGCCTCAACGAGTACCGGGCCGGCCAGCTCGACGTGACGGGCGTGCCGGCGTCGTACTGTCGCGTCGTCGAGGCCGATCCGCGCCTGCGCGACGACCTCGTGACCTGGCCCACGCTCGGCACGCAGGGTCTGCGCTTCAACGTCGAGGTCGCCCCCTGGACGGACGTCCGGGCGCGCCGGGCGGTGGCGCACGCCATCGACGCCTCGCTCGTCGTCAAGACCGTGCAGTACGGCTGCGGCGTGCCGGCCCGGGGCATCCTGCCTCCCGCCATCCCGGGCGTGCCGTCCGCGGAGGCACGGCTGGCCTACGATCCCGCTCGCGCGCGCCACCGGCTGGCCGAGGCCGGCCTCGCCTCCGGCCCGACCCGGCCGCGCCTGACCTTCCACTACAACACGGGCACGGCCAACCAGCGGCTGGCCGAGCTGCTGCAGGCGGTGCTGCGCGAGATCGACGTCGATCTCGAGCTGCGGCGGCTGGACTGGGCCGCGTACCTGGCGCTCGTCGACGAGGGACGCGCGGGCTTCTACCGGCAGGCGTGGATCGCCGACTATCCGGACCCCGAGAACTTCCTGACGGTGCTCTTCCACTCGCGCAACGTGGGGGTGGCCGGCAACACGTCGCGCTATCGCAACGCCACGGTGGACCGCTGGCTCGACGAGGCCGACACGATGGCGGCCGGACCCGATCGCGACCGTCGCTACGCCGAGGCCGAGCGGCAGATCGTCGACGACGCGGTGTTCGTGCCCCTCTATCACGTCACCAGCCGGGCGCTCATCGGCCGTCACGTCCGCCAGCTCGAGCACTCGCCGCTGTCGTCGGCGCCGGAGTTCCTGTCCCCGCTGCGCAAGGTCTGGCTGGCGCGATGATCGGCGAGGTCGTGCGCCTCGTGCTCGGGCGCCTGCTGGCGCTGATCCCGGTGCTGCTGGGCATCAGCGTCCTCGTGTGGGGGCTGAGCGCGCTGGCGCTCGGCGATCCGGCGCGGGCCTCCATGGGCCAGCGGGCCGATCCGGCCGCGGTGGAGCGCCTGCGTCGCGAGCTGGAGCTCGACCGCCCGGCCGCCGTCCGCTACGTCCGCTGGGTCGGGCGCGTCGTGCGCGGGGATCTGGGGCTCTCCCTGCGCGACCGCCGTCCCGTGACCGCCGTCATCGCCGAGCGCCTGCCCGCCACCGTGCGACTCGCCGTGGCCGCCACGCTCATCTCCGTGGGCGCCGGCGTGCCGATCGGCGTGGTGGCCGCCGCCCGCCGGCGGTCGCTCCTCGACCACGCGCTCATGGCCGGCGCCGTCCTCGGCATCTCCGCGCCGGTCTTCTGGCTCGGGATGATGCTCTCGCTGGTGTTCGCGGTGACGCTCGGATGGCTGCCGGTGTCCGGCTACGGCGGCGGTGACTGGGCGCACCTGGTGCTTCCCGCGCTCACGCTCGGCGCGCTGCACACCGGGGTGGTGGCGCGGATGACGCGGGCGAGCGTGCTCGAGGTGGCCCGCCAGGAGTTCCTGCAGACCGCGCGCGCCAAGGGGCTGTCCGAGACCGCCGTGCTGCTGAAGCACGCCCTCCGCAACGCCGCCATCCCGGTCGTGACGGTGATCGGGCTGGGACTCGCCAACCTGCTCGTGGGAGCGCCGCTCACCGAGACGGTGTTCGCGTGGCCGGGTCTGGGCCGGCTGCTGGTCGTGTCGGTCGACCAGCGCGACGTCCCGGTCGCCATGGGCGCGGTGCTGGTCTTCGCGCTCGTCTACGTCCTCGGCAGCTTCGTCGTCGACCTGGTCTACCTGGCCGTGGACCCGCGGACCCGTCGTGCCGCCGCCCAGTAGCCGGGTCCACCGCGGCCTGGTCGCCGGCGGGGTCCTCCTGGCCGTCTTCACCGCCGCCGCGCTGCTGGCGCCGGTGCTGGCGCCGCACGACCCGCTCGCGGTCGTCGACCCCGGCACGCCGGTCGCGCTGCAGCCGCCGTCTGCGCGACATCCGCTGGGCACCGACGCGCTCGGCCGGGACGTCCTGGCCCGGGTGCTGTTCGGCGGACGGGTGTCGCTGGCGGTGGGCGTGGGGGTCGAGGTGGTCGTGGCCGCCCTCGGGGGCGTCGTCGGGCTGCTGGCCGGATACTACGGCGGTCTGCTCGATGCGGCGCTGATGCGGCTCACCGACGTGGTGATGGCCTTTCCCACGCTCATCCTGGCCATCGGCCTGGTGGCCGTTTTCGAGAGGCCGGGCCTCGCCACCGTCTTCGTCGTCCTCATCCTGCTGGGCTGGACGACGATCGCGCGGGTCGTGCGCGGCACGGCGTTGACCCTCAAGGGCCGCGAGTTCGTGCAGGCCGCCCGTGCCCTGGGCGCTCGAGACCGGACGATCCTCTTCCGGCACATCCTGCCGAACTCGCTGGGACCGCTCCTGGTCGCGGCCACGCTCGGTGTGGGCGGCAACATGGTCGCCGAGGCGGGCCTGTCCTTCCTGGGACTCGGCTCGCAGCCCCCGACGATCTCGTGGGGCGCGATGCTCGCCGACGGCCAGTCGGACCTGCTGACCGCGCCGTGGGCCGCGGTCTTCCCGGGCCTGGCGCTGCTCCTCGCGGTCCTCGGCGTGAACCTGCTGGGCGACGGCCTGCGCGACGTGCTGGATCCGCGCACCGGCGTCGAGTGAGGGGGGCCTCGCCCCCGGCGAGGATCAGCCCGGGTCTGGATCGTCGGCCACGCCTGTCTGTTGGCGCGCGGGTGCCGCCCGGCGGGGGGCGTGGGCGCTGACCTCCTCCAGGAGACCAACCGTGCCGCGCGACTTGGACACGACGGCCTGCGCGCTCCGACGGCGACGCGGCCGCCCTGAGCCTCCACGATCCGGCGCGTGAGCGCCGGCCCGAGCCCGGTGCCGGAGTACTTCTTCCCGGAGCTGGCGTCGAGCTGGCGGAACTCGACGAAGAGCTTGTCGACGTCCGCCTCCGGATACCGATACCCGTGTCTTCCACCTCCAGGGCGATCTGGTCCTGGCCCTCGGGCTGCGCCCGCACCGTCACCCGACCGTCATCCGGCGTGAACTTGATGGCGTTCGACAGGTAGTTGTAGAGGCCTGCTTTTCCTGTCCGACTCGATCTTGGCCAGGTCCAGCACGTCGTTGATGAGCTGCAGCAGGTGGCGGGCGCTGGACGGGATGTCGCCGAGGGGCATCGTCTGCGCGGCGTTGTTCCACGACAGCACCTCGCCCTCCAGCGAGAGCGCGATGAGCGCGTCGGGCGAGACTTCCACGAGCACCTGCGCGAGATCGGGGCGCGACGCGAGGGACCGCTTGTCGACCACACGTACCTATACTCGACCCGATCACCGGCCCCAGGGCTTTTGGCGTCGTCGAGCGTCTCGCCGCGGACACCGAGCCTCGACGAGCGGAAAATCGTTCCGGGACTCGCCTTCGCCGGGGCCGTGTCGCGGAAATTCGTGCCCGGCGCCGGCCCGGATACCAGCGCCGCAACGTCGTTGACCCGCGACGGCGGCTCGACTACGCTGCTGTCGCTCCATGAGCACGCCTCATCGCTGTCTGGTCATCGTGCCCGGCGCCGTCTCGGAGCTGCACGCCCGGCTGGTCGCGGCGTTCGCCGACGATCCTCGCGTCTTCGTCCTGCAGGATCGCCGCACCGGCGTCGGCGCCCTCCGCGCCGTGGGCGTCTTCGCTGTCGGCGGCGGCGAGCTGGAACCTGCCCTGCGCACCGCCGTGGAGGAGAAGCTGCGCCTCCTCGGCATCGGCCACTGAGCGCTCCTCTCGGCGCGAGTCGCCCTGCCGTCGTCGCCTCTCGGGCGGTCTGCCCTGCGGCGCGCGGGCGCAATGCCCGATCCGGCTCGAGGTCGCCGGCCAAGTCCGCATTCCCGCGGCATTTGCGGGCTGGCACAGCCGTTGCCTTCGCCAGGAGTGCCAAGTCTTTGTCGGAGAGGAGGACGCGATGATCCGCCAGAGCTTTCGGATGCTGCTGCTCGCCGGGCTCGTGATCTCCGCGGTCACCGCCGGCGGGACGGTCGTGGCGCCGGGAACCACAGAGGCCCGCCATCATCAGCCGGTCCCGTGCGAGCCCGACTGCTAGGACGCGGCCGGTCCGTACGGTACCCGGCCTGAGCGAGTAGCGCAGTCCCGCGACGACGTTCCGAGATTTCGTCGACCCGGCCTCGCCTTCGCCACGCGTGCGGGGAATCCGCAGCGGATCCCGGATGAGCGCGCGACGGCCTCGCGGCCTGTCCTCGCCGGGGGTATCGGGCTCGAGAGCGCGGCCGCCGCGACGTCCGAGTTTGGACGAGCGGCGCGCCGCCGCTCCGGCTATGATGCGCTCCCATGAGCAAAGCCCTGAACGGCATCCGCATCCTGGACCTGACCCAGTTCGAGGCCGGCACCTCCTGCACCCAGCTCCTGGCCTGGCTGGGCGCCGACGTCATCAAGGTGGAGGAGCCCGGCAAGGGCGAGCCCGGCCGCTACGGGCGCGCCGAGAAGCCCGGCGTCGACAGCAGCTACTTCCTCACGCTCAACAGCAACAAGCGGAGCATCACCCTCAACCTGAAGCATCCGCAGGGCAAGGCGCTGTTCCTGGACATGGTCAAGCAGGCCGACATCGTCGCCGAGAATCAGGCCCCGGGCGCGCTGGACCGGAACGGGCTCGGCTACGAGGCGCTGGCCAAGGTCAATCCCCGGCTGATCTACCTGTCGGTCAAGGGCTTCGGCACCTACGGCCCGTACAGCGAATACAAGAGCTTCGACATGATCGCGCAGGCTACCGGAGGCGCCATGACGCTCACCGGCTTTCCCGGCTCCCCGCCGCTCAAGCCGGGCCCGACCATCGGGGACTCCGGCACCGGCGTGCACGCGGCCTTCGGCGTGATGGCGGCGCTGTGGCAGCGCCAGGCCTCCGGCCAGGGCCAGCGGGTCGAGCTGTCCATGCAGGACGCCGTGGTGAACCTCTGCCGCATCGCCATGCGGCTCGTCTACGCCGGCGGCGACTTCGACTCCCGCCGCGGCAACGAGGTGCCGAACTCGTCGCCGTCGGGCATCTATCGCTGCAAGCCCGGCGGGCCCGACGACTACGCCTACATCTACCCGCAGCCGGTCCGGCGACACATGTGGGACGCGCTGCTGCGGACGATCGGCCGCGAGGACCTGGTCGGCCATGCCGAGTGGTCGGACCCGAAGTGGCGCAGCGCGCACAAGGACGAGGTCAACGCGCTCGTCGAGTCGTGGACGCTGACGCGCACCAAGCACGAGGTGATGGCCGCGCTGGGCAAGGCCGGCGTGCCGACCGGCGCGTGCCTCACGCCGCAGGAGATCCTGTCCGACTCCCACCTCAAGGCGCGCGGGATGGTCGCGACGATCCAGCATCCCGGCTGGGGCGAGTTCACGATGCCGGGCAACCCGGTGCAGCTGTCCAAGTCCCCGACCGAGATCCGGCCCGCGCCGCTCCTCGGCCAGCACAACGCCGAGATCTACAAGGAGTGGCTCTCGCTCGGCACCGAGGACCTCCAGCGACTGAAGGCCGACGGCGTGATCTGACCGCCCGCGCGCCGCGGCGGGCCCGGCCGCGGCGCGCGACCCGGCGACGTCCATCCGTGCGACTGCCGCCGCTGACGCCGCATCCAAATCCCGTTCGACCACGACAGGGAGGCGCGGTGAGGCGCGAACACGGGCAATCCGGGGCCGTCCGCCGGGGACGGCGTCGACGGCGACGCCGATGAGCGAGGGCGCCGCGCCGGGCGTGCACGACACGGTCGAGGCGGTCTACCGCTCCGAGTCCCGCCGCGTCCTCGCCACGCTGATCCGCCTGCTCGGCGACTTCGACCTGGCCGAGGAGGCCGTGCACGACGCTTTCGCGGCGGCGGTGGAGCAGTGGCCACGCGCCGGCGTGCCGGCCAATCCGCGCGCCTGGCTCGTCTCGGCGGGCCGCTTCAAGGCGATCGACCGGGCCCGCCGGCGCGGCCGGTTCGACGCCTCGATCGTCGAGATCGCCGAGCGGCTCGAGGGCGCCGGCGACGTCCCGGGGCGCGACGACGAGAGCGTCGCCGACGACCAGCTCCGGCTGATCTTTACCTGCTGCCATCCGGCGCTGCCTCCCGAAGCGCAGGTCGGACTCACGCTGCGGGAGGTCTGCGGCCTCACCACCGAGGAGATCGCCCGGGCGTTCCTCGTGGCCGCGCCCACGATCGCCCAGCGCATCGTCAGAGCCAAGGCGAAGATCCGCGACGCGCGCATTCCCTACCAGGTCCCCGAGCCCTCCGAGCTGCCCGATCGGCTCGACAGCGTGCTCCAGGTGGTCTACCTCGTGTTCAACGAGGGGTACTACGCGTCGTCGGGCTCGTCGCTGACGCGGCCCGACGTCTCCGGCGAGGCGATCCGTCTGGGGCGGCTGCTGGTCGAGCTGCTGCCGGAGCCCGAGGCGCTGGGATTGCTGGCGCTGATGCTGCTGCACGAGTCGCGGCGCGCCGCCCGCACGTCGGCGGCCGGCGAGCTGGTGCTCCTGGACGAGCAGGATCGCTCGCTCTGGGACCGCGGGCAGATCGCCGAGGGGACCGCGCTGGTGGAGCGCGCGCTCGCCTCCCGACGCTTCGGGCCCTACACCCTGCAGGCGGCCATCGCCGCCGTGCACGCCGAGGCGCCGCGGGCGGCGGTCACGGACTGGGCGCAGATCGTCGCGCTCTACGACACGCTCGCGCGCGCCGATCCCTCGCCGGTCATCGAGCTGAACCGCGCCGCCGCCATCGCCATGCGGGACGGCCCGGCCACCGCCCTGCCCCTGGTCGATGCCATCCTCGCGCGCGGCGACCTGCGCGACTACCACCTGGCCCACGCCGCCCGCGCCGACCTCTGCCGTCGCCTCGGCCGCGCCGCCGAGGCCCGCGCCTCCTACGAGCGCGCCCTGCAGCTCACCCAGCAGGCGCCGCAGCGCCGCTTCCTCGAGCGCCGCCTCGGCGAGCTGCCCGGCTGACCGCGCTCACACCCCGAGGTACCGCTGCCGCAGCGTCGCGTCGTCCCGCAGGGCGCTCGACGGCCCCTCGTGCCGGATCGCGCCCTTCTCGATGACGTACACGCGCTGCGTGCTCTGGAGGGCCAGCCGGGTGTTCTGCTCGACCAGCAGCACGGCCAGGCCCTGGCGCTGGATCTCGCCGATCGTGCGCCCGATCGTCTCCACGAAGGCCGGCATGAGCCCCTCGGTCGGCTCGTCGATCAGCAGCAGTCGGGGCTCGGTGCCCAGGCTGCGCGCCATCGTCAGCATCTGCTGCTCCCCGCCGCTGAGGGTGCGCCCCTTGCTCGTCAGCCGATGCCCCAGCGGCGGGAACAACGCGAGGACGCGTGCCAGGTAGTCGTCCATGCGGCGCCCCCCGTCGACGGCGAGCCGCGCCATCCGGAGGTTCTCGTACACCGTGAGGTTGGGAAAGATGCGGCGCTCCTCCGGCACGTAACCGATGCCGAGCCGCACGATGCGGTGGGGGGGCAGCGCCGTGACGTCGGCGCCGTTCCACGTGATGCGCCCGCGCCGCGCCCGCACCACGCCCATCACCGTCTTCAGGGTCGTGGTCTTGCCGGCCCCGTTGCGGCCGAGCAGGGCCACCGCCTCCCCCGGTCGCACGGTCAGCGAGACATGCTGCAGGACGTGGCTGAGACCGTAATAGGCGTCGACGCCTTCCACGCTCAGCATCAGTCCCTCAGGTAGACCCGCCGCACGTCGGCGTTGTCACGGATCTCGGCCGGCGTGCCCTCGGCCAGCACCTGGCCGTAGTTGAGCACCGTGATGCGGTCGGAGATCCCCATGACCACCTCCATGTCGTGCTCGACCAGCACGATGGTGACGCGGCCCGCCAGCTCGCGCACGAAGGCGGCCGTCCGCCGGGTCTCCTCCGGGCTCATGCCCGCGGTGGGCTCGTCGAGCAGCAGGAAGTCGGGGTCCGTCGCCAGCGCGATGCCGATCTCGAGGTACCGCTGCTCGCCGTGCGACAGCTCAGCGCCGCGGGCGTGGCGCTTGGCACCGAGGCCGAGCAGGCCCAGGATCTCCTCGGCCCGCCGGTTCACGTCGGCCAGCCGGTCGGCGCGGCCCCACGGGCGATAGTGCGTCACGCGTGACTGCGCGGCGACGCACAGGTTCTCGAACACGCTGAGGTCGCCGAAGATGTTCGTCACCTGGTACGACCGGGCCAGGCCTAGCCGCGACACGGCGTGGGCCGGCAGGTTCGTGATGTCCCGTCCCTTGAAGACGATCCGCCCGCCGGTCGGCGGCAGGGCGCCGGTGAGCAGGTTGAAGAACGTCGTCTTGCCGGCGCCGTTGGGGCCGATCACCGCGCGCAGCTCGCCGGCCCGCACGACGAAGTCCACGCCGTTCACGGCCGTGAGGCCGCCGAAGGTCCGGGTCAGTCCGCGGCTCTCCAGCAGCCGCCCGTCGGGCCCGGCCGGGGCGGGGCCGGGCGGCGCGGGCCGTCCGGGCGCGGGCGGCGGCGCGCCCAGGGCCGAGGCCGGAGCGGGCCGCCGCCGGCCGATCCAGCGGGTCAGCGAGCCCACGATGCCGTCGGGCAGGAAGAGCACGATCAGTACGAACGCGCCGCCGACGAAGACCTCCCAGTACTCCAGGTGCTTGCTCAGGAAGTCGCGCATCCAGATGAACACCCCGGCGCCGACGAACGGCCCGAGCAGCGTGCCGGTGCCGCCGAACAGCGTCATGATGAGCACCGAGCCCGACATCGACCAGTGGATGTTCTCGATGGGCACGAACTCCAGCGCAACCGTCAGCAGCGCGCCGGCCAGACCGGAGAAGCAGCCGGAGATCGCGAAGGCGACGAGCTTGACCCGGCCGGTGTCGTAGCCGCACGCGGCCGCCCGCGTCTCGTTGGCCTTCACCGCCCGCATCACGCGGCCCAGCGGGGACGCCAGCAGGTGGCGGATGGCCAGCATGGCGCCGAACACGACGGCGGCCAGCACGTAATAGCGCGTGACGGGACGCTTGGAGAGCCGCCAGCCGAGCGGCTCGCTGAGGTAGAGGACCGGCAGGTTGCCCAGCCCGTCGGTCCCGCCGGTGACCGGCGTCCACATCAGCACGCCGTAGTAGAACACCTGGGAGAGCGCCAGCGTCAGCATGGCGAGGTAGACCCCGCGCTTGCGCAGCACGAGCAGCCCCAGGACCAGCGAGGTCAACAGCCCCGCCGCCGCCCCGGCCAGCACGCTCACCTCCAGCGGCGCCCGCCACCGGGCCAGCAGCAGCCCGGTGGCATAGGCGGCCACGCCGAGGAAGGCCGAGTGGCCCAGCGACAGCACACCGGCGTGGCCGAGCAGGACGTCGTAGGCGAGCGCGAAGAGGCCGAACACGAGCACCTCGGCCAGCAGCCCGAGGTAGAACGGCGTGTAGTCGGCGTAGAGGGGCGCCGTGGCGAGGAGCAGCGCGGCCGCGACGAGCCCCCTCACTCCTCCGACATCCCCTCCTGACCGAAGAGACCGCGCGGGCGGAGCAGGAGGACGAGCGCCATCGCGAGGTAGATCACGACGTCGGCCAGCACGTCGTACAGCATCCCGGTCAGCGCCAGCGCCTCGCCGATGATCAGGCCGCCGGCCACCGCGCCCAGGAAGCTGCCCATGCCGCCCACGACCGTCACGATGAAGCACTCGATGAGCACGAGGCCGCCCATCTCCGGGGCCACCGCCACCAGCGGCGCCGTGATCACCCCGGCCAGCGCGGCCAGCGCGGCCCCCAGCGCGTAGGTGATCGTCCACGTGCGCGCCACGTTGATGCCGAGCAGCTGCACCATGAGGTTGTCGCTGGTGCCGGCCCGGATGACCAGGCCCAGGTTGGTCCGGTTCAGCAGCAGCCACAGCGACGGCAGCAGCAGCGCCGTCACCAGCAGGATGAACATGCGGTAGCCGTGGACGTCGATGGCGCCGAGCCGGAACAGCGAGCCGGTCAGGCTCTCCGGCACCGCGAACGGCTTGCCGGGCCGGCCGAACGTCATGCGCACGAGGTCGGGGATCATGATGGCCAGCCCGTAGGTCACCAGCACGCCGGCGAAGTTCGCGTTGCGGGTGCCGTAGATCCGCCGGAGGACACCGCGCTCGACGAGCACGCCGACCAGGCCGACCGCCACCGGCGCCGTCAGCAGGGCCAGCCAGAAGCTGCCGGTGAGCTGCACGGTCAGCCAGCCGGCGTAGGCGCCGAGCATGTAGAAGATCCCGTGGGCGAAGTTGATGATGCCCATGAGACCGAACACGATCGACAGCCCCAGCGCGACGAGGATCAGGATGCAGCCGTTCACCAGCCCGATGAACAGCTGCGTGTACCAGATCTCGAGCGGGTAGCCGAAGAGCGTCAGATCTGCTGGCTCAGCGGCTTCTTGGGGTCGAAGCCCTCACCCTCGCACGACTCGGCGACGACGTCGCCGCCTACCGCCTGCACGATGTCGAAGAAGTCCCAGGCGTCCTTCATGGCGGCGGCCGACTTCCCCCGGCACAGGTAGACGTCCTGGATGTTGACGTGGTCGCAGGCCCGGATCTCCTCGGGGCCCTTGAGGTACTGGAACTTCCGCCCCTCCAGCGCGCGCGTCAGCTTGTCGGTGTCGGTCGACTTCACCTCGCGCGCCGTGTCGAGCAGCACGCGCACGGTGGAGTAGGTCGAGGCCGTGTAGCCGCCGGGCGCGCGCTTGCGCAGGGCGTAGTGCCGGTCGTAGTACTTCCTGGCCGCCGGGAACTTGTCCTTGAGATGCCAGTACCAGGGCATGCCGGAGTAGAACCCCTCGTACACGCCCTTGCCGGCCGCCTCGGCGAAGGTCAGCTCGGTGATCGAGTGGATCACCTGGGACTGCCGGGCGAGCCCGAACTCCTGCACCTGCTTGGCGCACGCGACCTGGTCGGCCGCCCACGTAGTCACGAAGACCACGTCGGCCTTGGCCGCGGCCACCTTCGGCAGGAACGGCAGGAAGTCGCGGGTGCCGAGCGGGGCCCAGGTGACGCCGGTCCACTCGGCGCCGACCTGCTTGGCCACCAGCGAGTAGGCGCGCTCGAACATCTGCGGCCACGAGTAGTTGTTGGCCAGCATGTGCCACTTCTTGCCGAGCTTCTGGGCGTCGACGAAGCGGGCGGCGGCCGCCGCCGTCTGGTAGGGCGTCAGGTTGTTGCCGAACTGGTACTTGCACATCTTGCCCTTGACCGTCAGGAAGTTCTGGCCGAAGAAGCTCACGATCACGTCGTTCTTGCAGCCGACCTCGGCCATGGCGATGCCCTCGAAGCCCACGATGGCGCCGACCAGGAACGGCGCCTTCTCGACCTCGATGAGCTCGGTGGCCTTGCGCTTGGCGACCTCCGGCTTGAACTCGGAGTCGCGGACGACCATCTCGACCTTGCGGCCCATCACCCCGCCCTCGGCGTTGACGTCCTCGACGGCGATCTGGGTGGCCGCGAGCATCTCCTGGGCCTCCAGGGCCATCGGCCCCGTCTGCGGGACCACCACGCCGAGCTTGAGCGGCTGCTGGCCGAGGGCCAGGCGGTTCACGAACGGGAATCCGGAGACGCTGGCGGCGGCGCCGAGGCCGGCCAGCCCCTTGAGGACGGTGCGTCGCGTCGGGTGGCTCATCTCGCTTCCTCCGGGTCGAGGCGTGACGTCACGGTCGAGGCTGGCTACGTATAGCACGAAGGAAGCCTCTTGACGCCGTGGCCGTTTGGCCTGATTCTCCCCGCCGAGAAGTCAGGTGGTCCTTCACCTGGTCCCTGGTTCGATCCCTCCAGCGTCGACGACGAGGGGGCTCGCAAGCAGATGGCACTTCTCGCTCTGGAAGACCTTCATCTGAGCTTCGGCGGCGTGGCCGCCCTGGCCGGGGTGAGCCTGGCGGTCGACGCCGGGACGTTCTTCGCCGTCATTGGCCCCAACGGCGCCGGCAAGACCAGCATCTTCAACTGCATCAGCGGCATCTACGCGCCGACCCGCGGACGGATCGTCTTCGACGGGCGGGACATCACCCGCCTGCCGCCGCACAAGCGCGCGGAGCTGCGGATCGCCCGGACGTTCCAGAACATCGCCCTGTTCCGGGGCATGACCGTGCTCGACAACGTGAAGATCGGCCGCCACGTCCATCTCCGCGCGGGCGTGCTGGCCTGCGGCCTCTACTACGGGCGGGCCGCGCGCGAGGAGCTGGCGCACCGCGCCCTGGTGGAGCGCGAGATTGTCGACCTTCTCGAGCTGCAGGACATCCGGCACAAGATCGTCGGGACTCTCCCCTATGGGTTGCAGAAGCGCGTCGAGCTGGCCCGGGCCCTGGCCCTCGACCCCGCGCTGCTCCTGCTCGACGAGCCGACCGCCGGCATGAACGCGTCCGAGACCGAGGACATGGTGCGCTTCATCCTGCACGTCGCCCGCATCAAGCGGCTCACCGTGGTGATGATCGAGCACGACATGGGCGTCGTCATGGACATCTCGGACCGGGTGGCCGTGCTCGACTTCGGCAAGAAGATCGCCGAGGGCCCGCCCGCCCACGTCCAGCAGGACGCCAACGTCATCAAGGCCTACCTCGGCGACGACGTGGAGGTGGCGTGACCCTGCCCCAGATGCTCGCCGCTCACGCGCGCCGCTACGGGCGCGGCAAGGTCGCGCTCCGTGAGAAGGAGTACGGGGTCTGGCAGCAAGTGTCGTGGGAGGACTACGGCGCGCACGTCCGCCGGGTCTGTCTCGGCCTCGAGGCGCTCGGCCTGCGACGGGGCGAGAGCCTGGCGATCGTCTGCGGCAACCGGCCGGCCTGGCTCTACACGGAGCTGGCGGCCCAGGCGCTCGGGGCCGTCCCCGTCGGCGTCTACGTCGACAGCCTGCCCGAGCAGCTGCACTACGTCGTCGAGCACAGCGAGGCGCGGATCGTCGTCGTCGAGGACCAGGAGCAGGCCGACAAGGTCCTGGGCGTCCGGGCCCGGCTGCCCCGCCTGGCGCGGATCGTCGTCGACGACACGCGCGGCCTCGAGGACTATCGGGAGCCGCTCCTCGTCGCCCTCGAGGAGGTCGAGCGGCTCGGGCAGCAGACGGACGCGGGCGACCCCGCGCACTACGACGCGCTGCTCGCGGCCGGGGCGCCCGAGGACGTCGCGCTGCTGGCCTACACCTCCGGCACCACCGGGACGCCCAAGGCCGCGATGATCACCCACCGCAACCTGCTCGCGATGGCGGCCGGGGTGACCGAGGTCGACCGCGTGCACGACACCGACGACATCGTCTCGTTCCTGCCCTTCTCGTGGGTCGGCGAGCAGCTGCTCAGCGTGGCCATCGCCCTGCACGCCGGCGCCACCGTGAACTTTCCCGAGGCGGCGGCCACCGTGCGCGAGGACCTCCGGGAGATCGGCCCGCGGGTGATGATCGCGCCGCCTCGCTTCTGGGAGGCCATGTGCGCGGAGTACCAGGTGAAGATCGGCGATGCCGGATGGCTCAAGCGCACCGCGGCCCGCCTGAGCCTCGACGTCGGGATGCGCGTCGTGGCCCGCCGGCTGCGCGGGCAGCGGATCGGCCCCGTCCTGGGGGTGCTGGCGGGGCTGGCCCACCTGCTGACGTTCCGGGCGCTGCTCGACCGCCTGGGGCTCGCGCGCGTGCGCCACGCGTACACGGGCGGGGCCGCGCTGGGCCCCGAGCTGTTCCGCTTCTTCCGCGCGATCGGCCTCAACCTGAAGCAGGTGTACGGCCAGACCGAGTCGGGCGGCATCTGCGTGGTCCATCCCGACGGCGACGTGAAGCCGGAGACGGTCGGCAAGCCGACCCCGGGCACGCGCATCCGGATCTCCGAGGCCGGCGAGATCCTGATCTCCAGCCCGAGCGTCTTCCTCGGCTACTACAAGAACCCCGAGGCCACCGCCCGCGCGCTCGACGACGGCTGGCTGCGCACCGGCGACGCCGGCCAGATGGCCGAGGACGGTCACCTCATCGTGATCGACCGCCTCACCGACGTCCTGCGGCTGGCCGACGGCTCGCGGTTCTCCCCTGCCCTCGTCGAGAACAAGCTCAAGTTCAGCCCTTACGTGCGCGAGGCCGTCGCGGTCGGCGAGGACCGGCCCTCCGTGGTCGCGCTGATCCAGATCGACATGGGCACCGTCGGCAGCTGGGCGGAAGCCCGGCGCGTGCCGTTCACGACCTTCAAGGACTTGGCCGGCAAGCCGGAAGTCTTCGCGCTGATCGAGACGGAGGTCGCCCGGGTGAACGAGGACCTGCCGCCGGCGGCCCGGATCGGCGCCTTCGCCCTGTTCGACAAGGAGCTCGACGCCGACGACGACGAGCTGACCCGAACCAACAAGGTCCGGCGGACGACCATCATGAACAAGTACCGCGACATGATCGACGGGCTCTACGTGAGCGCGGCGACGGCGGCGGCGGGCCGGCGATGAGCCCGCAGCTCGTGTTCCTGCTGCAGCTGGTCATCACCGGGGTCGCCGTGGGCGCCGTCTACTCGCTCATGGCCCTCGGCTTCGTGCTCATTTACAAGGCCTCGACCGTGGTCAACTTCGGCCCCGGCGAGCTCGTGCTGTTCGGGGCCTACGTGGCGTGGGCCACGATCCTCAACATGAAGCTGCCGGTGATGATCGCGCTGCCGCTGACGCTGGTGGTGGCGATCCTGCTCGGCCTCGTCATCGAGCGGGGCGTGCTGCGCCCGCTCATCGGCGAGCCGATCATCTCGGTCATCATGGTGACCTTCGGGTTCGCCAGCGTCGTGCGGGGCGTGCTCAACATGTCGTGGGGCAGCGACACGCGGCCGTTCCCGGCGCTGTTCTCGTCGGAGCCCTTTCACCTCGGCCCGGTCCCCGTCTCGCCCGTTCACCTGTGGAGCTTCGTGACCGTCCTCGTCCTGCTGGCCGCCTTCTCGGTCTTCTTCAAGTTCTCGCTGGTGGGCACGGCCATGCGGGCGACGGCGGACAACCAGCAGGTCGCCCAGTCGCTCGGGGTCAGCGTCAAGGGCGTCTTCGCGCTGTCGTGGTGCATCGCCACGGTGGTCTCGGCGCTGGGCGGCATCATCCTGGGCAGCGTGCGCGGCGGCGTCGACTTCTCGCTGGCCGACTACGGCCTGAAGATCTTCCCGGTCGTGATCCTCGGCGGCCTCGACAGCGTGGCGGGCGCCATCGTGGGCGGCATCCTCATCGGCGTGCTCGAGAACCTCTCGGGCGGCTACCTCGACCCGATCCTCGGCGGCGGCGTCAAGGAAGTGGCGCCCTTCGTCGTCCTGGTGTTCATCCTCATGATCCGGCCCTACGGCCTGTTCGGCCGGGTCGACGTGGAGCGCGTCTGATGCAGTGCGGCGATTTCCGCGTGACGTACGCCGACGACGAGCGGATCTTCGACACGCGGCTGCCGATCGTCGGAATCGTCGCGCTGCTGGGGCTGCTGGCGCTGATGCCGCTGGTGGCGGGGACGTACTGGCTCGACGTGCTGAACCGGATCGGCATCGCCATCATCGGCGCGCTCGGGCTCAACATCCTCGTCGGGTTCACCGGGCAGATCTCGATCGGCCACGCGGCCTTCCTGGCCGTGGGCGCCTACGCCACCGCGGCGCTGGAGGCCAAGGCCGGGCTCCCGTTCTGGCTGGCCATCCCGCTCGCGGCCGTGGTGACCTCGCTGTTCGGGCTGGTCTTCGGCGTCCCCTCCCTGCGGCTGAAGGGACTCTACCTGGCCATCGCCACCCTGGCCGCCCACTTCATCACCACCTACGGGATCATCCACTGGGAGGGGATGACCAACGGCGTGCTCGGCTTCAACGTGCTGCCGGCGACGATCTTCGGCTTTCCTCTCGATTCCGACGCGCGCATCTTCTACCTGATCTTCGCCCTCGCCGCCCTGGCCGTGTTCTTCACCAAGAACCTCTTCCGGACCAAGGTGGGCCGCGCCTTCATCGCGATCCGCGACCGCGACGTGGCGGCCGCGGTCATCGGCGTGAGCCTCTACCGCTACAAGCTGCTCGCCTTCGTCATCAGCTCGTTCTACGCCGGGGTGGCCGGCGGGCTGATGGCCCACCACTCGCGCATCGTGTTCCCCGACGCCTTCAGCCTGCTCGTGGCCATCGACTACCTGGCCATGATCATCATCGGCGGCATGGGCACGATCCTCGGCTCCATCTACGGCGCGGTGTTCATGACCCTGCTCCCCGAGGTGCTCAAGCTGAGCGCCACGTCGCTGACGGGGGTCTACCCGAACGCCTTCGGGCTGATCGCCTCCGCCCGCGACATCGTCTTCGGCCTGGCCATCATCTTCTTCCTGATGTACGAGCCCCAGGGGCTGGTGCGGATCTGGCTGCGGTTCCGCAGCTACTGGAAGCTGTGGCCCTATGCCTACTGAGGGCTCGCGTGTGAGGTCCACCGTCGAACGCTGACGAAGGAGGCCACCATGAGGCGGTTCGCCCGTCCGCTCGCGCTGTCCGTCGTGCTCGGCCTGCTCGCGCTGGGCCTGGGCGCCGGCCCCGCCGACGCCCAGGTCATCAAGATCGGCAACCTGGTGGATTTGACCGGGCCCACCTCCGACCAGGGCAAGGACATCGCCCAGGGCCGCAACGACGCGGTGCAGTACATCAACGAGAAAGGCGGCGTCAACGGACGCAAGCTGGAGCTGGTGAGCGTGGAGTACGGCTTCCAGCCGCCGCGGGCCGTCGCCGCCTACAAGAAGTTCGTCGAGGACGACAAGGTCCTGCTCGTGCTCGGCTACGGCACGCCCGACACCGAGGCGCTGCGCCCCTACATCACCAAGGACAAGGTGCCGTACATCTCGGGCTCCTACTCCGGCCACCTCACCGACCCGAAGATGACGCCCTACAACTTCCCGGGCGGCATCGACTACACGAGCCAGATCCGCATCTTCCTCAACTGGGTGAAGGAAGGCTGGAAGGACACCAGCCGCAAGCCGAAGGTGGCCTTCATCTTCGCCGACAACGCCTACGGGCGGGCGCCCATCGAGTCCGGCCGCGCGTACGCCAAGGAGATCGGCATCGACCTGGTGGACGAGGAGGTCATCCCGACCACGCTCACGGACGCGACGTCGCAGCTGCTGACCATGAAGACCAAGGACCCCGACTTCGCCTACATCAACACCAACACCCAGTGGGTGCCGGTCGTGCTGAAGGACTCCCACAAGCTGGGCCTGCGCACCAAGTACGTGGTCAACAACTACGGCATCGACGAGCGGACACCCGGCCTGGCCCGCGAGGCCGCCGAGGGCGTGTACGGCATCCAGGACGTCGCCTACTGGGGCGAGAACGTCCCCGGCATGAAGACGTTGATGGACTGGCACCAGAAGCACCATCCCAACGACACCCACGCCTCGCCATACATGCGGGGCTGGCTGTGGACGCTCATGGCCGCCGAGGCCATCAAGCGGGCCGGGCCCAACCCGACCGGCGAGAGCGTGAAGAAGGCCCTCGAGAGCCTGAAGGAGTGGGATACCTGGGGCATCACGCCGCCCTTCACCTACACGACCGAGGACCATCGGCCGACCAACCGGGCGCGGCTGGTGGTGATCAAGGACGGCAAGGTCGTGCCGGTGCGCGAGGTCTCCGTGGAGCGCGACATGAAGTGGATCGGCAAGTGAGCGCGATATCGAGGGGCGCCGCGGCTACGCCGAGGCGCCCCGAGCGTCGGGGGGCTTGGGGGGCGCTCGGAGTCCCCCACGTCTAAGAAGATGCTCCGGCTCAACAACATCCAGGTCATCTACGGCGACGCCATCCTCGTCCTCAAGGGCCTCTCGCTCGAGGTCGCCGAGGGGCAGATCGTCGCGCTCCTCGGCGCCAACGGCGCCGGCAAGACCACGACGCTGAAGGCGATCTCCGGCCTGCTCAAGACCGAGGACGGCCGGGTGACCGACGGCAGCATCGAGTTCGTGGGGCGCCGCGTGGACGGCCTGGATCCGGAAATCATCTGCCGCCGGGGCATCGTGCAGGTCATGGAAGGACGCAAGGTGCTGGAGACGCTCACCGTCGAGGAGAACCTGCGCATCGGCGGTTACACGCGGCGCGACGCCGACGGCGTCCAGCAGGATCTCACGATGATCTACGACTACTTCCCCGTCCTGGTGGCGCGCCGCCACCAGCTGGCGGGGTACCTCAGCGGCGGCGAGCAGCAGATGCTCGTCATCGGCCGCGCGCTCATGGCGCGGCCCCGGCTCCTGCTGCTGGACGAGCCCTCCCTGGGCCTGGCGCCGCTGCTCGTGCGGGAGATCTTCGACATCGTGCGCAAGATCAACCAGGAGCGCAAAACCACCTTCTTGCTGGTGGAGCAGAACGCGCAGATCGCGCTGCGCATCGCGGACTACGGCTACATCATGGAGAACGGCCGGATCGTCCTCGACGGCCCGGCCGCCAAGCTGCGCGGCAACGACGACGTGCGCGAGTTCTATCTCGGGCTGAGCGAGGCGGGGCGGCGCAAGAGCTTCAAGAACGTGAAGTTCTACAAGCGGCGCAAGCGCTGGGCGTTCTAGCGCGCGTTCTCCACGCATCGTGGAGGTGTGGCGCCGGCGGAGCGGCTTGGGTCGCGCCGGCGCGCGGGCGCGCGCCGGCGTGGCGCCGTAACTCGCTCCGGACATCCATGGACATGGGGGCCCCGAGCTGACGCGACCGGAATGCCCCCAGTCTCCCTCTTCACTGCCGCCCGCGATGACCCGGGTCGGCTTGCTCTCGACGCATAGCCCGAACAGCGATTCCCGTCGGCTCCGGTCCGGGGCCTCGGGCATGTCATTAGGTTCGGCCAGCAGGTGCAGCATAAGCTGACAGAAGTCGTCGTACCGGGGCCCGAACCCTGGCAGGACGTCCGTCCCGTTACGCCCCAGGCCGCCCCGGAGGGCGCCATCGTAACGCGAGATCCCGGCGAAGCGCCAGGCGCCGGGCCCGACCGGCCGGACCAGGATCCGGCCGACCAGGATCTTCTTCAGGATCTGCCTGGCCGTCGGCACGTCGGCGTCCAGGGCGGCGCCCCAGCCACCCCAGACCCTGCGTAGGCGCTCGACCTGCTCCTGCTGGTCCCGGAGGTCGCGCTCGTAGCCCTCTAGGTCTGCGACCCGGGCCTCGGCCTGCCTGCGCTCCTGCTGGGTGGCCTTCAGTTCGGCCACCAAGGCGTCCATGTCGTCGCTCACGGCGATTGCCTTGGCCAGCCTGGCCTCGGCGGCGGCCAGCTTCGGGATCTGGACGAGCAGATTCTCCCGCTCGGCGCGCCGGGCCGCGACCTGATCGGTGTCGGCGGCCTGGTCTCGGAGGTACTGCTCGAACTTCGCGTCCGAGAAGGTGACCTTCAGCGCGTCGATCACGGCCCGGTTCAGCTGGGCCATCGGCACGCCGGTCTGGTTGGTGCAGAACGTCTTGCCCTTCTCGCGGTGGCCGGCACAGATGTAGGACGGAACGTTCTTCCGTCCCCGGGTCGTGGCCACCAGCGGCGAGCTGCAGAACGGCTTCCTCCCCGGTGCATCGGAGTGGGCACCGCAGGCCAGGAGGCCGGAGAGCAGGTAGCGGTTCACGATAGCCTCGGCGTGCCCGACCATCCGGCCGGAGCCGTCGGCCGCCCGCAGGAAGTTACTGCCTGTGGCCGCTATGCGGGCGTGCGCGGCGTCCCACAGGTCCCGATCGACGATCCGCAGTGACTCGTCCTGGCGCGTCTGCCACTGGTCCTTGGGCAGCTTCACGCGGGTCTTCGGGCCGGTGCGCCGGACCTTGCCGAATGTCACCACGCCGCGATACAGGTCTCGATGCAGTACCTCGCGTACGCCGCTGATCGACCACTGGTTCACCGGCACGGGCTTGCCGGCGGTGCGCAGCCGCTCCACCTCCACGTCGCTCAGCCGTTGCGGGCCAGGGATGCCCTGGGCGTTGAGCTGCCGCGCTAGGCGCGACAGGCCGAACCCGTCAGCCGTCATGCGGAAGATGCGCCGCACGATCTGGGCCTGGTCCTGGATCACCACCAGCCGCGCGGCATCCTTAACGCCCGGCAGGCGCTCATTCTTGTAGCCATACACACGGCCGCCTACCACGTAGCCGCGCTCGAATCGGGTCTTCGCCGCGTCGCGCACGCGCGTGGCGGTCTTCTTGCGCTCGCTCTCGTCGCGCCAACCCTCCAACGAGGCCAGCAGCTTCGAGGTGTCGTCCGAGAGCGTTATTCGGCGCCCGTCGCGCGTCGACCAGATCTCGACGCCGGCCTCCTCGATGTCGCGGATCAGCACCATCGTGTCGATCTGGTCGCGACCGAGGCGCGACTGCTCCACCACGATCAGCTTCGAGAACGGGACCGGCGTCCCCCGCGTCGCGGCGAGCAGGGCTTGGAGGCCGGGGCGTTCGGCGAACAGAGCGCCAGTAATGCCATCGTCGGCGAAGATGTGCTTCTCGTCGACCGTCCAGCCGCGCGAGTCGGCGAACGCGGTGATCAGGTCCCGCTGGGTGGCGATCGACTTCACGTCCTCGGTGCGGTCCTGCTGGTCGTTCGACTTGCGGATGTAGGCGGCGGCGCTCGTCATGGGCGGGGTCTCTCTGGTGAAGGGGTTGGCCTGGTAGAAGTGACTCCCGGGCGGGCAACCAGGACCGCCGATGTCCCCGACGTGGTTGGCGCCGGGTAGCCCGTGAGTATCGCGGTGCGGGAGCACTGTTCACGCTCGTGTAGAGCGGTGCCCGTTCCGCGCGTGCAGGTTGCGGTCGCGGCCACCGTATGCTCGGATCATCAGCCACACGATCGTGAGCAGCCGGCGTAGTCGCGGGCTCATGCGGCGATCTCGGTGGAGAACTGGCCGCCACAGTGCCGGCAGCGGTAGTGGTTCAGCCGCCCGAGCCGTCCGATGAGCGCGTCCATGCGTCGCAGGAACAGCGAGCAGCACCGCGGCGCGCTCGGCAACGCGCTGCGCGGCCAACCCGAAGTGCACGTCGTGGGGCGTGAGCAGCCCGAGGCCACTGTGGTGATGTTCGGTGTTGTACCAGGAGAAGAAGACGTGTCCGTGGGCCCGAGCGTCCTGGATCGAGCCGAACCGGTCCGGGAACGCCGGCCGGTACTTCAGCGTCTTGAACTGCGCCTCCGAGAACGGGTTGTCGTTGGACACGTGGGGCCGCGAATGCGTCTTGGTCACGCCGAGATCGGCGAGCAAGAGCGCGACGGGCTTGGAGGTCATCGCCGGTCCGCGATCGGCGTGGATGGTGAGTTGCCCGCGGTCGATGCCCTGCCGCCCACAGGTCTCGTGAATGAACCGTTCGGCCAGCGTGGCGCTCTCGCGATGAGCCACCATCCAGCCCACGACGTAGCGGCTGAAGACATCCAGCATGACGTAGAGGTAGAAGTAGGTCCACTTCGCCGGCCCGAGCAGCTTGGTGATGTCCCAGCTCCATAGCTCGTTGGGCCGGCGGGCCAGCAGCTCCGGCGCGGCATACCGCGGATGCCGGAGCTGGTTGCGGCGCTCGCGCACCTCATGGGACGCCGCGAGGAGCCGGTACATCGTGCGCTCGGAACAGAGGTACTGCCCTTCGTCGAGCAGTGTGGCGTAAACTTCGGCGGGCGCGAGATCCACGAACCGCGGCTCGTGCAGCACAGCGAGAACGGCCGCCTGCTCCCCCGCCTGGAGCGCCCGGGGTGGGCGCCGGCGGGGCCGCGGCACGGGCTGAGGCCGGCGGTGCCGGTAATACGTCGCCCGCGGCAGCCCGAGCGCCGCGCACGTGAGCGCGATGCCGAGCCGGGGACCGAGGTCGGTCACGGTCGCCATCAGGACTTCTCGGGCTCGAGCGGTGCCCCCAGCAACGCCGCCACTTTTTTTTGGACCTCGACGAGGGCCTCAGCGCGCTCCGCGCGTTTGCGCCACCGGGCGGTCTCTCGTTCCAGCTCGGCGATCTTCTTGTCCCGCGGATCCGGAGCCTGCGGGACCGGCCCGCGCTTCTTCGCCGCGCCCGCCAACTCGCCACGCTCGCGCGCGGCCCGCCAGGTGGTCAAGTGGGAGGAGTACAGCCCTTCACGCCGGAGTAACGCCCCGACGGCCCCCGGCGTCTTACAGCCGTCCGCCTCCCGGACGATCTTCCGCTTGTACTCGACCGTGAACCGCCGCCGCTGCGCCTTCGCCACTACCTCCACCTCGGGCTCTACCCCGATCATCTCCGTCGCGCCCATGGACCTCCAGTCCTTGCTCGCCCTCGACACTAAACTTCCCGCGGGTCACTGGTAGAGTCGAGGACGCGCGCGGTGGCGTACAGGACCGGCGGCGCCTGCTGCGAGCGGCGTCTTTCGTGGCCGCTCTCGCCGAGAAGTCCATCGCTCCGTCTCGCGCCCCCGCTCATCGAACCGGACGTGACCATTTCGGTCATCCGGCTCTCGGACGGGTTTCACGGGCGGCATTCGCAGGGGCGAGCCGCGGAAGTCGGTCAAGAGCCAGAACGCCCAGCTCCCCAAATACGGCCGCAACAGGGAACTGCCGATAGCCAGGCCCGGCCAGCTTGTGCCGTCGTCGGAGAAAGCGGCGCACGGAATGATACAAATGCTGCTGCACATCGTGCCGCGCCTGCGCCAACGATCCGTAGCAGAAGTACGCCGCCCAGCCCCGCACGGTGCGGTTCAGACGACTGACCACCTCTGCCCACGGCGCCTGGTTCCCGGGCCGCAGCCGTTTCCGGATCGCCCCCTTGATGGCGGCGATGGCCTTCTTCGAAGGCCGTGCTCCGTTGTAGCGTCCGCCGGTGCGCGGCGAGTACATCGGTCCGAAGGTGTAGCCCAGGAAATCGAAGGACTCGCATCGGGCGTCCCGCACGCAGGTCTTCCCCTCGTTCAGCGCGAGCCCGATGCTGGCCATCCAGCCCCGCGTCCTCTCGAGGACCTCGCGGGCCCCATGTCGACAAAGCACCACCAGATCGTCGGCATAGGTGACGAGCTGCGCGCCGTACGTCTGGTCGAGACCGTACCGGCGAAACGCCTTGATGTACCGATGCATGTAGATGTTCGCCAACAGCGGCGACACCACTCCGCCCTGCGGGGTTCCCCGAGTCGCCCTCTTCCCGCCACTCATCCGTTGAGCCCCCCGCGCGTCCGGCTCTGCCACCGGCACCTTCAGCCACTGCTTCAGCAGATGCAGCATCCGGCCGTCGCTGATGCGTCGCGCCAGGCACGTCATCAGCGCCGCGTGCGGGATCGTGTCGAAGTACTGCGACAGATCGGCGTCCACCACTTCAGTTCGCCCATCATCCAGTGCTTTGTGGACGATGCGAATCGCCTCGTGCGCGCTCCGCCGAGGGCGGTATCCATAGGCCGCCTCGTCGAAGTCCGCTTCGAAGATCGGTTCGATCACCAGCTTGGCCGCGGTTTGCACCACCCGATCCCGGATGGTGGGTATCCCGAGCGGTCGCTGGCCCACGCCGCCGGACTTCGGGATCATCACCCGTCTCACAGGCTGCGGGGTGTAGCGTCCCGTTCGAACCTCCTCCCTCAGCTCGCCCAGCCAGGGGGCCACGCCGTACGCCTCGATCTGGGCGAAGGTGACCCCGTCCACGCCGGGCGCCCCACCGTTCTCACGGCTGAGCGCGAATGCGTGGGCGAGGATGTCTTCACGCCATACCTTGTCGTACAGGACATGGAACCGCCGACCTGGATTCTGCTTGGCCGTCGCGTACAGCGCCCGTTGGAGCTTCCGGAGTTTTGCGGGGGTTGCCAGGCTCACGCCAATCCCCCTCCCCTCGGCTCGTCCGAGCACGCCCCGAACCAGGGCCCCTTCCCTCCACTGGCGTTACCCAGCCTCATCGGTACTATGGGCCCCTCCGACGCCTGCCTCGCCCGGCCCCCAAAGGGCCGGTACCGGGTCGCCCCGGCCGCGCGACAAGCCTCCCGTGTTGCCAGTCACCGCGTGCGTACGTGCTGCGCCCACTACCCCGGCGAGCGGAGCGATCGCCCTGCGTCGGTCGATCCGATCGCCCCCGGCGGCCTTCGTCTATTGAGAGGAGACTCGGCGCTCGCATTCAACCTTTCGGGGCCTGCTCAGGCTTCACTCGCGTTGCGGCCCGTACGCTCGCTGACCCGCCCATGGCGGATCTCTGTCCCCGAGGCTTCGACGGGTCGGTCGCCCTCGCCGTCTCCCGGGTAGCTACCAAGGTGGACCGACACCTCCTTGGACCGGACTTTCACCGGCTGCGTTGCCTGACCTTGCACGGCACACTCTCATTCATATTGGCAGAGAGGGCGCGGCGGTGCCCCGCCCTTCCCACTCGCGCGACCCGCAGAGCGAGGATCGCTCGGATTGCCTCGGGGTCCTCGACCGTCGTGATCAGTCCCGCGGTGGTGGTCGGCGCCTGAGCGGCATGCGGAACCCGCGGTCGCAAAGGTCTGTTCGCTGGCGTCTTGGGGGGGAAACATCCTTCTGGACCGGCGCTCTGTTCTGGCAGAAGATCCCGTGACACGCTGGTCCTGGGAGCTGTTGCCGAGGGAGGAAGAGCGGCGGAAGGGGCATGGGCTGGAGTGACAGAGAACGACCATTATGTTGACTAGCCTCTGCACGCGAGGTGCATCACTGATGGTGAGTCTCCGAACAGCTATCGGATGATGGAGGAGCCGTATGGGTTGGCAGCCGGCGAAAGATCTGACCACTACGTTTGGCGCACCGTTAATGTGGGGGAAACCCGCATGCTACGTATTCGCCGAAAAGCCGTACATAGTTTATGTCGGCTCGACGGCAGGAAGGCCTACCGGTCGCATCTTCCAGCTCCGCTGGGACAACCTCGCCTGGCAGCATAAAGACTTGACATCTGAGGCCGGGGCACCATTGGCATCTTTTTACGTGAGGGCTTATGTGGCCGTCGGCAAACAGCATGTGGTCTATTTAGACCAGAGCAACGAGAGCCAAGTCCAGGAGCTCTATGCGGACGATAGCAACCAATGGCAACATAACAATTTGACCACCGCAGTCCCGGGCGGCGCACCATTCGCGGAGAGCTTTCCGACCGGATATGAATTTCGTGACATACAGCATGTCGTCTACGCCGGGATTGACAGACACATCTACGAGCTTTGGTACGACAGCAACGGGTGGCACGTTAACGACCTGACCAATGCACCAGTGGGGGTGGGCGCCGGCTCAACAACCGCACGTGTCACCCCGGTAGCTACGCAGAATATTCCTTTCATAGAGTATGGCAGCGGACACATTCATGAACTCTGGTGGAATAGCGGGACATGGCATCGTAGCGACCTGACACTCGTGAGCCAGGCCCCATTACCCGACCGCGGGCTGACGAATTATTCGTTTTGGGAGCAAGCGACGCAGCATATCAACTATCGAGGGAGTGATGGTCATGTCCACGAGCTTCTGTGGGATTACGAACACGGATGGCAACACAACGACCTGACCTCTCAAACTGGCGCGCCATTAATACGCGACTCGTCCGATCCTAGTGGTTACGTTTTCAGGTACGAAGGCACGCAGCATGTCGTCTACCAAGGGGGCGACGGTATCATCCACGAGCTCTGGTGGGACAATACCGGCTGGCATCACAACCCTCTAACCATGGGAGCCCCCGACGAACTGTTGGCAGGCCTCTACAACGATCCGACGGGATTCGAAACACTTGAAGCTGGGCCTTACCGTTCGCAAAGGGTTATTTATGCAACTACGGAAGGTCACGTTATAGAACTGAAGTGGACGCCTTCTTAGTAGCATCCGGCCCCAGATGTTCTGTTCCTCTAAGAATAATTGCAGGTACAGTGACGTACTGCCGTTCACGGCCGAGGGAGTTCACGCCACTAGACTGGCGACCCGCCACACATCCGCCCTGTGCCGATCCGGTTCACGATGCCGACACCCACGACGGCGACATCAGCGGCGAGCGGGGTCGCGCTCGCGTTGAGCGACGAACCGCGGCCTTCCTTCCGATCCCGTCGCGCGGCGGCAACCTCAGACCTTGTTATCGGGATTGGTGTCCACGGCATTTGGGCTCCCCTAACGTACGGTGTCGGGATCACACAGAACGTCCCACGCCGCCCGCTGCACCGCCCGCCACGGCGTCGGCTCCCACGCCGAGCCGCCGTACGATGGAGCGCGATGCCGACCGGGAAGAAGTTCGCGCGCCAGTCGCGCGCCGCATAGGCCGTGATCTGCACGTCCCCACCCCGAGTGCGTCATGCCCACGACGACTAGGCCGAGGCCGGCCCAGGTGTCGAGCCCCTGGTGGACGACGTCCAGCTCACGCGCACGGTCGCGCACGAGCACGGCGGCGAGCGCGGCGCGGAGGCGGCGGCCGCCGGGCGGCCAGTTCCTCGGCTCGGGTCACTCGACGATCTGGTCCGCCCGCAGCAGCAGCGACGGCGGGATCGTGAGGCCGAGCGTCTTCGCCGTCTTCATGTTGATCACAAGCTCGAAGCGCGTCGGCTGAAGCACGGGCAGATCCCCCGGCCGAACGCCGTTGAGTATCTGGGCAATCTGATCACCGACGAGCGCGAAGTTCTCCGCGATGTTGGAACCGTAGGATATGAGGCCACCCGCATCCACGAACTCGCGGAATGCGTTCATGGTCGGCAACCGCTGTTTCAGCGCAACTTCAGCGATCTGCCTGCGCTCCCGAATGGAAATCGGGTCCGGGTAGACGAACACCGCATCTGGCCGCTCCTTCGCGACGGCGTCCAGCGCACCCGGCATATCGGCTCGGGCTTTGAAGGTGACCGTGGAAAGCTTGATCCCGAGGCGGGGGAGGTAGGGTCGGAAGGAGTGTAAACGGGAGAGGGCGGTGTAACCTTCGGTTCGCCGTAAGAAGAACCTCGGGCGCTACCAACGCCCGAACAGAAGGAGACACCGCCTGTGAGGAAGAAGAGCACCG